>OFGP01001046.1_pt1 | contig 22514 bp, 20 predicted proteins | sample 1521781 | NCBI WGS metagenome assembly OFGP01 (sample SAMEA3504113, study PRJEB24116) | mouse gut metagenome | biome: mouse gut; feature: mouse-associated habitat; material: faeces | place: Denmark | collected 2011
ATAAAAAACAGTTGAAAAATTCGGAAAGTTATTGTAAACTGTCCACATAAGAAAAATAAAGTCGCGTCCGGGTTGTTACTTTCAGTAGGCAAAGCCAGACATACAGATATTTCTTTTTGTGGAAATACTGTATGTTTGGCTTTTTTTGCGTGATAAAACAGGCTGATACTTGAGAAGAGCTGAAGAGAGGACCAAATGTCAGTCTGTGGACGGCAGAAAAGTGCTGAAAATCAGGTGAACGAATCGGGTGAGGCAAACATAAAGGAGGAAATCTTATGGCAAGCAAGTATGATGGTCTGGCGCGGATTATTATCCAGAATGTCGGCGGAAAAGGAAATGTGCTCAGTCTGACCCACTGCGTAACAAGACTTCGGTTCAGGCTGAAAGACGAAAGCAAGGCAAACACGGACGTGCTGAAACAGACGGACGGGGTTGTGACAGTGATTCAAAGCGGTGGACAATACCAGGTGGTGATTGGGAACCATGTAGCAGATGTATACGATGTGGTAATGTCCATCGGCAAGTTTCAGACAGAAGGCGGTACAGAGGATACAGGGGCGTCAGGCGATGGTAAAAAACAGAATATAGGCGCTATGCTGATCGACACGCTGTCCGGTGTCTTTACACCGATTCTGCCGCTTCTGTGTGCAGCAGGTATCATCAAGGGCCTCCTGGGGCTTGCGGTATTTCTACTGGGTAATTCTTTCAAAGACAGTGGCATCTATATGCTCCTGTACTCCATCGGCGATGGTTTCTTTTATTTTCTGCCGTTCATGCTGGCGTACTCGGCGTCTAAGAAATTCAAACTGGATTTCTTTACAGGCATGACGCTGGCTGCTGCGCTGGTTTATGCGGAAGTAAAATTTCCGGCCATTGCAGGTGGGGATGCGGACCCGATCAAGGTATTGTTTTCCGGTTCTTTTATGGAGACCAGCGTGTACAAAACCTTTGCGGGAATTCCGATCATGTGGCCGAAAGCAGGTTATGGCTCTTCGGTAATTCCCATCGTATTTTCCGTATGGTTTGGAGCGAAGGTTGAGAAAATTTGGAAGAATGTAATTCCGGATATTGTTAAAAGCTTTATGGTTCCGCTTTTGACGCTGCTGATTGTAGCACCGCTGAGCTTTCTGATCATAGGACCAATAGCGACCTGGCTGAGCAACGGTATCGGTGCTGCCTGCCAGCTGGTTTACAACATCAATCCCGCTCTGGCATCGGCGCTGGTTGCGTTTATCTGGCAGATTCTGGTTATCTTCGGTCTGCACTGGGGACTGGTACCCATTATGCTGAACAATTATCAGACGCTGCATTTTGACCGTTTTATTTCGGCAAATTTTGTTGCATCCTTTGCTCAGACGGCAGTCGTGCTGGCGATCTTTATGAAGACCAGAGATAAGAAACTGAAATCCATGGCGTTTCCGGCATTTGTTTCCGGTGTCTGCGGTGTAACAGAGCCGGCTATTTATGGTATTACGCTTCCAAAGAAGATTCCGTTCTATATTTCCTGCGGTGCGGCGGCGATTGGAGGCGCTTTGATGGGGCTTTTCGGCGTGACCAAGTATATGTCCGGCGGTCTGGGGATTTTCGGGTTCCCGACATTTATTCCGCCCCAGGAGTCTATTGACACCCTTGGTATTGCATCTGACCGTGTTCTGTATGATGTACAGATGTGTGCGGTCGTTGTTGTAATCACAATGGTGATTGCTTTTGCAGCTACCATGTTACTGTATAAAGAAAACGTTGTAACGGCAGGAATCGGAAATAAAGAGAAAACAGTGTCGGCTGATAAAAAGGTGATTGCGGGCCGGGAAGGATTGGTTGCAGCACCCATCAGCGGCTATGCGATCCCTCTTTCTGAAGTCAGCGATGAGGCATTTTCCAGCGGCGTACTGGGAAAAGGAGTTGCGATTGTTCCGTCAGAAGGGAAGGTATATGCTCCTTGTGACGGCGAGATATCTACCCTCTTTCCGACCGGTCACGCCATTGGCATCACGGCCGACAACAAAGCGGAACTGCTTCTTCATATCGGTATGGATACGGTGAAGCTGGAGGGAAAATATTTTAATCCGAAGGTGGAGACCGGCACAAAAGTACATACAGGGGATCTGCTTCTGGAATTTGATCTGGAAAAGATCAAAGAAGCCGGTTACGATACGACAACGCCGGTTCTAGTTACCAATTATACGGATTTTGCAGATGTCTCCAGTGAAACAGACAGAGAAGTCACGGCTGGGGAGGATTTGATCTCGATTATTTAGAGGAGGAGAGTTATGGGACGATTACCAGAAGGTTTTTTATGGGGTGGCGCTACAGCGGCAAATCAGTGCGAGGGAGCATATGACGCAGACGGAAGAGGGCTTGCCAACGTGGATCTGATCCCGGCGGGCCCGGACCGGCGGTCTGTTATGGAAGGCACGTACAGAATGCTGGAGTGCGAGGATGGATACCGTTATCCGGGACATGATGCCATTGACATGTACCATCATATGAAAGAGGATATTGCTTTGTTTTCAGAGATGGGATTTAAGTGTTATCGTCTATCCATTGCGTGGAGCAGGATCTTCCCAAACGGTTATGATGAGGAACCTAATGAAGCGGGGCTCCGGTTTTATGATGAACTGTTTGACGAGTGTCGAAAGTTTAGCATTGAACCGGTTGTGACCATCGTTCATTTTGATGCTCCGGTGGCCTGTACGAAAAAATTTGGTTCCTGGAAAAGTCGCGAGATGATCGGATGTTATCTGAAATACTGCGAGACGATCTTTAAACGCTATAAAGGAAAGGTCCGTTACTGGCTGACTTTTAATGAGATCAATATGATTCTGCACCTTCCTTTTATGGCAGCCGGTATTCTCTTTGAAGAAGGAGAGAATGTGGACGAGTCCAAATACCGTGCGGCGCATCATGAACTGGTGGCATCCGCCATGGCCACAAAACTGGCCCATGAAATCGATCCGGAAAACCGGGTGGGCTGTATGCTGGCTGCGGGTCAGTATTATGCTTATACTTGTGATCCAAAGGATGTGTTTGCAGCTATGCAGAAGGACCGGAGCAACTATATGTTCATTGATGTTCAGTCAAGAGGCAGATATCCGGAATATGCCCGGAAAATGTTTGAGCGGAAGGGGTATAAGATCGGAATTACCGAAGAAGACGAGAAGATTCTGGCGGAATATACGGTAGATTTTATTTCTTTTTCCTATTATGCATCCAGGCTGACTGCGGCGAATCCAGAGCAGTATGGAGAAACGAGTGGAAATGTGATGAAATCTCTGCGTAATCCGCATCTGGAAGCTTCGGAATGGGGTTGGCAGATTGATCCGCTTGGACTGCGCATCACGCTGAACGCACTGTATGACCGGTATCAGAAGCCTCTCTTTATTGTGGAAAACGGACTGGGAGCGGCAGATACACCTGATGAAAACGGGTATGTGAATGATCAGTACCGGATTGCATACCTGAGGGCGCATGTGGAAGCAATGGAACAGGCGGTGAATGAAGACGGCGTTCCTCTTATGGGCTACACACCCTGGGGATGCATTGATCTGGTATCGGCGAGTACCGGAGAGATGCGCAAGCGTTATGGCTTTATCTATGTGGATAAAGATGACGCAGGAAACGGAAGCCTGAAGCGAAGCAGAAAAGCATCCTTTGAGTGGTATAAGAAAGTAATTGCTTCCAACGGAGAAGAGCGGTGATCATCAGGCAGGTCATCAATAATAATGTACTGTTTGTAGAGGATAAGAACGGCCATGAGATGCTTCTGATGGGAAAAGGAATTGGATATAACAGGAAATCCGGAGAGCCGGCGGATGTGAAGGCAGCGCAGAAAGTATTTACCAGATTCGATAAAAAGCAGATTCTGAAGTTCAAAAGATTAATGGAAGAGATTCCTTATGAACATATGCATATTACAAATGAAATAGTAGAATATGCGCAGATCTCTCTTGGCAAGGAACTGGACGAAAGTATCTATCTTGCGCTGGCGGATCATTTGAATTTTGCTGTAAACCGGCTCCGTCAGGGAATCCGGCTGAACAATTCCATGCTCTGGGAGATCAGGCACTACTATAATCATGAGTACCGGATCGGACTGGAGGCCATTTCAATTATCCGAAAGTATCTGGATCTGGAGCTGCCGGTGGATGAAGCCGGATTTATTGCAGTGCATATACTCAACGCAGAACTGAATCTGGACATGAGCCATTCAAAAACCATGACAAAGATTATCCAGGGCGTGTTGAATATTGTGAAATATCATTTTGGTATTGTGATCGATGAAGAATCGCTGGATTATGAGCGATTTGTGACGCATCTGAAATTTTTTATTCAGCGGACCATGCACGATCAGGAGTCCCGGATCTGGGACAAGACACTGATGGATATGATTCGGAGTCAGTATGAGGATTCTTACGGCTGTGCAGAGAAAGTGGCAGAATATATGAGAAAGATGACGCCGTATGAGGTATCCGAGGAAGAGGTGGTGTATCTGACCGTACATCTTCAGCGGCTGCAGCAGGCATCAAAGAAAATCAGGTGAAATCAGAAATTTACTCCCGTGAACAACGAGCCAAGTGGCTGCTTGCAGACATTTGGCGACTGCCGCGAGGGTCAAATACTCCGCTGCTCTGCAGCGCTGCAAGTTTGATACTCTGTTGCTTGCAGCGGGGTTTTTGATTTATGCAGGTGAAATTTGCAGGACCGCTCATATGGGTGGTCCTGTAATTGATTTTTCACAGATTTATAGTGGAAATGATGCAGGTACTCTCTGTATGCCGGGAGGGATGAGGGTTTATGATTTACCATTCTGTGTTTCATAAAATATAGAAAGAAGAAGTATTACTGTTTTTGATGAATTGATTTCTGTTCATGTCAAAAGTGATGGTTGCTGTTTCCAGCAGGAAAGGCTATAATTGAATCAACAGGAGCGGAGGTATCCTTAATGAATAAACAGGAAATCTATGCATATCTGAAGAGTCGGAAAATCTGGCATGAGATTACAGAGCACAAGGCGGTTTACAACATGGAAGAGCTTTCGGACGTTGCTCTTCCCTATCCGGAGGCCGATGCCAAAAACCTCTTTGTGCGTGACGATAAAAAGCGTAATTATTATCTCATAACCGTGAAAGGGGACAAACGGGTGGACTTGAATGAATTCCGGCAGAAACATCATACAAGGCGTCTGAGCTTTGCCTCAGAACAGGACCTTATGGATCTGTTAGGACTCATTCCCGGAGCGGTGACGCCTCTGGGCCTGCTTAATGATGAAGCGCGCAAAGTACAGTTTTTCCTGGATCGGGCGTTTGCGGATGCACAGGGGCTGATCGGCGTACATCCCAATGACAATACGGCGACGGTCTGGATGAAGACCAAAGATCTGTTAAATATGATCGAACAGCATGGCAATGAGATTTACATTGTAAAGATTTGAAAAATCTGCTGAAAAATAAAAAATGAAAGAAGAGAAAAAATGTTGACAAAACCCAAAAATGGATGGACCGATTTTAGTCTGGAAGGTACGTTTGCATACGGTTTAAGCTATCTGGACGATATCGCGTTTGAATGGCTGGATCAGGCAATACACGGCTTGGAAACTCTGAGCCCTTTCTGTGTAAAAGGCTTTCTGGAACCGAACCGGATGCTTTGTATGGTCAGCTACTGGAACTGCCATATTATTGTGGAAGACGATGAACGGCGCCCTTTGAGACAGGAACAGATCCGAAGGGAGTATTCACATACCAGCATGATCGAATTCTGCAAATGTCTGTACAGTGATATCAGTGAGCATATAGATGCGTGGGTTTCTTTTGTGGACTATGTGGATGCCGATCCGGAGAAAAAAAGACAGCAGCTTTTCCAAAAGCTGGAAAAACTGAAAGAACTGATTGGACAAAGAGAAGAGTGTTTTGGAGAAAACCGGTGTTTTCTTTAGAGAGAGCTGAAAAAGGAAAGGCCCGTTTTCGCCGGGCGGTGAAAAATCGAAATGTCAAATATCATATCATTTGATGAAAAGGTCACACCGGATGACGATTCGCTTGCGATGTCAAACGGCGGAACCGATGTGCTGATCAGCGTTCTGGCGTTAAGCGGGTCCGTCCTTGCACAGACGGAAAATGAAAAGCGGCTGATGGTTTATTTATCGGAAAATGATCAGATCCGGGGCAGAGGGTGCGTTGGATTTGAGATTGTTGAGATGCCGTGGAACGGGGATACCTTTGAAGAAGACAAGAAGTTTATGAAGAAGGTCATACAAGGCGCAAAAAAGAAAACCGGCTGGGAAAAGCTGGATTACTGCCCGAATGAAGAACTGGTTTTCCGTCACTTAAGAATTTTTGAACAACTGATCAACCGGATGACCATCCATGACATCCGAAAGGACGCATGGAGAAACTGGATCGCTGAGGCAGAAGAAGATGACCCGATCCATCGCGGTTTTCCGCGGTGTGAAAAGCACGGTATTTTTTTAACCTGCTTAGGGTGTCAGATATGCAACAACTGAATTTTAGCAGGAGGTGCATGGTGAAAAGACTGGCAACGACAGCACAGATGAAAGAACTGGACCGGACGGCCATAGAAGACTGGAAGATTCCGTCTCTGGACCTGATGGAGCGCGCGGCGGAAGCCGTTGCAAAACGGGTTCTGAAGATCGAAGCACAGACGGAGGGAAACAGACGGATCACGATTTTCTGCGGTCCGGGTAACAACGGCGGAGACGGAATTGCAGCAGCACGGCTTCTGATGCAGAGTGGCTGTAAGGTCTGTATTTATCTGGTGGGCGACCGGGAAAAGATGACACCGGATGCCCGTTTTATGGAGCAGAAACTGATGACTGCCGGCGGAGAGCTGAAGGAGTATGAGCCGGATTCTTCCGCGCAGCAGAAGTGGATCGAAAGCAGCGTGTGCATGGTTGACGCACTGTTCGGCGTAGGGCTGAAGCGTCCCATAACGGGAGACTTTCTGGCTGCCGTCCGTCAGATGAACCGGGTATCCTGCCCGGTGATATCCTGTGATATCCCGTCCGGGATAGACGGAGATACCGGGAAGATCCTTGGAGAGGCAGTCCGTGCGGACCATACCGTGACCTTTACCTGTTCCAAATATGGTCTGGAGCAGGGAGAGGGAAAGAGATATGCAGGAACCGTGGAGGTGGCACAGATCGGGATTCCTGAAGAACTGATCCGTCAGGCTCTGGGATAGATAAAACGGTCAGGGAAAGACGGGAAGGTCCGGCGGGATATCCGGCGGCAAAAAACAATTCAAAGGAGTATACAGATGCAACTGGTTCAAAGTGCAGCGAAAAACGAAAGAAAGTATGGGGGCTTTCCTTATGGTCTGGATCTGGATACCGGAGACTGGTTTCAGGTTTTTTCGGCCTGTCTGGGAAAGATGATGGCGATACAGACAGCCTGTAGTGAAATTGTGGTGAAAGGGCAGGACTGGAACGTGGATTTTTCAGAGGGAACCATACGGTTCGGAAACAGAACATATCCCGTTCAGTTTCTCGGTAGCGAGTCCGCATCCGGCAATACCTGGCTGTGGGGCTGGGAAAATATCAACGGATTTTCGGAAAAGATCATTCAGCTGGCGCAGCAGACAAGAGAAAAGGGAGAATACCTGGGGCTTAAGCCGCTGACAACGGCAGAATTTACACTGGATGATACATACAATGGGCATCATCTGTCCATTGTAACCTGCGGCCTGGCTGAAAAATACTGTTATTACCGAGGACCGCATTCCGGCGGAGCAATCCTGGTTGCATTTTCAGATGTTCCGGATGAGGTGTTTGCGCCGGTGGATATTCATAAATTTATATCCATAACCACCCAGTGCATACAGCAGTCTTTGGTGGATCACAGGCTCTTTGTGGAAGGGTTTCTATTATGGAATCATACAAAATACGACTGGAATGGGCATACATTGACGGCTCATTTCGATCAGGACCTGAACATGGAGTTTGAACAGACAGAGAAATGCCTGCGGATCTGCTCCATGACAAACAGGCCGTCTGAGGCAGAAAGCCGCGAAACCGGAGACCAGACATGATTTTGCATGCTGTACATAATCCGGAGACAGACAAATGAGGGAAGGAGCCTGCATGAACCTGAAAAAAATACCTGGTACATTTTCGATCTGTAAAGTGACGGATTATTCACAGGTGAATCCGGACGCAGTCTACTGCTTTACCGGGCAGACGGAGGAAGAAAAATCTCTGGTCTGTCTCACGGAACATGTGCCTCAGAACACAACGGAGCGGGAAGATGGTTGGAAAGCGTTTCGGATTCAGGGAATTCTAGATTTTTCACTGATCGGAATACTGGCAAAAATCACATCGCTGCTGGCAGAGAATCAGATCGGTATTTTTGCCATATCCACCTATCACACGGACTATATTCTAACCAGACAGGAGCACTATGAAAGAGCACTGAAGATACTGGAAGCTGCCGGGTACAGGGTAGAAGCGTAGTTTCTGCCTAAACTGTGACGTACAGCTGACAAAAGTAAGTTTCAAATATGCTCTGGAGCGAAGATAACAAAAACTGCCCGGTACAAAAAATGTTTTCATAACGTTTTGTGCCCGGGCGAAGCGAAAGGAATGGATATAAAAATGAAACACATGCTGCGTACATGGAGCAGCGCAATGCTGTTGGCCGGATGCATCGTATTTGCAGTCGGAGTCTATTACGAAATGATAAAAGCCGGAATTCCATATCAGGATCCGCCGCCTGCATTACAGATTCAGTATGCCGTCAACATGGGCATCGGAGAGGAACTTTGCAGGATCGGTTTTTTTACGATTCTGGCCGGTCTGGCTTTTCGTCTGGTGGTCTGGCTGCTTACAAGAAACAGATAAAGGCTCTGCTTTCAAATAACAGAAGCAGAGCCTGAGAGACAAAACAGAGTTGACGGATTCTGTTCATTGTGTGCAGGTCAGATAATAAAAGCGTGTATATTCCGGAACCCGGAACACTTCTTCTCCTTCTGTCCGGTATTTGGTGCAGTCTGCAAACACAAGCCTGCCGTCGGGAAGTGCACAGCGCGGAGTGTTCTCCCATGCAAACGGAGCTTCAGAAGCGGGCAGGATACAGTCGGCTTTGGGATCACCGGGACGGTAGGTAAAGATCCCGTCATATCCCCAGAATACAAGGCCGTTATCAGAAACAGGAGCGATGATATCCAGCATGACCGTTCCTTCCGGTACAAGATTCATGAAGATCTCGCCGAGAGTTCCTTGCTGCAGGTCGACGGTTGCAATTCCCATCTGGCTGCCCTTTTGTATCTGTGTGTATATGCGGCCGTCTTTGCCCAGACACAGTCCGCCCATATCATGGGAAGTATAAGTATCTGAGGTGATGCTTTTTACATAATTTCCCTGACTGTCCAGAACGATCAGCAGTGCATCCTGGATTCCTGCTGCACGTACATAGATATAGCCCTGTTCATCTACAACCATGCTTCGGACAATGCCTGCAGAATCATTTCCCTGAAGAGGAAGAGCGGCCAGGTCCACTTTTTCTGTCACTGTTCCGTCGGCATCCAGAATCCAGAGTGAAGGCCGGTATGGTCTGCCTGCGATCGTTATGCCCCCGGTCCGGTCCCCTGTATCCTCCGTCTGTTCATTCAGGCCGAGATAAACCGTTCCATTTTGATCTTCATAAAATGCATGGATCAAAGTATCCGTATGGAAATCATCGAAAAACAGTTCCGAATCACTGCTGCCGGCTGCCATGCGGTGAATTGCATTTTTCCCCATGAGGAACAGATCCTCCTGTCCTGCTGCAATCATTCGGATCTCAAGCTCTCCGGTATAGGAAATGGCAGTCTCCCGGGCCGCGGCTGCAAAATCGTCCTCCTGACAGATCTGTTCCTCCAAAAATACGGTTTCACCAGCAGTGATCTTTTCATTCATAATCTGAAGGCTGTAATCCCGCCGATGCCGGAAATCAATGATCTGCAACAGTTCTTCATCGCTCATGTCTTCTTCCGGCAGGAAAAAGGTAGAGTTGTCTTTTGAAAATGCAATCCCTTTCCCTTTGTATGCTTTTGCAGTGGGAATCATGGTGAGCACCTTTTCCGGAAAGACGGCTGCTTCTTCATAAGAAATTTTCAGTTCTTCCATACGCGTCTGTTCATGTTCGGTGAACGGACGGCTGTAGTGGTCGGCACCCACTCTGCTGGTCTGGATCTGCGCGAAATAGTCCGAGATTTCCTGTTCGTTCATGGCCTCCATCCGCTGCTGCACAGCGCTGACTGCTGCCATGACGGTGACAGAGCACAGGGCGGTCAGTACAGCAGCCAGAGCCAGCGTTCTTTTCCAGTTCATCCGAAATCCGGAACGCTGTTTTGACAGCCTGACGAATATAGGTTCTGTTTTTTCGTATAATGTATCTGGAAGAATCATTTTTTCCTGATCTGCCATCTGAAACAGCTGTTGTTCCAATGGATCGGTTCCTCTTTTCATGGAAAACTCCTTTCTTCTGGTCAATGGTCCGATAATTTTTCACGGAGCAGTTTTTTCCCTCTGGAAAGCCGTGATTTTACGGTGCCCTGGGAGATATGGAGCGCCTTTGCGATCTCCGGGATCGAGAGCCGTTCATAGAAATACAAAAGGATCGTCTTTGCCTCATTTGCGGCAATCTGCATGAGCCATGCATGGAAATGGTCCGCTTTGCGCAGTGTATGCAGTTTCTCATATGCCCGCAGAAGCGTTTCACTGACAGCATCCTCGGCATCTGCCCGGTTGTGCAGGATGCCAAAGGCAAGCCGGTACAGATTCGGCAGGGGTTTTCGTATCTGTTTTTCAAAAGTTTTATGATCTATGACTGCCATGCCTCATCTCCTTACTTTGTATTGTGCCGGCTTCTGCCTTTTATGATATCAGAATGTTCCAAAAGGTTCCCCAATTAATAAAATTTTTTTGTGCCCCATGCAGCATGTATAAATCAGAGCGCCGCGCCTGCCCCGTAGCCGCCCGGAGGATGAGCGCATATTTACTCATAAAGAACAGAAAAATCTGACGCAGATCGGTTCCCGGCTTATTGTAATCTGTCGGAAGGCTGTGTATAATAGAAACAGATTACCGTGTGTTCCGGCAGTGATTTACAGGAAGGAAGACAAATGGAAAACATGGAAGCAAAACAGACAAAATGGGAAGAATTAAGCATATCCAACGACTTTCTGTTTGGAAAGGTCATGCAGGACGCAGAACTTTGTAAAGAACTGTTGCAGAGGATCCTGCCGGATCTGAAGATTGAACGCATTGAATACCCGGAACTGCAAAAGGCGATCAAAAAGGATTTTGATGCAAAAGGGGTCCGTTTGGATGTGTATGTAAATGATGGGAAAGGCACGGTATATGATATAGAAATGCAGGCAGTCACCTCTGGATGTCTGCCAAGGAGAACCAGATATTATCAAAGCATGATAGATTTACAGCTGGTTGATAAAGGGCAGGACTATGATACACTGAACAATAGTTATATTATCTTTATCTGCCTGTCAGATTTATTTGGAAAAGGCCGGTATATGTACACCTTTGAAAATGTCTGCAAAGAAGATTCTGAGGTCATGCTGAATGACGGAGCAAAAAAGATTTTCCTGAATGCAGATGGAAAAAACGGAACAGTAAGTGCGGAATTAAAAGCATTTCTGGATTATGTGGCAGGTAAATCGTCGGAAGATATATTTGTGAAGAAACTGAAGTGTGCTGTGGAGAAGGCGAAGAAGAACCGGGAATGGAGGCATGAGTATATGACGTTGCTAATGCGTGACAGAGAAAATCAGAAAATTGGCGAGAAACGTGGTAAGATTTATGAGACAATTTCTATGGGAAGAGATTATCATATTCCAGAAGAAGAAATTATAACAAGGCTGCGTACAAAATTTGATCTGACAGAGGAACAGGCAAGAGCATATTTAGATGAGGCAGAATAACCTGTATTCGCGATTCCCGGGCAGAGCGTACCATGGTTGTGCCTGTTTTTGAATACTGCTGCGTGATTTATCACATTTTGGTACGTTATGGAGAACCCTGTCAGATAAAAGAAGAAGTATTACGGGAAATAATTTCAGAATGAAGGAGGATCTGCGTATGGAACTGACAAATGAACAGCGGACCTGTCTGGGACTGGAGCTTATAGAACTGGCCTGGGAGCGTGTGGAGATTCCCAATAACAGTGTGAACCCTGAGCGCTCTACGGGTAAGGATATTCTGTTCTTTGACGGTGATGTTCTTCGTAAAGTCATCTGGCTTCATGACAGCGGCAGTTTTCTTGAGGATTCCTGGTATCTGAAAACCCGGGATAACCGTACAATGATCGCTCCAATTACTGCAAAAGGAAAGCCCAGGCGTTTAAACGGCGTCAATATTCAAAGATGCACGCCCCGTGGGATGTATTTTAGTTTCAATGGCGGGCATGAACAAAAAGGCGGCGTTTATCTTGCGAATTATACGACACAGAGGACTTTTTATTCGTCAGAGTTCGCCGGGATTCCGTCCATGGACGAGGAAGGACTTCAGAAGTTTCTCAAGCAGTGGGCTGCAGACACAGGTGCTGACGATCTGGCAGAGATTCAGGCATTTGCAGGTGCAAAAAGGCGGCGCTGCAAATATCGGGAAGGTGATTTCTTTCGTTTTAAATATGACCGCAGGAGCTATGGTTACGGCAGGATTCTGCTTGACGTCCGTCAGTTTATAAAAAACGGCGGGAAATTCTGGAATATTCTTATGGGAAAACCGCTCTGTGTATCCATCTGTCATATCGTCACGGAAGATCCGGATGTGAGTATTGACAGGCTGCAGACATTAAGCAGCTGCCCGTCCGAATATATGATGGACAATCATTTTTATTATGGAGAATATGAGATCATCGGAAATGCACCGCTTCCAGAGGATCCGGATGCGATCGATTATCCGGTGATGTATGGCCGCTCCATCAGTGGGCTCGACCCGGATAAAATCTGTTATTGCAGAGGAAAAGATTATCGGGAAATTCCGCTGGACGCAGAGAAGCTTCTTCAGAAAGATTTCAAAAAGAACGGGATAGGCTATTGGCCTCACATAAACAAAACCCTTGTTCTGGAATGTATCAAAGCAGGGTCCAATGAACCGTTTTGGAATAAAGAACCGAAGAATTCTTGTACTTATGATCTTCGCAATCCTGCCTACAAGAAAGAGCTGGAATATGTACAGGAGCAGATGGGAATCTGTTAAAAAATAAATGGAAACGGAAGAACAGGAACAGAAAACAGAGGAAAGATTTGTATGGAATTATGGAAACAGGAAATAGAAAAGATGGAATCGAGCGCCATCCAACGGCGTACTTTGGCGATCCCGGAGCGATTGTTCATTTTATTGAACAGTTTCATCCGGAATATGAGACCTGCCTTTTGGAATCCCTGAAGAGAACACCGACTGTTACAACAATCTGGATGCTGAACCGGTGTATGAACGCAGGGGAGTGTTTGAATGAAGGACCGGGTCTTTTACAGGAAATTGCAAACAGGGCAGATGTGGATAAAAGTATCAGAGAACAGGCCCGGGAATATATAGGAGGACAACAGTGACATGGCGGAATTTACTTACCAGACCAGAAGAAAATTAAGCGAAGAATGGATCGCGCAGACCAAAAAGAATGCAGCCGGGGTTTCCGATGAGGCAAAAGCGCTGCTTCCTTCCATTCATTATCATGCAGTTCCCCGAGATACATGTATATGGATGCGAAAGCTTTTGGAGGAAGGTACATACCAGACGCTGAGGGAGCTTTACCAGAACCGGTTTCAGGATTTGATCTGCGCCTGCATTCCAAGGGATCAGCACGAAGAATTTTATTATGCGCTGGATCAGATGAATCAGTATCAGATGACGGCCGGATGGCAGAGAAGGAGCGTGCGTTCAGAAAGTTATGCGCCGTTTGTGGAAGCGAGCATCCGGCTGTTCCAGGCGTATACCCGTCTGAAATTTTATGGAGTATCTTTTTCTGACCTGCTGACAGGCAACGCCGAGCCGGAAATATATGACCATGCACGGACAGAATTTTTTGCCTATGGGGAGATTCTGGCAGCACAGATTGACCTTGGAAATGAAAAAACCATTCAGGCGGTAAAAGACATTCTGCTGGGAGACGGGAATACTTCCATGATCAGCCACCAGCTGATCCGCGGGATTGTCATGTGCAAAAATCAGGAGCTGTATGAAGTACTCGGAAAATTTCTGCTTGCGGCAAGATTGCAGGAGGGAGCCAGACAGGCCGTGTGCGAGACGATGGATGCCGGGCGGCCGGAGGCTTTTCTGCATCTGTTTTCCGTGATCGAAGAACATGATCTGATCCGTTATTCTTCCGTAAAACGTGCGGTCAGTACCTGGATTGGAATCTTCAATGAAAAAAGTGTGGACCGGATATCGGAAAAGCTTATGCGCCTGATGGGGGGCTGCCTGCGGGAGGAAGCGTTTCGAAATGAGCAGCTTGCGTCCAGTGATTCCATAGCCATCAGCTGCGCGCTCTGGGCGCTGGGCTTCTACCGGGCCCAGGACGCCGTGGAAGCCGTACAGCATCTTATAAAGTGCGGCACGAAACATCAGAAGATGACCGCTTCTTATTTTGTATCTTCCCTTCAGGAGGAAAGTCTGAAAATGCAGGCGACAAAGGAAGTGATCCGGGAATATTCGGACGATCTGGAGCTGGTGGCATGTTTTATGCATGGCTTTATGGAGCTGTCCGGCATGCATCTGATGTCCCTCGTAAAAGAAGAGAACAAAGGGTACTATTCGCTGCGGGACGCTGCGGTTATAGAGCCGAAGAAGATGGAACCCACAGAGCTTTTTGACAGCAGAGAAGAAGCGGTGCAGATGTATGAGATCTTAAAGGGAATTCTGAAAAAGCTTCCGAAAAAAGGGCTTGTGCTTTCCCCCTGCATTTTCCCCTGGCATGAGGTAAGCCTTACCCCGTCGCATCTTGCAGTGCGCATGTGTCTGATTGCCTGGATGCTGCAGGAGGATGCTCTGCTTGACGAAGCCGCGAAGCTGATTCCGACCATCGGGCAGGGCACGCAGTACGGGACTTATGACCGGCTGACGGCAGCGCGTGTGCTTCTCTGGCGTCCGGCGTCAAAGGTACGGCGGGAGATTCTCTTTGACCTGATGCACAATCCGGAGGAATCCACCTGCCGGACGGCTTTTAGGCTGGCGGATGATTTGACGCTTACGGCGGAGGATTACCGGAAAATCGAACAGAATTTAAAATACAAAAAAGGACGCGCCGGAACGCTTACACTTCTGAGAAAACAGCCGCCTGCACAGCTTGCAGAGTCCATCGGAAGGCTGCTGAGTGCCAAATCCGAAGAATGTCATCTGGGTGCGCTGGATCTTGCGCTGCAGATGAAAAAGGAAGATTCGTCTGATTTTGCGCTGGTAAAGCCGTATCTGTCGGCTTTTGCAGGAGAAACGGGGCCGGAGCAGGTGTTGTTAAGAGAGCTGTTGGGAGAGTCCAGCGAGGCCCAGGACATTCTGCAGACACCCGGCTATGGTTTTTATGATGTCGGGAAAGAATGGGTTCTGCCTCCTGTGGACGTGGACGAAAAAGAGGCGTCCTCCCTGTTTGTCTATGGAGAAGAGGCATGCATCCGCGTGCTGAAGGCTTTGAACAGCCTGATCGAAGAAAACCGGGAGCGGACTTATAAAACGGCATGGGAAGCGGACGAGATGCTGGGAAATAATCTGGAGCGATGCCGGTTTATCGGGAAGGATCCGGATGCCACGCCGCTGGATGCCTATCCGTTCCGGGAGCTGTGGGAGGACTTTTATCAAAAGGAGATCAAAACACCGGAGCTTTTGCTGGAAATCGCGTTTTATCAGGAATGTCGGAGCAACCGGAGCGCTTATGAACAGAATCTGCCGCTGTATGAAAAAGTATTCGGCAGCGGGGCAGAAAAGAAACCGCCGTTTTCAGACCTGATTCAGGGGCTTCGCTACGGCGTGCAGGCCCGTACAGTTCTGGATACGCTGTTTTCGGAGTATGTTCCGGATGAGCTGAAGGTGCGTTTCGGACTGTGTGGTACAGCGGCCCTTCTGTCAGTGCTTGACAGCTCCAACGATTTTTATGTGGTCAGTGAGAAGCGCTACAGCGGGGAAAATGTGACTTATACCAAACGGGCGGCTGATCTGCCGATTTTCCGGAGCATGCGCGTATGGCTTTCACTGGCCGGCGAAAAGGACTGGGAAAGTGCGTTTGCCCTGCGTTTTCGCTTGCAGCAGTATTATTTTCAGCAGCGGGAGCGGGAACAGCTCCCACCCTATCAGAGCAGATATGATATTTACCTGTTTCTGAGAGACTATGTACAGTGCTATGTGCGGGGCATCTGGGATAAAGATCATTTATATAAAGCGGTGTTTGACTTTTCCAGTATGGGTGCTTTGTTGGAGCCGATCAGTGTTGTGGAGCAAAAAGGGGCCGTTTCCTCCAAAAATGCCAGGATCGGTGCCCTGAATGCCTTTTTCGGGACGGATGCCATTTCGCCGGTGGACGGGAAATTCCGGTTCGACCAGATTGGGAAAGAGATGCCGGCTATGGAGCTGGCCCATGAACTTTACCAGGAAATTGTGCCGAAGGTTCTGAAGGTGGAGCTGAAACGGGGAGAGCAGCCGACGCCGTTTTCCGACTGGATCCGTAACATCAAAGCGATTTACGGCATTGATTACATGATACAGATTTTGACTGCTCTTGGAAAAGAGCCGCTTTCCAGGGGCTACAGCTACTATGCCTCTTCCACGGAAAAAAGAAGGGTACTAAGTCATCTTTTGAAAGTCAGTATGCCGAAGCAGGAAGAAACGGCTGCTGATCTTGCCAGAGCGCTGAAGGGGACGGATATTACAAAAAAACGGCTGGCGGAGCTGGCCATGTACGCGGAGCAGTGGATTCCCATGCTGGAGGAACATTTTGCAGTTCCGGGCTTTGCCGGTACCTGTTATTATTTTATGGCCCACACCAGCGAGCATTTTGATGACCATCTCACATCGGTCATTGCCAGATATACGCCCCTTTCTCCGGAAGAGCTGCATGACGGCGCCTTTGATCTGAACTGGTTTTTTGAATCTTATGAAAAAGTAGGGGAGAAGATTTTCAAACTCCTTTATGATGCGGCCAAATATTCTTCCACCGGGGCCGCCCACGGAAGAGCCAGAAAGTATGCCGATGCGGCGCTTGGCAAAAAGGACAAAGAAGAGTTAAAAGCGGAGATTTGTGCAAAACGCAACAAGGATCTTCTGATGAGCCTTGGCCTTCTTCCGCTGCCTTCTGAAAAAGAAGAGCGGGAAAATGAGCTGCTGGACCGTTATCAGTTTGTTCAGAAATATAAGAAGGAAAGCCGCCAGTTCGGTGCTCAGCGCCGCGCCAGCGAGGGCCGCGCCGTCGAGCTGGCTCTTCGGAACTTAAGTGTTAATGCCGGTTTTACGGATGTGACCCGTCTGGTGCTGCGCATGGAAAGCAAGCTGGTGGAAAATGCTTCTGCCTGCTTTACCTGGCAGCCCGTAGACGGTGCGGACGATGTGGAGCTGATGATCGCGGTGGACGAGAACGGCAAGAGTACCCTGCGGTGCCGCAAGGGCGGGAAAGCACTGAAATCCGTTCCTGCAAAACTGAAAAAGAATGATCAGGTACTGAACATGCAGGAAATGAACAAAGCACTGAAGGACCAGTACAGCAGAACAAAATTGATGATGGAACAGGCCATGGAGGACCGGACGGCCTTTGAGGCATGGGAGCTTCTGGAGCTTTTCAAAAATCCAGTGGTCGCTCCGATCCTGAAGCCGTTGCTTGTGATGCCGGAGCCGGCCGATCAGACAAAGCCGGCCGGTCTGGGCTTTCTGACCGAAGAGGGCATTGTGGACTATCAGGGAAATCTTACAACTGTAAGTTCAGAAGAGAGACTTCTGATTGTGCATCCGTTTGATCTTTATCGCGAGGGTCACTGGAGCGAATACCAGAAGCTTTTGTTCCAAAAGCAGATTCGTCAGCCCTTTAAACAGGTATTCCGTGAACTGTATGTGAAGCTGTCTGAAGAACTGGAAAAGGGAGAATCCATGCTGTTTTCCGGCAATCAGATCCAGCCGCAGAAGACCGTTGGGGCCCTTCGCGGGCGCCGCTGGGTGGCGGATTACGACGACGGTCTGCAGAAGGTATATTATAAAGAAAATATTGTGGCGCGCATCTATGCCATGGCAGACTGGTTTTCTCCGGGAGATATCGAAGCACCCACACTGGAATGGGTGGTATTTCTGGACCGTAAGACGGGAATGACGATGAAAATCAAAGAGATACCGGATGTCATTTACAGTGAGGTCATGCGGGATGTGGACCTGGCGGTCAGCGTTGCCCATGCAGGCGGCGTGGATCCGGAAGCGAGCCATTCGACCATCGAGATGCGCCGTGCGCTGGTGGAATGCAATCTTGCATTGTTTGGCATCAGCAATGTGAAGGTTGAGGGCAATTTTGCGCTCATCAAAGGAAAGCTGGGAGAATATACGGTTCATCTGGGAAGCGGTGTCGTACACCAGATGGGCAATGCCATGCTGTATGTGGTTCCGGTGCATTCTCAGCACAGGGGAAGGATCTTCCTGCCCTTTGTGGATGAAGATCCCAAGACGGCGGAGATCATGTCAAAGATTCTGTTGTTTGCAGAGGATACGAAGATTAAGGATCCGGGGATACTGAGTCAGATTCGGTAGGGAAAGAGATCAGATGGATATGTTTTGATAAATACAACAGCTTGCCACTCCGGACGCCAGTCATAGAAAACGGTTCCTTCCAGACCCCGCTTGCGCTTAATGAAGGGACGCAGCGGTACTAAGGGCGCAAAACACGCGCCCTAAGGACCGGCGCCCTTCAATGGGTCTTAAAGGAACCGTTGTCTATGACTGACTGTGTATTAGTATACTTTAAGAATTAAATCTGGCATGGTCCTTCATTTTTTTTGATATGTTAAAGTAACGCTGTATCTTTTGTGGTAAGGAGAATCCGCAAAGAGGGATGATTCCTTATCACCTTAACTAAACGCAAGCGGGACTTGTAATGAGGAGGAGCCCTGGTTGCTTGGCTGGAAGGAATCGTTAACTATGGCGTGCGTTCGGATTGACGACTGTATTTAACAAAAAGTATACTTATTGAACTGACCCCCAAAAGTTAGACCAAAAATCTAACGATTGGAGGCCAGTTTATTTTATGGCTAAATATAGCTTTGAGTTCAAGAAACGGGTAGTAGATGCATATCTGCAGGGTGAGGGGGATAAAATCGTGTTTGGGACTGTCTGGGCAGAATGATGTTATATTTACAGGTGGAAGACAAGGAGTTGAAATAGAAGATTTACATAAAATCACGGTTAGAGAAATGACATCGTGTTTACAGAGGATACGAAAAGCAAGGACCTGACGATTTTGAATCAGATTCGGTAAAAAAGAATGGAAAAGATGCAGGTCAGTCCCTTTTTTCGGCAGGTCGCTCCCGGGGGGATTGCGTGTCCGGAAAAAGTCTTTTATACTGTGAGAAAAGAGTGGAAGCGGGGTGAGGTTCTCAGTGAAGATCAGAATAGAAGAAGATCCTTCGGCGGAAGATCTGGAAATCACCATACGGTGCAGGCAGACCGGTGAATCCGTGATCCGGATTCTGGAGATGCTGCGCATGACGGACCAGAAGCTGACCGGGCACCGGGACGGCAGGACGTATATTCTGGATGTGGAGCAGATCTTTTATATTGACACGGTGGAGAAGCGGACCTTTTTGTATACGGAGCAGGAGGTGTATGAGACGCCCCTTCGGCTGTATGAACTGGAGGGCCGTCTGGAAAGCTGCGATTTTTTCCGGGCTTCCAAATCTTCCATCATCAACTTTAATCAGATCCAGTCTTTGAAGCCGGAGTTCGGCGGGACCATGCAGGTGATTATGAACAACGGGGAACGGCTCAATGTATCCCGCCAGTATGCAAAGCAGATTAAGGAAAAGCTCGGGTGTCTGTGAAAAGGCAGATGCAGAGGCGGCTGCGTCGGAAATCCGGACAGGATTTGACGGCGGGCTGCAACAGGAGGAGTAAAATGAAATTCATGCTGAAACTATACCGTCTGTTAAAGCCGGCGGCGATCTATACTTCATATTTGTTTACGATATTAACGCTTCTGTACCTGACCGGACAGATGGTATTTCCTCAGATGCCGGTTCCTGAGGCCGGCATCCTGTGGGGAATCTTTTTCTTTTCCCTGGGAAGTATCCTGGCACAGAGAATGATACTGGGAAGCGGCCTTTTGAGCAGTATACCGTATAAGATCCGGCTGCTTTTGTATCTTTGCATGACCGGGGTCTGGGGATATGGATGTCTTCGCTTTTTGGAAATAGCAGGAATACCAAAGCAGACAGTCCGCACAGATACAGGGCTGTTGTTTCTGGTGCTTCTGGCAGGCGTTCTTGTCTGTGCCGGTTTTGAACTGTTCAACCGGTGCCGGGCCCATATGTATAATGCTCTGCTGGAACAGTACAAAAAAAGGAGGCAGTCATGATACGAAAGCTGCGCGTGATATTTACAAGGAGACAGAAGATCAAGTTTTTGATTCTTTTTGTTCTGCTGTTTGTGGGATCCGTTCTGGAATTTCTCGGGGTTTCCCTGGTGCTGCCCTTTGTGCAGCTGGTGATGGAACCAATGGGACTAAACAGTGGACTGCTTCTGCTGCTTAGCCGCTGGTTTCCTGTATCTTCCGGGCGCGAACTTTTGTTTTTGACAGGGTTTCTTCTGGCCGGGGTCTATATTCTGAAAAACGGATATCTTGTGGTCATGAAAGCGGCGGAACTTCGTTTTATTTTTAACAATCGACTGGTGCTGGCTGGACGGCTTATGAGAAGCTATATGGAAAAGCCCTACACTTTCCATCTGGAAAAAAATTCTTCGGAAGTGCTGGAAAGTGTGACCTTCGAGGTGAACAAGCTGTATGATCTGATCCTGTACGGGATGGAGCTGATCTCGGACCTTCTGATCATTGCCATGATCTTTCTTTATCTGCTCTGGAAGGATCCTGTGATTACCCTGGTGGTGGCAGTGCTTCTTGGGCTTTGTTCTCTTTTGTATTTTCGGTTTATGCACAGGCGGACGAAGGTGTACGGAAGAGAAAATCAACTCTACAACAGCCGGATGATTCAGGCAGTTCATCAGGCCATGGGCGGGATCAAGGAAATCAAGCTGATGGCCAGAGAGGATTATTTTGTCCGCGCCTATGAGGAAAATGGCAGACGGTATGCTTCCAGCCTGAAAAAAAGTCAGTTTTTCCAGTATCTGCCGAAATATTTGATGGAGACCATCTGTGTGTGCGGCATTCTTGGGGTGGTACTTTTACGGCTTTCTATGGGAACGGAGATGAAGACGCTGATCCCGCAGCTTTCTGTTTTTGCGGTGGCTGCTTTCCGGCTGCTGCCTTCGGTCAATCAGGTGAACCGGCTGTTTCACAACATTCTGTTTTTGTCCCCCTCCATCAGCCGGATCTATGAGGATCTGCAAAGATCGGGCGCCCATCAGGGGGAAGGGGCCGGCAAAAATGCAGGCCGGGAGCTTCTGCCGGCAGACCGGATCTGCTTCCGGGATGTATCCTTTGGCTATCCGGGAAGCAGCAAAGAGATTCTGTCTCATGTGGATCTGGAAATCCCGGTGGGGAGTTCCATTGGATTTGTGGGGAGCTCCGGAGCAGGAAAGACCACGTTCGTGGATTTGCTTCTGGGACTGCTTCGTCCGGACAGCGGCAGCGTCCTCTACGGGGGACAGGATATCCGGGACTATCGGGAGAGCTGGGGGCGAAAGCTTGGGTATATTCCTCAGACGATTTACCTGGCGGACGATACGATCCGCCGGAATATCGCTTTTGGCATTCCGGATTCCCTGATCAAGGAGGAACAGGTGTGGAAAGCACTTAAGGAGGCGCAGCTTTCGGATTTTGTGCAAAGTCTGGAAAAGGGCCTGGACACCCGGATCGGAGAGGCGGGGGTGCGCCTTTCCGGGGGACAGAGGCAGAGGATCGGCATCGCACGGGCGTTTTATCAGGAACCGGAGATCCTGGTGTTTGATGAGGCCACCTCTGCGCTGGATACGGAGACAGAAGCAGCGGTGATGGAGGCGATAGAGCATCTGCGGGGCCGGTGCACCCTTCTGATGATCGCCCACAGGACCAGCACGCTTTCCGGCTGCGACCAGGTGTATAAGGTACAGGATCAAGGACTGATTCCGGAGGTTTGGCAGGATCAGAGGAATTTAAAGGCAGCCGTATATTAAAAGAAACGAGACAGACAGGGTATTGACTTTTGGCGTACAAAATGTTATCTTAAAATTAGGATAACAATTTGTACGCTTATTCTTTCCATATTATTAGAAGAAATGAAAGAACCATCAAAACAGCGAAAGCCCCGGAAGGATTAAAGGACGCGAAAGCGGTCGGAAATCCTTCCAGTAGATGGGGCTTTAGGAGGGGTGCAGCGGAACTGTAAAAACAGCGAAA
>OFGP01001050.1_pt1 | contig 22465 bp, 12 predicted proteins | sample 1521781 | NCBI WGS metagenome assembly OFGP01 (sample SAMEA3504113, study PRJEB24116) | mouse gut metagenome | biome: mouse gut; feature: mouse-associated habitat; material: faeces | place: Denmark | collected 2011
GCTGATCCGGCTGCTGCTGAAAGAACTGGAGCCCACCAAAGGCAGCATTACCATCAATAACCAGAAACTTGGAAATATCCGCCACAGGGACATTCCCAGATTCCGCCGGAATATTGGCGTGGTGTTTCAGGATTTCCGGCTGTTGAAAGACAGAAATGTCTATGAAAATGTGGCCTTTGCCCAGCGGGCAATCGGAATGCCCGTAAAGACCATGCGCCGGAAAGTACCGGCGGTATTGTCCATGGTGGGCCTTGCCGCAAAATACAAGTCATATCCCAGAGAAATTTCAGGTGGAGAGCAGCAGAGGGTGGCTATTGCCAGAGCACTGGTAAATGAGCCGAAAATCCTTCTGGCAGACGAGCCCACGGGAAATCTGGACGCGCACAATGCCTGGGAAATTATGAAGCTGCTGGAGGAAATCAACCAGAGAGGAACCACTGTTCTGGTGGTAACACACAATCTGGATATTGTCAGGGCCATGAAAAAGCGTGTCATCACCATGCGGAAAGGCGTTGTCGTAGAAGACGAACGGATGGGTGACCCATATGAGGATTAGTACATTTTGGTATACATTACGACAGGGAGCCAGAAATATCTGGAAGAATAAAATGTTCTCCCTGGCTTCCATTGCCACCATGTCTGCCTGTATTTTTCTGTTTGGCATATTCTATTCTGTGGTGGTAAATTTTCAGAGCGTGGTACAGGAGGTGGAGTCAGGAGTTGCAGTGACGGTGTTTTTCAATGATGACGCCACCCAGGAACAGATTGATGAAATCGGCGTGCAGATTGGAAAGCGCGTGGAGGTATCGGAAAAGATATTTGTGTCTGCGGAGCAGGCCTGGGATGAATTTCAGAAAGTATATTTCAAAGGCGCCGAAGACATGGCGGCGGGATTTGCCGAAGACAATCCTCTGGCCAATTCAGCCCATTATGTGGTTTACATGAATGATATTTCCATGCAGCAGTCTCTGGTGACCTATATCCAGTCTCTGGAAGGAGTAAAAGAGGTAAAAAGCTCCGATATGGCGGCAAATACCCTGACGGATTTCAACCGGTTAATCGGATATGTATCGGCGGGAGTCATTCTGATTCTTCTGTGTGTGGCAGTGTTTCTGATCAGCAATACTGTTACCATCGGAATTGCAGTGCGCCGGGAGGAGATTGCAATTATGAAATTAATCGGCGCCACCGATTATTTTGTGCGGGCTCCCTTTATTGTGGAAGGGATTCTGATTGGGATAATCGGCTCTCTGCTGCCGTTACTGATACTTTACCGGATGTACCGGAGTATCATTTCCTATGTGGGAGAGAAATTCCTCTGGCTGAGCGGAATGATGGAGTTTCTGCCGGTGGACAGGGTGTTTTCCACACTGGTTCCGGTGGGCCTGATTCTGGGGGTGGGCATTGGATTTCTGGGAAGCCGCCTCACCATCCGGAAACATTTGAAGGTATAGGACTGACTTGAGAGACTGGTACAGATGTAACAGTTCAGCCCACGCTATGGCTGAACTGTTACTAAGAAATAAATGGCAGGAGATGAATCGTATGGACAATCAGGAATATTTTGAGTCACCGGAGAAAAAGAAGAATTCAGGGTTCGGCAAAGGGCTGGCAGCAGGCGTCATCGGTACGCTGCTGGTGGTGACCCTTATTGCAGGAAATATCTGGCTCTTTGTTCTCCCTGGAATCAACAGGAAGAACCAGGAAAACAGCCAGGCAGACGGGAGCAGCAGGGATGTTATTTTCGGAGAAGAAGTGGAGGAAAAGGCAGGACAGATAGCGGACATTATTGATAAATATTATTATGATGAGATTGACCGAAACGCCATGGTGGAAGGTATGTATACCGGAATGGTGGATGGCCTGGGAGACCGTTATTCTTCTTATTTTTCTGCGGAGACATATGCTTCCTATAACGATTCCACCACAGGAGTCTATTATGGGATCGGCGCTGTACTGAACCAGAATCTCAAAACAGGGATTGTTACGATTCTCCATGTATATCCGGGAACGCCTGCTGAGGAAGCAGGGGTGAGGGACGGAGATATCATTGTGAAAGTAGGAGACATTGAGGGAGACAGCATGGAACTTTCAGAGCTGGTGACTCATATCAAAGGCGAGGAAGGAAGTACGGTTCATCTGGAGCTGATGCGGGCAGGAGAGAGTGAACATATTCAGGTGGACGTGGTAAGACGTCAGATTGAAGTGCCTACCGTGGAGTATCAGATGCTGGAGGGCCAGGTTGGATTTATACAGGTTTCAGAATTTACGGAATCCACCCATGAACAGTTTTTGGCTGCCATAAAAGAGCTCCAGGGACAGGGTATGAAGTCCATGATTGTGGATCTGCGGAACAATCCGGGCGGTATCCTTCAGACCGTGTGCGCCATGCTGGATGAAATTCTGCCGGAGGGCCTGGTAGTGTACACGGAGGATAAATACGGGCACCGTTCTGATTACAAATCAGATGCATCCTGTCTGGAACTGCCTCTGGCGGTTCTGATTAATGAAAACAGCGCCAGCGCCTCGGAAATTTTTGCGGGGGCCATCAAGGATTATGAGTATGGGACACTGATAGGAACCACTACCTTTGGAAAGGGAATTGTACAGACTATTGTTCCTCTGGAAGATGGAAGTGCAGTGAAAGTTACCATGGCAAAATATTTTACTCCCAAAGGAAATTATATTCATGACGTGGGAATTCAGCCGGATATTGAGCTGGAATATGAATATCAGTCCCAGGATGACGAAACCTACAATCCCATGCATGATAATCAGGTGCTGAAAGCACTGGAAACTTTACAGAATAATGATTGACCTTCTATCCTGGATAGGATAAGATAATGGTATATTACGGAAGAGAGGGATAAAATATTGAAACAGTTTTTTGGTATGAGCCAGAAAGGCGATTTGAAGGAAGCGGTTCGGGGCCTGAAGGATCCCCAGCTGATAATGCTGATGTCCAATGATAAACAGTTTGAAGCCCATGTGCGTGAACTGGAGGAGCTTTATCCCGGAGTGCCAAGTATTGGCTGTATTGGAATGAGTTATGATACCAGAGTAGTGGAAAACGGTGTGGGAGTTGTGGCGTTCCAGGATGGAATTACGGCTGCTGCCAATGTTCTGGAAGAAGTGAATACCATGCCTGTGAAATATATCCGGCGTCTGGAACGTGATGTGGAGAAAGTAAAAGCCGCCGGCAATGACACCATATGCATTGATTTCTGTTCCGGCAATGACGCCTGTGTGCTGACCACCATATACAGCGTTCTGAAGAAAAAAGATATTTCTCTGGTGGGCGGAACCGGCGATGGCGGAAGAGTTTCTGCAAACGGCAGGGTTTATAAAGAGGCAGTGGCATATGCCATCGTGAAGAATCAGTATGGAAAAGTAAAGGCTTATAAAGAGAATATCTATCATCCCGTGTGGAAATATCGTTTTATTGCTTCCAAAACAGACAAGGCAAAATATATGATCGGGGAACTGAACGGAAAATCTGCCCGTCAGGTATATCAGAGTATTTTGAAGGTATCAGAACAGCAGATTACAACGCAGACCTTTAAAAATCCTTTTGGAAGAATCAGCGGAGATGAGATCTGTATTATTTCCATCAAAGAAGTAGACGGAGATGCCCTGGCATGTTTCCGACAGGTAAATGATTCTGATGTGCTGATTTTACTGGAACTGGGCGATTACAGGCGCATTGTGAAAGAGACCATACAGACGATACAGAAAGAATTTTCCAGAGTGTCGGCGGTATTTTCCATTAACTGTCTGTTCCGGTATCTGCTGTTCAGCGACAACCATTATATGCAGGAATATTTACAGGAGATGAAAACGTTAGGCAGCCATGCAGGCCTTGTGGGATATGGAGAGCACTACAACAACCGTTTTGTCAACCAGTCCATGACATGTGTGGTATTTGAGTAAAGGGGGATAAGCATGGGATATTGGAAAAACGCCCGAATAGAGATGGAAAGAGAACAGGAACAGGAGAAAGGCCTTTATCCGGTGGGATATGTAATCGAGAATCTGAAAGATTACCAGAGAGATCTGGTGGAAAAAGAAGTGGATTCTCTGAGAGAGCTGAATAAAATCACCTATTCTTTCAAAAAAGTGCTCAGTGAGTCGGAAAATTTCCAGGAACAGCTTCAGGATTTCGGGCAGAATTTCTCAAGTATCAGCCAGGTATCCAGCCAGTTTGAGACTGTGAAAGGTGAAATTGCCCAGTCGGTAACGCAGGCCCAGGGCGAAGTGGAGGAGCTGAAGAACAGTTCCCGTCAGGTGGAGAATCATTTTAAGGAAATGGAAAAAACCTTTGAAGATTTTCTGGAGGCGGTGAAGAAAATTAAAAAATGTACCGGCAACATTGTAACCATTGCAGACCAGACCAATATCCTGGCCCTGAATGCTTCCATAGAAGCGGCCAGAGCAGGAGAGCAGGGGAAAGGCTTTGCGGTGGTGGCTGTGGAGGTGAAAGAGCTGGCAGATCAGATTAAGAAGCTGGTGGCTGAGGTGGATTCCAGCATTGTGGACGTGGAAGAAGGTACGGACAGCCTGAGTTCCAGTATCAACACATCCCAGCAGGCATTGGGTGAGAGTATTCAGAAAGTGGATGAGACATATCAGCTGTTTGATAAGATTACAGAAGCGGCAGAAGGTGCAACCAATGTACAGGAAGAAATTGCCAGAGTAATTGATGAATCTGATATGGCGCTGCAGACGCTGTGCGGCTTTTTTGACCAGACAAAGGAACAGTATCAGGAAGTTATGGGCCATATTGACTATGCCAGCAGTCTGGGCACCACAAAAAGTTCCATGTTCGAGGATGTGGACAATATGCTGTCCCAGATTCCGCCTATTATTGAAGAATATGAGTAATTTTCAGCCATTTGGTGTGAATATGATATTTAATGGAAGGGCCGGTTGACAAATGCGGCCGGATCATATATGATGAACACGAATAAGAGAACGCAGAGGGACTGCGGGAAGCTGTTCAGAAAAGTATTTTCAGTGTTTCTGAAGGATTCCCACGGTTGAGAAGGTTAAAACCTGACTCTTTGAACCTGTCAGTTAATACTGTCGTAGGGAGCGGAACGGTTATGATATCAGAAGGAGACGCTGTTACACGGCATCTCCTTTTTTAGTCCCTGCAAAAAGGAGAAGATCATGAGAGAATACGCAACACAGATGGAAGCGGCCCGAAGAGGGATCGTGACCAAAGAACTAAAGAGAGTAGCGGCAAAAGAACAGATGACGGCAGAAGAGCTGATGCCTTTGGTAGCGGAGGGCAAAGTAGTAATCTGCGCCAATAAGAATCATGCCTGTATTGACCCAGAAGGGGTAGGCTCGATGCTAAAGACTAAGATCAACGTCAATTTGGGCGTGTCTAGAGATTGCAAGGATTATGATGTAGAAATGGAGAAAGTCATGGAGGCGGTAAACATGGGGGCGCATGCCATTATGGATTTGTCATCTCACGGAGATACGATCCCATTCCGCAGAAAGCTTACGTCCGAATGTCCCGCCATGATCGGGACGGTCCCGGTATACGATTCTGTGATACACTATCAAAGGGATCTCGCCGCCTTGACGGCAAAAGATTTTATTGACGTGGTGCGTCTTCATGCAAAGGACGGCGTGGACTTTGTCACGCTCCATTGCGGAATTACCACAAAAACAATAGAACAAATAAAAAAGCATAAGCGGAAAATGAATATCGTGTCCAGAGGGGGATCCCTGGTGTTTGCCTGGATGAGCATGACTGGGGAGGAAAATCCGTTTTATGAATATTATGATGAGATTCTTGACATATGCCGGGAATATGACGTAACCATTTCTCTTGGCGACGCCTGCCGTCCCGGATGCCTGGCAGATGGGTCAGATGTGTGTCAGATAGAAGAACTGGTGCGGCTGGGCGAGCTGACAAAGCGTGCCTGGGAGCGGGACGTTCAGGTGATGGTGGAAGGCCCAGGACATATGCCGATGGATCAGATTGCGGCAAACATCAAGATTCAGCAGACCATCTGCATGGGAGCGCCATTCTATGTACTTGGTCCCATTGTGACAGATATCGCGCCAGGCTACGACCATATAACATCGGCGATCGGTGGCGCCATTGCGGCGCAAAACGGCGCTGCGTTCTTGTGTTATGTGACTCCTGCCGAGCACTTGGCGCTGCCTAATCTGGAAGATGTAAGACAGGGAATTATCGCTTCAAAAATTGCAGCTCATGCAGCAGATATCGCCAAGGGCGTCCGAGGCGCCAGAGAGATTGACGACCGCATGGCGGACGCTAGGAGGGCCTTAGACTGGGAAGCGCAGTGGGAGTGCGCCATGGATCCAGAGACTGCCAGAAAAATCCGTGACGACAGAAAGCCAGAATACGACGATACCTGTTCGATGTGCGGAAAATTCTGCGCCGTGCGCAGCATGAACAAGGCGCTATCTGGCGAGTACATAGACATCTTGTAAGCACAGGGCGAGGTATTATGAGAGAAATAGAGCGATTGAAGAGGGGGAGTCGAAGATGAAATTAGAATCAGCGAAAGGATGGCTCTATGTCATCGCAGATTTTTCTGTCGGGGAAGCGGTGATCGAGGCAGTGCTGCGGGCAGGGATTGAATTTATCCAGCTGCGGGAAAAAGAGATCTCTTCTGCAGAATATCTAAGGCGTGCCATGAGGCTGCGGGAGATGACGGCGGGCGCTAGGACAAAATTTATCGTTAACGACCGATTGGATATTGCGCTGCTTAGCGGAGCGGACGGCATCCATCTCGGACAGTCTGATATTTCGGTCTCAGACGCCAGGAGATGCCTTGGCTCTGGAAAAATCATCGGGGCGACAGCAAAGACAGTGAAACAGGCGCTTCATGCCATGGAAGACGGCGCAGATTATTTGGGAAGCGGCGCATGGTTTGCCACAGAGACCAAAAAAGACGCAGTTCCTATTTCGGAGGAGACGTATTGCGCCATCTTAAAGGCAGCTCCGATTCCCAATGTGGCAGTGGGAGGGATCACCGCGGAGAATGGCAGAAAGCCCTTAGAATGCGGTGCAGATGGCCTTGCCATCTCCGCAGGTATCTTAAAAGCGCCGAATCCTGTCACGGAAGTGAAAAAAGTGCGCCGCCTGCTGGAAGAATTTAAAAAAAGCAAGAAGACAGTGAGATGCTAACATCAGGGGCTGTCGCACTTATATGTTCACTTGTTTAAAAGGTCTTGCCGCTCATGCGACAAAGACAGAATGCACAAAATTACTCTGGGAAGCTATCGTGCGACAATCCCATAGAAAAACAGCGGGAGGGAGAATGTGAGGACAGTACTTACCATCGCCGGCAGCGACTGTAGCGGCGGCGCCGGGATACAGGCGGATTTGAAGACAATGGCGGCTCTGGGACTGTATGGACAGAGCGTGATTACTGCGCTGACAGCGCAGAATACTATGGGGGTAGCGGACATTATGCCGGTATCCCCTGATTTTTTAGAAAAGCAATTGCAGTGTGTGTTTACAGATATTGTGCCCGACGCCGTCAAGCTTGGGATGATTACTGGGATAGCGCAGATGCGGGTGATTCAAAAATGCTTGATCAAATACCAGGCGAAGCATGTGGTAATGGATCCAGTGATGGTTTCTACCAGCGGCAGAAACTTGATGGAGCCAGACGCCCTTGCTTATTATCAGGAACATCTGCTTCCCCTGGCGGAAATTTATACCCCGAATCTCCCAGAAGCAGAGCAGTTGTTAAAAAGAACTGTCAAAACCAGGGAAGAAAGGGTTGCGGCGGCAAGGGAGTTTGCGTTACAATATAAAGGAGCAGTTTATTTAAAAGGCGGACATGATATGGCCCATGCAGATGACTTGCTTTTTGACGGAGCAAATTTCTCGTGGTTTTCACAGGAGAGGATTCCAAACCGCAATACCCATGGAACGGGCTGCACCATGTCGTCTGCCCTTGCCTGTGGCCTTGCCCTGGGGCTGGGCGTTCAGGCGAGCGCAGAGATGGCAAAAGCCTATATTACTGGAGCCATTGCGGCAGGGATGGATCTTGGAAAAGGAAATGGACCGCTAAATCATATATACAAGATGAAAGAGACGTAAAGGGGATTTTGTGGATGAAGAAAAAGTTAGTGTTGCTGAGTTTCAGTTTCTGCTTTCTGGCGGCGGCATGCGGCGGGAAAAAGGAAGCAGGAGATGAGAAGCCAAAAGCTCCGGCGCAGAGCGTGCAGCAGGAGGAATCTGCTTGCGAGCAGAAAAAGAAAGAAGAACAGAAAAAGGACGCCAAAAAGAAACAAGAAAAGGAAGGACAGGAAAGTGCGGCAGGACAGCCAGAACAGGAGATAGCCACAGAGGAACCAGGAACAGAGCTTTCTAAGGCGCCAGAAGTTTCATTTATAGATTATTCTCAAGACATCCAGAATGAAGCCGGGGACGTCTTGCTGCTGTCAGTGACAGAAAACTGCCCGGTGATTTCAATTCCAGAAAATCAGGCAGCCGCAGAAAAGATGAATATGGTGTTTGAGCAGCAACATACGGCGAACCAGACGTATATTCAGGAGGATGCCGAGGAAGCGAGGAAGGCTTACAAGGCATTGTCTGAGGAAGAGAGAAATTCCTGGAACGGTTATGGCACCGGAATTAGCTATAAGGTGGCATATGCATCGACGCGTATTTTAAGCATTGAGGCAGAGAATTATAAATGGCAGGGAGGCGCGCATCCCAATACCTGGACCTCCTCCTACTGCTTTGACGTGACAACCGGGACGCTGTTGTATTTATCTGATATTTTAACAGATAAAGCAGAAGCAGGGAAAATTGTAGAAAAGCATATTTTGGACACAATCACCAAAGAACCTTATAAGGACGCCTTGATGTCTGACTATGAGAGTTATGTTTCAGATATTCTCACGGAAAATGTATTTTATCTAAATGACAAGGGACTTGTGGTGCTCTGCAATCCAGACATGTTGACCGTGTATGCGGCGGGCACCATCGAAATCGTGGTTCCCTACGCGGAATTAAAGCCGGTCATGAATCCCAATTATGTATTGTAGGAAGAATAGGAGATTTTTATGGGAAAATCACCATTAACTACGCTGTGCTATATTGAGAAAGATGACAAATACTTGATGCTGCACAGGATAAAAAAGCAAAATGACGTCAACAAAGACAAGTGGATCGGGGTGGGCGGACATTTTGCAGAAGGGGAAAGCCCGGAGGAATGCCTGCTCCGGGAAGTGAAAGAGGAGACGGGCCTGACGTTGACCAGTTTTTCTTTTCGTGGAATAATTACCTTTTGCGCCGCCGGCTGGCCGATGGAATATATATGCCTTTATACAGCGGACGGCTTTGAAGGAACCTTGCTTCCCTGTGAAGAGGGAAGATTGGAGTGGGTGGAAAAAGAACGCCTGATGTCCTTAAATTTATGGGAAGGGGATAAGATTTTCTTTCGGCTACTGATGGAGGACGCTCCATTTTTCTCCTTGAAGCTCTGCTATGACGGAGATCAAATGACGAAAGCGACGTTAAACGGCAGGGCTTTATCATTGCCATAGGCCGCTCAGGAGGTGAAACGTCAAAATGAAGAGAAGAACCATTTTACATAGGCTGTTTGCCTTGGCGGTGGCATGTTGCCTTGTCACAGGGATGACGGAGCATGTAAGAGCGCAGCGCAAAGAGGCGTCACAAGTGGTTATTTTGCAAGAAGAATCTAAAACAAAAGCAAAAACGAAGCAAAAAACTTCTGGCGAATTGCAGTGGCAGGAGGAAGCAGAGACTAAGGCTCCTAAAATCGAGGCGGAACCAGTGGAGGAACATCGCCGGGAGACGCCGCAAGAACACGACGAAGTACGGGTATTTATCGTCATGAAAGGGGATTCTGCGTTGGAGGAAGGATTTTCGGCCCGGGGAATCAGCAAAAATGAGCAGGCGCAGAGCTTTTCGTCAGACACACAGGCGCGGCAGGAGGCCGTGGTCAGTGATATTCAGCGTGCGGTCGGCGGACATCCGGTGGACATCCGCTATCAGTTCAGCATGTTGGACAATGCAGTTTCGGCAACAGTGCGATATGGGGATATTGAGCAGATCCGTGCAGTGGAAGGCGTGGAGGAGGTATATCTGGTTCCGCAGCTCAGACTTCAGGATCAGACAAAGGCCATTACGGGGCAAGAGATCATGGGAGCTGGCAAGACTTGGGAGATCGGCTATACCGGGGCAGGTCAGCGCATTGCCATTATAGATACTGGAATTGACGAGGACCATCCCTCTTTTGATCCACATGCGTTTGCGTATGGGCGCAGCTTGTCAGAGGGAAGGAGCGGTTTTGCAACGGCAGAAGAAAGGCTTTTAAATACGCAGGAGATTTCCAATGTTTTTGATCAGCTTAAGATTGCCAAGAAAACAGGCGACATCAGCCCAAAAGCGCTGTATCGAAATGAGAAAATTGCATTCGCCTATAATTATGCAGGTGAAAATTTGAATGTCGACTCAAATGGCAGCGATCATGGGACGCATGTGGCGGGAATTGCAGCGGCAAACCAGTATGTGCCGGGGGAAAACAGCGCTTATCAGGAACAGCCGGACGGCGTGGCAGGAATTGCCAAGGACGCCCAGCTATTGATTATGAAAGTCTTTACGGATGATGAAATGGCTTTTACGGATGATTACATGGCGGCGATAGAGGATGCCTTGCTGTTGGACGCAGACGTGGTCAATCTGAGCCTTGGAGGTGACGAACCCGGAGAGAGCGGCGCATATTCTGGAGGGGAATATGTCGATCAGATATTCAACAAGCTTTTGGGAAGCGACATGGTGGTGAGTATTGCTGCCGGAAACGGCGGAGCTTGGGCGGACGTCAGCAGTATCTACCATAATAGAGCGGAAGATGTCAATATGAATATGGTGGGGGAGCCTGGCTCTTATACAAATGCCCTTACTGTGGCATCGGCAGTGGATCTTAGAGGGAGCATAGAGGAGGGGACGCAGTCTGTGACGGACACGGTAACGGCGGAGGGATACCAGATGAGTGAGTATTCTTCCTGGGGCGTTCCGGGGGATCTTGCATTGAAGCCAGAGATCACCGCTCCCGGAGAAAATATTTATTCTACCGTGAACGGCGGCGGTTATGGATGCATGAGCGGAACCTCGATGGCAGCGCCTGGCATTGCAGGGATCAGCGCTCTGGTGTTGGAATATATTGAGCGCAATCAGTTGGATGTTAAGACGGGGCTTAGCAGGAGGACGTTGGCGCAGTCTCTGCTGATGAGCACCGCAGTCCCGCTAAAAGAAAAGGACCAGGAGGAATATTCCCCCAGAAAGCAGGGCAGCGGCCTGGCAAATGCAGCAGCGGCGACCACTACGCCCGTGTATATTTTAATGGGAGAGAAAGAAGAAAACGACGGCAAGGTCAAGGCGGAGCTTGGAGATGATCCAGACAGGAGCGGTCAGTATGAGTTTGCCTTTGACGTTTATAATCTGACCGAAGAATATCAGTATTATGCCTTGGATAGCTCGATTCTGACAGAGGAGCTTTTGGAGGGGAAATGGATCCAGGGAAGCTCCCATAAGCTGCAGCCTCAAGTGGAATTTGATTCAGAGAGCCAGGTTTTGATGTATGATCTCAACGGCGATCAGAAAGTAGATCAGGGGGACGCATTGGAATTGCTGCGCCATGTGAATCAATCCGTTGATTCTCAGAGGGTAGAGAGTCATCAGGAGAAATTTGACTTTAATGGGGACGGCGTAGTTAATACGTTGGATGTGCACCGGTTTTTGAAAGAACTGCAAGCGCCCACAATCAATTTCCAGGAAAAGACGCTGGAGGTAAAAGAATCCGCCAGGGTATCTGTCAAGGTGACCTTGTCCCAGGCAGACAGGGATTATCTGGACGGTTGTTTTGAAAACGGCATGTATATTGACGGGTTTGTATACCTGAAAGGCACGGTAAATTTATCGATCCCAATGCTTGCATTTTATGGAAATTGGACGGAATCTTCCATGTATGAGCCATTTAACTATTTAGAGCATTATAATGGGGACGGCGATAAGGATGAAGAAAACGTTTCATATTCCGGGGCAGGCTCCACCAATTACCTGAATTATTATTCTGCAGCCGAGGATGGCGCTTTTTGCTATGGGTCGAATCTTTATTTAGAAGGAGGAGACGAGAAATACCTGCCTGACCGCAATGCGTTTTCCACAAATTCTGGAGACCGGATTGAATATGCAGTCTATACGTTGATTCGCAATGCGGCGGTTGTGGAAACTACGATTTCCAATGATAAGACAGGGAAAGTCTATGCGAGGCATCGGGAGAGGGATCAGCAAGGCGCATATTATGATATCGGCGAAGGCGAGTGGAAGAATTTGCATTCCAGCTCCGTCCTGGACTGGCAGGGTCTTGATAAGAAGGGAAAGCCGCTGCCGGAGGGAACTACGGTGCGCTTTACAGTTACGGCGCTGCCGGAATATTATAAAGATCAGCCCAAACAAGCGGCAGAGGGCGCGAAATTCAGCGTGCCTGTGACCATTGACAATACCAAGCCCGAATTGATCTCTATGAAAGACGGAAAGTCGGGAAATATTGAGATTGCCATTGAGGATAACCGTTATACCGCTGCTGTAAAGGTATACGAGAGAGACCAGGAGACGTTGCTTGCCACATACGGAGTGAACCAGGAAGAACCTGGAATTCCAATCAAGCTTGCGATCAAGGATCCCAAGAAAGTGTTTTATCTCAAACTGGTGGATTATGCCGGAAATACAGCGTCTTACCGGGTAAACCGTACTGGCAGCGCCGATACGTCGGTCACTGACGGCATCACTCTTGATCAGACAAAGGCAACCGTGATAAAGAATAATTCGATCCGCCTGAAAGCGTCGGTCAGCCCAGAGAGCATTCTGGATGATACGGTAACCTGGAGCAGCGAGAATCCGGCTATTGCCACAGTGGATGAGAATGGCGTCGTCACTGGGATTGCGCCAGGAACCACGAGGATTCTTGCTGTTACGAATGCCAGAAATGCGGCAGGAGAGCAGGAAACAGCGCTATGCCAGGTGACGGTAGAGGAAATCTCCGTTTCCCTCAATGGAATGTTCAGGAAAGATGACAAGACATATTTTTGCAGTTTTAACACAGCGGATCTTTCGCAATACAAAAAGCTGTCAGCAGGCAAGCGTGTCTATTATCAAGCGGGAACCCTGACAGGAGACAGCCAGATGCTGGCGTCGGCGTCAAATGTCGACGGAGCCGATTTGTATTTGATAGATCTGAAAAATCAATACCAGACGACGCCTTTGGGAAGCCTGGCATGGGACCCTGTAGACTTGGCATACAGTCCCAACACGGAGATGGTCTTCGGCGTTGAGGGAACCAAGCTGCATTGGTTTGAAAGTAAAGATCTCTCTGCATTGGATGGAGAGATAGACTTAGGAGGGGAAACAGCCGGAAGCAACCTGGTGGGCGTCGCCTATGCCGGCGCCAGTACAGCGTCAGGATACGGGCTGACAGACTGGTTTTATCTGATTTCCCAGACAGGAATGCTGTACCAAGTTGGCTACAGTGTGGCAAACAACGAATTTGTGTATGAGGATATTTGCAGGAAACTGGGGAGCGCCAGAGTCAGTACCGGGGAGGAGACGGCTTATAATGCTATTTGCTATGATGCGTCCAGCGGATATCTCTTCTGGGGCATGTACAGTAGTGATTATCCTCTAAACATAAGGCTCTATGCGATTGCATGTGATGGAACTAAGATGGATGGCTTGGTTACTGCAAATTATCTGGGAGATTTCCCGGCAGATGTTTGGCCAGTGGCTGGGCTCTACAGCGCAGCAGGCACGGAAAAGACGCCGGCGTTAGGAATGGAGGGACCAAGACATGCAGAACCATAAGTTATTCAGACGCTGTTTCATTATGCTTTTAGTCGTGGCAGCATGCACAAGCATTTATGACGTTCCGTCTCTAGCGTCGGCGCCTGTGCAGCCGCCAACCGGGGGAACAAAAATGCCAGTTCCCAGCACGCCAGCGCCGGGAACTGGAAGGCAGGAACCGGGGACGCCAGAGACTAACGTGGCAACGGCTCCGGAATTGGTTGTCACGAAGTTGGCTTCTCAGGAGAGAACGGTGACTTTGACTGTGGATATCAAGGAACATAGCCAGGCAACCAGCGGAAAAATTAAGATTCACTATCCGGCACAGATGCTGAGGGTTTTGAGCGCTCAGGGAGGAAGACTTTGGGATGTGGAAGATGTCAATCCCAATCTGACAGAATCTGGACAGAACGTAATCTCTTATGCCTGGGCAGATACGGAAATGCTTGCCAGTTCTGGCAATCTTTTGACAGTGGTCTGGGAGGCGCAGGATGCAGCAAACGGTCAGGAAGTGATCGTGGAGACGGAAATTGCAGAGCTGTATGCTCAGGAACAGCCACTGGCAGTTCGCACAGATGTCATGATTGACCGCTTGCGCCCCTATTTTAGAACTTCTTCTCAATACCAGTCTCAAAGCAGCGCTGTCCGCACTGGTGATGATGCAAATCCGGCGGGATACGTTCTGCTGTGCCTGGGTTCCATGCTTGTGATGGTAAACCTGGTACGGCAGCGCCACAGCTTATGACAAGTACGGCGATAACTCTTTGCGCCAGCATTCCGTCAGACGTTCAAGAGACCAGGAAGCGTTGGCGGGGCTTGTGGAGGGCAGCTTTTTGATTTGTGCCAATTCTGGGTAATCCGCAAGCATGGGTGCAGTGTAAGTGTTAAAAAGCTGGCATGCCTTGGCTCCATTGCCAAAGATTGCCTCAACGGAAGTAAGGGCAAGCAATCTGGGGAGATCGGCAGGGACCACGTTTCGGATGCTGCTGTCAGAAGAACCGATAATCTCACAACGATGAATCACGTCCCAGACAGCGATGTGGTGAGAAAGTAGAAGCTGTTGTTTTTCTTGAATGTTTGTGGGAATCGGTTCTTTTGTGATCTCAGCGAGGACTTTCCAAAAACGGTTTTGAGGATGCCCATAGTAAAAATTTTGCTCCCTGGATTTTACGGAAGGAAAAGTGCCAAGGATTAGGATTCTAGACTTTTTACTAAACACAGGTGAAAACCGATGTGAGAGTTGTTGATAATCTGCCATATGCGGTGATCCTTTCTTTAATAATTATATTACTCTGGCGTTAAATATCGCAGAATTTTATACAGTTGTGATATTTAACGCCGTTTTAATGATAACAGACAGCTCTCTTGAAAGAACGTCTTGACACAGGTATATTATAAGGAAAAAGTAAGAAAATTCCTAGTGGTTGATATTTGTCATGATTCTGTGGTAAGCAGCTATCACAAGAAAAGAATTGAACATGGATTTAAGAATCATTGTCTAACATTTGAAGTTCGCCACACAAGGGGTTAACCAGATAATTAGATAACACAGCCACCCTGACTGACCAAAGTGCCAGGGTGGCTTTTGCTATGTAAGGATGCTGGCAAAACGTAAACACGAATGTAAGCAATGCTGGAAGGAATATGCTAAAAGTTAGCAATTCCATAAGAGAAATATTGTGCTTGCGTTTTCTCTTCTTCATAAGCATTATCCCCATTCTGTAGGAATGAGGTCAACGCACCCTATAACACGGTTGCTATTCTGAGATTATAACACATCTTTTCCTATCATACAACAATGGTTCCTGTGAAATGAAAACAAGGATATTAAAATTCATTAAGTAGCTCCAAGATATGTCATAATCGAAAAAAATTGATGCTGTTATTAATGAATTTTATATTGTAATTATTAAAAAAATAAAAATATTCATAAAAAATCCTTTTAAGTTTAATTGTTTTGTGTTAAAATGGGAAAAAAATATAATATACATATGCGCAACTATGTGAATTTTGGTTATTATTTTAAGAAAAATTTAGTAAAACATTAGTAAACATTATAAAAGTGAAATTAAAGTGCCCGACAAAATGGAACAGGCATTTTTAATTTAAAATCAAAAAAGGAGGATCAATGTTTATGAAACAATCATTTTTAGTGCGCAATTGGAAGAAGATTGTAAGCGCTGGCTTGTCTTTTGCTATGGCTGCGAGTCTGTGTTCTACGGCTCCTGTCTTTGCCGCACCCTCTGAGAATGGAGAGTCGAAGAGCGGAACTGAGATAGTGCCTGTGAAAGACAAGACCCCTGTTACTAATAAGGCAGGGTCGATTTCCATGTCTCAATTGGAAAACAATGAGACGATAGGGGGCCCGTTCCCGAAAGGAACGGCTGGGAACAATGTTTTTCGCATTCCGGCTATGATTACGATGCAAAACGGGGAGCTGCTTGCGGTTGCGGATGCCCGCTATGACCAGCCCAATGACGGAAACGGGCTGGATACGATTGCGTCAGTATCCAAAGACGGGGGCAAGACCTGGGAGTATTCGTTCCCGATCTACCTGCCGGACAGTTACAGGGATTCCCTTAGGAACTCCACGGCATCTATCGACCCCGGCCTGCTGGAGGGTCCAGACGGGACGATTTACTGCATCGCGGACGTATTCCCCACCGAGTATTCTGTTCAGAATATTGGACCCAGGACCGGCACCGGCTATGTCGAAATTAATGGCAGGCAGCGCCTTGCCTTGACAGACGACTATGGCGACGTTGGCACGGTCCCCGTAAATGAGGGCGACGAGCGTTACTTGTATTATGTAGGCGAGTTCAAGGACGGTTACGCGCAGATATTGACGAGGGAGGACCATGCGCCGACGGGCTACGCCGTGGACGAGTGGTATAACCTTTACACGGTTGGCGAGAATGGAGAATACCTTGACGATCTGAAGCAGCCTCAGATTAATAATGAGGATCATCAAGTGCAGCAGAATGTATATTACAGGGATTCCAAGTTCCATGTATATCAAACGGGATACATTTGGATGGTCACGTCGAAAGACCATGGCAGGACGTGGGAGCATCCCCGGGACCTTGTGCCGCAGATCAAGAAAGAGGATGATCAGGCGCTGTTGATTTCCCCGGGCTGCGGCCTAACAACCAGCGATGGCACGCTTGTAATTGGATGTTACAACCATGAAGGTGCAGAAAATGCCAGCTTGCTTTATTCATCAGACAACGGCGTCACCTGGAATCGGACGGCGGACATTAACACGGGCTCTTCCGAAAATGAGGTCGTGGAGCTGGAGGACGGCACGATTCGCATGTTCTACCGCGGGGGGTCAGGCAAAATTTCCTATGCGGACTTTACAAAGAACGCAGCGGGCGGCTATGATGTGGGAGAGCCGGTCTCGATAGATGCCTGCCCGGTGACGTCCACTTGCAACATGGGCGCCATCCGCTATTCAAAGAAGATCAACGGCAAGCAGGCAATCCTGGTCTCCTGTCCGGAAGGAAGCGGCAGGAGCAATGGGAAGATTTTTACCTTGCTGGTAAATGAGGACAAGAGCATGAGCCTGTACCACAAGCTTCACGTGGAAGGGAGCGAGCAAGACTTCGTCTACTCCACGCTGACGGAGCTTTGGGATGGAACGGTTGGATTATTGTGGGAAGAAGGTGATCGGACGGCCAAGATCTGGTATGAACGGTATGACGTCTCGGAATTCGCGCCAGGCGCAGCGCTGGAGAACCTGGACGGCTCAAGTGACGCCGAGCAGTTCTCAGTGTCGCTTGAAAAAGGCGAGAGCTATACAAAGACTTATACCGTGGAACAAGCGCCATCAGGAGAACTTGTTCAGGTTGCGCCGAATAAGGACGTTGCCACCGCGAAAGCGGAGCTCAAAGTTAACCGTTCTGTGAAGGCGCCAGTGTATGCTCATAGCGCAAATAATCCCAATGTGGATACTGCATATGCTACTAGTACGGCGGATGCGACGCTCCTGGAATTAACGGATGTGGAATATGTATTTAAGAAGAATAGTGACAAATACCAGATTAAAAATGAAAGCACAGGTAAATTTTTGACGTTTAATGCGGCTACAGGCGGCGGAGATAATTTTCATAGTGAAACAGCAGCAGATGTAACGGTTACCGCCAACGATAACGGAACAATAGTGTTTAAATCTGAATATGCTGATGGTGGTGGCAATGCAGCAACAAGGTATCCGATTTTGTATACCGAAAGCCAGGCCTTTAATGCTCAGAGCAAAACTGGTCAGGGGAAAAGCATATATGATTTTACATTGTGGGAGAAAAGATCAGATGGCGCTGCTGGCGACAGCGGCATTCCAGGCTATCAAAAAGTGACAGCCACGGCGGATAATCTTGATGGAAAGAGCGTTTTGGTTACGGTGGAAAATGGTGGCCATATTTTCCTGCTTTATCCGGAAAACGGTACACATAAGCATACCAAGCTGATTGCCAGCGCGTCGCAAACAGGTGGTGAAACAGCAAGAGGATCTATTCCAGAACCGGTCATTTCTACCAAGAATGACATCGTGGTAACGATTACTGGCGTCAATCAGGGTGCTACCAAGGCGGTTATTGACGGCAAAGAATACCACATACAGGTTACCGATCAGAGAGTGTTTAAGCCGGTTGGAGAGAATATTGAGATACTTTGTGGAGCAGATTATCAAGTGTTGTCTGGCGCTGACAAAGCGGATGTAACAGAAATAAATCTAGAGCCTGCATTATATGATCATGCTGGTGCAAAGGATAGTAGTATAGAAAGTTTTTCTAAAGAGAAGAATGAAACGATTTCTTTTGCTGACGCAGAGTTTACCTTTACTAAAAAAGAGGGGGAGAATGAGTGGGAGGTCAAGAGCGGCGATCTTTATTTGATTCATGAGAAAATAGGACAAGAACCAGGACAGTTATTTAGCCAAACTGCCGGCACGATCTTGTTTACACCGACGACAGACGGTAGATTCAACATTTGCCGTAAATCAGGAGGTAGATATCTTATTTTCCATGCTCCGCTTATGAACTTTAATGCAATGGGTTCGCCACAAGACACGGATAGTTATAAATTCACACTTTGGAAGAAAGACGATGCAGTGACGGACGGCCTTATTCCAGGGTACAAAAAAGTCGAAGCAAGTGAGGAGATTGAAGACGGCGGCGTGTATCTAGTGGGCTACATTTTTGAGGAGAGTCATGCGATTATTCTTTATCCCCGACCTGGGATCAATGTTGGCGAGGCCAGTGAAGCAAATAGCGTCACCAAACTGGTGCGCACTCCCAAGAAGCTTCAAATTGTGCCAAACGCTGTTGGAAGCTTCAAGATCGTGGTGGATGGGGAGGAATATAATTATCAATTCGTAGATTCAAATTGTTCGCATTCAGAAGAAAAGAAAATTGTCAAGGGCCATATAGATGCGGAGTGTCAAAAGGAAGGCTACACCGGAGACACCGTTTGCGGCGACTGTGGCGTGATGCTGGAAAAGGGGCAAGCGATCCCGGCGACTGGCCATGACTACGGGACGCCCACGCAGACGCAGGCGCTCATGGAGAGCGAGAATGGAATCTCTCTGTATGTCTGCAAGAACGATAGCTCCCATCAGAAGAAGACCATCGTGTATGCCTCGGCGTACAAGCAGTTGAAGGAATTATTCAGCACGTCTCCAGAAGAGATTTCTGATGCGAAAAAGGAGCTTTACAGCGAGGCGTGCGTCACTGCCTTGAAGAACGCTTACGATGCCGGGAACGCCCTGGCGGCACAAGCTGCGAACTCGCAGACCAACGAGGGGATGTACGGCGCCATCGAGGCGTTCACGACCGCCAAGGCAAGTCTTCACAGCGACAGGGACGCCCTGGAGCAGGGGCTGTCCAACTGCCTGGCCACTGTGAAGCCGACCCATGACGCAGGCAAGCAGGAAGCCCATGCGCAAGCCGACTGGGACGCGTTTGTAGCGGCTTACGAGGCGGCAAGCGGCGCGGACGTCGCAGCGAAGACCTACGCCGAGCTGCAAACGCTCACGGGCAGCCTGAAGGACAGCCACGACAAGCTGTTGTCCGAGGCGGGCAAGGGCAGCCTGCGCAAGCTGTACGACGCCCACAAGGACAAGCAGCAGGGCGAGTACTCCAACAAGACCTGGGGCGTCTTCACCGCGGCATTGGAAGCCGCGAACGGCGTATTGAACAAGGCGGACGCCACGCTTCAGGAGATCAAGGCGGCGGAGCAGGCGCTGAAAGAGGCGGTTGACGGGCTGAAGACCGTGGAGGAGGAAAGCATTCCCGTGCCCGGAGGCATCGCGTATAAGGCCCCGAAGGCGGGCGCTTATCCGAAAGCAGCGGCTGTCACGGCGGACGAGAACGATGTCAAACATGCGTTTGCCATCACGGACTGGACAGAGGAGACGCCGACTCTTGTACGAAATGACGCAAGCGCCGCAGCGGCGGTTGTGAATAAGCAAGGAATCTGGGGATTTAATGACCAGCTGAGATCAAGCAGCCAGAAATACAACGTCAATGGGGCGAAAGCCATGGCGATCACATTGAAGCTCTGGTTAAATACCATTCAAACCAGCTCGCAGGCAGAGATTTTGGCGAAAGGACAGCAGTACTCCCTTCAGCTTAAGAATGGAAAGCTGACATTGTGGATGCTTAATAATAATTATCCAACAGAACAAGTTACATTAGATGCAGAAGCGGACGTCAATAAATGGCTCGACGTCGTGATCGTCATTGATGGAAAGAGCGGAAAGCAGCGCCTTTATGTGGACGGGCGTCCTTCTGAATCGGACGATCACGTGGTGAACTTGACATCGTCGTCAGAGCCGTTCACGATCGGGTGGCGTTCCGGAGGCGACGGAATCCCCTTTACGGAGGACATCGGCTATCTGGCAGATATTAAGTTTTACAATTGTGGAGCGGACGATGTGACGGAAGGGCTTACCCGTGACTATGAAGCAGTCGTGAACTCCCTGCATGCAATGACGCCAAGCGCGATCATCTCGGCAGATCTGTTTGATGCCAAGACGGTGTGGAGCGCCGTGGCGGAGGAAGGTCCCGTTATCATGGAAGGAACTGCCAAGTTTGCAGGCAGCACCGCCTACAAGGCAACAACGACGCTGCAGGCGCACGGCTACTACCTGTTCCCCGTCACGGAGGAATTCCGCAATGCGGTCAAAGAAAACGTGTCCGCAGGCAAGGCGAACGCCGATGTGACGGTTGCCGTCTCCGAAGGCGGGGAGCGCATGACGGTCGAGGTCTCCTATCCGGCAGTGGCGGAAGAAGACAATCTGACGGTGAGCTTTGACGCCAACGCGGGAAGCGACAAGGTGGAGAACATGCCGACAGAAACGAACGTGGACAGAGGGGGGCAGCTCGCGAAGCCTGCCAAGGAGCCGAAGAGGACGGGATACGTCTTCAAAGGCTGGAGCAGCACCCCAAATGGGGCAGACATTGTGGAATGGCCACAGACTATCGAGGCAGACACGACATTCTACGCCGTATGGGAAGAGGAGGCGGTAACGCCAACTTGTACCTGCAGCATCGCCAAGGTGACGATCAGCGGCGGATCACAGATCACGATACCTGCCACGGCGGAAAGCGGAACGCTGAAGCTCAATGCGTCGGCAGACATAGATTCCTCCTGCCAGATGGAGGGACACCCGGGCAGCAATGCGGTGACATACGCCTACGCAGTCAAGGAAGGCGCTGAGAACAACACGGCAGGAGCAAGCGTCGACGCAAGCACGGGGCTTGTGACGGCGACACACGAAGGAACGGCAGTGATTACGGTTACCGCCACGCTCACGAGCGGAACGGAAAGCGGAAAGAGCAAGACGGAAGAAGTCACGATCACCGTGACCAAGGCAGAGGAAGGAACGTGCCTGGTGAGCTTTGACGCCAACGCAGGAAGCGACAAGGTGGACGGAATGCCAGCGAATGCAACCGTGGAAAGTGGAAAGACACTTGCCAAGCCTGTAGAGATGCCAACAAGGACGGGCTATGTCTTCAAAGGCTGGAGCAAGACCGCGGACGGTGCAGCGATTGCCGACGCCGATTGGCCGCAGACCATCGAAGCAGACACGACGTTTTACGCGGTATGGGAAAATGAGGCGGCAACGCCGGGCGAGTGCACCTGCGGCATTACCAAGGTGACGATCAGCGGCGGATCACGGATCACGATACCTGCCACGGCGGAAAGCGGAACGCTGCAGCTGGGCGCGTCAGCTGAAGTGGGCTCCTGCCAGGTGGAAGGACACCCAGACGGCAACACGGTGACATACGCCTATGCAATCAAGGAAGGAGCCGAGAACAACACGGCGGGAGCAAGCGTCGACGCAAGCACGGGGCTTGTGACAGCAACACGCGAAGGAAAGGCAGTGATCACGGTTACCGCCACGCTCACGAGCGGAACGGAAAGCGGAAAGAGCAAGACGGAAGAAGTCACGATCACCGTGACCAAGGCAGAGGAAGGAACGTGCGTGGTGAGCTTTGACGCCAACGCGGGAGGCGACAAGGTGGACGGAATGCCTGCGGAGGCGAGCGTGGAAAGCGGAAAGACACTTGCCAAGCCGGCGGAAGTTCCGACTAGGGC
>OFGP01001105.1_pt1 | contig 21504 bp, 20 predicted proteins | sample 1521781 | NCBI WGS metagenome assembly OFGP01 (sample SAMEA3504113, study PRJEB24116) | mouse gut metagenome | biome: mouse gut; feature: mouse-associated habitat; material: faeces | place: Denmark | collected 2011
TACCCCGCTGCTCTGCAGCGCTGCAAGTTTGATACCCCGTTGCTTGCAGCGGGGTCTTTGATTTCTCAGATCCGCAGACGATGTCCTGCCTGCATGCCGGAAAGAAAAAGAGCAGACTTGTTTATGTTACCGGAAAATGCATCCTGAGAAGCATAATTTTTTACGAAAGAGGAAAGGTAGATTAGGGGATGGAAGTCAGATCGGTTCTGACAGCGGCAGTATTGTCGCTGATCTGTCTGTGGTTTTCGGACAGGAGGAGGCGGTACAAGAGATCTTCCTATTATCGGATTACAAGAAATGCATACGAACTTACCATGAAGGACAAAGGAAGGTTCGGAGAATATCAGATTTTTAAAAAGCTGGCTTTTTATGAGCAGGGCGGCGCAAGATTTTTGTTCAACTGCTATCTTCCCAGGGAGGACGGCGGAACGACGGAAATCGATGTGCTTATGATACATCACAGCGGGATTTATGTATTTGAGAGCAAGAATTACAGCGGCCGGATCTGCGGCCGGGAGACGGACCAGAACTGGACGCAGTTATTGAAGAAGAAAACCTCTTTTTTAAATCCGCTGCGCCAGAACCGGTCGCATGTAATCCGGGTGAGAAAACTCATGGGTTTGGGGAAAGAGACTCCGGTGTACTCGCTGGTTGTTTTTTCCGACCGCTGTGTGCTGGAAAAAATGGCGGTGAAGGATCCGGATTGTCAGGTGACCAACTGGAAAGGGCTTAGACGTGCCGTCAGAAGGTTTGCAAAAAGACAGCCGGGTACGCTGGAGAAAAGGGACGTGGAGCGGCTTTATCAAAGCTTGTATCCGTATACCCGGGTAAGCAGAAAAGAAAAAAGAGAACATATCCGGAATATTCACAGACGATGGGGAAAAAGAAGCATTTTTTGGTGATGCGATTCCATATAATATGGAGAAGATGCAGGTCAAAGAGAGGATGTACATGTTTTCGGAAGTGAACAGTCTGGTGTTTCTGCTGATTTTTCTTGCTTATGCGGCTGCCTGCCTGATGATCTGCTGCAGGGTATCAGTCCCCTTATGTACCAGGGCGGCGGGCTGGGAATCGCTGCAGAGGCTTCTTCTGTGCGGGCTTGCGGCGCTTTTGCTGACGGTGGCGACCATCTATCTTTGGTATGTGGCGATTCTGCTGCTGGTGGTGGCGGCAAAATATCTGTGTGACAGATGTCCGTCCAAAAGGGGAAAAGTTCTGATCATGGTGAGCATTGCACTTTTTATGACCCTGGTGGCGGCAGCGGGAATTCCGTTTATGCTGAGCCAATGCGAGGAGGATGAGGACGAGGATGACGCTGTGCTGGAAGACGTGACGGAAAATGGCATGGCGTATATCTGGTCAGAGGAAGAATGGAGCGTTTATAAATGAAAGAGAAAAAACATCTGGAAGATGTCCTTGCAATGATTCAAAGACGAGGATGGAATTACAGGCAATGTCAGGAGGACGGCTGTATCAGCATTGATTTTGAATACCGGGGAGTCTCCTACCATATCTGGGAATTTTATGACGATGAATGGGGTGTGGAGACCAATGTCCGTCATGGGGGCGGCATGGAGGAGCTGACCGGGGATTATGAAAGCGAACTCCTGGAGATTATGAAAGACTGGAATTAGTACAGAATAATGTCAACACAAAAGGGGTGCCAGAAAATGTGCACCCCTTTTGTCAGTACATTAGCAGTCAGGAATGAATCATGGTGCCGGCCTGTTGCAGGAAGGCATTTTTTGCGTCATCCAAGTCTGCGATGACTGCAGTGCCATCCGGTTTGACAGAGACGAAGGAGACGGCAGCCACGACCTTGGGAAGGATGGATGTTTCTGCAAACTGCCCTTCTGCGATATAGGAACGGGCTTTGTCAGCAGGCAGATCGGTCAGCGGTTCCCTGTTTTCTTTCCCGTAGTTCAGATACAGACATTGTTCACCGGTCAGCAGTAAGAGCATGTCGGCATTCAGAAGTTCTGCCAGTTTTCCGCTGGCCAGGTCCTTTTCGATGATGGCGCTGGCACCTTTGAGCCGGTGTCCCTGCTTCAGGACCGGGATCCCGCCGCCTCCGCAGGCGATGACGATATGTCCGGCGTCAGACAGCGTGCGGATGGCATCGATTTCCACAATGTCTTCGGGCTTTGGAGCGGAGACGATTCTTTGGTAACCTTTGTTCGTTCTGGTTACATGGTTGCCTTTTTCTTCTTCGGCTCTTGCTTCTTCCCCGGTCATTACCCGTCCGATCACTTTTACCGGTTTATAAAAAGAATCGTCATAGGGGTTGACGACCACCTGAGTGAGAACGGTCGTGACGGGGGTGTGGATCCCGCGGCTTAGCAGCTCTTCCCGGATGGCGTTTTGCAGGTCATAGCCGATGTAGCCCTGGCTCATGGCGGAGCAGACGGACATGGGTGCGAAGGTGTAGTCCGGGTGCTGTTTTCCGAACTCATTCATGGCAGTGTGGATCATGCCGATCTGCGGTGCATTGCTGTGGGAGATCACAATGCGGCAGTCCTGTTCGGCCAGATCGGCAATGGCTTTGGCAGCAGCTTTGACTGCGGATTTCTGCTCTGGAAATGTGGTTCCCAGCGCTTTGTGTCCCAGTGCTACGACAATTCTTTTTTTATTCATTTTCAGTCTTCTCCTTTTCAAAAGACGGGCTGCAGGCAAATCAGTCATTGGCATCCGATATAATCCGACATTGCCAGATGATTGAACGTGAGCAGCTACACGGCTGTGATTCCCCAGGGACCCGGGCTGCATGTTTCTGCTTCCTGCAGGATTGCTTCGGCCTGTTCTCTTGCCGGCAACATTTTTTCTGTCCTTTCCGTCCGTTTTATGATCTATTATAATGTTGTCAATGTAAAATTGCAAGACTGGTTCAAATGTGTTATACTACACTGAAAACGTAAGTGTTACTGTTCACAGGTACCCTGTGACCGCAGCTGCATATGCCCATTGGAAATCGCCTGCGGCGATGGGGCATGGGCATACGCTTTGACTCCATAACGGTACCAGCTCATGATGAATCAGCGGAGTGATTGGCCATGGTGTGAACCGTAACACGCAAGTTACTTTTCACATCCAAACCGTGCCATGGCTGCAGGAGAACATGGTTCAGGCTTTGGACCAAGCTTGCGAAGGATTTTGCGGGTGCAGGTTTCTGGTCAGGTACCGACGGAGGGGATGCCTGCGAAAGGCTGGCCAGGGGCAGGTAGTGGAATGGTAACAACGGGGCACAGTAAACATGTATAGAAGGAGGACCTTCATGAAAGCAGTTTCCGGATTATTGGAACATCTGGACGGGCAGGTGATCAAAGGGACCGTGGAAGGGGAGATCAGCGCGCTTGTCTACGATTCCAGGAAAGTGACAAAGGACTGTATGTTCGTCTGCATCAAAGGGGCGGTTTATGACAGTCATGAGCATACAGAAGAGGTGGTAAATAAAGGCGCCCGGGTCATTGTGGCGGAGCGGAGCGTGGAAGTGCCGGAAGGGGTCACACTTGTGCTGGTACCGGATACCCGCTGTGCGCTGGCACTTCTGTCGGCTGCCTATTTTGATCATCCGGCCAGGAAGCTGAAGGTGATCGGCATCACCGGCACCAAGGGAAAGACCACAACCACGTTTATGGTGAGAGAAATCCTGGAACATGCCGGATATAAAGTGGGACTGATGGGAACCATTGAGACCATCATCGGAGAAAAGCGTATTCCGGCGAACAATACCACGCCGGAATCTTATATGGTACAGGAATATTTTGCGCAGATGGTGGAAGCAGGATGCCAGGTCTGTGTGATGGAAGTGTCTTCTCAGGGACTTATGATGCACCGGACTGCAGGGATTCCCTTTGAAATCGGAATTTTTACCAACCTGGCGCCGGATCACATCGGACCTAACGAGCATGCCAGTTTCGAGGAGTATGCGGCATGCAAGGGACTTTTGTTCCGTCAGTGCCGGATCGGTATAGCCAATGTGGATGATACACATTTTGAAAAGGTGCTTAAAGGGCACACATGTGCTTTGGAGACCATTGGATTTTCAGAAAAAGCCGATTACCGGGCGTCTCAGGTGGAGCTGATCGGCAGGCCGGGGTATCTTGGGGTCAGCTATCATATTTCCGGCAAGATGGATCTGGATGTGGAGATTGACCTGCCGGGGACGTTCAGTGTCTACAATTCGCTGGTGGCCATTGCCGTTTGTGAGCATTTTCAGGTTTCGCAGGCAGACCTGAAAGAGGCGCTTAAAGTGGTGAAGACCAAAGGGCGCATTGAGATGATCAAGGTGTCGGAGGATTTTACGCTGATGATCGATTATGCGCACAATGCCATGAGTCTGGAAAGTCTGCTGCTGACACTGAAGGAGTATCATCCAAAGCGGCTGATCTGTGTCTTTGGCTGCGGGGGCAATCGCTCCAGGCTTCGCCGCTATGAGATGGGAGAGGTGTCCGGAAGGCTGGCAGACCTGACGGTGATCACATCGGATAATCCAAGATTTGAGGAACCTCAGGCGATCCTGGATGATATCAAGGTCGGGATGGCCAGGACGGACGGCGCGTTTGTGGAGATCATCGACCGCAAAGAAGCAATCCGCTATGTCATTGAGAACGGACAGAAGGGCGATGTGATCGTTCTGGCCGGAAAAGGGCATGAGGATTATCAGGAGATTAAGGGGAAAAAGTATCCTATGGACGAAAGAGACCTGATCCGGCAGGTGCTGGAGGAATTGGCTTAAACGATGGAATTTGTCAATGTAATCGTGGACATTTCCCATGAGAAAGTGGATCGGGTATTTCAGTACCGGATCCCGGAAAGACTAAAGAACAGCCTGAAGGTGGGGATGCAGGTGGAGATTCCTTTTGGCAGAGGCAACCGGCTGACCAGGGGCTATGCGGTCGGTTTTGCCCAAGAGCCGGATTATCCGCCGGAGAAGATCAAAGAACTTTTTGGAATCGTGGAGGGCAGCGTAAGGGCGGAGTCTCAGCTGATTGCTCTGGCGGCCTGGATGAAAGAGCGGTATGGCTCCACTATGAATCATGCCCTTAAGACGGTCCTTCCGGTCAAGCAAAAAACAAAGCAGAAACAGAAAAAGAAACTGGTGCGCTGCATTTCCCCTTCGGAAGGAGCACATCTTCTGGAGCATTACAAAAGCAAGAACTTCCGGGCAAAGGCGAGGCTTTTAGAGGCGCTTTTGGAGGAAGAGGTCCTGGACTGTCAGAAGGCAGCAGGGCAGCTTAAGCTTTCTGCAGCGGTGATCCGCGGGCTGGAAGCGGACGGTATTCTTCGGGTGGAGTCAGAACAGCTTTACCGCAATCCTTTTGCCGGTCACTTTGAGAAAAAAGAGCAGAAGACGGTTTTGAATGAAGAGCAGAGACTGGCAGTGGAAGGGATCTGGACGGATTATGAAAAAGGGATCCGAAAAACGTATCTGCTTCACGGGGTGACCGGAAGCGGCAAGACGGAAGTGTACATGGAACTGATCGCCCGGGTCATCGGGGAAGGAAAGCAGGCGGTGGTCCTGATTCCGGAGATTGCTCTGACGTTTCAGACGGTCCGCCGGTTCCATGAACGATTCGGAGACCGGGTGTCGGTGATGCATTCCCGTCTGTCGGAGGGCGAGCGGTACGATCAGTTTCTGCGGGCCAAGGATGGGGATATTGATGTGATCATCGGTCCCAGATCCGCATTATTTGCTCCCTTTTCCCGGATTGGCATGGTCATCCTGGATGAGGAACATGAAAGTTCTTATAAAAGTGAGACAGTACCCCGGTATCATGCCAGAGAAGCGGCGGTTTTCCGGGGAAATCTGTGTGGTGCCTCCGTGGTCCTGGGCAGTGCGACACCGTCTGTGGAGAGTTATCAGCATGCTGCAGAGGGGACTTATGGTCTGTACCGTCTGACCAGGCGGGTCAAGGAGGCAGTGCTGCCCCTGGTGCATATTGTAGATCTGAGGACAGAATTAAAAGAGGGGAACCGGAGTATTTTCAGCCGGAAGTTAAAAGATGCCATGCAAAAGCGGCTGCAGCAGGGGCAGCAGATGATGCTTTTTTTAAACCGCCGGGGGCTGTCCGGATTTGTGTCCTGCCGTTCCTGCGGAAAGGCCATCCGGTGTCCCCACTGTGATGTGACGCTCTCCCTGCATGAAGGGGGAAGTCTGAAGTGTCACTACTGTGGGTATGAAACAGATATGCCAAAAGTATGTCCTGTCTGCGGCTCCCGGTATATCAGCGGCTTTCGGGCGGGGACTCAGCAGATCGAACGGGAGGTAAAAAAACTTTTCCCCCGGGCCCGGGTACTTCGGATGGATTATGATACAACCCGGACCAAGGAGAGTTATGAGCAGATTCTGAGTGCTTTTGGGAGAAAGGAAGCGGATGTGCTGGTGGGCACGCAGATGATTGTGAAAGGGCATGACTTCCCGGGGGTGACCCTGGTGGGAGTGCTGGCGGCAGATCTGTCCTTGCATGCTTCGGATTACCGGGCTTCAGAGCGCACCTTCCAGCTTCTGACCCAGGCTGTGGGCCGGGCAGGCAGAGGGGATCAGGCGGGAGAGGCGGTGATTCAGACGTATGTGCCGGATCACTACAGCATCCAGACTGCTGCCAGACAGGACTATGAGGCCTTTTTTCATCAAGAGATGATCTATCGCAGGCTCTTAAAATATCCGCCGGCTGCTTTTTTGCTTGGAATCTACCTGTCCGGTCCCAAAGACGAGGTCCTGACAGACTGTGCAGAGCGTATGGGAGAGATGCTCCGGGGATTTTCTACCAAAGGTCTGGTGGTGATCGGTCCGGCTGCAGCCGCTTTGTCCAGAAAGCAGGATCAGTACCGGAAAGTGATTTATTTAAAACATGAAGAAGAAGCGGTGCTTCTGCAGGTGAAAAAAAAGCTCGAAGAAGAACTGGAAAAAGATACCGTATGGACAAAGATCTACATACAGTTTGATTATAATCCATTAAATGCATTTTAATGAAAAAGCCCGTATTTATTAGAAATAATCTCTGCTGGACGGTAAAGCTGTAAAGGCGCACGAGAGGAACTTTTATGAGTGTTTTTTCGAATAAAAGTTTCACTCATTACCGGTGTGTCGAAGCAGCTTTACCCTTTAGTGCTGTCGCGCAGTGATTTTTAATAGGAGGAAGAAATGGCAATACGAAATGTGAGACTGGAGGGAGATCCGATTCTCCAAAAAACAAGCAAAGAGGTAAAGGAGATCACGCCGAAGATCCGGACATTGATTGATGACATGCTGGAGACAATGTATGAAAAGGAGGGCGTGGGGCTGGCGGCGCCTCAGGTGGGGGTCCTGAAGAGGGTTGTGGTGATCGATGTGGGAGACGGTCCCCTGGTTATGATCAATCCAAGGATTGTCCGCAGGGAAGGAACGCAGACCGGAGATGAGGGGTGTCTGAGTGTGCCGGGAAAGGCAGGTCAGGTGACACGTCCCAATGAAGTGACGGTCCGTTTTATGGATGAGGACGAGGAGTATTATGAGCTGGATGGCACTGAGCTTCTCGCCCGGGCGATCTGTCATGAATGCGACCACCTGGACGGGAAGCTTTATGTGGACCTTGTGGAAGGCGAACTCCGGGATGTGGTCATGGAAGACGAGGAGGAATAGCAGTATATGAATATTATTTTCATGGGAACGCCGGATTTTGCGGTGGGGACTCTGGAAGCTTTGCTGGAAGCCGGGCATCGGATCAATCTGGTGGTGACCCAGCCGGATAAACCAAAGGGCCGGGGACATGCCATGCAGTATTCTGCAGTAAAAGAAGCGGCGCTTTCACATGATCTGCCGGTGTATCAGCCGAAGAAGATCCGGGATGAGGAGTCTGTCCGGTATTTGGAAGGGGTAGAGGCGGATGTGATGGTGGTAGTGGCTTTCGGCCAGCTGATCCCCGGGGAGATTTTGCGGATGAAACGCTATGGATGTATCAATGTACATGGCTCTTTGCTTCCAAAATACCGGGGAGCTGCACCGATCCAGTGGGCGGTCATTGACGGGGAAAAGGAATCCGGTGTGACCACCATGCAGATGGATGAAGGTCTGGATACGGGAGATATGTTGCTGAAGACCGTGGTGCCTCTGGAAGAAAAGGAGACCGGGGGGAGCCTTTTTGAAAAACTGAGCAAAGCAGGAGCCAGACTCTGTGTGGAGACGCTGAAAGGCCTGGAAGCCGGGACAATCGTGCCCGAACAGCAGGGGGAATCCCCGACGCCCTATGCGTCCATGCTGACCCGTCAGATGGGAGTGATCGACTGGACCAAGGATGCAGCTTCCATCGAACGCCTGGTGCGGGGGCTGGCCCCCTGGCCCAGCGCCTACACCAAATTAAAGGGCAGAACTTTAAAAATATGGGAAGGAGAAGTCTTTTCGCCAGACGTATCAAAGGGTGTGTGTGGTGAGATACTGGAAGTAACCAAAGATGCGATCATCGTACAGACGGGCGACCAGGCTTTTTCCATCCGGGAACTTCAGCTGGAAGGCAAAAAGCGGATGAAGACGGAAGCATTTTTAAGAGGGTGCTCTGTGGATGCGGGCACAGTCCTTGGATAACGTGTGTCTGAAAACAGATCTGTTTGCGCTCTTTTCAAAATTGTGCGCTTTATGAAAACAGAATACTGGTGTACGGACACACTTACATTTTTCCAAATGATTTGCTTGAAATTTCCATTTGCCGCATTGTTGCCGGTCAACGATGCCACCAGATTGCCTTCTTCCTTCGCCTTGCAGACGGAAAATCCATTCTGCGTCATGTGGCTGAAAACCGTGCAGCGATGTACTGATTCAGTCAAAAACATATGGTTTAGGAGTGATTTTATAGATGGAATTGGGAGATAGAATCAAATATGCGAAACGTGCATTGAATGGTACCGCGTTGGGGGACTGTTTTGGGCAGAGCTTTTTTATACCTGATGAAACGGCATGTCAAAGGATAAAAAATAGAGAGATTCTGAAGGAACCCTGGCATTTCACGGATGATACGGTGATGGCAATCGGGATTTACCGTATTTTGGAAACGTATGGGAAAATAGATCAGGATGCACTGGCCAGAGTTTTCGCAGAGAATTACGCTCTGGACTGGCACCGGGGATATGGAGGAACGGCACATTCTATTTTGCGCAGCATCAAAGAAGGACAAAATTGGCGGAATGCTGCTTCAGAAGCGTTTGACGGAATGGGTTCCATGGGGAATGGCGCTGCCATGCGTGTTGCACCAGTAGGTGCATATTTTGCAGACGATTTAGACAAAGTATTATACTATGCCAGGGCATCTGCGGAAGTCACACATGCACATATGGAAGGTATCGTGGGCGCAATGGCTGTTGCTGCAGCGTCGGCTTTGCTTCTGAATAAAAAGCTTGGGTACTATATGGAAGAGGGAGCAGCCTTTTTGCATGATGTTGCAGACCGATTACCAGAAAGTGACACCAAATATAAGATATTGTCTGCAGCTTCTGTTAAAAAAGAAAGCAGTATTGACTTTGTGGTTTCTGTACTTGGAAATGGAATCATGCTGACGGCACAGGATACCGTTCCGTTTTGTCTTTGGTGTGCCGCATATTTTTATATTTCGGTAGAGGAAGCATTGTGGACGGCAGTTTCGGCTCTGGGAGACAGAGATACCATATGTGCCATTGTGGGCGGAATGGTTTCGCTTTTTGCCGACGAACTTCCTCAACAATGGCTGAGCTATATGGAAGATCCGGAAAAATCGGTTTTTTTGAAGACCAAGAGAGATCATAAGGAAGAAACCATAGAAAGCAGTTCAGGACAGACATCCACCAAAGGATGTAAAAGATGATGGAGGACCTATTATGTATTTTTATGATGCAACTTATATTCTGGTATTGATCGGAGCTGCGCTGTCTTTGTGGGCTTCGGCACGGGTAAATTCCACTTACAAGAAATATGCCCGTGTTTTAAGCCGATCCGGGCTTACCGGGGCGGAAGCAGCCCGGAGGATATTGCAGACTGCGGGTATCCATGATGTGCAGGTAGAACATATCGGAGGCAATCTGACGGATCACTATGACCCCCGAAGGAAAGTGCTTCGGCTGTCCGACAGCGTCTATGGTTCTCCGTCTGTGGCGGCCATCGGTGTGGCGGCTCATGAGTGCGGCCATGCGATCCAGGATGCAAATGGTTATGCACCTCTTCGGTTCCGCGGAGCGTTCGTGCCGGTGGTCAGTCTTGGAACAAAAGCAGCTCTGCCGATTCTTCTGCTTGGGCTTGTTCTTGGAAGCTCCTACACGTTGATTCAGGTGGGGCTTTTGTGCTTTGCCTGTGGGACGTTGTTTCAGCTGGTCACGCTTCCGGTGGAGTTTAACGCTTCTGCAAGGGCAGTGGATATTCTTGGAAATACCCACATGTTGTCCCAGGAGGAGCTTTCCCATACCCGGAAGGTTCTGTCTGCTGCGGCTATGACTTATGTGGCGGCGGCTGCAGCTTCGATCCTGTCGCTATTGCGTCTGATCCTGCTGTTCGGGGGCAGAAGCCGTGACTGAAAAAACCATAAATATAAGAGCGCTCTCTTTGGAGCTTCTGTTAGAGATCACGGAGGGAAAAGGATACAGCCATGTTGTTCTTCGGGGAGCGCTGGAAAAATATCAATATCTGAGCAAGCAGGACCGGGCATTTTTGACCAGGCTGACGGAAGGGACTGTGGAACGGATGCTGGAGCTGGATGATATCATCGGCCAATATTCTAAAGTTCCGGTGAAAAAATTAAAGCCGGTGATCCGGGGGATCTTAAGACTGTCCGTCTATCAGCTTCGGTATATGGACAGGATCCCTGCCTCCGCTGTCTGCAACGAGGCGGTAAAACTGACGGGGAAGAAAGGATTTGGAAATCTGAAAGGTTTTGTAAACGGAGTGCTTCGCAGCATTGCCCGGGAACTTCCCGGGATTGTCTGCCAGGATCTGTGGACCCGGTATTCTACTCCAAAATGGATTGTAGAGCAGTGGATGGAGCAGTACGGGGAAGAGAAGACGCTTCAGATGCTTGCAGGCCAGTACAAACAGAGACCTCTGACAATCCGGGCAAACCTGTTGAAGACCACAAAAGAACAGTTAAAAGAACGGCTGCAGGCGGAAGGCGTCTGTGTACAGGAGGTGGATGGGACAGCCTGTGCTCTGTCCATCTCCGATTACGACCACCTGAGGGCGCTCTCTTCCTTCCGGGAAGGTCTTTTTCAGGTACAGGATGTAAGTTCCATGCAGGCAGCCCTTCTGGCAGCGCCGAAAGCCGGAGACTACTGCATCGACGTCTGTGCGGCTCCCGGAGGAAAGAGTCTGCATCTGGCAGAACTGATGCGGGGAACTGGTTTTGTGGAGGCGAGGGATCTGACTCTGGAAAAGGTTGCCTTGATCGAGGAAAATATTGCGCGTATGGGAACAGAGAATATCAAAGCCCTGCAGATGGATGCCACGATTTTGGATGAAGGCTCTATCCAAAGGGCAGATGTGGTTCTGGCGGATCTGCCCTGCTCCGGTCTTGGTGTATTGGGGAAAAAGCGGGATCTGAAATACCGGATAAGCCGGGAGCAGCAAAAAGAACTGGTAATCCTTCAGCGTCTCATATTAGATACCGTATGCCGGTATGTAAAACCTGGAGGGACGCTTCTATACAGTACCTGTACCGTACATAAGGAGGAAAATGAAGAGAATACCAGATGGTTTCTTGCCGGCCATCCATTTGTATTGAAAAAAGAGGTGCAGATGCTTCCGGGGATGGGGCTGTGGGATGGATTTTATATTGCGAAAATGGAGAGAAGCAAATGATAGACCTGAAATCTCTGACTCTATTGGAGCTTCAGCAGGAGATGGAAAAACTGGGGGAGAAAAAGTTCCGGGCAAAGCAGATCTATGGCTGGATCCACGAAAAGCTGGCGGATCGTTTTGAGGAGATGACCAATCTCTCCAAAGACTTAAGAGAACGTCTGGAACAGGAATACGAGCTGCCGGTACTAAAAATCATACAGGTGCAGAAGTCCGCGCAGGATGGTACCTGTAAGTTTCTGTTCGGCCTTCCGGACGGACATGTGATCGAGAGCGTACTGATGCGATATCATCACGGCAACTCGGTCTGCATTTCTTCTCAGGCAGGCTGCCGGATGGGCTGCCGGTTCTGTGCTTCGACGCTGGGCGGGTTAAAGCGCGGGCTTCGGCCTTCGGAAATGCTGGATCAGGTCTATCAGATCCAGAAGTGGTCCAAAGAGCGGGTACACAACGTGGTAGTCATGGGGACCGGGGAGCCGCTGGACAACTATGATGCCCTGCTTCGATTCCTGAATCTGCTGACCTGTGAAGGTGGCCTTCATATCAGCCAGAGAAATGTGACGGTATCCACCTGCGGAATTGTGCCCAGGATGCGTCAGCTGGCGGAGGAAAAGCTGCAGATTACGCTGGCACTGTCTTTGCATGCCTCCAGCCAGGAAAAAAGAAAGATGCTGATGCCGGTGGCAAACCGCTATGAGCTTTCAGACGTTCTTGACGCCTGCCGGTATTATTTTGAACAGACGAAAAGACGCATCAGCTTTGAGTACAGTCTGGTGGGCGGTGTTAACGACGGGGAAGAAGATGCAGAAGAGCTGATCGCTCTGATTCGGTCTTTGAACTGTCATGTGAATCTGATTCCGGTGAATCCGATCAAAGAGCGGGATTATGTACAGTCCGGACACCAGACGATTGTGAATTTCAAAAATAAACTTGAAAAATCAGGAATAGTTGTTACAATAAGAAGAGAAATGGGTCGGGATATCGACGGCGCCTGCGGGCAGCTTCGCAGAAGTTATTTGGACATGGAAAAAGAGAGGTGAAGACCTATGCAGACATCGGTTGCGATGACAGATATTGGACGCAGAAGAAAAGTGAATCAGGATTATGTGTATGCTTCCGACCAGCCGGTGGGGAATCTTCCGAATCTCTATCTTGTTGCCGATGGAATGGGAGGTCATAAAGCAGGAGAGCTGGCATCTTCTTATGGGGTACAAAAGGTGGTGGAGGCAGTCTGCCGCTGTACAGATACCAGACCTGCGCTGATCCTTCAGAAGGCAGTCCGCTATGCAAATTTTCAGTTATATCAGAAAGCAAAAGAAAGTGAAGATTACTATGGGATGGGAACCACCCTGGTGGCTCTTAGTATCTTAGGTCAGGAAGCATTGGCTGTAAATATTGGGGACAGCCGGCTGTATGAGATAACACAGGAAGGGATCCGGCAGATTTCAGAGGATCATTCTCTGGTGGCAGAACTGGTCCGTAAAGGAGAGTTAAGCCCGAAAGAGGCAAGGCTGCATCCGGATAAGAATATCATTACACGTGCTCTGGGGATCCAGGGGGAGGCAGAGCTGGATTTGTTTTCTTTTCAGGTGAAGGCGGGAAGCCGGTATCTGCTGTGTTCTGACGGCCTTAGCAATATGGTTGAGGATCCAACCCTCTGCCGCCTGATTCAAAAGGACCGTACGCTGTATGAGATCGGCGGCAGGCTGATTCTCGAGGCCAATAAGAACGGCGGAACGGACAATATTGCAGTGGTGCTGGTGGAAATAGTATGACAGACAGTGAGGTAGGATTATGATAAAAGTTGGAATGATCGTTGGTGACCGCTATGAGATCCTGGAGAAAGTCGGGGTCGGCGGTATGGCCGAGGTGTTCAAGGGAAAGGACCATAAGCTGAACCGCTTTGTTGCAGTCAAAGTATTAAAGGAAGAATTCCGGGAGAACGGAGGTTTCATCAAAAAATTCAAAGAAGAAGCGCAGGCGGCGGCAGGACTTGCCCATCCAAACATTGTCAATGTCTACGACGTAGGGGACGAGCGTGGGATTTACTATATTGTCATGGAACTGGTGGAAGGGATCACCCTGAAAAATTATATCGAGCGAAAAGGGCGCCTTACGGTTAAGGAGGCCACCAGCATCGCGATTCAGATGTCCGCAGGTCTGGAAGTGGCTCATAATAATCAGATTGTTCACCGGGATATCAAGCCGCAGAATATCATTATTTCCAGAGAAGGGAAGGTGAAAGTAACCGATTTTGGGATCGCCAAGGCGACCACTTCCCAGACCACCACTTCGGCGGCTATGGGTTCCGTCCATTATGCGTCTCCGGAGCAGGCGCGGGGCGGCTATGTGGATCACAGAAGCGATATCTACTCCCTGGGCGTGGTACTTTATGAGATGGTGACCGGTAGAGTTCCTTTCGACGGAGATACGGCTGTGACTGTTGCCGTGAAGCATCTGCAGGAAGAGATGGTTGCGCCTACCACCTACAACAGCGAGATTCCTTTCAGCCTGGAACAGATCATCCGCAAATGTATGGAAAAAAGTCCGGACCGCCGCTATCAGGATATCGAGGATCTTCTGGCAGATTTGAAACAGTCCTTGATGGATCCGGAAGGGGATTTTGTGCAGATGGTTGATCTGGACTCCCAGGCCAGGACGGTGGTTATGCGAAAAGAGACCACATCCAAAGTCCGGGCTGCAAGACGGGCAGAACCGGTGGAAGAAGAGGATGACGAGGATGAGGAAGATTATGAAGACGATGAGGATGAGGAGGACGACGAAGAAGAATTAAGTCCGGCGGTGGAACGGATTATGACCATTGCAGGAGTGGCTCTGGCCATTCTCATCGTTGCAGTGCTGCTCTTTCTCCTTTCCCGTATGCTGGGGATCAAAGGAGGGTCTGATCAGAAAGAAGAAAACGGGCAGCAGACAGAACAGGATTCGGGAGATGAAAAAAACGAGGACGACGATGAAGTCAATACGGTTGTCATGCCGGATCTTCTTGGCAAGACCATGACAGAGGCAAAGACAGAGCTTAGCAATCTGGGGATCAGCATTACGCTGAAGGGCAGCGAAAGCTCTACAAAATATGCGGCGGGCCAGATTATACAACAAAATGTTGATTCCGGAACCCGGGTGGCAGTCGGAAGTTCGGTGGAAGTGGTGGTAGCCGGAGCCGGAAGCGGTTCCTCTTCCGGATCGGGCAGCAGTTCTTCCGGACAGCAGACGGAGAAGCCGGAGGAAACTCAGAAGGCTACGGTACCGAAGGTGGAAGGACAGACAGAAGCCAATGCAAAGAGTGCTTTGGAGGCCGCCGGGCTGAAGACCGGGACGGTGACAGAAGCCAACAGTGATACGGTGGAGAGCGGGATAGTTATTTCTCAGACACCTTCTGGAAATACCAGTGTGGAAAAAGGCACAACAGTAAATCTGGTAATCAGTAAAGGACCGGCCGGCGTCAAAGTGACAGACGTCATCGGACATGAAGAGACCCGGGCAGAAAAAGAACTGCAGGCAGACGGTTTTGTGGTGGCGGTAAAGGATGTCTATTCGGATGAGCTGAGTGAAGGTCTGGTGGTCAGTACCAGTCCCGATACGGGCAGCCTTGCGGCGCCAGGAAGCACGGTAACCATTAGTGTCAGCAGAGGGCGTGAGCAGGTAAAGATTCCTTCTGTCAGTGTGGGGATGACCTTTGAACAGGCGAGAGAAAAATTGGAGGATGCAGGTTTTGAGGGAAGGATCAAGGAAGGCACAGAACCCAGTGATTCTGTGGGGGAAGGATTTGTGACCCGCTATGATCCTGCGAAGACCGTGGATCCCCAGGGGACGGTGACGATCTATGTCAGCACCGGTTCTGCCAGCAGACCGGAGGAACCCAAGGAAGATTCGGTAACCGGTCTTCCGTCGGACTGACAGGCAGTTTTGAAGCCATGAAGGGAAGGATTACGAAAGGGATTGCAGGCTTTTACTATGTGTATGTGGAAGGAAGCGGTCTCTATGAATGCAGGGCAAAAGGGATCTTTCGCAATCAGGGCCGAAAGCCCCTGGTAGGCGATGAGGTGGAGATCAAGATTCTGGATCAGGAGAAAAAAGAGGGCAGCATTGTAAGTCTGTTTCCGCGCAGCTGTGAGCTGATACGTCCGGCCGTGGCCAATGTGGATCAGGCGCTGGTGGTCTTTGCGGCGGCCAGGCCAAAGCCCAATCTGTCTCTGCTGGACCGGTTTCTGGTTATGATGGACCAGCAGTCCATTGACACCATCATCTGTTTTAATAAGAAGGATGAGGCTTCTGATAAAGAGATTCAGAGGCTGTCTGATATTTATTCCGGCTGTAAAAGCAGAGTTTTGTTTGTCAGCGCAAAGTATCAGGAAGGAACGGAGAAGTTAGAAGAATGGCTGCTGGGACATACGACGACGGTGGCCGGACCTTCCGGAGTGGGAAAATCCACACTGATTAATCTTCTGGTGCCGGATGCGTGCATGCAGACAGGAGCCATCAGTCAGAAGATTGACCGCGGCAGGCATACGACCCGGCACTCGGAGCTGTTTCGGATCGGGGAAGACAGTTATCTGTTCGACACGCCGGGATTTAGTTCTCTGGAACTTGCCGGTCTGAGTAAAGAAGATCTGAGGCATAGCTTTCCGGAATTTCGGGAGCATGAGGGCAGATGTCGGTTTCAGGGCTGCCTTCACCTTATGGAGCCCGGGTGCAGTGTGAAAGAAGCGGTGGAGGAAAGCCGTATCAGCAGGGAGCGGTATGAGAGCTACGCCCTGCTGTTTCAAGGACTTCAGGAAAAGGAAAAAAGGAGGTATTCGTAACGATGAAATTTATTCTGTCACCATCCATATTGTCTGCAGATTTTACACATCTGGGAGAAGATATCCGGCAGGTTAAAGCGGCAGGTGCACAATATCTGCACTATGATGTCATGGATGGTGCTTTTGTTCCAAGCATCTCTTTTGGAATGCCGGTGCTTCGGTCCGTGCGGAAGTTTACGGATCTGATGCTGGATGTTCATTTGATGATTGAAAAGCCGGAGCGCTATGTGGATGAGTTCGCTGACTGCGGAGCAGATATGCTTACCATCCATTATGAGGCCTGTGAGGATCTGCAAGGTACCCTTCGCCGCATCCGGGAAAAGGGTATGAAGTGTGGTGTGGCTTTAAAACCTGGTACGTCCAATGCGGTGCTTTCGGATGTGCTGGATCAGGTGGATATGATTCTTCTGATGACGGTGGAGCCGGGGTTTGGCGGACAGTCTTATCTTCCTGCATCCACGGAGAAAATCAGAGAGCTTCGCCGGATGGTGGAAGAGCGGGGCTTAAATGTGGATATCGAGGTGGACGGCGGCATCAAAAAAGAAAATCTTTCCGAAGTACTGGGAGCAGGAGCCAATGTGATCGTGGCAGGGTCTGCAATCTTTGCAGGGGATATAGAACAAAATGTAAAAGATTTCCAGGTCATCATGGATGGAAGGAAGTAGACGGTGCATACATTGATTATCAGCGGGGGCAATATCGAGGTCGATCTTGCCCTCTCACTTTTGGAAAAAAACTATGATCATATTATCGCGGTAGACGGCGGACTCGGTTTTTGCAGGGAACACAAGATCGTGCCCACCAGGATTGTGGGCGATTTCGATACCCTGTCTCCAGAGGTCCTGAAGTGGTATCAGGAACACACAAAGATTGAGATCCGGAAGTTCAATCCGGTTAAGGATGCCACGGACACCCAGATTGCCGTGGAGCTGGCGCTGGAGCTGGGCAGCCGAAAGATCACGATACTAGGCGGAACCGGCACCAGGCTGGACCATGTGCTTGGGAATATTCAGACATTGTATGCGGCTCTGGATAAGGGAGCAGATGCTCAGATTCTGGACCGGCATAACCGGATTCGCCTGATCAAAGAACGATGGGTGATCAAAAAATCGGAGCAGTACGGGACTTATTTTTCTCTGATCCCGTACACGGCGGATGTGTATGACGTGACTTTAAAAGGTGCGAAATATCCGCTGACGGACTATCATTTTACGGTTTTTGGAACCGGAAGCCTGGGGGTATCCAATGAGATTGCAGAGAGTCAGGTGGAGATCTCCATAAAGAGCGGAATTCTGATCCTGATCGAGTCGAAGGACTGAGCGGGAAGCTTCTTTGGGGGCGGAACGGTCGGTGGCCGGAAAAAGAAGTATCTGTAGAACAACAATGGAAGGAGGACGATGAAGAAGAGAATATTGATTTTATTACTGTGCAGTTGTACAGCGGGTTTTCTGCTGGCAGGATGTGGTTCTGAAAGAACAGAAGGAGGACAGGAGGCAGCCGGCTCAGAGGTGGCACAGGACTGGCAGACGCTGTATGATCTGGGCATGAAGTATCTGGAGGAGGAGAATTATGAGGAGGCAGTCAAAGCCTTTACATCCGCGCTGGAGGCAGATCCCGAGCGGGCAGAGGTTTATACGGCCCGGGGGAATGCCTATATTCTCAGCGGCGAAAAGGAAGAACATTTGACTGCGGCACTGGCAGACTATGAGGAAGCGCTTGGTCTGACAGAGATTTCTGCAGAGGCGTACCTTGGCGTGGCAGATGTGTATATCCGGCAGGCGGACTACGGGAAGGCTCTGGAAATTCTGAACCTGGGACTGGAAAAGACGGGCAATGACAAAAAGATTGCAGATAAGATCGCCAAGATCGAGGAAGGAAGGATCACAGATTCGGAGGGAAAGGATCGGAGGGTGTCTTATTATAAGGAAGGAATTTTGTATGGATATGTAGAGTATTCTTACGAGGAGGGAAGAGTAACCTGTATGACTACCCAAGATCCAGACGGAAATCAGACGGGAGATGGGGAATGTCTCTATGATGAACAGGGGAATCAGATCCAGTATTGGAGCGGAAGTGTCAGCGACGATGGCATGGTAGTATTGTGCAGACATTTGTGTGAGTATGACGAAAACGGAAATTGTATAAAGAATACGCAATATCGCCTGGATGGAAGTGTTATGCATACTAAGTTGTATGAATATGATGAAAATGGAACGCAGACCAAACAGGAGCATTATGATGCAGATGGGACGATGCTGGGATATATTACGTGGGAGCTTGATGAAAACGGAGAGCAGATCAGCCAGAATGTAGTGAGTCTGGTGGAGGAATAAAAAGCTGTGACAGCAAGTTTTTTGCTTGACAGAGGAAATGGACTGTGATATAGTATACAAGGCTGTTTGCGCAGGTAGGTTCTGGCAGGCGGCTTACGCAAATAATCACGCGGACGGATTTTTGGAGCGGTGCCCTTTTCGGGTTCTCCAAAAAGCAAAGGTCCGGCGGAAGAAAAACCGAAACGGAGGAAGAAAAAATGAGCGTAATTTCAATGAAACAGTTACTGGAAGCAGGTGTACATTTCGGCCATCAGACCAGAAGATGGAATCCTAAGATGGCAGAGTACATTTACACAGAGAGAAACGGCATCTACATCATCGACCTGCAGAAATCCGTAGGCAAGGTGGATGAAGCTTACAAAGCAGTTGCGGATATTGCAGCAGAAGGCGGAAGCATTCTCTTTGTGGGAACCAAAAAGCAGGCGCAGGATGCGATTGCCCTTGAGGCAGAGCGCTGCGGCATGTTCTATGTCAACGAAAGATGGTTGGGCGGTATGCTGACCAACTTCAAGACGATCCAGGGACGTATCAATCGCTTAAAAGAGATCGAGACTATGCAGGAAGACGGAACCTTTGACGTTCTGCCGAAGAAGGAAGTCATCGCTCTGAAAAAAGAGATGGAGAAGCTTCAGAAGAACTTAGGCGGCATCAAAGAGATGAAGAGAATTCCGGATGCGATCTTTGTGGTAGACCCGAAAAAAGAGAGAATCTGTGTGCAGGAAGCGCATACTCTCGGTATTCCGCTGATCGGTATCTGTGATACCAACTGTGATCCGGAAGAACTGGATTATGTGATTCCGGGCAATGATGATGCGATCCGCGCCGTTAAACTGATCGTTTCCAAGATGGCAGATGCTGTTGTGGAGGCAAGACAGGGAGAGGCTGAAGACGCAGAAGCTGCTTACGAAGAGATGGAAGAGCAGGCAGAGGCATAAAAAGTACAGATTCAACAGGAGGGAAATAGATATGGCTATTACAGCAGCAATGGTAAAAGAGTTAAGAGAGATGACCGGTGCAGGCATGATGGACTGTAAGAAGGCTCTGGCTTCTACCGAGGGCAATATGGAGGCAGCTGTAGACTTCTTGAGAGAGAAAGGTCTTGCAACTGCACAGAAAAAGGCAGGACGGATCGCTGCAGAGGGAATCGTGGCAACTGCTTTGACAGATGACGCAAAGAAAGCTGTCGTTGTGGAAGTGAACGCAGAGACGGATTTCGTGGCAAAGAATGAAAAGTTCCAGAACTATGTGGCAGAAGTTGCAGCACAGGCACTGAACACCAGTGCAGCAGATATCGATGCATTTATGGAAGAGAGCTGGGCATCTGACAGCAGCAAGACTGTAAAAGAGGCTCTGGCAGCACAGATCGCAGTGATCGGTGAAAACATGAACATTCGTCGTTTCCAGCAGGTAACCGAAGAGAACGGTTTTGTTGCTTCCTACATCCATGCAGGCGGCAAGATCGGTGTTCTGGTTGACGTGCAGACGAACGTGATCACAGATGAGATCAAAGAGATGGCAAAGAACCTGGCTATGCAGATCGCAGCGCTGAAGCCGGTATACACCAACAGCAGCGAAGTGGATGAGGAGTATAAGGCTCATGAGCTGGAGATCATCAAGGCACAGATCGAGAACGATCCGAAGATGGCAGGAAAGCCGGAGAAAGTGATCAGCGGTGCTGTCATGGGCCGTCTGAACAAGCAGCTCAAAGAGATCTGCCTCATGGATCAGGTCTATGTAAAAGCAGAAGACGGCAAGCAGCTGGTATCCGCTTATGTGGCTCAGGTTGCAAAAGCCAACAGTGCGGACATCGTGATCAAAGGCTTCGTGCGCTATGAGACCGGCGAAGGCCTGGAGAAGAAGAACGAGGACTTTGCGGCTGAGGTGGCAAAGCAGATGGGAATGTAATTCCAATTTCATAAGATGAAGCAAAACGCTGGAAACCCGACAGGTTGCCAGCGTTTTTTGCGTTTCCGGGGTGTCGTTTTGGGATGATGGAAATTAGAGAATTTTGCGGAAAAGTTGGCAATAAGATAGCGACAACTTATTCCTGCCATTTCTGCCAGTGTCTCTTGTGTTAAACCACAATCTATACGCGCATTTTTTATTGCAAGACCAAAATGTTCATGTTTTCCTTCCACTATATGTTCACCTCCCAGTAAGATTGTACTAATGAAATAAAAAAGCGGAATGAACATATATTTCAGTTTAGACATGAACAAATAAAACATGTTATGGTAAAAGAGTGTTTATATTCCCCTGCATCATTATTAAAAATTTTTCGGCTGCTTTGGAAAAGACCTGGTATTTTTTCCAGATCATATACATTTCGATTTCGATTGTGGGTGCCAGAGGACGGAAACAAAGCCTGCTGTCACCGGAAGTATTGATAATCCTGTCAAAGCAGATGGCATATCCAAGCCCTTCTTCCACAAGCAGGGAAGCGTTGAACAACAGATTATAAGTCATAATGATATCCAGTTCCGAGAGGCTGCGTTTCATCCACTGGGAGATTCTCCCGCCCTCTGTTTCCTGCTGTGATATCAGCAATGGCTGATTCCACAGGTCT
>OFGP01001123.1_pt1 | contig 21198 bp, 17 predicted proteins | sample 1521781 | NCBI WGS metagenome assembly OFGP01 (sample SAMEA3504113, study PRJEB24116) | mouse gut metagenome | biome: mouse gut; feature: mouse-associated habitat; material: faeces | place: Denmark | collected 2011
CCGCGCTTTGTCTTGAGATCATGGTAAAAAGAAGTCTTTTCGATTTTACGGACAATTATTTTTTGATCTTTACCGTCTTTTTCTGTCCTTTCTTTGCAAGCAGTTTTTTATATTTTTTCAGTTTGGCGGAAGGAACTTTAATGACCGCCTTTTTATGGATACCTTTGAATGCATTTTTTCCGACGGTTTTTAAGGATTTACTCTTAAGGACGATATTTTTTAACACTTTACAATTGTAAAATGCCTTGCTCCCGATGGAGGTTAAAACCGTACTGCCGACCGTAATTTTTTTGAGTTTTTTACATCCTGCAAATGCGTTTGCTCCGATCGAAGTTACATGTTTGCCGATGGATGCTTCCGTTGTCGTTGCTTTATTGCGGAATGCAGATGCGGCGATTGCGGTTACTTTGTATTTGTTTCCGTCGGCAAGCGTGATATCGTCGGGTACGGTGATTTTTTTACCGGTTGACGTCCATCCTGTGATTTGAACCGTTTTTAAATCCAGATTGGTGACTTTGTAAGTGTATCCGCTGACCGTATAGGTTGTTTTTGTGTCAATGCTGTTTGTTGCCGGCGGTTTCGGATCAATGGGACCGGACGTATGTTTCTGCCAGACTGCAGTCAGCACTGCGTCTGAGGTTCCCATCTGATAACGGCTGCCCGGTTCGTATGTGTTGGTTCCGTCTGTCCATCCTTTAAACGTATAGCCTTCTCTTGCCGGAATATCGAACGGAAGGCGCAGGACCTTGTTTTCGGCGCACAATACCTGTTTGGAAGGCGCGCCGTTTCCGTCCAGGGTCAGGGTGTAAATGATGTCTTTCGTATTGGTAATCATTTCATACATGGACGGAGTCGTATCTTTGGGCCAGGTTATCGTGAGAGACAGGATGTGTTCTGTGCCTTTGAAATAGAACGTGGTGCTTCCGTCTGTCAGGCGTCCGATCGTTTCCGTCCGTATGGACGACCCGTCAAAGATCTCTGCTCTTACTTCTGCGTTGGTAAGTTCTGAAGGGTTCTGCAGCAATGTGACAGAAGTCAGGCCGGTCTCCTCCGTCAGCAGATATTTCACATAAGCCGTTCCGTCCGACGGTTCCGGGGCAGTATATACGGTAGATATATTGCCGTCAACCATCTTTTTTAAGTCTCCAGAAAGATTGCCGGTAATCGTTTTGTTTTCTGTTTTTATCGTTGTGTTGACGGCGATTTCATTAATCTTTAAATAGGCCCCGTTTGAAGCGTCTGCCGTGATCAGTATTTTTAGGTAGCGTGCCGTAGTTCCGCCCAGATTCTTGCGGATCCGGTAGTAAATATCTTCCCGAACGGCGTCCCCGCCGGAATCGACTACAGTTGCGATCGGACTGCCCCAGTTTGTCTTGTCGGCGGAAATGTAGAATTCGGCGTTGTAAAAACGAGGTTTGCCGTCTTCCGTAGTGATCGTCAGGTCATACAAAGGAGCTGCCGAACCAAAGTCAACGATGATATAATCTCCGTTTTTCTGTGCCCGGTTTGTCCATGCAAACGTTGCTAAATTACCGTCAAACAGGTTTTCCCAGGAACCTTCCTGCAGCGCAAGATTATTTGTTTTTTCTGTCACCGACGGATGCATTTCTATGCTGTCAACCGTGGCGGTGAAGTTTGCCAGCGTAAAAGAAACGGTTTGTGTACCGTCGTTGTATAAGCGCACATAACGCGCCAGTTCGCCGTCCAATGCAGACGGTATGTCTGTCCAGACCGCATCGTTTGCAGAGTATTGTTTTTTCAATCCGTCTGCTCCGGAAATTTCCTGCTGAAACGAAGTCAGTCCGGCAAGCTCTTTGAATTTGATGCCGATGTATTCGCCGGGTTCCAGTGTAATCGGTCCGTCTGCCTGCAGACGGTAAGTCAGTCCGTCGCGCGTAACGGCGGCATCCAAGTCTTTGCTCGCATAAACGCTTCCGTTCTCATCGGATTGTTTGTTTCCGTTCACGGTGATTTCACGAATATAGGTATGGTAGTCGTTTTTATTGCCGGTTCCTACTTTTGTCAGCTTCAGACGGATATACCTGGCTTTTAGGTCAAGGCCTGTCTTTGTGATGCGAAGGGGAGCAGAATCGTTTTCATATGATTCAATTTCCGTCCAGTCGTCTCCGTTTTCCGAATATTCCAAGACGGCGTTATGGAATATATCATGATGCCCGTCTTCTTTGCCCTGCAGGATATCGATGCTGTTGACGGAAAGAACCCTTCCCATGTCGATTCCGAAATAATCGTTCAATTGCTGTATGATTTGATAAGAAGCAAATGTCGTTTCGTTTTTATCGAAAATTTTGGCAGAGTTGCTGTCGTGTCCCTGCTCTACACCCCCGAATACGCCGATAAAAGAAGGCGTAAAATCTGTGGAGGAAGGATTAAAAAACGGAATCAGCTGATTTTTTACAGCTGCGATTACTTTGTTGATAAACGGAACCAGGAGTTTACTGCCCGCCAGGGCGTAGACATCCGTATTTGGCGCAGGATACGATCCCTGCGTATCCATGGCAAGGCTTGCGGCGGCAAGTTCGCTCCATGCCAGGTCTGCGTCTTTTTGTTCCAGTGCAAAAACGGAATTTAATGCGGCCGCTCCGGCCGCTGCCACATCTTCCAGGGAGTTCAGCCACGGATTTAATTGTTCAATTAGTTTTTCGTTTTTGCAGCTGCTGCGGAATGTCTGGACGGCAGAATGGATATGCCGGAATTCATTCAGCAGCAGTAAAGCGTTTTCATCCTCCGAAATGCGGGTTCCTTTCTGGATTTTTTTGCCGACGGATTCGATGGCTTCCGCTAAATATTCCGATTCCGGAAATCCGTTTGGAACTCTGCCGGAATTGGGACAGTTGGCTACGTTGCGGGCGATCGTCAGATACGCGTCGTATACTTCCGGCTGATGGTATTTGTAAGATTCCTGCCAGATCATATCTGCCTGCGCCAGATAGTTCTGATTGTTCCAGGAGAGACAGGCAAGCTGGAACAGCGCGGGTTTATTAATTTCCGCATACTGGCAGGGATTGGACATGATACCGGTCAGGCCCGTTACGCCGTCCCTGGCATAGTGAGTGATATTGCCCAGGTATACGCCGGACTTTCCGTGTTCGTTGACCGGATAATTCAGCCAGAATACAATGTTTCGCTGTGTAACGCCTTTGACAAGGTCGACGGTTTCCTGTGTGATCGGTGCATTTACGTCTCTGCCTGTCCAGAAGAGATTGACGGAAGGATCCAGGTTTTGGAAAGATTCCAGTTCCCCTGCTTTCCTCCATGCCTCATTGTAACCCTGCATGCAGTAGGTCAGGCTGTTACATTCTTTTTCTACGATAAATTCTTCGTTCAGCCTGTTTAAAAGGGAAACGATCTGGTCGAAAGTAACAGTACCCATTTCGTAATCGTCTCCTAAAACGGCAAAGTCTCTGACGCCGGCATCATACAGCTGCTGGAATTTTTCCAGTAGTTTCTGGAATTTTGCATTGTAAGCAGCTTCATATCCTGGATCGGAAGCAGACGGCAGGCTTGGGAAGAAATAGGAAAGATGGATCGACCAGCCGAATTTCACTTTTGTTTCTTCTCCGATTTTGACCAGTTCCCGGAACTTTTCTATTTCCGCGTCCGGATACAAGGTATCGTTTTTGTGCAGCGCGTCATGTTTGGGCGCGTACATATAGAGATTCATTTTGGTGTCCCGCGCGGACTGCATCAGGCTGATCCGGTCGTTATGGTCCCATCCGCCGTAAAAGCCTTCAATAAAGCCCCGCATTTTTATTGTTGCATAATCTTCAATCTGCACATTTAAAAATTTTGTTCCGTTAAAAGATGAAAACATCATCTGCAGCGTTGCCAGGCCGTAATAAACGGCATCCGTATCTTTTCCGAGAATGACAATGGTTCCGTTATCGGCGCTTAAAAGATACGCGTCTGTTTGTTCAAAAAGCGCCGCATTTTTTGGGGTTATATTGTTTTTTACCCAGGTGTCGACAGCGCCGCCGCTTTCCTGAATACCGAGCAGGATCTGGCTATCGGTTCCGATTGTCTGGGATGCGGTTTTTGTCCTGCCGTAATCTGCAAGAATTTCGTCCAGAAACCGAGTGGTATGAGAATCGATACCGGTTTCGCTTACGACCGATACATTTGTGCCAAGCGTAAAGCTGCCTTCTGCAGAATAGTCGATATCCTGCGGAATCGGATAAATCGCATAGGCGCTTTCTGTTTCGGCATAGCCGTCCTGCAGAATATTTTCGGCTTCTGCCGGCGGGTCATAGGCCTTTGCCGGGGCGCAAGTCAAAAGCAGTCCCGCCGCCAGCAGCAGGCTAAGTAGTCGTTTTGTTCGTTTCATACAAAACCTCCTCCGTTTATAATATAAATGATTGTAACATTTTTATATAAATTTTGCATTAAAAAAAGAGGTTTTCGTTGTTTTTATCCTGTTTTTTTTGTATAATTTCTTTTAGAAAAGCATTTTTCGGAAACAAAAAAATCAGACCGCAGCGGGGAGAAGAGGAGGGAGCATAAAAATGAAAAAAATATTAATCGTTGTGGATATGCAGAATGACTTTATCGACGGAGCGCTTGGCACAAAAGAGGCGGAGAGCATTGTCGATTATGTGGCGTTTAAGATTAAAAATTTTGACGGTCAGATTTTTGTTACGCTGGATACGCATGGAGGGGATTATATGGAGACAGAAGAAGGGAAGAAACTTCCGGTTCCCCATTGTATTAAAATGACGCATGGATGGCTGCTGCATGAAAAAGTGTATCAGGCATTGGCGGGTAAATCATATAAACTGCTTGAAAAGAAGACATTCGGAGCCAAAAAGCTGGTGAAGCAGCTGCGGGAGATCGGAAACGGAGCGGATACGGAAATGGAACTGGTCGGTCTGTGTACCGATATCTGTGTGGTTTCCAACGCACTTTTGCTGAAAGCGTTTTTTCCGAACGCGGTTATTCGTGTAGATGCGGCAGGTTGTGCGGGCGTTACGCCCCGGTCGCACAAAGCGGCGCTTGAGACAATGAAAATGTGCCAGATCGATGTGTCAGAGGATTTGACGCTGTAATTTCTTTTGCTGCCATAGGAAGGAAGCTTACAAAAGCCAGCGTGTTGTTTTCATATGTAAATTTTCATATGTGTAAATAGGAAGGAGAAAAAACCAGATGCAGAAATTATTATTGAAACTGACTGTATGGATTGCCTTTGCCGGATTTCTGGCAGGCTGCGGCGGTACTTCGGATATCGGAAAGGAAAGGGCGCAAGAGATTGCTTTCAGTGACGCAGGATTTACGGAAGAAGATGTGACGCGCCTGCATATTTCCAGAGATAAAGAAGACGGGGAAGAGGTGTATGACGTAGAGTTTACCGCTGAGCAGACGGAATATAAATACGAAATACGGTCAGTCGACGGAGACATTTTAAGTGTGGATCATGAAGCTGTTCAGAATCTTGAGAAGGCCGATAAGGATTCTTTTGATCATAACGGGTCTTTTGAGGATTTACAGGAACAGGAAAAGATGCCGGATGCAAAGCAGCAGACACAAGAGACGCAAACGCAGGATACCGACACCGCAGCGCAGCTTACGATGGAGGAAGCCGTAAAGCTGGTGCTTGACCGTGTTCCGGGGGCATCCAAAGCAGATCTGAAAATTGAGATGGAATATGACGACGGCAGATATAAATACGAAGGCGATATTATCTATGAACAGAGAGAATATGAGTTTGAAATCGATGCCGCGACGGGAGATTTCTTAGAGTGGAGCGAAGAAAGACGGTAATGAATATGAATGGAAAAGGAAACAAAAGAAATAATCCCGGGGAAAAAGTGTTCCATTTTCTGTAAAATCTTAGTATAATAGCAGCAGGGTCAGGCAGTCTTTTGACTCTGCTGTTTAAATATACATATATTATAAGGAGGTAGTTGAAAATGGCAAGATTTACGTTACCCCGTGATCTCTATCACGGCAAGGGGGCATTGGAGGCGCTGAAGTCTTTTCAGGGAAAAAAAGCGATGATCTGTGTCGGCGGCGGCTCCATGAAACGGTTTGGATTTTTGGACCGTGCAATTGAATATTTAAAAGAAGCGGGTATGGAAGTGGAATTGTTTGAAGGCATTGAGCCGGATCCTTCCGTAGAGACCGTAATGAAGGGCGCAGAAGCCATGTTGGCATTTGAGCCGGACTGGATTATTGCAATGGGCGGAGGTTCTCCGATCGACGCGGCAAAAGCCATGTGGATCAAATACGAGTATCCGGATATTACGTTTGAAGATATGTGCAAAGTCTTCGGTATTCCGAGTTTAAGGAAGAAAGCGCGTTTCTGTGCGATTTCTTCTACATCCGGAACGGCAACCGAAGTGACGGCTTTTTCTATTATTACCGATTATCAGAAAGGGATCAAATATCCGATCGCGGATTTTGAAATTACGCCGGACGTGGCGATCGTGGATCCGGATTTAGCGGAAACGATGCCGCAGAAACTGGTAGCGCATACCGGAATGGACGCTATGACACATGCAGTGGAGGCATATGTTTCTACGGCAAACTGTGATTTTACGGATCCGCTTGCGCTCCATGCCATTCAAATGATTCAGAGAGATTTGGTGGATTCTTACAACGGAGATATGGCAAAAAGAGATTCCATGCACAATGCGCAGTGTCTTGCCGGAATGGCGTTTTCCAATGCGCTTCTTGGAATCGTACATTCTATGGCGCATAAGACCGGCGCTGCGTTTGCAGACTACGGCGCTCATATTATCCACGGCGCGGCAAACGCAATGTATCTGCCGAAAGTTATCGCATACAATGCAAAGGATGAAACGGCGAAGAAACGTTATTGTGATATTGCGGATTTTATGGGCTTAGGAGGCGAAACGGCGGACGAGAAAGTAGAACTTCTGATCGCATATCTGCGCAAGATGAACGACGATCTGAATATCCCGCACTGCATCAAACAGTACGGACCGGACAGTTATCCCGCAGAGCAAGGCTTTGTGCCGGAAGAAGTATTCTTAGAGAGACTGCCGGAGATTGCGGCAAACGCTATTTTGGATGCCTGCACAGGATCCAATCCGCGTCAGCCAAGCCAGGAAGAAATGGAAAAAATCTTAAAGTGCTGCTATTATGACACAGAGGTGGATTTTTAAGTTTTTTAAGTAAATGATTTTACAGGGGGGATCTGCTGTTGGCAGGTACCCCCCTTATGAATCTGAAACAGAAGGGAGCGAAATCTGTTTTTTCAGTCGTTCTTTTAAGGCTTTTAAGAATCTCTCGTTTCCGGTTACGGTAAGCATGGGACCAAACGACATCACTTCAATCAGTAATTCTGTTTCCATACTTTGATTATAGTAGATGAGGCATTCATACGTGTTCTCATCTATTTTTACGGTGTTTTTTTCATAATTGGCAAAATGCAGCATGGCGCGTTCTAAGGCGTTGCGTTTGTCTGCGATACGAAGCGTTAATGGTTCTTTATAATAAGAACGTTTGATGAGTTCATTGATGTTTACCGCAGAGGAAAGCGTTTTTTGTGTGTGGGAGATCTGCCGGATCCGGTCAATATTTAAAACTTGAAGTTCCATGGTTCCATGTCCGGATTCCTTCAAGGCGAGAAGACGAAATTTATCATTTTTTTCGGAGTATTCCAATCGGGCGGGGACATAGTGATGGTGTATGCGGGTTCCTTTTGGAGAATCGTAGTCGATATTCAGGTACGCCCTGTTTTTTTGTGCCGAAAGAATCGTATGAAAGTTTTTGCGATAGGTTTCGTCCTGATAAGGATCGCCGTCGGCAAAACGGTCGTAATAATAGAGTTGTTTCTCTTCCCAGAGCGGAGTGACCGAAGAGAGCATACCGTCTAAAGCGTCTTTCTGGTTCTGGTCTAAAAATAAACCGATGCGCGCATCCTGCAACAGAGCTTTCAGATAGGATTTTTCAAGATTCGAAAGAGGCGTGACAAAATGCGGGGAAATTCTGGAAAGATAGAGGTCCCCTTTTTTTGCAAATACATTCCAAGCGCCGCTGTTTAGGTTGGGTATGATCGAAAGCAGACTTTCCTCAAAGCCTTCGTTTGAGACCCTGTCGCAGATTTCGTTTAAGGTTAAGGGATGTTTTGTACATAACAGATGCCGCAGTACATGATAATAGCAGCTGTAGCGTTCTGAAAACAGTTCCATATGGCATGGCTTCCTTTCTTCTGGCATAGCGTATGCAGCGTTTGCAGATGTCATAAGTGCTAAAATGTTTGAGATTTCTTTGCCGGATCCGTCAGGATCTATTGTTGCCGGAATGTACGGTTTTCGGGTTGTTTTCCGTAATCCGATACATCTGGTACATTTCCTGTAAATCCCGGTAAAAACGCTGTTCCACGGATTTGTCCGTACATTTCAGTGAGAGAATTCTTCCGATAAATGTGCGGATCCATGGAAGCATCTCATTACAGTCAAACGCTTCTTTTTCATAGGTATAGACATGTTTGCCTGTTTTTGTAACGGTTCCGCCCCTTCCTTCTCTTTTTAAACGATCTATTATATGGCGTTCGTGCGGTTCGTATATCCGTAACGTCATGGTAAGACGGTTGACATGGGTTTGGTTTGTGCTTTGAAAAGAGACGCCCCAGAGTTTCCTGCGGTTTTGGTTTAATTTTTCAAGGAGAAAATCGTATTCCGGTTTCTGTTCCAAAGGAGTAACGCGTTTGATCGTATCCAGACGGTAGCAGGTAAACCGCTTGCGTGCCGTCGTATAACCGCAGAGAAAACGGCGTCCGCTTCTGGTACTGATCATAATCAGCAATGGGATGCAGACAACCGTATATGCCGTGTCCCGTTTGGAACTTTTGATGGCAAGCGTTACGGACTTATGTTCCCGCATGGAATGCAGGATAGAAGAAAGGATTTCATCTTCTAAGGTATGTACGAAAAAGCTGTGTTTTACCCGAAAGGTTCTGTTGTTAGAATCTGACCCAGAAGACAGATAGTTTCCAATAATACCAAAGACGCCTGCCATCTGATAGAACGAAAGGGCATCCAGTAAGGATGTGTTGGATGTTACCCACAGGGCGAGCGTAAGATCCAGAGAGAAAACGACGGATTTTCCGGTTTTTGTTTTATTAAGAAGACCTTCTTTTGCGTATGCGTTGCATTTTCTGCGTACCGTCTGTATATCAAAGAGAGATTCGTAATCGGTCAGTAACCGGTCCGTGATTTCTTCCGCAGACAGAAAATTTTCCCCGGAAAGCAGATCAAGGATGAGAAAGTGCAGTACGATATCATTGTCGGTAAAGCTTTTCGTTTTCCAGACCTGAAACAGCGGATTGGTATCCAGAAGATTACTGTCTATGGAAAGGGAAATATTCGATCCGTTTGCCGCAAAATCCTTCCGTACATAAGGACTAAGCCAGCTTTCCAGGCGGCGCCTTTCGTTGTCATAGGTTCGCGGGCTTTTATGTTTAAATTCCGTTCGGCTTTTAAATCCATAGACAAAAAAGTCCCGGACGTAATCTCTTGTTTTTGGGAAGCTTTTGATTAGTTCCTGAAATTCAGACATTGTTTGTCCTCTCCTGTTTTTTCGTTTTTTTCATTTTATCAAATAAAAGGAACTGTTCGCAACTTTTTTGAAATGATTTACAGGAAAATACTGTATATTATGTAATTGTTCACACAGCCAGGCGCATGTTTCATATATACGGTAAGACAGTTATTCAGGAGTGGTAACAGGTTAATAAAAAAAGGAAGAGAACATGTCAGCGGGAACGTGAGAAAACAGTAAAAATCAATGGGAAAGGAAGAGGTGCTATGTTTGTTATTTATAATGAAAATACGAGATTTCCTGTGAAAGTATGGTTGGAGGATTTTTCAAAATTGGAAGAAAGCTGTCTGGAGCAGGCGTATCATCTGTCGCAGCTTCCGTTTCTACATCAGTGGGCCTGCCTGATGCCGGATACCCATACGGGTAAGGGAATGCCGATCGGGGGAGTGATTGCCGTAAAAGATGCGGTCATCCCCAATGCAGTGGGGGTTGATATCGGATGCGGCATGGATTTTATTCCTACGAATATTTTTGTGGATGAAATACGGGAAGTTCAGACGGGAAACGGAAGCGTCATTCAATCGATCATCGGAAACATCATGCGTACGATTCCGGTGAATGCGAAGAGGTATAAAGATCCTCAGGAATCAAACGTTTTGGATCGGGCAAGACAGGAGATGGAGAAGTACCAGGACAATGAGGAACTGCTTCCTCTGATTGCAGACGGCTATTTTCAGATTGGTTCTTTGGGAGGCGGAAATCATTTTATTGAGCTTTTGGAGGATGAGAATGGATACTTATGTATCATGCTGCATTCCGGAAGCCGTCATCTTGGAAAAGCGATCTGTGATTATTTTCATCAGAAGGCGAAGGAATTAAACAGAACATGGTATAGTGAGGTAAGAGAGGAATACGGTCTTTCTTTTCTTCCGACTGCATCAAAAGAAGGGCGGCAATACATCAACTGGATGAATCTGGCGTTGGATTACGCGTATGAAAACAGGGAGAGGATGTTGGAAAAAACCTGTGCGATCGTAAAAGAGGTAATCGAGCAATCTACAGGGCGTTTGACAAAGTTCGGAGAGGAGATTAACTGCCACCACAATTATGCGGCTTTGGAACATCATTACGGAGCCGATGTATGGGTACACAGAAAAGGTGCCACCAGGGTTAGAGAAGGAGAGGTTGCCGTTATTCCCGGGGCAATGGGGTCTTACAGTTATGTGGTAAAAGGAACCGGCAACCGGGAGTCTTTTTATACTTCTTCCCATGGAGCGGGAAGAAGCTATTCCAGAACAGGGGCGATGCAGGTGTTTTCCGTGGAACAGGTGATGGTTGATCTGAAAGAACAGGGAGTGATCCTTGGAAAACGAAAGAAAAATGATGTGGCGCAAGAGTGCCGCTTCGCCTATAAAGATATTGACGAAGTGATGGCACAGCAAAAAGATATCGTTACGCCGATACGGAAGTTAAAAACCGTCGGCGTTGTGAAAGGATAAACAAAATAGATTCGGAATTATTTGAAAAATACGAAGCATTGTGTTATTATGATTTATAATGTGCGAATGAAGAAAGGAACGTATTCTATGAAACAATTGATGTTGGGCAATAAAGCCCTGGCGAGGGGACTGTATGAGGCGGGATGCGCCGTAGTATCCAGCTATCCCGGAACGCCGAGTACGGAAGTGACAGAAGAAGCCGCAAAATATGATGAGATATACTGTGAATGGGCGCCGAATGAGAAGGTTGCCATGGAAGTTGCGTTCGGCGCATCTTTAGCGGGTAGGAGAAGTTTTTGCGGGATGAAGCACGTGGGTTTAAACGTTGCGGCGGATCCCTTATTTACCTGCTCTTATACGGGAGTCAATGCCGGAATGGTTATTTGTGTGGCAGATGACGCCGGTATGCATTCTTCCCAGAACGAACAGGATTCGAGACACCATGCCATAGCATCGAAGATTCCGATGTTAGAGCCGTCGGATTCTGCGGAAGCATGTGAGTTTGCGAAAAAGGCGTTTGATCTTTCCGAAGAATTTGATACCCCGGTGATTATCAAGATGTGTACCAGGGTTGCACATTCTCAGAGTATTGTGGATACGTGTGAGAGAGAAGAGCGCAGCACCATTCCCTATGAAAAGAATATTGCCAAATACGTGATGATGCCGGGAAATGCGATCAGACGCCATCCCGTTGTGGAGGAACGTACAAGGAAGCTGACAGAATATGCGGAGCATTGTGAATTTAACCGTGTGGAAATGGGAGATACCGGGCTTGGCATCATTACTTCTTCCACAAGCTACCAGTATGTGAAGGAAATTTTCGGCGAGCGGGCAAGTATTTTAAAACTGGGTCTTGTGAATCCGCTTCCCGAACGGCTGATTCTTGACTTTGCTTCCAAAGTAGACAAACTTGCCATCGTCGAAGAACTGGATCCGATCATTGAAAACCACTGTAAGGCGCTTGGGCTTACCGTAACCGGAAAAGACGTACTGCCCTTGGAAGGGGAATATTCACAGAACCTGATCGCAGATAAGCTCGGAGAAGAAGTTCCGGAATATCAGAGTTTCAAAGAAATACTTCCCAACCGTCCTCCGGTCATGTGCGCAGGATGTCCGCACAGAGGACTGTTTTACATATTGTCCAAACAAAAATGCACGGTACTCGGGGATATTGGCTGTTATACCCTTGGAGCAGTCGCGCCGCTGAACGCGATGGAAATGACGCTCTGCATGGGAGCTTCCATAAGTTCCATCCATGGATTTAACAAAGCGCTTGGAGAAGAGAGCGAGAAAAAGACGGTGGCGGTTATCGGCGATTCCACCTTTATGCATTCCGGCATGACAGGTCTTGCCAATATCGCGTACAACCAGAGCAATTCCACGGTGATTATTCTGGATAATTCGATTACGGGAATGACGGGACATCAGCAGAACCCGACGACAGGCTACAATATCAAAGGCGATCCGGCAGGAAAGATTGATCTGGAAAGCCTGTGCCGTTCCATGGGATTTTCCCGCGTTGCGGTGGTGGATCCCTATCAGCTGGACGAATGCGACCGGGTGATACGGGAAGAGCTTGCGGCAAAAGAGCCGTCTGTCATCATCAGCAGACGTCCCTGTGCACTGTTAAAATATGTAAAGCACAATCCTCCTCTTTTTGTAAAAGAAGAGAATTGCGTGGGCTGTAAATCCTGTATGCGCCTGGGATGCCCTGCGATCAGTATGAAAGACAAAAAAGCCGTCATTGACGGCACGCAGTGCGTCGGCTGCAAGGTCTGCCAGCAATTATGCAAGTTTGATGCATTACAGTCGGGGGAGGTATAAAAATGACAAAGAATATTATGATTGTCGGCGTAGGCGGACAAGGTTCCCTGCTTGCCAGCAAACTTTTGGGGCATCTGCTTTTGTCGGAAGGATATGATGTGAAAGTGTCCGAAGTGCACGGTATGAGCCAGCGCGGCGGAAGCGTAGTCACGTATGTAAGATTCGGGGAAAAAGTATATTCTCCGATTATAGATAAAGGGGAAGCAGATGTGATTGTTTCCTTTGAAAAATTAGAAGCTGCCCGTTATGTGGAATATCTGAAAAAAGGCGGGAAAATCGTGGTAAATACGCAGGAGATCGATCCGATGCCTGTGATTACGGGAGCGGCGTTATATCCCGAGCATTTGATCGAAAAAATGCAGTCGCTTTCCATACAGGTAGACGCTATGGACTGTCTGACGCTTGCCAATGAGGCGGGGTCTTCCAAGGCGGTCAATCTTGTGCTGATGGGACGTTTATCGAGATATTTTGATATTCCGATTGAAAAATGGCAGAAGGCGATCGACGCATGCGTGCCCGCCAAATTTGCGGAAATGAACCAGAAGGCATTTTTATTGGGACGCGGAGACGAATAAGCGATTTTATAGAAAAGGGTCTGCCGTTTATATCGAGAAAAGAACAGAGGAAGGATTGAAAAACATGAAAAATTATTATCAGCCGGAAATCGAAACCATGCCGGTAGAACAGCTTCAGGCGCTTCAGAGTGAAAGACTGGTAAAACAGGTGCAGTTTGTGTATGACAATGTCAAGTTTTATCATGACAAGATGCAGGAAGCGGGCGTAACGCCGGAAGACATAAAGGGAATTGGCGATTTGCACAAACTTCCGTTTATTACCAAAGACGATCTTCGCGATCAGTATCCTTACGGACTGTTGGGCGTGCCGCTTTCCGACTGTGTACGCATCCAGTCTACCAGCGGGACGACCGGAAGGCGCGTCGTTGCGTTTTATACGCAGGCAGATATCGATGTCTGGGAAGAATGCTGTGCAAGGGCGATCGTTGCCGCGGGCGGAACCAAAGAAGATGTTTGCCATGTCTGCTACGGATACGGATTATTTACCGGAGGTCCCGGATTAAATGGCGGTTCCCATAAAGTCGGCTGCCTGACGCTTCCGATGTCCTCCGGAAATACGGAGCGGCAGCTGCAGTTTATGACGGACCTTGGTTCTACGATTCTTTGCTGTACGCCTTCCTATGCTGCAAATCTGGGTGAAGCAGTCAACGAAAGAGGCATCAAAGACCAGATCAAATTGAAAGCCGGAATTTTCGGCGCCGAACCATGGACGGAAGAGATGCGCCGTAATATCGAAGAATCCCTCGGCATTAAAGCATACGATATCTACGGACTGACAGAAATTTCAGGACCGGGCGTTTCATTTGAATGTGAAGAACAGGCGGGTATGCACATTCAGGAAGATCATTTCATTGCCGAGATCATCCATCCGGATACGGGAGAGGTTCTTCCTGAGGGAGAGTTAGGAGAGCTGGTGTTCACCTGCATTACGAAAAAAGCGTTTCCGCTGATGCGTTACCGCACCCGTGATCTCTGTCGTCTGACCAGAAAAAAATGTTCCTGCGGACGTACCCATATACGTATGATGAAGCCGAAAGGAAGAAGCGACGACATGATGGTTGTTAAGGGCGTCAACGTATGGCCATCCCAGATTGAAGCCGTTCTTTTGAATCAGGGGTATCAGGCGAACTACCAGATTGTCGTGGACCGCGTAGGCAATAACGATACGATTGAGGTGCAGGTGGAGCTGACGCCGGAAATGGCGGAACATCCGACAAAGACAATCGCGGAAAGAGAAAAGAAGATTGTTTCTGGATTGAAATCCATGCTTGGCATTAAGGTAGACGTTAAGGTGGTAGAACCGAAGACGATTACAAGAAGCGAGGGTAAAGCTGTCCGCGTCATTGATAAGAGGCATTTGTATTAAGATGCTTTGAGGGAAAATTTCAGGGGAGGATGTGACCTGTATGGGCCGCATCGTCCCCTGTTTTTTTGTAGAGTTCTGTTTCTGCGTCTTCTTTAGGAACATTCTGCCGTTGTTTTTTGAGCGGTGTCCGGCGGACTGGTTAGATTTTTCACCCAGCGATACTCTTTATAGTGTTTGTAAACGGCGGGCAGTTTCACGATTTCATCGAGGTTGAGTACAAAATAGACGGCGAGTACCGGCCAATGAAGGACAAAGGCGGAAATGCATCCCAGCGGTACCGTAACGCACCATAGCGTTATGGTGTCGCAGATCAGGCCGAACCGCGTATCGCCTCCGGCGCTGAAAATTCCTCCGATCGTCGTGGAATTGACAGATTTTCCGACCAGATAATAAGAACAGATAAAAAACATCCAGGTCAGGTATTCGGATGCCTGTGCATTCAGGGAAGCGACACGAAGAATCACCGGAGAGCACAGAAGCAATAAAACTCCCGACGCTATGCCTCCGGCAATCGAAATCCGGCATAATTTCCCGCCGTATTCTTTTGCCTGTTTTAGTTTTCCGGCGCCGAGTTCATTTCCGATCAGGATGCTGCCGCCGTTTGCAATACCGATGCAAAAACAGATCATCAGGTTTTTTGCGATATTGGCAATGGAGTTTGCTGCTACGGCGTCGCTTCCCATATGCCCCATGACTACCGAATACATCATAAATCCGCATCCCCACGCCAGTTGATTTCCTAAAATCGGCAGCGAATATCTCCGGTAAGATGTTTTTAACGCATGATCTGCATGGAGAAAGAAACGGAATCTTAAGCGGATTCTTCCGGCTCCCGCAGAATCAAAAACCGCCCAGAGCATTTCTACGGCTCTTGCGATCACCGTTGCATATGCGGCTCCGGCGATTCCCAAAGCGGGAAATTTCCAGAGTCCGAAAATCAAAGCGGCATTCAGCGAGAGATTGATGATAACGGCGGTAGAACTGATCAGCGTGCTTTTTACCGCACAGCCGGTGTTTTTCATGATACACAGATAGATCTGCGATACGCCGCACAGAAGGTAAGAAATTGCCGATGCCTTAAGGTATGCGGCTCCGCCGTTGATTAACCCGGATTCCGATGTGAAACAATACATCAGCTGCCGCGGGAAACAGAGTGTGCCGATAAAAAATACAAAAGATACGATAAGACAGATGCGGAGAACAAAAGCCAGTATTTTTTCCAACGATTCTTTGTCGCCCTTTCCCCAATACTGTGCGGCCAGCATACTGGTTCCCATGGAAAACGCCGTTAAAAACAGGTTAAACAAAAAAGTCACTTGCCCTGCAAGCGAGACGGCGGAAAGCGCGTCCTGGCTGATCAGTCCGAGCATCAGTGCATCCGATGCGCTGACCAAAGAGAGCATAAACTGCTGAAAGGCAATCGGCAGCACAAGCGACAATAATTTTTTATAAAATTCACGATTCATGGCAAACGCTCCTTTTTCATTTTCTGGATTTGCTATGGAATGCTTCCTGCGGTTTCAGTGAGAGTATATCACCAAAAACGATTGCTTTTTAGAAGTATTCTGCCATATAATAGTACAAAACTGTCAAAATCAAGCATAGAGAGAACGTTCTCCCACAGTGGGCGGAGATAGTTTGGAGGGAATGATGATTGCGTTATGCGGATGTATCACAGACGAGCAGAAAAGAGAAGTAAAAGAACACGGGTCCTTTGCCTTTCCGGTGGCGTGTTATCTGAATGGGAACGAAACGCTTCCCGTTCCGTGGCACTGGCATGAGGAAATCGAGGTGCTCGTAATCGAACAGGGAAGTGCGGTCGTTCGGTTTTCTTCCGAGCAGTATGAAGTGACGGAAGGAAACGGCTGTTTGATCAATTCCGGGATTTTGCATATGGTAGAAAAAGCTTCCGATGTTCCGATGAAAGAGCGCTGTATGGTATTTCATCCCCGTCTGGTGGGAGGGAGCATGGAGAGTGTGTTCTGGCAGAAATATGTAAAGCCGGTGATTTCCGATCCCGCGTTTTCCGGATTGTTTTTGAACCGTTCGATTCCCTGGCAGCAGACGATGATTTCGCATATCCGCAGGGCATGGGAAGTTTGTGTGAAGGAAGAGGAACTGTATGAAATCGCTGCAAGAAACGAGCTGTCAGAATGTATCGGAATGATCCAGCGAAATCGTCCCCTTTCTTCCAACATGTATTCGGAAAAGTTTCTGCGTCAGAATGCGCGCATGAAAATTATGCTGAAATATATGCAGCAGCATTTTGATCAGACGATTACGATTCGGCAGATTGCAGAGAGCGCTTCTGTCAGTGAAAGCGAATGTATGCGCTGCTTCCGTCAGACGATCGGCGTAACGCCGATCGCTTATTTAAAGAATTACCGGCTGCAGTGCGCGGCGGAATTCTTAAAAACGACGGATGCGCCGATCACTGTAATCGGCAGTCAGTGCGGTTTTCAGGAAATGAGTTATTTTACCAGATCGTTTCGGCAGATGTATGGGTGCACGCCGTCGCAGTATCGGAAAGACACGGTCGGAAGTGAAAGCTGAGGTTTTACGGAAACAGTAGTTTTTCTGCGTTTTCTCCAAAGATCATCTGTCTTTCTTTGCAGGATAACGGAAGAGATTCGATTCGTTTTACATAATCGGTCTGGTCTTCCCAGGGAGAATCCGTGGCAAAGAGGATTTTATCGGCGCCGTGTTTTCTGACGATACGGATGAAGTCTTCGTTTTTTAAATTACTGGAAAGATAAGGCGTGCCGCTGCCTGCATCGTCCGGCGTGATGTCTCCGATGGCAAACGCCGTATCAAACCAGACGGGAGCACCGGCAAGATCGCGTTCCACATCTTCCCATAAACCCCAGTTTCCCATATGGGCGAGGACAAATTTTTCCGGACGGATTTCATCTATGATTCTTAAGATCTGCCGTGTAGAAGTATAATTGCGGTCGTAGATACCGATGTCAATGCCGGCATGGGTCAGCACGATCAGTCCCTGTTCCGAGGCAAAATCTATGATACGCATCATTTTACTGTCGTCAATATCCGTATTCTGGTATGCAGGATGGATTTTAATTCCAGGAACATGATGCTGCCGCAGCCGGATCAGCTCGTTTTTAAAATTTTCGTATTCGGGATGCATTCCCCCGAACGTAAGAATTCCCTGTTCCATCAGCGTTTCTTTTTGAGCAATCAGCGCGGAATTGACTTTTTCCACCTGCTCGGCGCTTGTCATAACGGGAAGATTGACGGAATAGTCAACGGAAGCTTTTTTCATGGAAGCGGTAAGACCGCGTACGGAGCCGTCCGTGAAGTATTTTGTGTGCGATAGCCTGCTTAGTTTTGCCAGAACTTTTTCGGAAATGGCGTCCGGAAACGTGTGAGTATGAAAATCAATGATCATTGTGCTGCCTCCTTTATGGTACGCGTTTCTTATGTTGTGCGGCTGCGTCGTTTCCCTCTCGTTTCTGTGGAGGGGACGCAGCGATAAGTCATACGGTCATCCTTAGGATGATCCGGTTTGTAACATATTATAGTACAATCTCACGGCGGTTACAATCTGTAAAAAGATTTCCGAAAGAGAGTATGTGCCGGTTTGACAGGGACATTCCATACGCTGTATGGAGAATGGGATAAAAAATAGTAAATTTTCGTGTCATTTTCAACGTGTTTTATATGAACGCTAAAGTGCCGCAAAGCTGCATGGTTGCAGGGTTTTGCGGCCTTTTCCATGTCCTGGTTGAAAGCGCTATTTTCGGTGAAATGGTGCCCACATTCACTGAAAGTCTTTGAGAAGCTATGAAATACGCTGCCGGGATATGCCGTTACAGCGTCATTTCAGGGGATTTTCTCTTGGACGTCTGTTTATCCTGTTTCGGGGTGGTTTGTCGCGCCTGTTTTGGCTGGGGGGGGGTGTACGGCGGCATGGTAGGCATCCAGCACTTCGCCTACCGTGTAAAAGTCGCCGGTGAGTTGGTGCATGTTCGTTGCCGCCGTGTGCCATTACGGTATAATAACGACAAACGGAAAAAGCCTTTATTTTCAAGGGGTTTGAGCGTTTGCCGTCATTTATTCAATTCCTTTTCCAAGTTGAAATCTGACGAGAAAAATATCGAAAAAAGGAGGCTGTTTCATTAACGACAAAATTTAATAACGCCAGCGGTCCGGTGTATTGCCTGGTCGCTGATTGCCGTGGGCGTTTCACTTTTATAGGTGGACGCCCTTTTTTCATATCCATTTTCAGGAGAAAGGAGATTCACATGGAACTGAACGAAATGGAAAAGCGCCTGATCTTCCAGACGGAAAGCTATGGGAAATCAGATGTCACTTATGAGCTGCGCATGTGCCTCCCCTATATACCGGACCCGGTAAAGAGGAAAACGGCGGAGGAGCTTATGCGAAAGCTGGACGCCATGCCGGAAAAAGACTGTCTGGCGCTCATTCAGGATATTCGGAAAAACTACCGGATTCCGGCAGGACCTAAGACGATGGGGGAACTACTGGCAGAGGCCAGGCAGAAATCCGGCGCGGAGAAATTGAAGGGGCATGACATCATGGCTCTGGAGCGCTTTGACCCGGAAGTAAAGCACATGATTGTCTTTGACGTGCTTTCAGGTAATGCCCCTGTCGGGGATAAAGGCGACAAGATGCGCCTGTTCCTTACGGATGCCGGCTACCAGAAATTTTTAGACAGCCAGGAACGGGGCGAGGTCAGACTGAAAAACCATGCGAAGGTTGCACCGGGCGGCCATCTGCACTATGACCGCAGGGACCGCGCCTTGTAACCCGGAGGAAAAGGAAGGAGGTTTTTGTTATGGCTGTATTCCGGGTAGAAAAAACAAAGGACTTCACGATCATGTGCAACCACCACCTGCGCAATACGGAACTGTCCTTAAAGGCAAAGGGGCTCCTCTCGCTCATGCTGTCGCTGCCGGAAGATTGGGATTATACCACAAAGGGGCTCGCCCATATCTGTAAGGATGGCGTGGATTCGATCACTACCGCCCTGAAAGAGCTGGAGCGGCACGGGTATCTCACCAGGCAGCGCCTCCGCTATGGGAACGGACAGCTCGGAGACATTGAGTATACGATCCATGAAAAGCCTGTAAATGCTGAAAAACGGGAGTATTCACCTAAACGGGAAAATCCAAGACAGGTAAATCCAGGACAGGCAAAACCTGAACAGGCCGAACCTGGACAGGAAAATCCCACACAATTAAATACTAATCCACTAAGGACTAAAAAATCAAAAACGGATATATCAAGGACCCATCAATCAATCTATCCGGCAGAGCCGGAGGCGGCAGGCCGCCCGGATAGGATGGATCGGATAGAGCTGACAGACGCCTACCGCGAGATCATTAAAGAAAATATTGAGTATGACTGTATGGTTTCCCGTTATGGGAAAGAACGCTTAGACGAGACTATGGAGCTTATGCTTGAAGTTGTTTTGTCCAAGCGGCCATATATCCGTATTGCCGGGGATGATTTTCCCAGGGAGGTGGTAAAGGGCCGTTTCCTGAAGATCAATTCCGGCCACCTGGAGTATGTCTTTGACTGTATTGACAAGAACACCACAAAAGTCGGAAATATCAAGGCATACCTGCTGGCAGCGCTGTATAATGCCCCGGCAACAATGGACAGTTATTACCGTGCCGAGGTCAACCATGACCTGTACGGCTGTTAGGCGTCTTTGGGCGTCTTTTTTCATCACGGAAAGGAGGCGGGGCACGATGAAAAGAAATACTGTGCCGGCACGATGCCCGGCGTAACCAAAGAACAGATTCAGGCGGCGCGGGAGGCGGACCTGTTCGCATACCTGCAGTTCCATGAGCCTGGGGTGCTGAAACGGGACGGGCCCAATTACCGGCACAAGGAACATGACAGCCTGGTCTATGTGACCGGGAAAAGGTACTGGTACTGGAACAGCCGGGGCCGGAGTATCAACGCCCTGGATTACCTGATCCAGATACGGGGCTACGGGCTGGTGGATGCGGTCCATACGCTGGTCGGCGGGGAAATCCAGCAGACGCCGGCCTATCGGAGTACAACAGCAACAGACCGTGTGCATAAGGAACAGGAAAAGAAAACATTTTCCCTCCCCTGGGCCAGACGGTGCGCCACTTCTGCCGTTTCTTATTTGCAGCGGCGCGGGATCAGCCCGGATGTGATCAGCCGGTGTTTCCGGGACGGGCTGTTCTATGAGGCGCGGCATCATGGCGAGCCGGTCTGTGTGTTTGTGGGAAAGGATGAAGCCGGCAAAGCAAAGTTTGCCTGTATGCGGAGCATTGCCGGCAGCCTTAGGAAAGATGTCTACGGCAGCGACAAGGAATACAGCTTCTGCTATCCACCCAGGAATCCGGACAGCCGGCATGTGGCGGTATTTGAGGCGCCCATTGACGCCCTCTCCCAT
>OFGP01001130.1_pt1 | contig 21107 bp, 15 predicted proteins | sample 1521781 | NCBI WGS metagenome assembly OFGP01 (sample SAMEA3504113, study PRJEB24116) | mouse gut metagenome | biome: mouse gut; feature: mouse-associated habitat; material: faeces | place: Denmark | collected 2011
GGAGCTGGACCATGACACGGCATTCTTTGAAATCCCGGAGGAAATCCGGAATTTTTATAAGATGTACCGTCCGTCCCCGCTGGTACGTGCCTACTGCCTGGAGGAGAAGCTGGACACGCCGGCCAAAATTTACTACAAGTTTGAAGGCAATAATACCAGCGGCAGCCACAAACTGAATTCAGCCATTGCCCAGGCTTATTATGCAAAGAAACAGGGGCTGAAGGGTGTGACCACGGAAACCGGAGCCGGTCAGTGGGGCACCGCTCTTTCCATGGCATGTTCTTACTTTGGCCTTGACTGTAAAGTATATATGGTAAAATGTTCCTATGAACAGAAGCCTTTCCGGCGTGAAGTGATGCGCACCTACGGCGCGTCCGTGACACCTTCGCCTTCCATGGAAACCCGGGTGGGCAGGAAAATCAATGCGGAGTATCCGGGCACTACGGGAAGCCTTGGATGCGCCATCTCCGAGGCGGTGGAAAAAGCTGTGTCCAGTGAGGGCTATCGTTATGTTCTGGGCAGTGTGCTGAACCAGGTGTTTCTGCACCAGTCGGTTATCGGCCTGGAGACAAAGGCTGCCCTGGACAAATACGGCGTGAAGCCCGACATCATTATCGGCTGTGCCGGGGGAGGATCCAATCTGGGAGGCCTGATTGCGCCGTTTATGGGGGAGAAGCTCCGGGGTGAAAGGGACTACCGCATCATTGCGGTGGAGCCGGCATCCTGCCCGAGCCTTACCAGAGGGGTGTATGCTTACGACTTCTGTGATACGGGAATGGTCTGCCCCCTTGCAAAAATGTATACCCTGGGCAGCGGTTTCATTCCTTCCGTCAGCCATGCAGGAGGGCTTCGATATCACGGGATGAATTCCACGCTGTCCGAACTGTATCATCAGGGACTGATGGAAGCCGTAAGCGTGAAACAGACAGAGGTATTTGAGGCAGCGGAATATTTTGCCAGAGTGGAAGGAATCCTGCCGGCACCGGAAAGCTCCCATGCCATCCGGGCTGCCATTGACGAAGCCGTCAGGTGCAGAGAGAATGGTGAGGAGAAAACAATTGTCTTCGGCCTTACCGGTACGGGGTATTTTGACATGAGTTCTTATGAGAAATACCATGATGGCAGTATGAGCGATTACATTCCCACGGATGAGGAACTTGCCGCCTGCCGCAGCAAACTTCCCGGGGCAGGAGGGAACCTGTCAGAAATCACATTTTGACAGAAAGATACCCTCTGTGTGTGTTCCTGTGCACGGAGGGTATCCTGAGCTGAAAGAGGGAAGGCAGTATCTGAATATTACATTTAAGAATTCAGGACGCATCTGTCATTACAATCGAAATACTGCCCGTTACATTTCCCAATGCGCCTTCGTCTGCCTGAAGGTACAATTTATACGTTCCGGGTTTTGTTGACGGAGGCCCGACGGTAAAATCTGCGGTACATTTCAGCGGACCGTCCGGCTGCCGCTGATTATGTGCAGCCCAGTAGAATGTGTTTTTCTCTTTGTCCCTTGCGAAAAAAACGGTCATTGCGTTTCCGGTTTCCGCCAAAATGTCATAATAAATCTTGTCTCCAAAGGACAATGTATATTCCCCAAGGAAGATGGCTTCTTTGGCTTCAACGGTTTTGAAATCGATGGGGATTGTTTTTACACCGGCTTCATCATACTGGTCCATGTCCGTTGTCTCCGGTACCTTTACGGCGGCGCTGCTGATATCCGGCGACAGCGGGGAGCTGCCGGATGTGTCCGGCGGCCTGTTGGGGAGGGAAGAGGCACCGGCATTTCCCATTGTATAAATTCCCACAAAGGATGCTCCCAGGACCACACATAAAGTCAGTGTGGCTGTCAGAATCTTAACCGCCATTGACTGCTCTTTATATTTCATAATAGCTCCCAGCCTGGCTTTCAATAGCTGTTTATTTTTACTGAAAGAGACAGCGCCGGGATTTTCCCGGTATCTGCCGATGGCCGCCATGACGTCAAGCAGGGTTTTCCCATAGTCCTGCGCATTGTGGTTTCCTGCCCTGGCAAGGACGGCTTCATCACAGGAAAATTCGCAGGCCCTGGTAATTTCCCGGCTCATAAGATGTACGAGCGGATTAAACCAATGCAGACAGACTGTAATCTGAACCAGCCATTTGTAATAGATATCCCGCCGCTTATAATGTGTTAGTTCATGCAGGACAATATACTGAAAATCCTTTTCCGGAATAGACGCATTCGGCAGTACGATGCATGGATTAAAAAAGCCGGTCAGCAGTGGTGAAGAGATCAGGGGATTGACACACAGCTCCACCGGTTTTTTTACGGATGCCTGTTCTGCAATCATGGAAAGCCGGTCTAACATTCCAAGGTCAGAAATCGGGGTCACGCCGGCTTTGATATACCGTATAAAGCTCTGATAAATGGTTATTTTTCGTATCAGCAGGACCACTGCAACCGCCGGCCAGACCAGCCAGACATGATTTGTCAGCAAAGTTTCAATATCCTGGAATGGGTGGACAGCTGCCGGACCGTCCATTGGGCTGTTCCCGTCTTCCTTGTTGTGCCCGGTTCCGGCAGCAGGAACAGGAACGCTTCCCTGAGTGTCTGACAGGGACTGCTGCGGCGCCGGCAAAGGGCCGTCCCGGGTGATTGCCTGATCCAGGGCCTGATAGGTCTTTCCCAGTAAGTTTATTTCTGGCCCGAACGGGAGCAGCAGCCGCAACACTACCACAAGCCAAATGTAATACTGCCACTGGCGGCTGATTTTGTCTTTCAAAAATTGTTTTCCCAAAAGCAGGGCCAGAATAACCAAACCTCCGGAAAAGGACATTGACAGGAATATTTTAAAAACAGTGTTCATGTCTGACCTTTTCCTTTCTCCAGCAGCCGTTTCAATTCTTCATATTCCCCGTCTGCCAGCAAGTCGCCCATAATCAGGTTGGAAACCAGCCCTTTTGCGCTTCCCTCGTAGATTTTATCCAGGAAGTTTTTCGTCTGCGCCGTCTGATATTCCGTTTCTGAAACGAGAGTGGTATATTCGTTTCGGCGCCCGATTTTCCTGGCGCTTAAAAAGCCTTTGTTCATCAGCCGCGACAGCAGCACAATCAGAGTGTTCTTCTGGCATGGTTTACCCCTGGCCGCAAGTCCGTCCATGATATAGGAGAATAGAGTTACTTTTTCCGGGTTTCCCCACACGATTTTCATAATTTCAAGTTCTGCATCGGATATTTGCTGTACCATGTTTAACCCCATTTCTGCGCGGCCTTTTGCGCATGTCAAGTTTGTGGATGCCGCGCAGACACAAACTTGGGATTGAAAATTTTCAATTTTCAATCTTTTAACCTTCCAAATGTATAACATAGTGTTATTAAATAAAATATAACACTATGTCATCCATTTGTCAAGTCTGCGGTTCAGAATATTTTCCGCAGCAGGGATACCAGCACATGGAGCAGAAGAACGGCTCCGCAGCAGAGGGTAATGAGCAGGGCAAATGCGGTAAAGCGGGAGCCGCCCTTTTCGTACGCATGGTTCAGGAAGGGAAGACCCAGCACCATGAAAAAATACCAGAATGCAGGGGCCGCACACTTGCCCAGAATCTGGGCAATGGTATTCCCGGTATCCGGCATGGGTTTGCGGGAATTATTTCCGACTTTCCGAAAAATAAAATCCGCAAGCTGATAAATGTTCAAAAGTGCCAGGAAATAGACAATTGTCCCTATGGCAGTGTGGAGCCGGTCAGGCGTCAGGAAGGAAAAAAGGAGACCGTGGCTTTCCAGAAAACGGGGCAGGTGGATGGCCGCGATAATGCGCAGGCCGTTGATCAGGATGGTGAGCGGATAGGAGAGCAGGAGGCTGCACAGGATCCAGAGAAAACCTTTTATGATGCCGGTAAATTTCTTTAAAAAGGTAAAGGCCAGCATGGCATAGGTGATGAGCATAAACTGGATACCGGAGCAGGAGGCTGCGATAAGAAGGCGCAGGTCATGATTTACATAACCCGCACCTTTTTCATAAGAAAAGGGAATGCCGCTTAAAACAGTCACCCATTTGGCGGTGGGCGCCAGAATCCATCTCAGCTGGTCTGCACTGAAACGGCTGTAATAAAATTTTAACCCCAGAAGAAGCAGGAGTCCTGTCAGATAGCAGAGATACAAACTTCTTTTCTGTAATTTCATACCGGACCTCTTATATTCCTGCGGGCAATCGGCATGCAGATGAGAAGCATCCGTTTGACGATTGCCGCAGGGTCATAATAAGCTTTGCAGCGCTGCAGGTTTGATGCCCCTTCAGCTGGCTGCAGGGTTTTGACTTGTCAGCTGCATTTTTCATTTCTGTTAAAAGGCATTTTATGCCGTTTCCGGAATACAAGGAACAGAACGGCGCTTCCGGTGAGCAGAAGCAGAATGCCTCCCGGTTCCGAATAAGCCTGGTAACCGCCTCCTACGGCCAGGTTGGACACGCCCAGGGGCAGGGGGGAAGCCTGGTCTACACTGGCGCTTTTTTTCTCCGGATTCCGCACTTCATCTATGACGGCCACGAAAGATGTGTAGGGGGTGGTCATATTGTAGTCCAGCCCGATGCGGGTGATTTCGTCCTTTACGGAAGCATCATTTCTGATACTGCCGTATCCGGCCAGCTGGTCCAGTTTTGTCCGGGCCCAGAGGTAGCGGACGGCCTGGTTTTCCTTGTCCACAGTCACGCCGGAAACCGGGATTTCCTGCACATAATCGCTGTTTCCGGATTTGCCTGACAAGGTGATGGTGCCGGACGGCTGGCCTTTCCATTTTCCGAACAGGACAATGGGTTTCTGGGCATATAGAATGGAAGGGGTGGCAGTGACCACATCATATACGTCAAAGCCTTCATAATCTACCGTTACATCGGTCAGCAGAGGGGATTCGATGTAAGTCCGGAAACGGGCGGCGGAATCGGCGGCGTCTTCCGAATCCGTTACGATAAAGGACTCTCCGAGACCCAGCCGGGCAATGCCGTTGACCAGGTAACTGTTTACGGAACTGCCGATGCCGAAGGAGAAGAAGCCTGCGGTATCCATATTCCGGCTGATCAGGTCGAAGATGTCGCTTTCATTGGAAACATAACCGTCGGTGATGACGACTACGCTGCGGGCGGTATTTTCATCCTGGGGAATTTCCATGGCAGCTTCCAGTGCGGGTATCATGGAGGTTCCGCCGCCGCCCTCCTCCCGGTCAATCAGTTCCATGGCATGGCTGACATTTTCTGCCGAGGCGTAAAGGGAGTCCGGTGACAGCTTTATGGTATCATCGGAAAACAGAACCAGATTGAATTTGTCCGTTTCCTTTAAATGGGATACCAGGTCCCGGATCAGGGCTTTGGCGGTATCCAGGGGATAGCCGTACATGGAGCCGGAGATGTCCAGCACAAAAAGGTACTCCCTGGGAGGGATGTCTTCGGTGGTAAAATCCCGGGGAGGCTGCACCGTGAGCATAAAGTATTTTTCGTCCCCGGATTCGGTGAGCACCAGACCGCTTTGCACCTGGTCCCCGGTGAGACGGTATTTCAGGATAAAATCCCGGTTTCCGGCATAATCTTCCGGGTTGGCCAGGGTGACTGCAGCCGTGGATTCCCCGGTCTGGTCCACATGGATCTCATGGGATTTGCATGTCACTTCGCCTATGGGAACGCCGGTGGAGAGATTCACGGTAATATGATATTCTCCGGGCGGGGTTTCCCCATCTGCAAGATAGGGGCTTGAAACCCACAGATCTTCGTCCTGCCTTTTCAGGGGGGAGGCAGAAGGGTTTTCGTTTTTCCGGAGCAGGGATTTATAATAGGGATCAGATTCTTCCGCTTCCCGGACCGGCTCCGGGGGAGCGTAACGGGGACCGGACACTGTGGGAAAGATAAATTCATAAAGTCCGTCCCGGGGGGCGATGAGCTCCGTGTAATGGAGGGTGATGCGGGCAGTATCCCCGGGCATAATATTGGCCACGTCCATGGTAAATACATTGGGACGTTTCTGTTCCAGCAGGGAGGCGCTTTTTCCTTCACTTCTGGCTTCCTCATACTCTGCCTTTGCCTCTTCCTTTTCCCGGATTTTTGCAGTGACAATGTGATTTCCGATCTCCATTGTCATACCGTGCACCGTCACGTCCGGGGAGGTGGGAAACACATACCGGGCGTTTATGGGTTTATCCCCTTCATTGGCGTAAGTCTGGACCACATATATTTCGGCGATGATGCCGTTTATATTGGCGGTTACGTCGGTGGACTTTAAGGGAAACGTATCCAGGGACAGCTCTTCATCCAGCAGGATAAAATAGGGTGCCAGAAGAGTTTCCCCGTCATCCGGGGCAGTGTCTTCCGGTTCGGCGGCGCGGACTCCGGGCATGGAAAGCCATGGGCCAAGAAATATCAGGGTGGACAGTAAGCAGAGCAGTTTTGTTGTTTTTTTCATCATGGATGCCTCCGTTATTTCCGCGGTCAGCCCGTGCGCTTTACAGTGCCAGATGCCGCAGGGGATTTGATTTTGCGCTTCTGCCGGAAGATTCCGGCCAGCGGCCGTGTTTCTTTTTTGTGCGCAGGGGCGCGTAAGGAAATTAGCAGCGAAAGCTGCACGCGCCCCGGCCCGGCGAGTAGTGGAGAAGAGCGTTTCCCTACTTGCCTGATCTGTGATTTATGTTACCGCCGCAATGCATAGAAGGTACGTCAAAATTCCGACATTTTTGCATCATTTTGACAGAATCTTGCAATGATTGGGCCGTATTGTCCCATTGCAGCCAGCCGGAAGGCCGGTGCGGCTGATCCGGTCCGTGACAGTTTTTTCATGTTTTCAATAAAGTACTTGCATTTGCCACATTCTATGATACAATGAGGGAAACAATTGAATAGTGAGAGGTTTATAAATCGAAGAGGAGAAGAGTATGAAAAAGAAACTATGCAGTTTACTTTTGACGGCACTTCTGGGAATGGCTGTACTGGGCGGATGCGCAGATGGCACAGGAGAGTCTTCGGGGGATAATTCCTCTATGGAGTCCACATCAGGTTCGGAAGATTCCACTTCCGGGGAAGAAAGCACGCCCCAGGAAGAGAGTACTTCAGAAGATGGATCCGGGGAAAGCAGTTCCGGGACGGCAGATGCCGGTCAGGAAGCTTCCGGAAACACCAATGGCGGCTCTGTTGTTGTAGGAATACAACAGGATATTGACAGTCTTGACCCTCATAAAGCGACGGCGGCAGGAACGAAGGAAATTTTATTTAACATTTTTGAAGGCTTGGTTAAGCCTGATGAAAACGGCAATCTGGTCAATGCGGTTGCCAGTGATTACACGGTTTCGGAGGATGGTCTGGTATACACGTTTACCCTCCGGGAAGGTGTGAAGTTCCATAACGGCAATGCCGTGACTGCTGAGGATGTGAAATACTCTCTGGAGAGGGTATCAGGACTGTTGGATGGCACTCCCTTAATTTCCACCCTGAGCACGATACAGGCAGTCGAAATTCTTGACGAAAAGACGGTTCAGGTGACGGTAGGAAGTGCAAACACAGAGCTGATATACAGTTTTGTGGCAGCCATTATCCCCTCGGGCAGCGGTGAGGAGGAAGGGGCAGACCCTATCGGTACGGGACCGTTTTCTTATGTCTCCTACAAGCCCCAGGAAGGGATTGTCCTGGCAAAATTTGCGGATTACTGGCAGCAGGGACTGCCCAGCCTGGACCAGGTGGAATTCAAGATCACCGGCAGCGCGGATACTGCGCTGATGGAGCTGCAGGGAGGCACCATAGATCTGTATGCCTATCTGACGGATTCCCAGGCCCAGACATTAAAGGACAGCCATCAGGTTATCGCGTCCCCTTCCAATGTGGTGCAGGCGCTGTTCCTGAATAACGCTGTGGCGCCTTTGGATGATGTGCGGGTGCGCCAGGCGATTCTGTATGCGCTGGATAAGGAAGCGGTCAATGACTTTGTAGGCGGGGGAAGCGGTACGCTGATCAGTTCGGCCATGCTGCCCACCCTGAAGGACTATTATGTGGATCTGAATGACACCTACGGTACCACAGCCAATGTGGAAAAGGCCAAAGAACTGCTGACAGAGGCAGGGCTGGCAGATGGCTTCGACCTGGAAATCGCCATTCCTTCCAATTATGAGTTCCATATGCAGACCGGGGAGGTAGTGGTGGAACAGCTGAAGGCGGCAGGCATCAATGCCACCATCAAGGCGGTGGAGTGGAGTACATGGCTGGAAGAGGTGTATAACGGCAGACAGTATGCGGCCACCATCAGCGGGATTACCTGCGACATGACGCCCGGATATCTGCTGAACAGGTTCCAGACGGATTCCAGCAAGAACTTCATCAATTTCGCCAATACGGAATATGATGAGACTTATGCAAAGGCCCAGGCGAGCCTGGATTTGACGGAGAAAGCGGCATATTACGCAAGGCTTCAGGAAATCCTGTGCGAGGAGGCGGGAAGCGCGTTCCTTCAGGTGCCTGCCAATATGACGGCTATCAGCAAACGGCTGACCGGCTATAAATTCTACCCTGTCTACGTGCAGGACATGAGTACCGTGCAGATTGTGGAGTAGGACAGGGGCACTGAAAGCGTAAATAGCGCGAAGGGCACGCGCATGACGGAACTAAAAAAACAGTCACGAAGCGAGAAGTGCCCGGGAGGAATTACAGATGCGGGGTGAGCAGATGAAATTCCTCCCCCAAAGTGGGCACTGAAAGCGGAGAGACGGAACTAAAATAGGAGGATACGGCGGCGTGAAATATTTAGGTAAAAAAATCATGACTCTCATTATGACATTGTTTCTTGTTTCCGCTGCCGCATTCCTGGCTTTTCAGATTATTCCCGGTGATGTGGTGGCATCCATACTTGGCACTGAGGCAACCCCGGAGAGGGAGGCGCAGCTGCGGGAGGAACTGGGATTCAATGATCCGCCCCTTGTGCGTTACGGCAGGTGGGTTACGGGAGTACTGCAGGGGGACCTGGGCGTCAGCTACCGGTATTCCAAAAACATGAATGAGATGATGCCGGTGGCAGAACTCATCGGAGACAAGCTGCCGGTGACTTTGTGGCTGGCGGTACTGTCCTTTGTGTTTATTGCGGCGGTGTCCATTCCGCTGGGCGTGGCCTGGGCCAAGAGCGGCAGCCGTTTTCTGGATGCCGCGCTGGGGGTAATCACCCAGACGGCCATGGCGGTGCCTTCTTTTTTTCTGGGAATTCTGGTGACTTATGTATTCGGCATTTTGTTCCACTTATTTTCTCCGGGCGCTTATGTGGGATATGAGGACAATTTCTGGGGATTCCTGGGATACCTGGTATTTCCTGCATTGTCCATAGCCCTGCCAAAGATCGCAATGACGGCAAGATTTCTGCGCAATTCCATGCTGACGGAACTGGGGCTGGACTACGTGCGGACGGCGTACAGCAAAGGCTGTACAAAAAAACGTGTCATGTACGGACATGTGCTGAGAAATGCCATGATGCCGGTGATCACATTCCTGGGAATGATTGTGGCGGAGATCGTGGCCGGCAGCATTGTCATTGAGCAGGTATTCGGACTGCCGGGCATCGGAAGGCTGCTGATCAGTTCCATATCCACAAGGGATTTTCCCGTGGTGGAAATTTTGATTCTGTATATTACTTTTGTGGTGATTTTTGTGTATTTTCTGGTGGACTTATTATACAAGGTGATTGATCCGCGGATTTCATAAGGCAGGAAACCGGGCGCACGGCATGGGGGCAGGGAACGGACTGCAGCTGGGCAGGAACCCTTTTGCCGCAGGAGACAGGCGGATCTGCCGCAGGTATGGATTTGGGAACAGTTCCTATGAACGGGGGCGGGAAATGACGAGAGGAAAAAAGACAGGTTCAGGGAATGCGGGGAATCTGAAAAAAAGATGGAATAAATATCTGGTGGCGGGGATGATCATGACGGGGATTGCCGTAATGCTGGGAGTGACAGGGTTTTTCTGGACACCTTACAGCACTACGGCAATGTCCGCATCTGAGCGTTTTGCGGGGCCGTCCCTGCGCCATATTTTCGGCACCGATAATTTCGGACGGGATATTTTTTCCAGGGTCATGCAGGGACTGGGCACCACCATCGGCGTCAGCAGCCTTGTGGTTTTGTTTTCCGGCGCCATGGGAATCCTGCTGGGCGCTTTCACCGGCTATTTCGGAGGGGTGGCAGACGAGATTGTCATGCGTATCACGGATGCCCTCAACGGATTTCCCAGCATTCTGCTGACGCTGGTTATCATCAGTCTTCTGGGCACAGGCCGGCAGAACGTGATTATTTCCCTGGGGCTGGTGTTTGTGCCGGGATATGTGAGAATCGTGCGGGGGGAATTTATCCGGCTCAGGGACGCGGATTACATCAAAAGGGCCAGGATGATGGGGGCAGGGAAATTCCGTATCCTTTTTATCCACATTCTGCCCAATATTTTTTCCGTGTTCTGGGTGTCGGTGATGATCGGTTTCAACAATGCCATTCTGGCGGAATCCGGCATGAGCTATCTGGGAATAGGTGTGCAGCCGCCGGATGCCAGTCTGGGGAATATGCTGTCGGATGCCCAGGGGTATCTGCAGTCCGCGCCCTGGTATGCCATGGCGCCGGGGCTGACCATAGTGTGGGTGGTGCTTGGTTTTTCCCTGTTCAGCGAGGGGATACGGAGAAGGGCGGAGTGAGGAATGATTCGGATTGAAAATTTGTCGGTTGCTTTCGGAGAGACGGAAGTGGTAAAAAACGTAAGTCTGGATTTGGCAGACGGGGAAATACTGGGTCTGGTGGGAGAGTCCGGTTCCGGAAAATCCGTCACGGCGCTGACCCTGATGGGGCTTGCGGCAGATTCGGCCAGGATTACCGGCGGGAGGATCCTGTTTGATGACGTGGTGCTGCGGGAGGCGGGAAAGCCCTGCGACAAAGCCCTTTACCGGAAGTACCAGGGGGCGAAAATGTCCATGGTGTTCCAGGAACCCCAGACCAGCTTAAACCCCACCCAGAGAGTGGGCAGGCAGGTGGAGGAAATGCTGAGACTTCACACCGGCATGACGAAAGAGGAGATCAGGAAATGTGTGCTGGAAACTTTTGAGGCGGTGGGACTGCGGGACACGGAGCGGGTCTATGCCAGTTATCCCCACCAGCTTTCCGGGGGAATGCGCCAGCGGATCATGATCGCCATGGCGGTGATTCTGCACCCCAGGCTGCTTGTGGCGGATGAGCCCACCACTGCCTTGGATGTGACCATTCAGAGCCAGATTATTGAACTGCTGCGCCGCATCAATCAAAAACAGAACAATGCCATGCTTTTTATCACCCATGATCTGCATCTGGCCCGGAGATTCTGCCATAAGGTGGCAGTGATGAAGGACGGGGAAGTGGTGGAGGAGGGACCTGCCGCAGAGGTGTTCGGAAATCCCAGGCAGGCATACACAAAGCGGCTGGTGGAATCCGTGCCATCCCGGCTGGACGGCGGGGAAAAGACCCCGGAGCCGGAGAGGACAAAAGAGGCGCCGGTGCTCCAGGTCAGGGACTTGTGGGTTTATTATCAGGATGGAAACGACAAACTGATTCCCAGGACGGAGGATGCGGACGCAGGAAAAGGATTTTCCCTGCGGAATATTCTGTTCCGGAACAGAAGGCAGTTTGTGGTGCAGGATGCGGATTTTGAAATTTATCCCGGGGAGAGCCTGGGTCTGGTGGGGGAGAGCGGCTGCGGCAAAACATCCCTTTCCAAGGCCATACTGGGCATGAACCGGCATATACAGGGGGAGATCGTCCATCACTGTCTGCGGCCGCAGATGATCTTCCAGGATCCTTACAGCAGCCTGAATCCCTCCAAAACCATAGGCTGGCTTTTGCAGGAGCCGCTGAGGGCGGCAGGGGCCCTGGACAAGTCCGCGGCAATGACAAAAAAAGACATGGAAACAGCGGCATATGACATGCTGAAGCGGGTGGGGATGGAGGAAAAGTATTTTTACAGGAAACCATCGGAACTCAGCGGAGGCCAGCGCCAGAGGGTCAGCATTGCCCAGGCCCTGATCACCAATCCGGGTTTTATCGTGGCAGATGAACCGGTATCGGCGCTGGATGTGACCATACAGGCACAGATTATGGAGCTGCTGCTGAAACTGCAGCAGGAAATGCATCTGGCATGTCTGTTTATCTCCCATGACATCAATGTGGTTTATAAGATGTGCAGACGGATCATGGTCATGAAGGAAGGCAGGATCATTGAAATCGGGGACAGGGAGGAAATTTTTTCCCATCCCAGGGAAGAGTACACCAAACTGCTGCTGTGTAACGGGGAGGAAAAGCGTGACAACAGTCCGGAAAATGCGCCGGCTGTGATGAAACCGGGATGCGGCGCTTACGGGGTGCCGCAGGAAAGCGGACAGGGACAGGAATAAGGTATGAATCGAGAGAGACTAAAATATAAAAAGAGAATCGTGGTAAAGATAGGAAGTTCTTCCCTGACACATGCACAGACGGGGGAACTGAATCTGATCAAGCTGGAAAAGCTGGTGCGGGAGCTGTGTGATTTCCGCAACAGGGGGATTGAAGTGGTGCTGGTGAGTTCCGGTGCCATTGCGGTGGGGGCCAGGGCGCTGGGACTGACAAAACGGCCCGGGGAGATTTCCCTGAAGCAGGCATGTGCCTCCGTGGGCCAGGCCAGGCTGATGGGCATGTACCAGAATCTTTTTGCGGAATACAATCATGTGGCATCCCAGATCCTGATGACCAAGAATACCATGCAGAATCCCATCAACCGGGAAAATGCCCGGAATACTTTTGAAAAGCTTCTGGAGCTGGGGGTGATTCCGGTTGTGAATGAAAACGACACCATATCCACCTATGAGATGCAGAAGCTGCAACAATTCGGTGACAATGACACTCTTTCCGCCATTGTGACGGCAATGATTCGCGCTGACCTGCTGATTCTTTTATCGGATATCGATGGACTGTTTACCGATGATCCCCGCACTAATCCGGATGCACGGTTTATTGATACGGTGGAAAAACTGACGCCGGAGATGCTGCTGCTGGGCAAAGGGGCAGGAAGCAGCGTGGGGACGGGCGGTATGGCCACGAAACTGTCCTGTGCGGGTATTGCCACGGCGGCGGGGGCGGACATGATCATTGCCAACGGCAGGGATGTGGGAATCCTGCATGAACTGCTGGAGGGAGCGGGAAAGGGAACGCTTTTCCTGGCAAATCCGGAGGAAAGTTTCAGGCTGGAGGATTTTTTGGAATGAGTCCGGGAAATCCGGGACAATGGGGGACAAAAGATTCCGGAACCGGAAACAGCATCCGGGAAAACAGGCGGGGAAAAGTGATATATGCTGCAGGAAAAGAGACGGCGGGAATAAGATAAAGGAAGAAGATTGAAAATTGAAAATTTTCAATCTGCGCAAAAGACCGCGCAGAAATGGGGTTAAATATGGATGAGCTGAAAAAAATCGGAATACAGGCAAAGGAAGCGGAGGAGGTTTTGCGGACCCTGGAAAGAGGCCGGAAGGATGAAGTCCTGAAAAAGGCGGCAGAATATCTGGTCCGGTGGGAGACTACCCTGCTGGAGGCCAATGAAAAGGATATGGAGGCAGCCCGGGAAAAAGGAATGGCCCAGGGGCTGCTGGACCGCCTGGCACTGAATGGCACAAGGATAGAGTCCATGGCGGAAGGGCTTTTGCAGGTGGCGGCGGCAGAAGACCCGGTGGGGGAGGTCCTTCACATGAATAAGCGCCCCAACGGCCTGATGATAGGTCGGAAGAGAGTGCCCCTGGGAGTGGTGGGGATTATCTATGAGGCCCGCCCCAACGTGACGGCAGATGCCTTCGGACTTTGCTTTAAGGCCGGAAACGCGGTGATTCTGAAAGGGGGGAGCGACGCGCTTTGCTCCAACCGGGCCATTGTGGCCGTGCTGCAGAAGGCGCTTTCGGACTGCGGTGTCTGTGCCGGCGCGGTACAGCTTATTGAGAGCCAGGACAGGCAGGTGACAGCCAGGTTCATGAAGATGAACGAATATGTGGATGTGCTGATTCCCCGGGGCGGCGCGGGGCTGATCCGCACCGTGGTGCAGGAGAGCACGGTGCCGGTGATTGAGACCGGAACGGGAAACTGCCATATTTATGTGGATGCATCGGCGGATCTGGACATGGCGGCAGAAATTCTTCTGAATGCCAAGACACAGCGGATCGGCGTCTGCAATGCCTGCGAGTCCCTGGTGGTCCACGAGGCTGTGGCGGACTCTTTTCTGCCTTTGGCAGCGGCCCGCCTGGCCGAAAAGAATGTGGAGATGCGGGGAGACGAAAAAGCCATGGCGGCGGATAAGTCCATTGTCCCGGCACAGGAAGAAGACTGGGGAAAGGAATACCTGGATTACATTTTATCGGTAAAAGTAGTGCGTAATATAGATGAAGCCATAGCCCATATCAACCGGTACAATACAGGCCATTCCGAGGCCATTGTGACAAAGGATTATGAAAATGCCCAGCGCTTTCTGGATGAAATTGACGCGGCGGCGGTGTATGTGAACGCGTCCACCCGCTTTACGGATGGCGGCGAGTTCGGCTTCGGTGCAGAGATCGGAATCAGTACCCAGAAGCTTCATGCCAGGGGGCCCATGGGACTGAAAGAACTTACCACCGCAAAATATATTATTTACGGAAACGGGCAGGTGCGGGCCTGAATCGTATCCGGTCATTGCCTTTCGGCAGCTGTGGGAATGCCGCGACATACCTGCAAAATCATAGGGACACCGGAACGGAGAGCAGATTTTTCGCACAGATTCACCGGAATTTTCATATAGTAGAGATAACTTTATATCCGATGGAAATTATTTATGGAAAAAACCAGGAAAACCCTGAAGAATGAGTGCAGCATGTCCGGCATCAGGCCGGCGGTTCTGGAACTGCCCTATCCTCCCATTGAGGTTATGTGCAGGAATCGGGACTATGCGGATATGCTTCAGTATGATTACTGCGGCTCGGTGTCGGAACTGTCCGCCATCACGCAGTATATCAACAACGAGAACAGAATGTGTCTCACGGACTGCCGGTTTGCGCGGACCATACTGGGAATCGCCATGGCAGAAATGATGCACCTGCAGAAGCTGGGGGAACTGATTTGCCTGCTGGGCGGTGAGGTGGAATTTTCGGTGAGGCAGGCCAACGGAAAACCTGTCATGTGGACACCGGCCTGCCTGACGCTGGCCCAGAATAAAAAAAGGATGCTGTGTGCAAATATCGAATCCGAAAAAGAGGCTATAGCCCAGTACAAGGCACATATCAGCCGAATCAGTGACGAATGTGTGAATGCCGTCCTGCGCAGGATTATAAAAGATGAGGAATATCACATCATACTGCTGCAGGCCATGCTGGAAGAGTGCTGAGGGATGGAACTGATTTTCACAGTCTGACCAGCATTCCGGGCAAGCCGCTTTCCAACAGAATATGGACATACTTTGCCTCCCGAAAGCATAGAATTTCAATGCAAACAAGCTTCGGGAGGTTTTTGTGTGTTTGAACAGTACAGTGTAGCGGAAACCATGGATAAATTGAAAAGTGACGGACATGCGGGGCTGAAGCTGCGGGAGGCGGGAGAACGCCTTCGGCGGGACGGAAGAAACGAAATGAAAGCGCCGCGCAGAAAAACACCCATAGAGTCTTTTCTGGAACAGCTGAATGATCCTCTGATCTATGTGCTGATCGTGGCGGCGGCAGTCTCCGTGCTTCTGAAAGAGATCAGCGACGCGGTGATCATCGGCGTGGTGGTGGCCCTGAACGCTCTGGTGGGAATGCTGCAGGAAGGGAAGGCACGGAGGGCGCTGGAATCACTGAAAAAACTCACCAGTCCCAGGGCATGTGTCATCCGGGAGGGCAGGCGTATGGAGATTCCGGCAGCCGAGCTGGTGAAGGGAGACCTGGTTCTGCTGGAGGCGGGCTGTCAGGTTCCGGCCGACATGAGGCTCACAGAGAGTTCCAACTTAAAAATTGAAGAGTCTGCCCTGACCGGAGAATCCCTTCCCATGGAAAAGGATGCCGGATTTGTGGGAGAAAAGGGAAGGGAGCTTCCCCCGGGGGACAGGCGGAACATGGCCTATATGTCCACCATAGTCACTTACGGCAGGGGCCGGGGAGTGGTCACAGCGGTGGGGATGGACACGGAGCTGGGACAGATTGCGGCCATGATCACGGAGGCGAAAGAGGAAATGACGCCCCTGCAGAGACGCCTGGGGGAACTGGGGAAGGTTTTAAGCCTTCTGAGCCTTCTGCTGTGCGCGGCATTGTTTGTCATAGCGGTTATGCAGAGGCGTAATGTGCCGGAGATGCTGATCACGGCGATTTCGCTGGCAGTGGCGGCCGTGCCCGAAGGACTTCCAGCGGTGGTGACCATCTGTCTGGCGCTGAGCGTCACCCGCATGGTGAAGGTGAACACCATTGTCAGGCGTCTGCCGTCGGTGGAGACCCTGGGGGCGGTGAGCGTGGTGTGCTCGGACAAAACCGGAACCCTGACCCAGAACCGTATGACGGCAGAAAAATGCTGGCTGGGCGGCAGGATACGGAAAACAGCCGAGTGCGACCTGAGTCTGTGCCCTGACTTTTTCCGGGGGATGACACTCTGCAATGACGCTTCCATAGACCAGGAAAACCGGATGGGAGATCCCACGGAGACAGCGCTGCTGGATTTGGCCCTGGGGCTGGGAATCCGGAAAGAGGAGCTGGAGGGGCAGATGCCCAGGAGAGATGAACTTTCTTTTGATTCCGACCGTAAGATGATGACCACGCTTCATGGAACGGGCACGGGAGGAATGATATCCTATACAAAGGGAGCGCCGGATGAAGTGCTGAAATGCTGCACGGAAATTCTCACGGAGAGCGGTCCGGTGCGCATGAACGACTTTCACCGCAGACGGCTGAAGGCGGCCATGGAAGAGATGTCGGGGGAGGCGCTGCGCACTCTGGCAGTGGCCATGAGAAGAAACGCCGTGAAGGCGCAGGAGGAGAACCTGACCTTTCTGGGCATGGTGGGAATGCGGGATCCGGCGAGACCGGAGGCTGCCAGGGCAGTGGCCGATTTTAAGGAGGCAGGCGTGAGAACCATCATGATCACAGGGGACCATGTGGATACCGCTTTTGCCATTGGCAGACAGCTTGGAATTGCGCAGCGCCCGGAACAATGTATGACGGGAGAGACCATGAGTCATCTTTCCGATGAGGAATTTGCCGGACGACTGGAAGAACTGAGGGTGTTTGCCAGGGTTTCCCCTGCCCAGAAAGTGCGTATTGTGGACGGATTCAGACAAAGGGGTGAGATCGTTGCCATGACGGGAGATGGCGTAAATGATGCGCCTTCCCTGAAAAAGGCAGATATCGGCATCGCCATGGGCATGTCGGGGACGGATGTGGCAAGGCAGGCATCGGATATGATACTGACGGACGACAATTTTGCCACCATAAGACGCGCCATCGAGGAGGGGCGGGGGGTTTATGAAAATATCAGAAAGTCGGTAATCTTTTTGCTGTCTTCCAACCTGGGAGAGATTATCACCATGTTTCTGGCAGTCATATGCGGCATGGCGTCACCCCTGAAGTCAAGCCATATTCTCTGGATTAACCTGATCACGGATTCCCTTCCGGCGCTGGCCCTGGGGGTGGATAAGAATGACGGGAGAATCCTGATGAGACAAAAGCCCAGGAAGGCGAAGGAGAGTCTGTTTGCCAGAGGGGGACTGGCCTGCACCTGTCTTTACGGGGCATTGATTGCAGCAGTGAGTCTGACGGCGTTTTTGATGCTGCCCTATGCCCTGCTGCGGGTCAACGGGCTGGCAGTGAACCTGGGAAACCTGACAGAGATTTTGAAAAATATTTCCGTGCTTTCCAAGGCCCAGACCTATGCCTTTACGGTCCTGGGAATGTCCCAGCTATTTCATGCGGTAGGGATGAGGGATACCCAGAAATCTTTTTTCCGTATGAACCATTTGGAAAACAAACTGATGATCCTTGCCTGTGCCTGCGGGTTTCTGCTGCAGTTTGCAGTGACGGAGGTTCCGTTTCTGGTGCAGGCCTTCGGCACATCACCCTTGTCGGGCAGAGAGTGGATGCGTCTGGGAATCCTGGCGGCAGCGCCCCTGTTTGCCCATGAAGTGGCTGTTCTGGTGCGCTGGCGGCCCGGCAGGAATGAGAAAAGCAGCGACAGAAACTTTGTGCCCGGAATTGTTCCCAATTATGAAAAATAAAAGTTTGCCCGGGACTTGAGAACATGGTATAATGTTTCCATATTCATGGCAGGAAGAGGCCGAATGGCCATAAATACCATGATTGGTTTGAAATCATGGTATAATACCGAAACAGAAAGACACTGTTTCGGCTTCTGATTCCATGTGCGCTGATGCGCACAAAATTATGGTATAATAAAGATGTATAAGGGGAAGTATAGCTTCCTAATTTAGAATAAATATCACAAAAGGGGTTGACACAATGCAATGTAAGCCGCACAATTTGACAGACAGACAGACAGACAGACAGACAGACAGACAGACAGACAAGATTTTACTTTGTTGATTTATTTGAAAGTATAGCCATTCTTATGGTTCTTTCTTATCATGGAACGAATTATAGTTATAATTTTTTACAAGGTAGCAATAATATTCTCTTTTACCTCAGATATTATTTTAGGACGATTCTAAGCTGTTGTGTTCCCCTCTTCTTTTTTGCGAACGGATTTTTATTATTTGATCGCCAATTCGACCTAAAAAGACATATACTTAAAATTTTCAGACTTGTTATCCTTACTGGAGTATGGGGAATAATTGATTTGTTTATTCTCATGTTCATAAGGAATGAATTCTTATCTATTAAGGATTTCCTGATCGGTGTATGGACATGTAAGCAGGGCTGGATTAACCATCTTTGGTATATGCAAGCCTTAGTCGTGATATATTTTCTGTTTCCCCTTATCAAGACTGTTTACGATAAAAGGCGAGATGTCTTTGCTTTTTTCACAGTTGCTGCTGCTATTTTCACATTTGGTAATGTTGCAATCAATGTATTAGTGTCTATTGCTGCTCATTTGGTTTTAGGAAAGGGTACTGTCTATACTTTTAACTGGTTTAATGGATTCAACCCGTTCCGTGGAATATATGGGTATTCCTTTGTATATTTTTGCATGGGCGGTATTGCGTATGAAATATTAGATAAACTCATATTCTTAAAAAGAAAATGGGTGTGTATTGCAACGATTCTTGCGTCTATGTTTGGCCTATTTGCTGTAGGGATTGCCCTGTCACACATAACAGAACAGTCTTGGGATGTGGTATGGAATGGTTATGATACTATTTTTACTCTCATAAATGTATTTTGTGTTTTTTCGCTTTGTTCACAATATAAGGGAAAAGAGAACCTATTTAGAAAAATGGTCTTTATCATCTCGTCAAACACGTTAGGTATTTATTTCATCCATGTGTTGTTTAATCAACTGCTGGGACCTCATATTAAAGAAATTGCAATATTGAGTAATATCCCGGGGAATTTACTATATTCTGTTATTATACTCTTTGTCAGTTTAGGAACAGTTCTTGCCATCAAGAAAATTCCAATATTAAAGCGGTTGGTTATGTAGGGAACCTTTGAAAGACGGTGCCTATATGCCGAAACCGTTTCATGTGGTCGCAATGCCGGACGGAACCGGCTATTCTGTAACTATACCTGAAAACCTGAACGTGTCCGCCCGCTGTGTCAATGCTGCCGACATTATACCAACAGCGCTGGCAGCAAAGGGACAGGGCGAACAGAACAGACATGAAAAAACCGCTATATGCCCGAATTGCGGAAAGACATATACAGGCTATCAGGCATTGTCACGGACAGACAGCAAAACGGAAATCTGCCCGGAATGCGGAGTGAAGCGCTGGAAGCTGCCGGGATTGATAAAGCGGAACAGGACAGAATAATTGCAGGAATGCAGAAAGCGGCGAAAAAACAGTATAGCCCTGGTTGTGCGCCGATTCCTGCGCCCGAAAACACAGTTGCGTTCGATGTGAGTGAAGCATTTGAACAGCTAAAAAAGCCACAAGTTCAAGCGGAAATCAGGGCTATATTGAACGGCGGAACAGAATAAAGCAAAAAAACAACGGCAGGTGTCAAGCCTGCCGTCTGCAGTATAGTGGCAGATCGATTTTGTAGCCCTCAAAAATATCCATGCTGACAATATATTATCACGGAAACCCGCTGGGAGTTTTCGTGATAATATGAAAAAAGGGCCGTCCAATGACTCTTTTTAAATACCCACTATAATTTGATATTTACTACCCGATAAGTAACTGCTTGCTATTTTAATGTTAATTTCTTATACTGTCAGAGGAGGTGAAAGCATGGTTCGTTTTTACATAGTCAGGCATGGTCAGACGCTTTTGAACAGCTTAGACCGGGCGCAGGGATGGGCTGATTCACCGCTTACCGAAGCAGGAAAGCAGATGGTGGCTGACATAGGGCAAAAATTAAAGGGAATTGATTTTGATGCGGTTTATACCAGCGATATGCTCCGTGCCGTACAGACGGCAGAACTGATTCTGGAAGCAAACGGAAAGAACGGTGTGCCAATAGAAAGGGACGTAAGGCTTCGGGAATGGTGCCTGGGGTGTATGGAGGCGGAGAATAATGCGGTTTTCATAAAGAATGTATCGGACTGGCTGGGAGGAGCGTCTTTTGCAGAGCTGAATCAGCGGCTTCCCAATGTTGCGGATGTCCTTTATGAACATGATACGACAGGAATGGCGGAGCCGTTCCAGGCAATAGAACAACGCCTGAAAGCAGCATTCGTGGATACTGCCCAAAGACATGGGATGGGGGAAAGCAGCAATATTCTGATAGTAACCCATGCCTTTGCCATAAAGACAATAATCCATTTATTTGCACCGGAGCAGCTAGGCAAATTTGGGAAGGTAAAAAACGCATCAGTTTCCCGGCTTGTATTTGAAAACGGGATTTTCTCATTGGAGCCGGATATACAGTTATGAAAAGTCAGCAGGAAAGCCTGTCACGGTTCTCCTGCTGACTTTTTTGTACAGCACGGTGGTTGGATGTCCAGCCCGTCCAAAAAGCCTGCGCCCCAATCGCACATGGCATCCA
>OFGP01001144.1_pt1 | contig 20854 bp, 17 predicted proteins | sample 1521781 | NCBI WGS metagenome assembly OFGP01 (sample SAMEA3504113, study PRJEB24116) | mouse gut metagenome | biome: mouse gut; feature: mouse-associated habitat; material: faeces | place: Denmark | collected 2011
ATGATATTGTCAATCATTACGTAAAATCTGGTGACTTATGAATGGCATGGCTGAAACTGTTACTTATTCGAAGATTTTTGCAAAAAAATATGTTGACAAAGAAATTTCTGGCATTTATACTATCTTAGTGTGTGTAACTGTGCATGTAACAATTTATAAACAGGAGGTGAAACAGAATGCCAACATTTAACCAGTTAGTCAGAAAAGGACGTCAGACATCAGTAAAGAAGTCAACTGCACCTGCTCTCCAGAAAGGATGGAACTCCCTTCACAAGAAAGCAACCAATACTTCTTCTCCTCAGAAGAGAGGTGTCTGCACTGCTGTTAAGACAGCAACCCCCAAAAAGCCTAACTCAGCTCTTCGAAAGATTGCCAGAGTACGTCTTTCCAACGGAATCGAAGTGACAAGCTACATTCCCGGAGAGGGCCACAACCTGCAGGAGCACAGCGTTGTTCTTATCAGGGGCGGCAGAGTAAAGGACTTACCCGGTACAAGATACCACATCATCAGAGGTACCCTTGATACCGCAGGTGTTGCAAACAGAAGACAGGCACGTTCCAAATATGGCGCTAAGAGACCTAAGGCTTCCAAGTAATATTGGAATGAATTGGACCCACAAATGCAAGCTAATTTAGTGTTGGAATTCTGTTACGATAGATAATTGTTGTAATTAGATTTACCGCACGAACACAAATTGTGAGGCGGCAGATGTTTCCGCTGCCGAAATTAGAATGACACACTGTGAGTACCGATGATTTAATGTAAATAATTAAGGAGGGAAGAACCGTGCCACGTAAAGGACATATTCAGAAAAGAGATGTATTGGCAGACCCTTTATACAACGACAAGGTGGTTACAAAGCTTATCAATAACATCATGTTAGACGGTAAGAAGAGTGTCGCACAGAAGATTGTATACGGGGCGTTCGCTAAAGTAGAAGAAAAATCAGGCAAGCCGGCTCTCGAGGTTTTCCAGGAGGCCATGAACAACATTATGCCTGTTCTGGAAGTGAAGGCGAGACGTATCGGCGGCGCCACCTATCAGGTGCCTATTGAGGTGAGACCTGACAGACGCCAGGCGCTGGCGCTTCGCTGGATGACCATGTTTTCCCGTAAAAGAGGCGAAAAGACCATGGTGGACAGACTTGCCAATGAAATTCTTGACGCTGCAAACAACACGGGCGCAGCCGTTAAGAGAAAAGAAGATATGCACAAAATGGCAGAAGCAAACAGGGCGTTTTCTCATTATCGCTTCTAGTCGGCTCTGCAGACTAATATAAGGAGGAAAAATCTTTGGCTGGAAGAGAATATCCGTTAGAGAGAACCAGAAACATTGGTATTATGGCTCATATTGATGCCGGTAAGACAACTCTGACAGAGCGTATCTTATACTATACCGGTGTTAATTATAAGATTGGCGATACTCACGAAGGTACTGCTACCATGGACTGGATGGAGCAGGAACAGGAAAGAGGCATCACAATCACGTCGGCTGCTACAACCTGCCACTGGACTCTGGAAGAAAACTGTAAGCCCAAAGAAGGCGCACTGGAGCATCGTATCAATATTATCGACACACCCGGACACGTTGACTTCACCGTTGAGGTGGAACGTTCCCTGCGTGTGCTTGACGGCGCTGTAGGCGTATTCTGCGCCAAGGGCGGTGTGGAACCTCAGTCGGAAAACGTATGGCGCCAGGCTGACACTTATAATGTACCCAGAATGGCTTTCATTAATAAGATGGACATTTTAGGCGCTGATTTCTACGGAGCAGTAGAGCAGATTAAGACCAGACTTGGTAAAAACGCAATCATTCTTCAACTGCCGATTGGCAAGGAGGATGAATTTAAAGGCATTATTGATTTGTTTGAAATGAAGGCATACATCTACAATGACGACAAGGGCGAAAACATTTCAATTGTAGACGTCCCTGAGGACATGGCAGATGACGCCGAGTTATACCGTTCCGAGCTTATCGAGAAAATCTGCGAATTGGACGACGATTTGATGATGAAGTATCTCGAGGGCGAGGAGCCCACTGTAGAAGAATTGAAAGCAGTACTCAGAAAAGCAACCTGCGAATGTACGGCAATCCCGGTATGCTGCGGTTCCGCATACAGAAACAAGGGCGTGCAGAAGCTCCTGGATGCGGTTCTTGAGTATATGCCGGCTCCTACAGACATCCCTGCAATCAAGGGAACTGATTTGGATGGCAACGAGGTTGAGAGACATGCGTCTGACGACGAGCCTTTTTCAGCTCTTGCATTCAAGATTATGGCTGACCCCTTTGTGGGTAAGCTTGCATTCTTCAGAGTTTATTCCGGTACAATGAATTCCGGTTCCTATGTACTGAATGCTACAAAAGATAAAAAAGAACGTGTGGGACGTATCCTGCAGATGCATGCGAACAAGAGAGCCGAGCTTGACAAAGTGTATTCCGGCGATATTGCCGCTGCTGTAGGGTTTAAGTTCACCACAACCGGCGATACTATTTGTGACGACCAGCATCCCGTTATTCTGGAGTCCATGGAATTCCCGGAGCCTGTTATCGAGCTGGCGATTGAGCCCAAGACAAAGGCAGGCCAGGGTAAGATGGGAGAGGCCCTTGCAAAGCTTGCAGAGGAAGACCCCACATTCCGTGCGCACAGCAACCCGGAAACAGGTCAGACCATCATTGCCGGTATGGGAGAGCTCCATCTGGAGATTATCGTGGACAGACTTCTGCGTGAGTTCAAGGTGGAAGCCAACGTAGGCGCGCCTCAGGTTGCCTATAAAGAAACCTTTACCAAGACCGTTGAAGTTGATTCCAAGTACGCAAGACAGTCCGGCGGTCGTGGACAGTACGGACACTGTAAAGTTAAATTCGAGCCTATGGACGCCAACGGTGAAGAACTGTTCAAGTTCGAATCCACAGTTGTGGGCGGCGCTATTCCCAAGGAATATATTCCCGCTGTCGGCGAAGGTATTGAGGAAGCCGCCAAATGCGGTATCCTTGGAGGATTCCCTGTGCTGGGCGTTCACGCTACGGTATTTGACGGTTCCTACCACGAGGTCGATTCATCCGAAATGGCCTTCCACATTGCCGGTTCCATGGCGTTCAAGGACGCTATGCACAAGGCGGACCCTGTTCTGCTCGAGCCTATCATGAAGGTTGAGGTTACGATGCCTGAGGAATATATGGGCGACGTTATCGGCGATGTGAACTCAAGACGAGGCCGTATCGAGGGCATGGAGGATATCGGAGGCGGCAAGATGGTGAAGGCTTTCGTACCCCTTTCCGAGATGTTCGGATATGCCACAGACCTTCGTTCCAGAACACAGGGACGCGGCAACTATTCCATGTTCTTTGAGAAATACGAGCCCGTACCCAAGAGCGTACAGGAAAAGGTTCTGGCGACCAGAACAAAATAATGATAGATTAAGCACAGATTCGGTAAGATTTATGCTTAAGGCGGAAGCGCCTGCGGAAATAGTGCTTGAAAATATCAGTAATTTTTAATATAATCAAAGATAGCCGATTATGTAACGAATAATTTTTCAAATTATTAAAGGAGGACTTTAAAAATGGCTAAAGCTAAGTTTGACAGAACGAAAACCCATTGTAATATCGGTACCATCGGTCACGTTGACCATGGTAAAACCACTTTGACAGCTGCAATCACAAAGGTACTTGCCGAGAGAGTTGCTGGTAACACAGCTACTGATTTCGATAATATCGATAAGGCTCCCGAAGAGAGAGAAAGAGGTATCACAATTTCCACCGCTCACGTTGAGTATTCAACAGAGAACAGACATTATGCGCACGTTGACTGCCCGGGACATGCCGACTACGTTAAGAACATGATTACCGGTGCTGCTCAGATGGACGGCGCTATCCTCGTTGTTGCCGCTACCGACGGTGTTATGGCTCAGACAAAGGAGCACATCCTTCTGTCCCGTCAGGTAGGCGTTCCTTATATCATCGTATTCCTGAACAAGTGCGATATGGTTGACGACGAAGAGTTAATCGAGCTGGTTGAGATGGAAGTAACAGAGCAGCTTGAAGAGTACGGCTTCACAGATTGCCCGATTATCAAGGGTTCCGCTCTGAAGGCTCTGGAAGACCCTAACAGCGAGTGGGGCGACAAGATTATGGAACTCATGAGCACAGTTGACGAGTATATCCCCGACCCTCAGAGAGAGACAGACAAGCCTTTCCTTATGCCTGTTGAGGACGTATTCACAATCACAGGCCGTGGTACAGTTGCTACCGGTAGAGTAGAGCGTGGTACACTTCACCTTAACGAAGAAGTTGAAATCGTTGGTATCAAAGAAGAGACACGTAAAACTGTTGTTACAGGTATCGAAATGTTCCGTAAGCTGCTTGATGAAGCTCAGGCCGGTGATAACATCGGTGCGCTGCTTCGTGGCGTTCAGAGAACTGAAATCGAAAGAGGACAGGTTCTTTCCAAACCCGGTTCAGTTACCTGCCACAAGAAATTTACAGCTCAGGTTTACGTTCTGACAAAAGATGAAGGCGGACGTCACACTCCTTTCTTCAACAACTACAGACCTCAGTTCTATTTCAGAACAACCGACGTTACCGGCGTTTGCAACCTGCCTGCAGGTACGGAAATGTGTATGCCTGGCGATAACGTAGAGATGACGATTGAACTGATTCATCCGATTGCTATGGAGCAGGGGTTGACTTTTGCTATTCGTGAGGGCGGACGTACAGTTGGTTCTGGTAGGGTTGCTACAATCATTGAGTAATTGAAAATTCATTGAATTTAAAGGACTTTCCGAGGTTTCTCGGAAAGTCCTTTTTTCGATGTTTGGTGGGATTGATTAGTCGTGATAACAGAATGATAACAAAAATTTGCTAATTCTAATAAAAAAGTTTGTTGCGTTATTCTTCAAGATTTTGAAGAATCTAACTTGAGCAATTCTCTATTTTTTTCTATATATTCCTTCCATATGGCTTCGCGGTCTTTCTGGTGTGTGTTCTCATATTTTTCGGTATATTCGTCATGGAGCGCCTTAAGCTGATCCATAAGTGGTGTGTCAGCAGGGAGTTTTCCTCTGCGGATGCGGGCGTACAGCCTGTTATATGCTTTCGTAAATTCCGTATGAATCGGATGGCTGAATAACTTTTCCTTGGAAGTATACTTCACGCGGAAATATCCATTACATAGTTTGCATTTTTTGATAACAAGTTCATCTTCAAGCAGTAGTCGAATGCCTATACATAAGAAATGCTTGAATGATGTGATGGGATATTTCCCGATTGCATTATCTGTAATAGGGCTAGAGGCATGATTTAGATACGCTATCCAATCTTGCGTATTGGAATAGGTATCTGCTCGGTAAGGAGTATCAGACAGAAAAGTATGAGCTTTGGCTCGAATTCCCCATCCCGATCCCTTGGGACATCAATCTGGAATTCCCCATACTGGCTCTTTACAGTTTTGGGGGAATGGCCGTTGCGTTTATTGGATGTGGGGGTATCGCCTTTGTGGTTCTTTTCATAACCAAGGGAGGCATCCAGTTCGGCCTCCATAAGCTCCTGCAGGACATCCTTGAAGCTGTCCCTTAGAAGGCTGTAGACATCAGCCACGCTGTTTAGGTTGTTATCTGCAATAATCTGTCAAATCTGCTGTTTTGTTGCCGGCATAAAAATCCTCCTTTTCGATAAGAACTGTCATATCTTGATTCTTACCAAAAAAGTGGTATTTTTTCCAAAGACACAAACTATTTTACACTACCCTTTCGTTAAGCGAAATTACCGACATCTTTTTCCTAATCTGTGTTGCAGAACCCGTTTTAACCGGACCCGCAGGAATCTCTTACAGGTCACGGAACTGCTCCGCCAAAAGCGGACACTCGTTTTTCCTATACCTGCAAGCCAATATTATGTGGTCGATAGCTTCCATCTTCCTGTCTGTAAGTTTGGGCGTGCCCGATTCTGCCGTTCCTTCCGTGCGGATGGTGCAAATTATGGGAAATGTCCTTCCAAAAAAGAAACTTATTATGGCTTCAAAGTCCATGCCCTGATCACTCTGGAAGGATATATCACAGCATTTGAGATCACGCCGGCTTCCATCGATGACCGGGAAGGTTTGTGTGATTTGGCTGAAAATCACCTGAATTTAGTGGCTCTCGGGGACAAGGGTTATACCGGGGAGCGGCTTTTGGAAGATATGCGCGCAAAAGGTATATGCCTTATGTCGTTGAAACCTTCCAGTTACAAAACAAACTGGACAAAGGAGAACCGGCAGTTGATCTTCCGCTTCCGGCGTAGGGTTGAAACGGTGTTTTCACAGCTCAGCAAGCAGATGAAAGCGAAAAGAGTGCTTGCTAAAAGTTTCCGAGGATTATGCACCTGCCTGCAAAACAAGATTTTAGGCCATAATCTGTGTATGGCATTCAACAGCATTTTTCGGGAAGCATGTGATATTGGAAAAATCAAACAACTGGTCTTCTAAAAATGGTCCTGCAAAATTAGACAGGGATTTTATGCGCTTTGCAGCCTTTTCAATAGTTCGATATTAAAGTAGCACAACGAGTTAACTTATAAGAAAGGTAGTGTCAAGTAATCTATGAAAAACTGAGCTGAAAAAATAGGCTCACCCGAACCTTGAAAATTGCAGATATTTGTAATTTAAGACCTTGGGGCGTCGCCCCAAACCCTACAAGGGACCAGTCCCTTGACCCATTTTCGGGCTCTGCCCGAACCCGTCCTGGCCGGAAGGCAGGAAAAGGGCGCAGATGCCCCCTTTTCTGTTTGACAGGATAATCCGTGGGCTTTATGTCAACAGACTTTCGCGGCATATCCTCACCGCCTGACAGCGGCTGCGGTATTCCACGGTTCTATTGACAACAGCCCCGCTCCGGTGTAGCAGCAGAGTTTTTCTGCATATTCAGGATGGTCTGCTGGCCGAGGAAGATAAGAAGCTGCCACTTGCCCGGCATGTTGTCGGCGCCCTGCAGCACGTCCACATCGTTGAGGACTTTGTATTTATTGTGTTTGTGGGGGCGCAGAAAGTTATAGTAGGCGACCCAGAGGGCCAAGTCATAGTTAGCCCCGTCGATGTTGTCAAAACCGTTTGTATGGCGGTAAGAAGCCTTATAGGTGCGGTTGAGGCGCTCGATCATCTGTTTGAAAGGACGGTGCTGTGTGGAGACAGCATCATCGTTGGTAAGCCCGATTACCTGGGTGACTTTGAACGTAAAGTCTTTGCCAAACTTTTTAACGAATTCCATGGCGGCGAGTGGATAGGCGCTGTAGCCGTCAGCGATGAACTTAAACTTTTCAGGCAGCTTTGTAAGCCCCTGGAAGGCCATGCGCATGGCGAGGATGCAGGGGCCGACACCGTGGTTATCGGATACCTGGTAGCCGATGACGGAGCGGGTAGCCGCATTCATGATGAGCCAGACATAGGTTTTGATGCCGCGGATTTTGATATAGGTTTCATCAGCAGTGAACACATTCCCCTTTTCGTAGGGAAACTGGTCAACAAAGGGTTTGATGCAGACAGCGGCGGTTTTGCAGTAATTGGCGATTTGCTGGTGTGAGACGCTGATGTTGTAGAGGTCTTTCAGGGCCTGTGAGGTTTTACGCAGGGACAGCCCGAGGTTGACGTGGAGGGTCAGGCACAGGGACATGACATGAGCATTATGCTTACTGAATTTCAGGGAAGAAGCGTTCTTAGGCAGGGAGTTTAAGTCCATGGTGAAGAAATCCACCGTGAATTCGCGGTAGATATAGTGGAGTTTATATTTATTTTTGGCGTAATCTTCTTTCAGGTCACCCTCATCCAGCTTTTTGAGGTTGTGAAGGTAGTAAGGGCATTTAGGGTTCACGCATTTGTGTAGAATGAAGTGCTTGCGTTCTTTCTTAGGGACGAGAGAATTGCCGCAGTGAGGGCAGCGCAGTTTTACGGAAGAGAAGCGGCTTTCGGCGGGAGAAAACCTGGCGGCGCAGACCTTGCAGAGGATCTGCCCTTTGGAGCCGTTGTTTTTATAAAGGAAGGTTTTTGGGGCATCACAGCGCGGGCATGTGCAGTCATCCGGGATGTCACATTCAGAGCGCCGGATGACAGGGAGGATTCTTTTGTCATAGCGCTTCTGGTAGTAAGGGATGAGTTCTTTGTAAGTCCAGTCCTGGCGAAAGTCGGTGACCAGAGGGAGTTCGTCGATCCTGAATTTCTGGTACTTTGGGGAATGGGAAACATCAAAAGCCCACTGTTTAAGAGGGATGTATCTGCAGATAAAATTGATCAGCCAGCAGTTTTGCTGGTAAAGAAACTGAATCAAAGAGAGTAAATAGGGAATAATATCCATAAGCAATGATTTTCCTTTCAGTGTTTGTGGGTTGGTAATAGTATTTACACAAAAAAGGGAGGTCATTGCTTTTTCTTTTAAAAAAGTGGTGTAATCCTTGAAAATATAAGGTTTGTAATAAAAAACATAGAGGTAGATTTGACACTACCATAAGAAAGAGAGAGGACAATATTATGAATTTAACGTATGAAAAATGTGGAGATTATTTGATACCGAACTTAATTCCTGATCCGGAGCCGGAGGGAGAGTTGAGGAAATTTGGACTAATGAGGAAATCTTATTTGGAGAATCATTTATTCGGGATTACTGCTATTTGGAGAATTAAGGAAGCATCTATTGATGATACAGGAACAGGCGGAGGAACGGTTTGATTTGCTTGTGGAGCAGATGGCAAAACAGGAGGGAGTGACGGAACAGTTAAAGGCACAGGATCAGATGCTTTGGGGGCAGAGAATGAATAATATTCGGACGAGGGCAGAGGAGAATGTGAGGAAAGAAATTATATATTGTTTATAATTTTGAAAGAGCGTGGAGGTAGTTATGTTCTTTTGCTATAAGAAAAATGTTGTTTTTGGGGTTGTTTGATATAGTAATATTTTTGCTATATCAAACAACGAAATAGAGCTAGATAAATGTGGATTGTATAAAAAGTTGAAGAAATCTTCAAGAATTTGCATACTTTTCTTTTGTTGTTGGAGGATTTATGATATTATTTAACATAATGGATTATTGGACATTGAACCGGATGCCAGATTGTATATGGTTGCAAAATATAAATTGAAGGAAATTCCAATGATAAGTAAAGAGATCAGCATAAAAATCGACAAAGCAATAAAAGAAATATGGATGAAGAACATACCAAAAGATTTTAGTGAAGGGTATATTATCAACAAAGACTGTTTGAAAATGGCACTCTGTTATCACTTGCGGAGAAAGCTGTCAGCAGTTCTAAAGGAAAATGATTTAAGAATATATACAGAGAAATACTTTCCCGGTATAAAAAAGAAACCAGACATAATCATTGCGCAGCTAAGAGATGAGTATGAGGAAAAAAGTCTGTACGCTTCCGTCCGGGAAGAAGATGTTGGTGCATTATTTGAGTTGAAGTTTACAAGTGAAACGGCACAGAGTACAGCGGATTGGATGAAAGGTGATTTGAAAAAGCTAAAGGATTATGTACAGAAAAGTAAGTTTCAGTGTCCTTTGTATTTTGCAGTGATTTATGAAGTGGAGTGCTGTTGGCTACACTGGTTGGATAAACGAAGTACAAATAATTGGGCATCAGGCAGGGTAACGGAATTGGATGCCGGGTGGATCGATGGAATAATGAATTATGAAATCCATTCATATTAAAAGAACAATGAACATTTACAGATTTACATAGATAATAAAGGAGAAGAAAAGTGGACGTTTGTTATAACAAGTTATTTAAACTGCTGATTGATAAAGGAATGAAAAAAACAGAGTTTCGTAAGTTGGTTGGTATCAGTGAAGGAACACTTGCAAAGTTGTCACATAATGAAAATGTATCAATGGATGTCATAGTGAAAATTTGTAGAAAATTGAATTGTACTGTTGATGAAATACTGGATGTATTACCGAGTCCGGTTAATGGGACAGATAAAAGTATAGGATCATAATGGAAAGGTATATATGCACAATGGAAAGAAAAGAGTATAGTGCTGGAGCTACAAAGCATTCTTTTTGGTTTATGGAATTTCGGAATGAGGTTAAGTTACGTTCTGAAGGAAAGACCTTTGAAGAAATCAGAGAGTTATGCAGAACCGAAAACATATTTGCATCAGTTACACTGGAAAGAGCATTACTGACATACAATGCTGTTACGGCAAGAATTAAGGCATTAGGCGATAGTTTTTACCCGGTTTTTATGAATGGGGATGTGGCGACACAAAAGCTGTTTGCACTGGCTGCAATGATGGTTAATGACACTTTGTTTTTTGATTTTGTGTATGAAGTCATAAGAGAAAAAATGATAATCGGCAGCAATGAATATACGCAAAGCGATTTGAATATTTTCTTCAAGGACAAGCAGCTACAGTGTGAAAAAATGGCTGGATGGTCGGAAACGACTCTTGGCAAATTATCAAGAAACTATAAGACTTATCTTTATGAGGCAGGTGTTACAGATAAGGGTAAGGATGTCAGAAAAATCTATAAGCCTATCTTGGAGCCGGATATGGAGCGTTGGCTTATTGATAATGACATGAAGCAGATTGTAAAAGCACTTTCGGGGGTAAGATGATGGCAAATATAGCAGAGCGATTAAATCAGATGGAGGCATCCATCAGGAAACCATCATTCCGGCAGACAAAGGGAAAAGCGAATGAGGTAAATTATTGGGTATTTGATTATGACCCTAAAGATGAACTTATTGTCCGAGAACGTATTGAGTATCTGAAAAATAAAAACCTTAAAAGCACAGATGGATTTGAACTGGTGGTATTTGATTTATATGATTTGATTATAGACCATCTGAAAAAGAAAAATTTCATGGAAAAATGCTATGCACAGGAAGAAAGGCGTGGGATAAAAAAGGTTCAGGATGCAATCCAACATACACTTAAAATTACGGACAAGGAAAATTTGATTGTACAGCATATTGCAGAGAATACACCGGAAAATGCGGTTGTGTTTTTGGCAGGGGTAGGTAAGTGTTTCCCTCTCCTGCAAGCGCCAGAAGTATTCAATAAAATTCTCTATAATATGCCGCAAACATTTGCCAGAGTACCTATGGTTTTATTCTATCCGGGTACATATACTGAACAGGAACTTATTATATTTAATGAGTATCCGGAAGACAATTATTACCGAGCGTTTCGTTTGGTACGATAGGAAGGATAAGAGTATGTTTATTAAAGAAATGTTTGAGAAACAAATTGACCGTGATATTCAGGGCGTAATCATTGTCGGTCAGAGTGAAGAAGAAAATGTAGCGCAGGAATTAGATGAGTATGTAGTGACAAGAGAATTGCAGAAACATTTTGCAGAGTTCTTTTCCGCATATAAAAAAGGGATTGTCGGAAACACACCAAAGATGGGTGTATGGATTTCCGGTTTCTTTGGAAGTGGTAAATCGCACTTCTTAAAAATCGTATCTTACTTGCTTGCAAATAAATCTGTAGGCGATAGAAAGGCAATAGATTTTTTTACAGATGATAGACTTGTCGGAGGCAAGCCCAAGATTGTAGACCAGATGGTGATTGCTGATATGAAGCTGGCTGCTGACACAAGTACAGATGTTGTACTGTTCAATATTGACTCTAAGAGTGACAGTAACAGTAAGCAGAACAAAGATGCAATCGTAAATGTATTCTTAAAGGTGTTTAATGAAATGCAGGGCTTCTGTGGAGCTATGCCATTCCTTGCAGATTTGGAAAGAAAACTTACAGAGGAAGGACGTTTCGCAGAGTTCAAGGGAAAATTTGAGGAAGTGTATGGGGATGCATGGGAAGATTCCAGACAGGACTTCGATTTCATTCAGGATGATGTAGTAGATGTGTTAACAGCTTTGGAGTTCATGAGCGAAGCGGCAGCACGTAACTGGTGCGAAAAGGCATCAGAGCCATACCAGATTAGTATTGAAGATTTCGCAAAGAGAGTAAAAGCATATATTGAGCGAAAGGGTAATAACCACCATGTAGTATTCTTGGTGGATGAAATTGGTCAGTATATCGGAGAAGATTCTAAGCTCATGCTGAACTTACAGACTGTGACAGAGGAACTGGGTAAGGAATGTATGGGTAAGGCCTGGGTTATCGTAACCAGTCAGCAGGATATTGATTCTGTTACAAAGGTTAAGGGTAATGACTTCTCTAAGATTCAAGGACGTTTTGATACCAGACTTTCCTTATCATCTGCAAATGTTGATGAGGTTATCAAAAAAAGAATCTTGGAAAAAAATGATACCTCCGCACAGACCTTACGTCTGTTATACGGTCAGAAGACCACTATTATTAAAAACCTCATTACATTCAATGATGGTGTAGAGAAGAAATTGTATGCAGATGAGAATGATTTTGCGTTGGTATATCCATTTATTCCATATCAGTTTAATTTGCTTGCAAGCGTATTAACATCCATCCGTACACATGGGGCTTCCGGTAAGCATTTATCAGAGGGCGAGCGTTCCATGCTTGCAATGTTCAAGGAATCTGCTGTTGATTATAAGGATTGTGAAATGGGTGCAATCATTCCATTCTATGCTTTTTATGATGCACTGGAAAACTTCTTAGACCATAGCCACCGGGGAGTAATTATTCGTGCTTATGATAATGATGTAATTAACCCGGAACATAAGGACAAGGTATTTGCCGTAGATGTATTAAAGGTATTATTCATGATTAAATACGTGGATAAGGTAGTAGTGGCAAATGTGGATAATATCACCAGCCTTATGGCGTATGATGTGGATAATGACCGTATTGCATTGAAGGAAAGAGTAGAAGATGCATTAAAGGTACTTATGCGCCAAAATCTTGTACAGAAAAATGGAGATATTTATGTGTTCCTTACTGATGAGGAGCAGGAAATCAATAGAGAAATCGAAAGCCAGAGTGTAGAAATGGCAGAGGTTATCAACAAAGTATCCGAAATGATTTTTGAGGATATTTTTACGGACAAGAAGTATAAGTATCCGGCATTTAACGGCAGATACTCATTCAACTTCAATCAGGTTGTGGATGACAGACCTTATAAATCTACACAGAGTTATGACATAGGGGTGCGTATCCTTACCCCGGCTTCTGATTATGGTACGGATGAAACTACACTTAGAATGATTTCCGGGCAGGGCAGAGAGGTATTAGTAGTATTACCTGATGATCGGGCATTTATGGATGAAATCCAGAGATGTTTAAAGATTGAGAAGTTTTTACGTCTCAATACCTCGTCCGCATTATCAAAGTATGAGAGTATTAAGGAAGCTAAGAGACTGGAAATGCGTGAGCGTAACAGTAGTGCGAAGTTGTTCCTGACTGAATCACTGAAGGATGCTGTTATCTATGTAAATGGAGATAGAGCGCAGATTAACGCGAAAGAGGTATCCACAAGAATAAGTGAGGCTTTGGGAAGACTTGTGAAGACTGTATATCATAAGCTGGATTACATTGACTATGCTGCCAGTGAGGATGATATTAGAAAGTTGTTGGTATCAAGTAATCAGCTGACACTTAGCTTAGATGGTGGTACAGAGCCTAACGTTCACGCGTTAGATGATGTGTTACAGTATATTTCCGGTAACAGCCGTATGCACATGAAAACTTCCATGAAGACTGTAAAAGACCGTTTCATGAAAGCGCCTTATGGTTTTGTGGAGGATGATGTGCAGTGGCTTGTAGCAAAGTTGTATAAGCGTGGCGATTTATCATTTTCTGTAAATGGCGCAAGTGTATCACAAATGAATAAGAGCGCAGAAGAAATCATTAACTTTATTACAAAGAAATCATTTGTGGAAAAGCTGATGATGGAAGAAAGAGTTCGTGTAGCTGATAAGGACAAAAAGGTTGTCCGCGATGTGTTGAAGGAATTATTCCACACAAGCAGTCCGTCTGATGACGAAGATGCAGTAATGAATTACTTTATGACATTTGGCAATAAGCTCATTACAGAGCTTAAAATGCTGAAAAAGGATTATGAGCGTGTGGCATACCCGGGCAAGAAAGTGATTGAGACAGGCATCAAGGTACTGTCTGATATTGTTCAGATACAAGCGCCGTTAGAGTTCTACCGGACTATAACAAAGAAGCAGGATGATTTGCTTGATTTCGTAAAGGACTATGAGCCTGTTAAAGCGTTCTTTGCCGGGGAGCAGAAAACCATTTTTGATAAGGCGTTACTGTACTTGGATAAGTATGATGATAGCAAGACATACATCGTAGATGCAAAGCTGGAAAGCATGGTTGATGCTATTAGAACTATTGTACGAAAAGATAAGCCGTTTGCGGATATTCCTAAGCTGCCGGAGCTGTTGAAAGAGTTCAGTGATGTATATATGAATATCTTGGATGAACAGCTTGCACCGGTAATGGATTCCGTAAAAGAATCTCAAGAGAGAGTATTTGAGATTCTGAATACGAAGGAATATAAAGACCAGAAGAATCATACCTATTTTACGCTTTTTATTGAGATTGAGGATGCAGCGAAGGCTTGTACAAATGTGTCCGTGCTCAGAAGTTACGCTGACAGAGCAGAGGCGTTGAAAATCCGTCTTTTGAATGAAATGGATAAGATGGATACAGATATTGCTATGCGAAAGGCAGAGGAAATGAGAAAAGCTTTGGAGGCACAGGCAGCGCAGACCGGTACTGTTGATAAAGAGCGGATTGAGGTTGAGGTCAAGAAGGAAGTTAAGGTAAAGAAGACAAAAAATATACCAGTAAAATCTATGACCAAAACCGCATCATGGCGTATCGAAAGCAAAGAAGATGTTAACCGTTATGTAGAGGAACTGCGTACCAGACTTATGAACGAGCTGGAAGCGGATACGATTGTAAACATTGAGTTTTAAGGAGCGTTGGCATGGATAAGACAGCCATAAAGAATTTCTCCATCTGGGCGAGAAACAAACTGATTGCAGATATTACATATAAGGCAGGTCTGCTTGGTGTGACGGAAGAGGGAATCAAAGACGCCCTGCCCCAGTCCACACAGGATGCAGAATTTTATGATATAGGAACAAAAGAGCCATATGCCATTCAGGGCGAGGAAATCAAACAGCGTAAGGAGCTTGTGGCAGCAATTAAGAGAAAAGCATCGCAGCTTGATTATAAGGATGCATACAGAAATGTAATTGAGGAGGTAGCGTATACCTGGTTTAACCGTCTTATAGCAATCCGTTTTATGGAAGTCAATGATTATATGCCATCCCACATCAGAGCGCTATCCTCTGACAGTAGGAATAAGCTGGAGCCGGATTTGGTAACAACACCATTTGATGCAGAACTGGAATTTACGCAGGCAGAAACCGAAAAGATAATGCAGATGAAGAATGATAATGAGATAGATGCTCTTTTCCGTTTCCTTTTTATTAAACAGTGTAATGCCCTTAATGCATGTCTGCCAAAACTATTTGAAAAGACCTCTGATTACACAGAGCTGCTTTTGAATGTTTCTGTTATGGATCAGGACGGTATTGTGTATCATTTGACACATGATATTAACGAAGATGATTTTAATATCAGCAATATTGGAGAAGATGGCAAGCCTACCGGTCAGGTTGAGATTATCGGATGGATGTATCAGTATTATAATACAGAGCCCAAAGATGAGGCATTTGCTTTATTGAAGAAGAATGTAAAAATTACTAAGGAACGTATCCCTGCAGCGACCCAGTTGTTTACACCGGACTGGATTGTGCGCTATATGGTAGAGAACAGTGTAGGCAGGCTGTGGTTAGAGGGACATGAGGACAATAACCTCAAAAATGAATGGAAATATTATCTGGATGAGGCAGAGCAGGAAGCGGATGTAGTGGAACAGCTTAAAGCCATCCGGGAAGAATATAAGAATATTAAGCCGGAGGAAATAAAGGTTATTGACCCTTGCATGGGTAGTGGTCATATTTTGGTGTATACATTTGATGTGTTGATGCAGATTTATGAGAGCTATGGATATAGTCAGAGGGATGCAGCAAAGAGTATTGTAGAGAATAATATTTACGGTCTGGATATAGATGACAGAGCATTTCAGCTTGCATATTTTGCAATCATGATGAAAGCACGTTCCTATAACAGAAGGTTTCTGACTCTTGAAATAGAGCCTAATTTGTGCGCTATTCAGGAAAGTAATGGGTTGCAGTATGAACAGGATATGGGAGATTTCTTGCTTAGAGAGGAACACCGGGAAACGTTGAAATATTTGTTGCATACTTTTGTAGATGCAAAAGAATATGGGTCTATTCTCAATGTAGAAAAGCGTGATTATGATGGTTTCTTAGAGGCGTGGAAGCAGACAGCAGAGGCTACGCTTGGAAATGTGGTAATGATGCTTTGGTATAATGAGTGCAATCAGGTTGTGCCTATATTAGCAAAGCAAGCTAAGATACTTTCAATGCAGTACGAGATTGTTATTACTAATCCGCCATATATGGCTATAAGCAATGGTAATAATAAACTCAACGAATATGTTAAAAAATATTATCAAGATGAGAAAGTAGATATGTATGCTGTATTTATTAGAAGTTGTAATGAGTTGACAAAAAAGAACTACTATCAGGCAATGATTACACAGCATGGTTGGATGTTTTTAAGTAGCTTCGAGAAGATGCGAATAAATATATTACATAATAATATTATAAATTTGGTACATTTAGGCGCAAGGGCATTTGAAGAAATAGGAGGAGAAGTTGTTCAAACTGCTTCTTATGTATTTAGGAAAAGTTCCCTGAAGAATTATAACACTGTATATGCAAGAATGGTTAAGCCGACTACGCAAAAGGGCAAAGAAGAATTGTTTTTGTCTGGCAGCGATAGATACATTTCTAATACTGAAGAATTTGAGAAAATACCAGGTATGCCGGTTGCGTATTGGGTAAGCAAGAAATTTATGGAAGCATTTGAAAAATACTTGCTAGGAGATTTTGCGTATACTAAGCAAGGTTTTGCAACAGGAAATAATGATAAGTTTTTACGTTTTTGGCATGAGGTGGTTGCTAAGAAAGTTTTGTTTTCAGTCAACAGTATATCAGAAGCGAAAGCATCCCTGAAAAAGTGGTATCCTTGTAATAAAGGTGGTTCATATAGAAAGTGGTATGGAAACAATTCTTATGTGGCCAATTGGGAGAATAATGGAAAGGAAATGACAGAGTTTTCGGGTTCTGTTATTCGTAATCCGCAATTTTATTTTAGTGAAGGATTAACATGGTCATCATTAGCAAATCAGCTTTCATTGCGGTATAGTCCTATTGGTTTTGTGTTTGAATCAAAAGGTTCAATGTGCTTTTCTAAAGGAGAAATTAGTATAAAATATTTACTTGGATTACTAAATAGTAAGGTGGCATCAGAAGCACTATCTGTGTTATCTCCTACATTAGACTTTCATGAAGGTCCTATGGCAAAAGTCCCTGTTGTGAAAGTAAATAACATGGATGAAGTAATCAAATTAGTGAATGAAAATATTAGACTAAGCAAAGAAGACTGGGATGCATTTGAAGTATCGTGGGACTTTGAAAAGCATCCACTGATAAAAGAAAATGTTAGTTTGGCAGATTCGTATATGTTATGGGAGCGTGAATGCGCAGAACGCTTTGCAATAGTACAAGAAAACGAAAGAAAGTTAAACGAAATATTTTTGACAGCGTATGGATTGGAAGATGAGATTTCTGCAATGGTTGCAGATGAAGATGTTTCGATTCGGTTAGCGGATAAAGAAAGAGAAGTACGTAGTTTATTGTCTTATGCTGTTGGCTGTATGTTTGGACGATATTCTTTAGATAAAAAATCAGTGGTATATGCTGGAGATGAATGGAACGTGAGTAATTATGCTACATTTGTTCCGGACTTAGATAATTGCATCCTAATTTCTGATGAAGAGTATTTCAGTGATGACATTGTAGGGCAGTTTTGTGCTTGGTTGAAAAAGTCGTGTGGAGAACAATATTACAAAGAGAATTTAGATTTTATAGTTGATACTCTTGGAAGCAAAGGTAATAGTAATAAGGATAAACTTAGAAATTACTTTATGAATGATTTTATAAAAGAGCATCATAAGATTTATCAAAAACGCCCTATATACTGGCTATTTGACTCTGGTAAGCAAAACGGTTTTAAAGCTCTTATTTATATGCACCGCTATAATATAGATACGATTGGTAATTTGCGTGTGAACTACTTGCACCGTATGGAGCGTATTTATGAGAGTGAAATCAACCGTATGCAGGATACGATTGACAATAGCAGTAATGCGAGAGAGGTAACGACAGCTGCTAAGCGTAAAGAAAGGTTGCAGAAACAGCTTAAAGAATGTCAGGAGTATGATGAGAAGATTGGTCACTTGGCATTATCACGAATAGACATTGATTTGGATGATGGAGTTAAGGTCAATTATGAGAAAATTCAGACTGCAAAGGATGGAAAGAAATATCAGGTGTTGGCAAAGATTTAATGAAATTTAAGCATTAAAAATTTTGAGAAGTTTTCTGATAAAGGAAGGAGTATTATGTTGCATATAATTGATGAAAAGATAAAAAAAATGAACAATGCAGATGAAGTGCTTAAAGTGTTGCTTAAAGTATTGGAATATGATGTTTCCCCTAATTTCCATTATACAGAAAATGATAGAGATTATGATGCGGAGTATGTGATGGAAATTGAAAACAAAAGCTACACTTTGATAGGAGTAAAAGTATTAAGGAATAGTGACGAAAAAATGATTTCTGCGTTACATTTGAAATATTGGAATCGGAATGATGTGCCCTTTTCAATTTTGGTTTTGCCAAATGAAATTAGAATATATAATAATTTTACAATAGGAACAAAAAAACTTTTATATAAGACAGGAAGTAAGAAGGAGGATGTTGTTAAATTATTTACTGACACTAGTATAGCAAATGGTGCTCTGTGGGATAAAATGAACTCTGTTGCTCAAAAGAACAATCGGGTTGATAAATATCTTTTGGGGAATTTGCGAAATACAATCATAATCTTAAACAGTGAGTATGGTATGCAGTTAGAGGATGCATATAATTTTTTAGCGCAATGTATTTTTATAAGATACTTAGAAGACCGTGAAATGTTGACAGAAACTGCTTTTGTGCAATATGGTGTCAAAGATTTTAATGGGTTACTTTGCTTGGAAGATGAAAAATGTTTGCAAGATTTTTTCTTTAAATTGAAATTATGGCTTAATGGCGATTTGTTTGATTTAGATACTACCATTTGGCCTAATCAGAGGCAATTGCGCATTATAAGAGATTTTTTTGAGGCTGAAGAGATTAATAAAGATGGTACAGTGCAAATGACGTTTCTTAAATACGATTTTTCAAAAATACCGATTGAATTAATCAGCAACATATATGAGACATTTTTAAATTTAGAAGATTCGCTAAAAAATAAGAAAGAGACTTCTCAAAATGGAGCTTTTTATACACCTCATTATTTGGCCGATTTTATGAATGATTGTTGCTTGGAAAGATATGCAGGCAAAAAACTTCCGGTTATTATGGATCCTGCTTGTGGCTCCGGTATATTTTTGGTGGACGCTTTTAAGAAACTTGTTGAAAAGAAATGCAGAGAAGAAGGAACGGTTTCCCCGGAAAATTTGACATATATTTTATTAAATAATATTTATGGTGTGGATAAGAATGGGAAAGCCTTAAAATTAGCTTGTTTTAGTTTGTATGTTGCATTACTGGAATTTTTAACTCCTAAAGATATATTAGAGAATAAATTTAAATTTCCTAATCTAATTGGCAAAACACTATTTGAAATGAATTTTTTTGATGCAGATTTTGATAACAAAGGGGTTAAAGCGGGTATAATCATAGGTAATCCTCCTTGGCTTAGTGATAAAGATAAATTGCACTATGAATACTGTAAGCAAAGGGGTATTCCTATTTCAGACAGACAGATTGCACAGGCATTTGTTGCCAGAGCGACAGATTTTGCCGATGATAATACAATCATATCGCTTATTGTCACAAATAGTATTTTTATCAATGAGAAAGCAGAAGAGTATCGTAAGTATATATTGCAAAATTACAGGTTGTTAGAGGTTTTTAATTTGTATGGTATTAAACAAGAACTTTTTTCACATGCTAAAGCTCCTTGTTCTATTTTAATGTACAAATATAAAAATGATGAGAAGGAATATAAGTTTGATTATTTCGCATTCAAACAGAATATGATAGCAAATATATTTCAGAAAATAGTATATGATACTGAAAAAATTATCAAAGTAAAAAATACATATATATCAAGTAATTCATTTATATGGAGAGTACTGAATAATGGTGATGAATATGATGCCAGAGTTATTGGGAAAATGAGTACATTCCCCCCGATTTCAGACAGAGGATATTGTTATTTGAGAGGCTATGCGGTTGGAACAAAAGACTTAAAATATAGACCTGAGTTTTTGACTTATAAAGGAGGAAATTTACAGGAAGGATTTGCACCATATTTAATTGATTATGAAGCTATTCCTCAAATGAAAGATTCAACGTTTGAACGCCCACGAAAAAACACGGATGGATATTTTTGCAATTGTAAAATTTTAATTAAAAGAACTCAAAATGAGAAAATGTCTGGGGCGGCATTTTGTGATAAACCACTTATATTTTGTGATGATTTTCACTGTCTGTATGATTTGAGTGGTAAAAATGCAGAGGATTTAAAAATATTAGAGGCGATAATCAATTCTAGTGTTTTTAAATATTACCGTTTCTTTGCAAGTAAAGAGCAAATAGGCATAAAAGCAGAAATTAGTAAAGGAGATATTTTAAATTTTCCTGTACCATCAAAAATTTTGGAAGATGAAAAAAAGGGGCTTCTGAAGGAAATTTCAGAAATTGAAAATT
>OFGP01001154.1_pt1 | contig 20750 bp, 13 predicted proteins | sample 1521781 | NCBI WGS metagenome assembly OFGP01 (sample SAMEA3504113, study PRJEB24116) | mouse gut metagenome | biome: mouse gut; feature: mouse-associated habitat; material: faeces | place: Denmark | collected 2011
CGGTTCCGACGTACATTATTTTCACACGGGTGCCTGCGGATCTTATAAAGTAGATCTGTCAGAAGATTTTATGCTCGGACACGAGTGTGCCGGGACCGTGGTGGAAATCGGAGAAGGGGTAAAGGATCTGAAAGTGGGAGACCGGGTTGCTTTGGAGCCCGGGATCACCTGCGGTACCTGCGAGGCGTGCAAGAGCGGGCATTATAATCTTTGCCCGGATGTGGTGTTTCTTGCCACTCCGCCGGTGCAAGGATGCAATGAAGAGTATATCGCATTTCCGGAAACGATGTGTTTTAAACTTCCGGATAATGTATCCACTTTGGAAGGCTGTCTGATCGAGCCCCTTTCCGTCGGTTTTCATGCGGCAAATCAGGGTGGTGTGGAAGTCGGCGATACGGTTATCATCCTTGGTTCCGGATGTATCGGGCTGGTAACTTTGCTTTCCTGCAAAGCGCACGGAGCCGGCAAGATCATCGTGGCAGATCTGGTGGATGCAAGGCTTGAGAAGGCCAAAGAGCTGGGAGCTGACCATGTGATCAACAGCAAAACACAGGATGTGTTCGAGGAGGTCAGAAAGCTGACCCAGGGAAAAGGTGCTGACAAAGTGTTTGAGACAGCAGGTTCTCCGGTAACGATCGCTCAGACTCCGTTCTTTGTGCGCCGGGGCGGCACAGTTGTGCTGGTAGGTCTTTCTTCTCAGGAAGAGATTACATATAACTTTGCGCAGATTATGGACAAGGAAGCAACCATCAAATCGGTCTTCCGCTACCGGAACATCTACGCCAAGGCGATTGCGGCGGTATCAAGCGGTGCGATTGATGTGAAAGGCATTGTGACTCATCAGTTTGATCTGGAGCATGCCCAGGAGGCATATGAGGAAGCGGTCAACAATAAGACGGACCTTGTAAAAGCAGTGATCAAAATATAATCCGGCTCTTTTGATGCAGGATGGAGCGTACAGGCTCATGGACTTTACCGGTTTGATACCGGATTCGGCGAAGTCCATGGGCTTTTCGCTGTTTCTTCTATTGACGACCAGCTTGTCTATCCGGTATAATAAATCCGAATTTAATACGATACCACGAAAGAAAGGAGTGGCGCAGTGAGGCAGTTTTATGGCACCAGCCGTCATGGAAATCTCAAGGAGGCAGTGCAGGGTCTTGGCCATCCCCAATTCATTATGCTTTTTTCCAATGATGGACAGTTTGACGCACATGTAAAAGAATTGGAGATGCTTTATCCGGGGATACCAAGTATCGGATGCATAGGGATGAGTTACGATCGGAGGGTTACAGAAAAAGGCGTCAGCGTGATCGCATTTTCTGACGGCATCAGTGCAGCGGCAAATGTGCTAGAACAGGTATCTGTAATGCCTATTCGATATATCAGACGTCTGGAAGAAGACATACAGCGAGTCAGCGGTTCGGGCAGGGATACGGTGTGCATTGATCTTTGTTCCGGAAACGATGCCTGTGTGTTGACCACCATCCATACGGCGCTGAAGCAGCGGGAGATCTCTTTGGTCGGCGGGACCGGAGACGGAGGCAAAGTTTCTGCCAACGGAAGAGTCTATGAGGATGCAGTGGCTTATGCGCTGGTGAAAAACCACAACGGACGAGTCAAGACTTACAAGGAGAATATTTATCATCAGCTGGGAGATCACCGGTTTATCGCTTCCGGCACCGATAAGGCAAAATACATACTGGGCTATCTGAACGGTCAGCCTGCAAAACAGGTGTATCAGAATATCCTCCATGTAAGCGAACAGCAGATTCCCACACAGACTTTCAAAAATCCTTTTGGAAAGCTCAATGGGGACGATGTCTGCATCATATCGATCAAAGAAGTCAATGGAAACGCACTGGCCTGCTTCCGCCAGGTCAATGATTCGGATGTGCTGGTTCTTCTGGAACTTGGAGATTACAAGGCCGTTGTAAAAGAAACCATGAGCAAGATCCGCAAAGATTTTCCAAAGCTGTCAGCCGTGTTTTCTGTAAATTGTCTGTTTCGGTATAAGCTTTTCAGCGAACACAATTATATGGAAGAATATCTGAAAGACATGGGGACACTGGGCAGCCATGCCGGCTTTGTGGGATATGGAGAGCATTATAACAACCGGTTCGTCAATCAGTCCATGACCTGCGTTGTGTTTGAGTAAAGGGGGAGTTAGAACGTGTTGTTTCAGAAAAAGAACCGGCAGAAAAAAGACGGCGGACCGCAGAAAGAAAAAGGTCTGTACCCGGTACTGTATGTGATCAAAGTACTGAAGGACTATCAAAAAGAACTGGTCCAAAAAGAGGTGGAGTCTCTGAGGGAATTGGGGCATGTGGGCAGCGCCTTTAACGGAGTGCTCGGGGAAGCGGAAAATTTTCAGCAGAAGCTGTCCGATTTTGAGGAGACTTTCTCTGAGATCAGTCAGGTGTCCAGCCAGTTTGAAAGCGTAAGAGAGGAGATCACATCATCGGTTCTGGTGGCCCAGAAGGAAGTTGAGGGGCTGACCATCAATTCCAGGCAGGTGGAAGGCTGTTTTGACCAGATGGAACATACCTTTGGAGAGCTGAAAGCTTCCGTGGAGAAGATCAAGCAGTGTATGAACAGCATCGTCTCCATTGCGGATCAGACGAACATTCTTGCCATCAACGCATCCATTGAGGCGGCGCGGGCCGGGGAAAAAGGAAAAGGCTTTGCTGTAGTGGCAACGGAAGTCAAAAAGCTTGCAGATGAGATCAAGTTTCTGGCAAAGGATGTGGATACAGGCATTCATGAGGTGGAGGACGGTACCGAGGAGCTGAATACCAGCATCCATACATCCAGGCAGGCGCTGGGATACAATATGGAAATGGTTAAGGAGACAAGCGCCATGTTTGACAGCATCACCCAGGCGGCGGACGGAGCCGTACAAGTGCAGTCGGAAATTACCAGAACCATCGACGATTCCAGGAGAGCTCTTCAGCTTCTTCGGGGATTCTTTGATCAGATCAAGGCACAGTACCAGGAAGTGGTGCGCCATATCCGCCGGGCAAGCCATCTGGGAACCACAAAGAGTGCCATGTTTGAGGATGTGGACAACCTGATGTCCCAGATTCCGCCGGTGGTAAAAGACGAAGAAGAAGGGTGAAAAAACTCTTTTCATTTGCCATTGTGTGTGCTATACTATGAACAATTCGTGTAAAATCAAGAGTAACGAGGAGGAAACATGATGAAACACATCAAGACTTTAAATACGCAGACCCTGCAGAATACCATGAAAAAAGGCGGATGCGGCGAGTGCCAGACATCCTGTCAGTCTGCATGCAAGACTTCCTGTACCGTGGGAAATCAGAGCTGTGAGAACAACAAATAGTTCTTTGCATGCCGGAATATAAGGAGAGCTCATGAGCAGCGGCAGCGCCGCTGCTTATTTTCATCATACAGGAACTTTGCAAAAAGTCCCTGCATGGATGGAACCCTTTTGGCAATGTGCTTCATGCAAAAAACAAAATCGCTGAAGCGACTGCACCAGGCGCAGCAAAACGTCCGTTTCTCTCTGATTTGAGTGAAGGAGTGGATGGAGGCCTGCCCGCTTTGTTATAAATATAACATAATCTACAGAAAGGGGAACGTATGGTTCACCAGTATAAAAATAACGGCTTCAATATCCTTTTGGATGTAAACAGCGGTTCGGTTCATGTGGTGGAGGATGTGGTCTACGACATGGTTCCTTATTATAAGGAAAAAGGACTTTCAGAAACCATAGAACTTTTGTCGGACAAGTATCCGAAAGAGCTGATCCAGGAGGCGGCAAAGGATCTGGAAGAACTGATAGAGGCCGGGAAGCTGTATACAGAAGATATTTATGAGAATTATATTCAGGAGATTGTGGAGGCGAAAAAGCCGGTGGTAAAGGCTCTTTGCCTTCACATTGCCCACGACTGCAACCTGGCGTGCCGTTACTGCTTTGCGGAAGAAGGGGAATACCACGGACGCAGGGCTCTTATGAGCTATGAGGTGGGAAAGAAGGCTTTGGATTTCCTGATTGCGAACTCCGGCAGCAGAAAGAATCTGGAAGTGGATTTTTTTGGCGGAGAACCTCTTTTGAACTGGCAGGTGGTCAAAGACCTGGTAGCTTACGGAAGAGAGCAGGAAAAGATTCACAACAAAAATTTTCGTTTTACTTTGACGACTAACGGTGTTCTGTTAAACGATGAGGTGCAGGAGTTTGTGAACCGGGAGATGAGCAATGTGGTGCTCAGCATCGACGGCCGCAAGGAGATTCATGACCGGATGCGCCCGTTTCGCAGCGGGAAAGGAAGTTATGATCTGGTACTTCCCAAGTTCCAGAAGCTGGCGGACAGTCGGAATCAGGAACGTTATTATGTAAGAGGAACTTTTACAAAGTACAATAAAGATTTTTCCAAAGACGTACTGCATCTGGCGGATCTGGGATTTCGGCAGATCTCTGTGGAGCCGGTAGTGGGAACACAGGATGAGGAATACGCGCTGCAGAAGGAAGACCTGCCGGAGGTGTTCGCAGAGTATGATCGTCTGGCAGCGGAGATGGTGCGCCGTCTGGGCACGGAAAAAGCGTTTACGTTTTTCCATTTTATGCTGGATTTAACCGGCGGCCCCTGTGTGGCAAAGCGCCTGTCCGGGTGTGGTTCCGGGACCGAATATCTGGCGGTTACTCCCTGGGGAGACCTGTATCCTTGCCATCAGTTTGTCGGGGAAGAAAGATACCGGATGGGAAATGTGGACGAAGGCGTCAAAGAGATGAGAATCCGGGATGAATTCAAGACCTGCAATGTGTATTCCAAGGAATCCTGCAGGAATTGCTTTGCAAAGTTTTACTGCAGCGGAGGCTGTGCAGCCAACGGCTATAAATTTCATGGCTCCATCAACGAAGTCTGTGAGATCAGCTGTGAGCTGGAGCGAAAGCGGGTGGAGTGCGCCATTATGATCAAGGCCGCTGAGGCAGAACTGTTAACCGAACATGAAAACAGCATTCGTGCGTAAGAAATCCTTCCAGTTAAAGGGACGAAGAGAGCACAGATGCGGAACTTAAAACAGCATCTGTGTGAAAGGAGTCCAGGAAGGAATTCAGGACGCGAAGTCGTCCGGAAATCCTTCCAGTTAAAGGGACGAAGGGAGCACAGATGCGGAACTTTTATAGGAGAAAGTTATGAAGAAAAATAAAGCAGTTATCACCCTGCTTGTGACCATTGTCCTGACAGGGCTTTTACTTTTTACTGCTGCTGTTGGCTGGGGTGAAGACAAAGCGGGAGCAGCGGAGCATATCAAGCTGGGCTTGGATCTGGCAGGCGGTGTCAGCATTACCTACGAGGCAGTGGGAGAGGAAACACCGACAGCGGAGGATATGTCCGATACCATCTACAAGCTGCAGAAGCGTGTGGAAGTGTACAGTACAGAGGCGGAGGTCTATCAGGAAGGCTCTAACCGGATCAACATCGAGATTCCGGGCGTGACAGATGCCAACAGCATCCTGGCAGAGCTTGGCAAACCGGGATCCCTTCAGTTTCAGACCATGGACGGCGCGGTGGTGCTCGAAGGCACGGATGTGGCAGATGCGAGAGCCGGATCCAATACGGACGAGTTCACCGGCGGCCGGGAATATGTGGTACAGCTGACGCTGACCGATGAAGGCACGACCAAATTTGCCGTGGCAACGGCAGCCAATATTGGCAGTCAGATTGCCATCATCTATGACGGCGAAGTGATCAGTGCGCCTACGGTCAATGAAGCCATCGGAGGCGGACAGGCGCAGATCAGCGGAGACTTCACTTTTGAGGAGGCAGAGCAGCTGGCTTCTACAATCCGGATTGGTACTCTCTCTTTGGAACTGCAGGAACTGCGCTCCAACGTGGTGGGTGCAAAACTGGGAGAAGAGGCAATTGCAACCAGTCTGAAGGCAGGCGTGATCGGCTTTCTTCTGGTGATTCTTTTTATGATAGTTGCATACCGCCTTATGGGACTGGCATCCGGCATTGCCCTGACTTCCTATGTGGGTCTGGTACTGGGACTTCTGAACGGTTTCGAGATGACCCTTACCCTGCCCGGCATCGCAGGTATCATCCTCTCCATCGGTATGGCGGTGGATGCCAACGTGATTATCTTTGCCCGTATTCGGGAGGAGCTGGCCACCGGGAAGACGGTGCGTTCTTCCATGAAGATCGGTTTCCAGAAAGCGCTTTCTGCCATTGTGGACGGCAACATCACGACCCTGATCGCAGCACTTGTCCTGTCCCTGAAGGGATCCGGAAGCGTGAAGGGCTTTGCACAGACGCTGGCTCTTGGTATTGTGGTGTCCATGTTTACGGCGCTTGTGGTGACCAGACTGGTGCTGCATGCGTTCTATGCACTGGGACTTCAGGATGTGAAATATTTTGGTATTGCAAAAGAGCAGAAAGAGATCCATTTCCTGGCAAAGAAAAAGATTTGTTTTATCGTTTCTCTGGCAGTGATCGCCGGCGGACTGGTGCTGATGGGGGTAAATGCAGGTTCCCAAAAAGGAGCTCTGGCATACAGTCTGGAGTTCCAGGGTGGTACTTCTACCACGGTGGAGTTTCAGGAGGATTTGAGCATTGAAGAGATTGATGCGCAAGTAGTTCCGGTGGTATCAGAGGTTACAGGAGACAATGATATCCAGACACAGAAGGTGGCAGGAACCAACCAGGTGATCATCAAGACCAAGGAGCTGGATCTTGCCGGGCGCGAGGCTCTGAATACGAAGCTCTCCGAGTCCTTTGGGGTGGATAAGGCGACGATTACGGCGGAAAATATCAGCGGGGCCATCAGCCAGGAAGTGAAAAATGACGCTATTGTGGCAGTTATCATTGCGACAGTCTGTATGCTGATCTACATCTGGATCCGCTTTAAAGACGTACGTTTTGCAACCAGTGCGGTGGTGGCGCTGGTGCATGATGTGCTGGTAGTGCTGGCTTTCTATGCGGCAGCACGGGTGTCTGTGGGCAATACTTTTATTGCCTGTATGCTGACGATTGTCGGTTACTCCATCAATGCGACCATCGTCATCTTCGACCGGATCCGGGAGAATATGGCAGACATGAAGAAAAAAGATACTTTGGAGGGCGTGGTGAACGCAAGCATCACGCAGACTCTGACCAGAAGCATCTATACATCACTGACTACTTTTGTGATGGTGGCAGTGCTCTATATTCTGGGTGTGGCGTCTATCAAAGAGTTTGCTCTGCCGCTGATGGTTGGCATTGTATGCGGAGCCTATTCGTCTGTGTGCATCACAGGGGCGCTCTGGTATATCATGAAGACAAAATTTGTAAAAAAAGAAGCATAACGAATCCGAAAAAGCGGGCGTCAGTGGGCGCCCGTTTCTTAAAAAAAAGAACAGATAAGAGGAGTAACCAAGATGTTCAGAAAAGCAACCAAGGAAGATGTGGACCGGATTGCCGAAATCTACGATGAAATTCACGCGGAAAATGAGGCAGGAAGGATGACGACGAACTGGATCCGGGGTGTTTATCCTTCGAAAGAGACAGCGATGTCATCCATCGAGTGCCAGGATATGTTTGTGGAGGAGGTACAGGGACGTATTGTGGCAGCTGCCAGAATCAACCAGGAGCAGGTGCCGGAATACGCCCGGGCAGACTGGGAGCATGACGCCGGAGAAGACCAGGTGATGGTTCTGCATACGCTGGTGGTCTCACCGAAGGAAGCAGGAAAAGGCTATGGGACAAAATTTGTCACGTACTATGAGAATTATGCTTTGGAGCATGGATGCCCATATCTGCGTATGGACACCAATTTTTACAACAAAGGAGCAAGAAAGCTGTACAAAAAACTTGGATACAAGGAAATATCCGTAGTTCCGTGCGTGTTCAACGGGATTCCGGATGTGCAGCTTGTCTGCCTGGAGAAGAAATTAACTCAGACGACAGAACAGCAGGAGGATAACAATGGGAATTATTTATAACGAAACATACAGAACCTGGACACTGCATACCAGAAATACGTCCTATCAGATGAAGGCGGGAAATCTGGATTATCTGCTGCATCTGTACTATGGACCTTCCATCTGTGATCCGGATATGAGTTATCAGATCCGGCAGTACGACCGTGGCTTTTCCGGCAATCCCTATGAATCCAGAAATGAAAGAACCTTTTCTCTGGACGCGCAGCCGCAGGAATTCAGCACCCAGCAGCAGGGAGATTTTCGTGTATCCAGCATCGAAGTGGTAAACGGCGATGGAAGTCATGTTTTCCACGGGAAGACGACAGATCACCAGATCCAGAAGGGAAAATACCGGCTGGATACGCTGCCGTCGGTGTTTGCCGGAAAGGATGACACGGCAGATACTTTGCAGATCACTCTGACAGATCAGATCAGCAAGGTGCAGGTGCTTCTCCTGTACAGTGTCTTTGAGGAAGCGGACATCATTACCAGGGCGGTCAAAGTGGTCAATCAAGGGGATCAGCCGGTTCATATAAAGAAAATCATGTCCGTCTGTCTGGATTTCCTCAATGGGGCCCGCATGGATCTGGTCAGTCTGCCGGGCCGTTACGGGCAGGAACGCCAGGTGGAGCGTCAGCCCATGACCCATCATATCCATACCATCGGAAGTGTACGCGGATTCTCCAGCCATCAGCAGAATCCTTTTGTGATTCTCTGCGACCGGGAGGCAACGGAGGATCATGGAGACTGCTATGGATTTTCTCTGATGTACAGCGGCAATTTCCTGGCAGAAGCAGAACTGGACCAGTATGATCAGCTTCGTCTTGTCATGGGAATCAGCCCGAAGCAGTTCTTTTATCAGCTGAATCCGGGAGAAATGTTTGAAGGGCCGGAGGTGGTCATGGCTTTTTCAGAACATGGCTTTACAGGTCTGTCTCATCTGTATCATGATTTTTACCGGACCAATCTGTGCGAGAGCAAATATGTTCAGAAGGTGCAAAGACCGGTACTGATCAACAGCTGGGAAGCAGCCTTTATGGATTTTGATGACGTGAAGCTGGTGGAGATCGCAAAGGCAGCTCAAAAGATGGGCGTGGATCTTCTTGTGATGGATGACGGCTGGTTTGGAAAGAGGGATGACGACAACAGCAGTCTTGGAGACTGGGTGGTGAACCAGGACAAGATCCGGTGCGGACTGGACCGGCTTGTGGAGCAGATCAATGATCTGGGAATGAAGTTTGGCATCTGGTTTGAGCCGGAGATGGTTTCGGAGGACAGTGATCTTTACCGTGCGCATCCGGAATGGGCCATGGAGATTCCGGGAAGGAAAGGAGTACGCAGCAGAAATCAGCTGGCTCTGGATATGAGCAGAAAAGAGGTGCAGGATTATCTGATCAAGAGTATCAATCAGATCCTGGACAATGCCAATATCTTCTATGTCAAATGGGATATCAACCGTTCTCTTGCTGACATCTGGTCCAATGCACTGCCCGCCGGGCAGCAGGGAGAAGTCTGTCACCGCTATATTCTGGGACTTTACCGGGTGATGGACGGCATTATCAAGACTCATCCGGATATTCTGTTTGAGGGCTGCAGCGGAGGGGGCGGCAGATACGATCCGGGTATGCTGCACTATTATCCTCAGTACTGGGTCAGCGACAACAACCATCCGATTGACCGGCTGAAACTGCATTACGGCACTTCCTTTGTCTATCCGGTGTCCACGATGGGCGCTCATATATCGGACAGCGGACGGCTGGTGCCTCTTAAGACAAAAGCGGTGGTGGCCATGTGCGGAACGTTTGGATATGAGCTGGATGCCACACATCTGACAAAGGAGGAGCAGGCTCTTTGCAGGGAGCAAAGTGATCTGTTCCGGAAATATTATCCTCTGATCATCAAGGGGGATTATTACCGGCTGACCAATCCGTTTGAGACGGGAAATATGACTGCCTGGGCTCATGTGAGCAAGGACAAAAAGGAAGCGCTTTTGAGCGTGATTGTGACCAACTTAACCTGCAACGGCCCTCAGGAATATATTCGCATGAAAGGACTTTTACCAAATGCGTTTTATACCGTGAATGGAAAAGAAGAGCTGTATTCCGGCTCTGCGCTGATGCATGCAGGGCTTCCCATCGAGCGGGAAGTACCGGAATACACTGCATTTCAATTTCATATTCAAAGGAGAGACTGACCGATGGCAAAATGGGTGGAGATCCGAAAAGGAGCAGACTTTCAGGCGATCGGAAGGCGGTTTGGGATCTCTCCTTTTACCGCCCGCCTGATTCGCAACAAAGAGATTACAGGAGAAGAGGAGATTGAGCAGTATCTTCACGGAGGGATCCAGGATCTGCATCCGGCGTCTTTGATGAAAGGGATTCCGGAAGCGGTAAAACTGCTGAAAAAGAAGATTCAGGAAAACGTACCGATCCGGATCATCGGAGACTATGACATCGACGGAGTGTGTGCCACCTATATTCTCCTGCAGGGGTTTCAAAAGGCAGGCGCGCGGGTGGACACGGATATTCCGGACCGGAAAAAAGACGGTTACGGTCTGAACCGGGAGCTGATCCGCAGAGCATACGAGGCAGGCGTGGACACCATTGTCACCTGTGACAACGGCATCGCCGCGCCGGCAGAGGTTGCTTTTGCAAAAGAGATGGGCATGACGGTCATTGTGACGGATCATCATGAGCTTCAGGAGGTGGTGCCGGATGCCGATGTCATCATCAATCCCAGACAGCCCGACTGCCCGTATCCCTATAAAAAGCTGTGCGGAGCTTCTGTGGCCTGGAAACTGGTTCAGGCGCTGTGGGAGGATCTGTTGCTTTTGCAGGACATGCTGTATGAGGATCTTCTGATGTTCGCCGCTTTTGCGACGGTTGGAGATGTGATGGATCTCACCAAAGAGAACCGGATCCTGGTAAAAGAGGGCTTAAAGTGCCTGCGAAGGACGGCTCATCCGGGGATGTCGGCATTGATCGAGGTCAATGGGCTGGACCGGGAGCAGCTTTTAGCCTATCACATCGGATTCGTCCTGGGACCCTGCATCAATGCCAGCGGCAGGCTGGATACGGCCAAACGCGCCCTGGACCTTTTAAACACCACCGATTGGGACGAAGCGAAGGAAAAGGCAGCGGAGCTGAAAACCTTCAATGACGAGCGCAAGGCCCTGACAGAGCGGGGGGTGAAGGAGGCTGTGGACCAGATCGAGGGCAGTGATCTTATGAAAGACAGGGTGCTGGTTATCTATCTTCCGGACTGCCACGAGAGTCTGGCGGGAATTATCGCCGGCCGGATCCGGGAACGCTATTATCGCCCGGTCTTTGTGCTCACCAAAGGAGAAGAGGCGGTAAAAGGGTCCGGCCGTTCGATCGAGGCATATTCCATGTTCCAGGAAATGAGCGGATGCAGGGAACTTTTTCTGAAATACGGAGGACATCCCATGGCGGCCGGTCTGTCCATTGCGGAAGAGAACGTACCGGAATTTCGCAGGCGGATCAACGCGGCTTGCACTTTGACAAAAGCGGATCTGACCGAGGTGATTCGCATCGATCTGGCGCTTCCTTTTTCCTGTGTGTCGGAGCCACTGATCGAGGAGCTTGCACTTCTGGAACCTTTTGGAAAGGGCAATACCAAGCCGGTCTTTGCGGCGAGAAATGTACAGATCTTAGAAGCAAAAGTGCTCGGAAAGAATCAGAATGTGCTTCGGATGAAGCTTGTGGATGAGAGTCAGACGGTGCAGGAGGGCATCTATTTTAACAGTTGTATGCAGGAGGTGCTGGCGGATCTTCAGGGAAGGCCCAAAATACATATTCTGTATTATCCGGAGGTTCATGAATACCGGGGCCGCAGAAGTCTGCAGCTTCGGGTGGTGAATTATTGCTGACCGATTGCGAAGCGGTTTGTTTTGTGATATAGTTAAAAGCAAATGGGAAGGAGCGTGTACGGATGAAAAAAGTAGAAGACTATGTAGTGAGTATTCCGGATTTTCCGGAACCGGGAATTATCTTTCGGGATGTGACTTCTGTTCTGCAGGATGCAGAAGGACTGAAGCTGGCCATTGAAGGAATTCAGGAAAAGCTGGAAGGCCTGGAATTTGACGTGATTGCAGGCACAGAGTCCAGAGGATTTATCTTTGGTATGCCGGTGGCTTACAATTTGCACAAGCCCTTTGTGCTGGTGCGTAAAAAGGGAAAACTTCCCAGAGAGACCATATCCATGGAATATGAACTGGAGTACGGAAGTGCAGTGATTGAGATGCACAAAGATTCCATCCGGCCGGGACAGAAAGTGGTTTTGATCGATGATCTGATCGCCACAGGAGGAACCATTGAGGCAGCTGCAAAGCTGGTGGAACTTCTGGGCGGTGAAGTGGTCAAAATGGTGTTTTTGATGGAGCTTGCCGGTCTGAAAGGCAGAGAAAGACTGGCAAAGTACGATGTGGACAGTGTGATTTGTTACGAAGGAAAATAAGTCTGGCAGTTGTAAATATATTTGATAGAGACGGTGATGAGCATGACAGCAGCAAAGGAAATTCGCAAGGATGACAGAAATATCAAAGTGATGGAAGACTTTACAAGTCCGGATGCTTTATATCAGGAGTTGATCAGAAGTGTGGTGAGGTATCATCCCTCCACCGATATTTCCATGATTGAAAAGGCATATCAGATTGCGCTGGATGCCCACAAGGACCAGGTGCGAAAGTCAGGAGAGCCATATATCATCCATCCGATCTGTGTTGCGATTATTCTTGCGGAGCTGGAACTGGACAAAGAGAGCATCGTTGCAGGGCTTCTGCACGATGTGGTGGAGGATACTCCGATGACCTCGGAGGACGTGGCGAAGATGTTCGGAGAAGAGGTGGCGCTTTTGGTAGACGGTGTCACCAAGTTAGGACAGCTCAGTTATTCGTCGGACAAGGTGGATGAGCAGGCGGAGAATCTAAGAAAGATGTTTCTGGCCATGGCAAAGGATATCCGTGTGATCTTGATCAAGCTTGCGGACCGTCTGCACAACATGCGGACACTGAAATACATGCGTCCGGAAAAGCAGAAGGAAAAAGCCAGAGAGACCATGGATATCTATGCGCCCATTGCCCAGCGGCTGGGCATCTCCAAGGTAAAAATCGAGCTGGATGATCTGGCGCTTAAGTATCTGGAACCGGAGGTCTATTATGATCTGGTGGCCCAGATATCTGATAAAAAAAGTGTACGGGAAAAATACGTACAGTCTGTGGTGGCAGAAGTAAAGCAGCATATGGACAACTCCAATATTGAGGCTGACGTCAAGGGCCGGGTAAAGCATTTCTTCAGCATCTATAAAAAGATGGTCAATCAGGACAAAACCCTGGATCAGATCTATGACCTTTTTGCGGTTCGGATTCTGGTGGGCTCAGTGAAGGATTGTTATGCGGCTTTGGGGGTTATCCATGAGATGTATAAGCCGATTCCCGGGCGTTTTAAAGACTATATCGCCATGCCCAAGCTCAATATGTACCAGTCTTTGCATACGACGCTGATCGGTCCTAAGGGACAGCCCTTTGAGATCCAGATTCGGACCTATGATATGCACAAGACAGCAGAGTACGGCATCGCCGCCCACTGGAAATACAAAGAAAGCGGCGGCAGCACCGAGCAGAATATGGAAGGAAAGAACAGTGCGGAGGAAAAGCTGACCTGGCTTCGGCAGATCCTGGAATGGCAGCGGGATGAGTCGGATAACCGGGAATTTATGAACCTGTTGAAAAGCGACCTGGATCTGTTTTCTGACAGTGTCTACTGTTTTACGCCAGGCGGAGATGTGAAGACGCTTCGGCGGGGAGCCAATCCCATTGATTTTGCATACAGTATTCACAGTGCGGTGGGCAATAAGATGATTGGAGCCCGGGTAAACGGCAAGCTTGTCCCCATTGATTACCGGATTCACAACGGGGACCGGATTGAGATTATCACCTCCCAGAATTCCAAAGGCCCCAGTCGTGACTGGCTGAACATTGTCAAGACCACCCAGGCAAAGAATAAGATCAACCAGTGGTTTAAGACGGAGTTCAAAGAGAGCAACATCATAAAAGGCAAGGAACTGGTGGCTCAGTACTGCAAGATGAAAGGCATCCAGATGCAGTTCATCGTCAAGCCGGAGTATCAGGAGAGTGTTCTTCGCAAATACGGCTTCCGGGATTGGGATTCTGTGATGGCGGCTGTGGGACATGGAGGCTTAAAAGAGGGCCAGGTCGTGAACCGCCTGGTGGAAGAGTGTGAAAAGGCCCGGAAGAAGGCGGTTACGGATGCCCAGATTATGGAGAGTATGGAGGAATCCAGAGGCCAGAGGCTGCGCATTGCCAAATGCGGCAGCGGAGTTGTGGTCAAAGGGATCGACGATGTGGCGGTGCGTTTTTCCAGGTGCTGCAATCCGGTGCCGGGAGATGAAATTGTCGGTTTTGTGACCAGAGGCCGGGGGGTAACCATACACCGGACAGACTGCGTAAATATGCTTCACCTGGCGGAGTCGGAGCGGGAACGTCTGATTGATGCCGAATGGCAGGGCGGCGTCAAGGCAAGAGCCGGGGGGAAATATACCACAGAGATCAAGATCTACTGCAACAATCGAACCGGACTGCTGGCTGATGCCTCCCGGGTTTTAAGCGAGAGGGGAATCGATGTGATTTCTATGAACGTCCGGACCAGCAAGCAGGGAACAGCGACGATCACCGTGAGTTTCGACATCTCCAGTGTGGAGGAGCTAAACAAGATCATAGAGAAGCTAAGACAGGTGGAGAGTGTGCTGGATATCGAGCGGTCCGTCAGCTGACAGGAGGGGGCTTATGGCAAATATCAAGATAGCATCATTGACTGTGGGGGAGCTGGCGGTGAACTGCTGGCTTCTGGGGAACGAAGATACAAAAGAAGCGCTGGTGATTGATCCGGGAGATGAGGCCGGGCGGATCCAGGACTTTGCAGAGCGAAGCGGCTGGGTGATCCGGCATATTCTTCTGACCCATGGTCATTCTGATCATATGGGAGGGGTGGAGGCACTTCGGGAGGCCACAAAGGCGCCGGTTTATGCGCTGCAGGAAGAAGAAGTCATGCTTCTGGATGCAAAGACCAACCTTTCGGTGTTCATCAATCACAGACCCATCACTGTCCGGGCAGACGAGTTTTTAAAAGACGGACAGAAGCTGACCCTGTGCGGCATTTTGCTTGAGGTCTTTCATACACCTGGACATACTCCGGGAGGCTGCTGCTTTTACTGCGAAGAGGCAAAAAGTGTATTTTCCGGGGACACACTGTTTCATGGTTCCGTGGGGAGAAGCGATTTTCCGGGAGGAAGTATGTCAAAGCTGGTGTGTTCTGTAAGGGAGAAGCTTCTGGTGCTTCCAGAGGAGACGGCAGTGTATCCGGGACATGGAGAGATGACTACGATTGGCTATGAGAAAAAATACAATCCGTTTTTAGGATGAAAGTTTCCATGTTTGGTATCATGGTTACGGCGGAAATCGAAATATGGTGTCGCAGATTGTTGTGCTTTGCGACACAGGCAATCTGCCATTCACATTTACGCATATTATACGCAGTTCACATTATTTTTGCAATATCAAGCAGAGTCATTTTAGCGGGAGCGCGCAGTCAGATTAGACGCTGATTGCTTTATGTTTAAGCACTCTTTTCGAATGTCGCAAGGCACAACACTTTGCGACATTCGGAAAGAGTATTTTTTATGCAAAAAAACGAATGTCATGACACAGTTCAAGTCTGTCAGAGGGGAAAAACAGAATTGAATGGGATAAAAAAAAGGAACAGAGCATCGGAACGCGGACGGTCAAAGGATAAGAATCTGGACCGTTTGACAGGAACATTGAAAAGAAACGTTGCTGAAGCAGGTATTGCATCCAGACTGAGAGAAAAACATAGCGGTACGCTTTTTTTGTGTGATGTGGACGACTTAAGTCAGATTAACAAGCAGTATGGACATCTGGCCGGCGATCAATGTCTGAAGCAGGTGGCACAGATTCTCTCCTATATGATTCAGCCGGATGACATCTTTGGCAGACATGGCGGAGATGAGTTTATGATTTTCATGCCGGACTGTGTGGAGCTGCAGCAGGCAGAAGAGATCTGCAGGCGGATGGAGAATCGTTTCCGCGCCGGACGAAAAGGCAGGATTCCTCTTTCTGTGACCGTGATCTGGGTTCTGTGCCGTCCGGGAGATACCTGCAGAAGACTGCTGAAGCGTGCGGAGGAAAAGCTGGAAGGACAAAAAGCCCTATACAGTCCGTCCAGAGCACAAAAGGGTAAGGATCATTACAAAAAGGATGTGCAGCAAGTTCAAAAGGAGCTGATGGAGGAGATTCAAAAGCCGGGAGCTTATTGTCAGGATTATGAAACATTCAAGAGTATTTACCGTTTTCTGGAACGCGGAATTATCCGAAGCGGACAGAAGGCGTGTGTCATCCTGATCACGGTTGTGGATGAACAGGGAGGAAGTCTTCTCCCAGGAGAAAAGGATGTGTTGATGGAACAGCTTGGGGAGGAGATTGGATCCGCGCTTCGGATTGGAGATGTATATACCAGATATTCCAGCAGCCAGTATCTGTCGTTGGTCATTGACACCACAGAAGGACAGGCAGACAGGATTGTAGACCGGATCAGGAATCAGTTTCTCGCAGGCAAAGAAGGCAATGACATCCTGATTCACCATTGTTATGAACTGCAGCCGGCCCGGGTCGGGATACGAACCGGATGACATGCGTGTTTGAGGAAGTGATGGGGTGTGATGATGAAAAAACTGCAGGTAAAAATGTTTGGCGGATTTTCTGCCAGATATGGGGATGAGGTTTTGTCTTTTGGCAGGCAGAGAGATTCCAAATTCAGACAGTTGTTCTTGATTCTGATGACCAGGCCAGGACAAGAATTCAGCAAAAGGGATATTGCCGGAAGCCTTTATGGGCAGGAGGAAGTGGAAGACCCCAATGCAAGCCTCAATAATACGATCTTTCGGCTTCGCAGATATCTGGAACTGTCACCGCTGCCGTCGGGAGATTATCTGATTTTAAACGAGGGAGTTCTGCGGTTCGACGGAGGCATTGCCGTGGAGTCGGACGTCTGGAGCTTTGAAAATGCAGCACGGGAATTTGAGCAGGAACAGGGGGAGGCAGACAGAGTAGATTTGTGTCGGAAGGCCTGTGAACTTTATCAGGGAGAATTTCTGCCCTGGCTGTCAAATGAACAGTGGGTCATAGAGAAAAGCCGTAACTATCAAAAGCTGTACTTTCGGATGCTGGGTTATCTGCTCCGACGTCTGAAAGAAGATGGTGACTACAAAAGTATGGAACAAGTCGCTGCTCAGGGAGCAAAACTTTATCCCTGTGAGGGATGGGAGCTCTGGCAGATTGAGAGCCTGAATGCGCTGGGACGCCGTAAGGAGGCAGAGGAGGTATATCGGAAAACGGTGGCATATGTACAGGAGACCGGCGGATTTCTGTCCCAAAAGCAGCAGGAGCGGTTTCGGGAGATGGAAACCAGAATATGCCGGCCGGAGGGGACAAATGCAGAGATCTGCAGATGTCTTTTGGAACAGGAACCAAAGCAGGGGGCTTATGCCTGTACGCTTCCTGGTTTCTCCGATTGTTTTCGCATGCTGAAACGGGTGATTGCCAGAGAGGGGAACAGTTTCAGCCTTATTCTGTGCACCATTCTGGATGGTACGGGTCATCCTGCGACAGACCGGGCGTATTGTGAAAAGCAGGGAAAAAAGCTGTGTGTTTGCTTTCAAAAACATCTGCGCAGAGGGGATGTGTATACCAGATACAGCTCAGGCCAGTACCTGCTTTTGTGTATTGGTGCTGAAAAAGAGAACGTCGCCGAGATCAAAACCCGCATTGACATGGATTTTCGAAAACGCTGCAAAGGCCGCGGCGGACTCAGCATGCAGCTTTTAGATGACGGAAATATCTGGTAGAGATTATGTGCGGTATCGGAACAAAAGTGCGAAATAAAAGCGTGAAATACATAAATAGAAGAAGATGAAAGAGTTTGTGAAAGAGGGGGTTTGCTATACTGTATTCCAGGTAGCTTTATGAATTTGCTATGTAATCTTATGGTTTCAAGGGAAAAGAAAGGTAGAGCCAGGATGAAAAGAAGAAAAGTCATGAAAGCAATTGCTGCAGCCGGTATTGCCATCGGAGGTGCAGGCGCATTCCAAAATGGAAATATGGTATACGCAGCAGAGCTTGATCAGGAAGAGTCAGATGAGTTAATACTTCCCGCAGAGGAAGAAGAGACATTAAATAGCGAGACACCGGAAGCAGAGGTGGAAGAGGAAGCGGCGGACAGTGAGGCGTCGGAGGCGGAAGAGCCGGCGGCACCGGAAGCATCGGAAGCCGAAGAAACGTCGGAAGCAGCAGAAGATGTCGGTTCTGAGGAAGAGTCGGAAGCAACAGAAAGTTCGGAGGGCAAAGGAGAATCTGAAACGACAGAAAGTTCGGAGTCCGAAGAGCAGCCAGGTTCCGCGGAAAGCTCTGAATCTGAAGCAACAGAAAGCTCTGAGACCGAGAAAGACTCAGAATCAACGGTGAACTCCGAGTCAGAAAAAGAGTCTGGCTCTACAGTAAGTTCCGAATCGGAGGAGCAGTCCGGCTCCACGACAGTTTCTGAGTCGGAGCAGTCCGGTTCCACGGTGAGTTCCGAATCGGAGGAACCGTCCGGTTCCACGACAGTCTCCGAGTCGGAGCAGTCCGATTCCACAGTGAGTTCCGAATCAGAGGAACCGTCCGGCTCCACGGCAGTCTCTGAGTCGGAGCAGTCTGGCTCTACGATGCTCTCCGAGTCCGAAATGCAGTCTGAATCGACTGTAAATTCCGAGGCATCCGTATCCGATTCTGAATCCTTGTCAGAGAGTGAATCTTTGTCCGCAAGCGACTCTGAGGCACTGAATGATAAAGCTTTCATCGATGAAAGCGGACTGTTCAGCCCGGCAGAGTTTCGGATGCTGAAAATGGCACAGGCGAAAGCTGCAGCGGGTGAGGAACTGACAGAGGAAGAAAAGGCACTGCTTGCAAAATCCGAGTCTGCAAGTACAGCACTGTCAGATACATACAGCGCCATGAAGTCTGACTCCGAGACGGCAAGCACGCAGGCGTCAACCAGCATGTCAACACTGGAGTCTGCATCCCAGAGTGCCTTTACGTTTCAGAGTGAGAGCCTTTACAACTCTCTGTCTACAGAGCAGAGCTTAAGTACTGCTACATCGGAAGCTGTTTCTGAGGCACAGAGTGAGTATGACAGTCTTTTGGAACACTATAATGATGGAGAACAAAGACTTCAGAGACTGGAAATACTCCGGACGCTGATCCAGGCACAAGAAGAGGTTGTTAACCGGAAGATTCAACAGGCGTTGAACAGAATTGATAAAAATCTTGATAAGGTTGGTTATTATAATGAGGCAGACAAACTGGCAGAATTGCTGATCCAGTATAAAATGCTTACGGATGCGCAAGTAAATAACTATACAGATGTCAAGTTTTCCAAATGGGAAGATAACGGGAGCGGGGTTGACGGGAAGCATGTAAAAGCAACCTATAAAGATGCAGATGGAAAGGTATATGAGAGGTATTTTGATTATGTCACAGCAGATGCAGACGGCAATCCTATAGCGGACAGAAACGGATCTGGATCATGGGGGACGGCATTAACTCCCAACCGCGATAATGCAGATAAAGTAAGACATATCTATATTGTAGAGCTTTTTAAAGAAAACAACGGGAAGTTCCATTTCAATAAAAATGATAATTTTAAAGGCGGTACTGCCTATTTCAGTGAAAAAGACTTTGTTGACGGCAAAGATGAATATCAGAATGAGTATCGCAGTGAGTATGTGGAAAAATCGGAGGCGCTCAGCTTAAAAGAAAGTGAGAGCACAAGCCAGAGCGTATCGCTTTCTTCGGAATCGCAGAAAGCAAGTACCGAAGCCAGCACCAGTTTGTCGGCCAGTGCGAGTACATCACAAAGTGAAAGCACACGTCAGTCCAACATGGCAAGCACATCACTAAGTGAGAGCTTGTCTCTGTCCACCAGTGCAAGTACATTTGAGTCTTCCTACATAAGTGAAAGCGAGTCTCTGAGAGACCGCCGGATAAGTGAGAGCGAGAGTGCCAGCACAGTAGTAAGTGAGAGCGAGAGCGCATCAACGGTAGTGAGTGAAAGCGAAAGTACCTCAACCATGGTGAGTGAAAGTGAAAGCACCAGCACGGTAGTGAGCGAGAGTGAGAGTACCTCAACCATAGTGAGCGAGAGTGAGAGTACTTCAACCGTAGTGAGCGAGAGTGAGAGTACTTCAACGGTGGTGAGTGAGAGTGAAAGCACCAGCACGGTAGTAAGCGAAAGTGAGAGCACGTCAACCGTAGTAAGTGAAAGTGAAAGTACTTCAACCATAGTAAGTGAGAGCGAAAGTACGTCGACTGTGGTAAGTGAAAGCGAAAGCACCAGTACCATAGTGAGCGAAAGTGAGAGCACGTCAACGGTAGTAAGCGAAAGCGAAAGTACGTCGACTGTGGTAAGTGAAAGCGAAAGCACCAGTACCATAGTGAGCGAAAGTGAAAGCACGTCGACGGTAGTAAGCGAAAGCGAAAGTACCAGTACCGTAGTGAGCGAAAGCGAAAGTACATCTACTGTGGTAAGTGAAAGCGAAAGTACGTCAACCGTAGTAAGTGAAAGCGAAAGCACCAGCACGGTAGTGAGCGAAAGTGAGAGCACGTCAACGGTAGTAAGCGAAAGTGAAAGTACCAGTACCGTAGTGAGCGAAAGTGAGAGCACGTCAACGGTAGTAAGCG
>OFGP01001159.1_pt1 | contig 20691 bp, 25 predicted proteins | sample 1521781 | NCBI WGS metagenome assembly OFGP01 (sample SAMEA3504113, study PRJEB24116) | mouse gut metagenome | biome: mouse gut; feature: mouse-associated habitat; material: faeces | place: Denmark | collected 2011
AAAGCCGTAATCTCTCAGGCAAAAGGACAGGATTGGTTAATGTCGCCCCCCGAGCGGGAAATCCAGGGGGGAGGGATTCATTTTTTCTGTCTTTGAGAGCAGCGGGGAGGCGTTGGCGCCTCCCCGCATTTTCTTTTGATATGTAAATTGAAAAAGGAAAAGGAGAGAAGAGTATGGAACAGATCTATAGCGCAGTCGCAGCAGGAAACTCATGGCTTAACGACATCGTGTGGGGGATCCCGGCCCTATTCCTGCTGATGGGCGCGGGCATCATCCTGACGGTGGGCTTGAAGGGCTTCCAGTTCCGGAAGTTCGGCTATGCCATGAAGAACACCGTAGGCAAGATGTTCAAAAAACAGGAGGCCAAGGCCGGCGAGGTTACCCCCCTCCAGGCCCTGACCACCGCCCTGGCGGCTACCGTAGGCACCGGCAACATCGCCGGTATCACCACCGCCGTCACCCTGGGCGGCGCGGGAGCGATCTTCTGGCTGTGGGTGTCCGCCCTGTTGGGTATGGCCACCAAGTACTCCGAGGTGTTGCTGTCGGTGAAATACCGGGAGCGCAATGTCCTGGGCGACTGGGTAGGCGGCCCCATGTACTACATCAAGAACGGCCTGGGCAAGAACTGGAAGTGGCTGGGCGCGGTATTCTGCGTACTGGGCGGCCTGGCCTCCTTCGGCATCGGCAACGCCGTGCAGGTCGGTAATATCACCGACTCGATCAATACCGCCATCCAGTCCTTTGTCCCCGCCGCCGCGGACCATCAGATGGTCATCAACATCGTTGTGGCCGTGATCCTGATGGCTGTGATCGGCGTGGTGCTGGTGGGCGGCATCAAGCGTATCGGCGAAGTTACCGAGTTCCTGGTGCCCATCATGTCCGTTATCTATATCGCGGCCTGCCTGGTTGTCATTGTTGTCAATATTACCAAGGTGCCCGCCGTCTTCGGCATGATCTTCCAGGGCGCGTTCACTCCTGCGGCCGTCACCGGCGGCGCCGCCGGCGTGGGCATCAAGACCTGCATCACCTGGGGCGTCAAGCGCGGCGTATTCTCCAACGAGGCCGGCCTCGGTTCCGCTCCTATCGCCCATGCGGCCACCTCTGAGACGAACCCTGTCAAGCAGGGCCTCTACGGCATCTTTGAGGTGTTCATGGACACCATCGTCATCTGCACCCTGTCCGGCCTGACCCTGCTGCTGACCTTGGACGCCAGCACCCTTAACTACGGCGTGGCCGGCAGCACCTCCTTGAACGCTATGGCTCTTGGCACCGTCTTCGGAGGCAAGGCCGGCGCGCTGGTCATTGCGATCGGCCTGAGCCTCTTCGCCCTGTCTACCGCTTTGAGCTGGGGCCTCTACGGTACCCGCTGCTGGGAGTTCCTGCTGGGCGAGAAGGCCGTGAAGCCCTACCAGATCATCTATACGCTGGTGGTCCTCATCAGTGCGACCATGAGCCTGGACCTGGCCTGGGACATTGCCGACACCCTCAACGGCCTTATGGCGATCCCCAACCTGATTGGATTGATCCTCCTGTGCCCGGTGGTCTTCAAGCTGACCAAGGAGTATTTCGACAACGAAAAACAGCTTAGAAGATAAGCTGTTCCCCTCCTACTAGAGAAGAGGACCGCCCTTAATGGGCGGTCCTCTTCATAGGATTTTTTCGCAGGGCGGCGGAATACCCTGTTGGTTCAGAAAATCCTGCCCCCAGCGGCACATGGCGTCCAGCACCGGCACTACGCTTTCACCGAAGGGCGTCAGGGAATACACCGTCTTGGGGGGCCGCTCCGGGATCACCTTCCGGCGGACCATGCCGCACTCTTCCAGGGCCCGGAGCTGCTGGGTCAGCATCTTGGGCGTCGCCCCGGGGAGCAGCCGCTGGAGGGCCATGTACCGTTGGGGGCCGTCTTTCAGATACCACAAGAGCAGGGACTTGTACTTCCCGCCAATCAGGGAGAGTGTGGCCTCCACCGGGCATGTAAACTGCTGCTGTCTCATGTAACCTCCGCTTTGCATCGACTGGTTTTCTATGATTATAGCAGATTTTTTCCTCGTTGAGAAGAGCTACCCTTTTGGAAAGCATCTTCCTCATAAGTGCCCTCTTGCGGATATTTTCAGATATGGTACAATGAAGCTGCCTGGGAAACCAATTCAAGTAAAGGAGATTTGTCCTATGGATTTCATGGAACTGGCAAAGAAACGCTGCTCCATCCGCGCCTACACAGACCGGAAGGTGGAGCCTGATAAGCTGGAAAAGATTCTGGAGGCTGCCCGTATCGCGCCCACGGCGAAGAACCTCCAGCCGGTGAAGCTGCTGGCGGTGCAGAGCGGGGAGGGGCTGGAAAAGGTCGGGAAAGCCGCCAACATTTACGGCGCGCCCCTGGCCGTCATTGTCTGCGCCGATCATGAGCGGAACTGGACCCGCCCCTTTGACGGAAAGCAGTCGGGAGACATCGACGCCTCTATCCTCACGGACCATATGATGCTGGAGGCGACCGAGCTTGGCCTGGGCAGCGTATGGATCTGCTATTTCAAGCCTGACGTGCTTCGGGAGGAGTTTGCCCTGCCGGATCATCTGGAGCCGGTGAATATTCTGGCTGTCGGTTACGCAGCCAGAGAATCCGCCAGCCCGGACCGCCACGACAAGGCCAGGGTCCCCATGGAGCAGCTGGTGTCCTACGAGAGTCTGTAATGTGAGAAGACCCCCGTCCGGTACAAGCCCGGGCGGGGGTCCTCCCATATTATGAAAGATGGAGGAAGGAGAAGAGCATATCCAGTGTCTTGAAGCGAAAGACAACGCCGTCCGATTCCCAGCGAACGCCGCCGTCATCCTCGGTGAGCTCGGCGGTAGTCAGAGGCTGGGCGATCGGGGAGAAGAGGACGCCCCACCACATGGGGGAGCTGTAGAGCAGCATAGCCAGCAGGCCGGCTATAATCGAAAGAATTACTTTATTTTTCAGTTTCATAATCGTTAAAATTTCCTGTTCGTAGTTGGAAGGGTCACTTTCAGTATGGACAGGAAATTTTTACATTATACAGGCCGGAGAAAAATTTTTTCGCTGCCGCTGCCATATGGCGGAACCAGGGACCTGCCAAACAAAATGGCCGCCATCCCGTTTTGGGGGATGGCGGTCAATCGCTTTTAATCTCTTGCCAGGGTAAACTGCTCTACCAGATGCTTCAGGCTGGGAGCCGCGGCGGCGCTCTCCTGGGCGGTGGCCGAGTTGGTCTGCACCACAGCGGAAATTTGGGCGACGCCCTCGGTAACCTGGCTGATCGCGGCGGTCTGGTTTTCTACTGCCGAGACGACAAGGTCCATCTGGGTGGTCACATGTCCGGCGTAAACGCTGGTCTGTTCCAGAGAGGCGGTAACCTTATTCACAACCTGGCTGCCCTCAGAGACAGCGGCGATGGACCCGCTGATCAGATCCTTTGTGGCCTTGGCGGCTTCGTCAGACTTGGCGGCCAGGTTGCGGACCTCGTCGGCGACTACGGCAAATCCCTTGCCGGCGGTCCCGGCCCGGGATGCCTCTACGGCGGCGTTCAAGGCCAGGATGTTGGTCTGGAACGCGATGTTCTCGATAGCGGCGATAATCTTGGAAATCTCCTCGGAGGATTTGGATATTTTCTCCATAGCCGAGTTCAGATCCTTGACATATTCCACGCTGATGCCGAGCTGTGCGCCGGCCTGGTTAACGAACCCGCCCGCCTCTTCAGCGGCGGCGGCGGTCTGCTTGGCGCTGGTGGAAATGTCGGCGATGGTAGCCGCCAGCTCCTCCACGGAGCTGGCCTGCTCCATGGAGCCCTCGCTCAAAGTCTGGGCGCCGGAGGAAACCTGGCCGCTGGCGGAGGAAACCTGGCCGGCGGAGGCATTGATCTGCCGCATGGTGCCGCTCAGCTCCGTTTTCAGCGTGCGCATGGAGGTCAGGATGCTCTGGAAGCCGCCCACATAGGCTTCGCGGTGAGTAGACTGGATGTCCAGGTTCTGATTGGCGATCTCCGTAAGGAGATAGTCAATATCATGGATGATGATGTTCAAGCCCTGCACCATCTCCGCCGTGGAGCGGGTGAGCTCCGCCGTCTCGTCCTGGCCGGTGGCCTGGGGGACAGGGGAGGACAGGTCGCCCTTTACCAGCAGCTTCATCCGCTCGGCGCAGGCCCGCATGGGGACGCTGATATTGCTGGACAGCTTCAAGGCAACCACAATGGAGGCCAGGCTGGCGGCAATAACGACCAGAATATTAAGGAGCATGCCAAAATATGTATCGGTAAGATAGTCCTTCTTCATCGCGGTGACGGCGACGCTCCAGCCGTCCGTGCCGTCCACCGGGGCATAGGCCGTATACCGAGGACCGTCGGAGGCGTTATAGCCGTCAAAGCCGCTTTTGCCCTGACGCATTTCCGCGTGAATGGCGGCCAGCCCTTTCAAGGACGCATCGGACTGCGCTTCCCGCTCGATATTCTGGGTAGTGATCGTCTCCAGGGTGGTGTCGGCGATGGTGTCTCCGGACTTGTTAATCATGTAGGCCCGGCAGTTTTCACTGACTTTGATGGAGGAAACGATGTCGTTGAGGAAGGTTTCCGGGGGGACAAAATAGACTACGCCTGCGACCTGGCTGCCGCGGGCCCCATCGGCGTAGATCGGGGCAGCTACCATGATGGACAGCTCGCCGGTGATTTTGCTGACCAAGGGCTCGGATACGTAGACGTTCCCCTGCATGGCCTGCTGTACGTATTCCCGGGTGGAGTAGTCGTTGCCGTCAAAAATGCTGATTCCATCCAGGCCGACGATGTTGCCGCGCTGGAAGCCGTGCATGCTGACGCGCTCGTCGATCACGGCGCGCTTTTCCTCTACGGACACGGATGCATCGGACAGCTGCGGGATACATCCCGTGTCCATGGCCACATTTTTATATGCGGTCAATTCCTGTCCAATGCGCTCCGCCGCCAGAATGGCAGTCTCGCTCAACATTCGATCTACCGTGGAAACGGTGTTCCTGTAGTTGAGCGCGATACTGACGGAGCCCACCAGTACCAGGGCGGCGATGACGGTTGCCATCAGGCATACGGTGATTTTTTTTCGAATACTCTTCATTTCTCTGCACCTCAATTGTTTACAACTGAACTACACCCCATTTTATGGGGGTATTACCATTATATTAACAGGCCGCCTTCTTGTCAATGGTTTCTGTGGCACAGTTACAGGTCCGCGACCGGATATATTGGGCCGCCGGCTCCTTTTGTTCCGGTTTTGGCATTTGCCTCTTGCTTCCGGCGCAGGAGGCCGCTAGATCCCCGCCGCATTGCAGGGGCGGCACAGATACGCCGCATATTGTCCGGACAGCTCCGCTGCAGCCTGCGCCGCAGTTCCCTGGTCCTGGAAGATGCCGAAAACCGTTGGTCCGCTGCCGGTCATGGACGCCGCCATCGCGCCCAGCTCCAGAAGCTCGCTCTTGATTACAAATACCTCCGCGTACCGCCGGGGGAGGACATCCTCAAATACATTGTACAATCTGCGTGCGATGCCCTCCAGGTCCTGCCGTTCCAAGGCGTTCAGCATCCCCGTCGTGTCCGGATGGCAGCGGAGCTTTCTCAGCCTGACCTGGGCGAACAGCTCCGGAGTGGAAACCGAGCAGGACGGTTTGCACACAACCAGCCAGCAGGGGGGGAGGGGAGGCAGATCGGTCAGCCGTTCGCCCCGCCCTTCGGCTAGGACCGTGCCGCCGCGAACGCAGTAGGGCACGTCGCTGCCCACCAGCGCGCCGATTTCCTCCAGCTGCTCCTCCGTCATATCCGGCATATAAAGCCGCCGCAGAACCCGCAGTACCGCCGCTCCATCGCTGCTGCCGCCGGCCATGCCAGCGCAGACGGGGACGTTCTTCTGGATGTCGATGGCAAGCCCCTCCGGCTCCATTCCGACAGACGAGAAAAACCGCAGAGCCGCCTTGGCGGCAATGTTTCCGTCGCCTTTGGGAAGATATGGCAGATCTGTCGTTACCGCAATTTCCTTTCCGGGACAGGTGGAAACCGTCACCCGGTCCGCAAGATCAATGGACTGCATAACCATTCGCATCTCGTGGTAGCCGTCCGGACGCTTGCCCAGAATATCCAATGTCAGATTCAGTTTTGCGCAGGCCGGTTCCGTACAGATCATAACGACCTCCCGCTTACAGCAATTTTTCCCCGCAGTGGGGGCAGACTCTCCCGGTATAGCTTCCCAAGTGCTTGCGGCAGTGGGGGCAGCGGTTGAATCTCAGCCATGACGTCGCCGCCAGGACGAAGCAGCTCAGTCCCACGTACATCAGCGCTTCGCTCTCCAGCGCACTGCCCAGTGGAAGCAGAATCAACGCCAGGGCCGCAAACAGCATCATCATTGGCCGCACCTGTTCCCGCTTCATACGCTCCGCACCTCCGTCCGGCCTGCCGGACAGTCCGATCCGTCAACAGCCGTCTGCTTAGTTTCAACGTGTTCCTTTCGAAGGCTGTGCAATCCACCTTCAAAAAAATCCCTAAATTTCATACCTGCCTCTTGATACATCAATCAATATGTATATCATCTAAAAGGAAAGGGAGACGGTCATGACCGGCTGGGCTTCCGCACCGGCGTGAGCCTGGAGCCTGCCCGAGCGGATTACCGTCCCTTTTACCTTGCGTGTTGATAAAGGTCCACAAATTTCCTTTTTTTGCCAAAGTAACTGAACAGGCGGTTATCAAGCACAACTGGTTGCCAAGCAAACTGGAAGCCATCAGTTTCCTTCATCTATGAGCTTTTTCCACTCACGGTATTCTGGCGTTTCATCCCACTCCAATGCTCTGTCAATATAGAACTCAGCTAACTCGAGAGATGCAGGAGGTGTTAATGGAAGGAAGAGGTAATACGCCATTAAAAATGCACAGCGAGCGGCAGTCTTCATTCTATTTCCGCTCTGAAACCTATGTAGCGATGCCTCCAATACGAAAAATAGATTAAGCTGATTCACCTCGTTTTCATCATGATAGAAACAATCTAAGTCATTAAGCGTTAGCTCAAAAATGGTTTTCTCATCAAAATACGGATGCCCAAAATCTATGTTAATCTTCACAGATTTTCCCTCCATAACTCTTGATTTGCCGAAATAATTTTATCACACCCAAGTTCCGGTTTCAAGCTGTGATTAGTAAAATTGCTGGTGTTTAAACCCATCAACGCAAAAAGTAAAAGGGACGGATTACCCGATCTTCATGCCAAGTATACAGCAAAAAATTGGAAATGTCCACTACATTTCCACCTGGCGGCTTTGGGGAGAATCTGAAGCGGCTTCTCTAAGGGATAGGTTTTGGCGGGCTGCGGCTTGTGCGCTATTTGTAAAAATATTTTAAGTGTTTCCACTTTTTTCAACGTACTATATATGACCGGTTAATTTAATCGTAAGAGGTGATGTCTTTGAATGACGAAAAAATTATATCCGCAATCAGACACAGAGATGAAGCGGCGGTCAATGAAGTGATCAAAAAATATTCCAAACTCCTTTGGTCCGTTTCCGGCGCGGTTTTGAGCCATATTGGTTCTGCGCAGGATGTTGAGGAGTGCGTAGCAGATGCATTCATTTATTTGTGGGAACACCCGGACAAGTACAACCCGGAGAGGGGGAAATTAAAAACCTGGCTGTCAATTATTGCAAGAACACAGGCGGTCAACCGCTGCCGTGAAATTGCGAAAAGAGATACGGTTCCCCTTGAAGATACAGATTTTATTGATCATATTGGCATTGTTGACGATATTTTAAAAGAGGAAACACGGTGCACGTTAATCGCCGCAATCAATGCCTTGGGTGAACCGGAGCGGGAGATCCTGATCCGCCGCTATTACTATGAGCAAAAGCCGAAGGAAATTGCGCTTGCATTGGATATGAGCGCAAAGCAGGTAGACAACCGCCTGTACCAAACCAAGCTGAAGCTGCGGGAGGCTCTTTCTAATTGAATCGAGGAGGTTACTATGGATTCTTTCAAGAGAACAAATTTGCAGAACATAAAAGATATTTTTGAGAAGAGAACAGGCGTTGACCTGGATTGCGGGAAGTCTTCCCACCCTTTCAAAACGGCAGTGATTGTGGCGGCTGTGATGCTGTGCTGTTTGAGCGCAACCGCTTTCACGTTCAGCCTGTTCTCATCGCTGTCCGGAGACGATTTGGGGATTTCTGCTGTTTATGAGGGCAACGGCGTTGTGTCAGTTTGGGTCGAAAACAGGTCGGACAAAGATCTTCACTTCCAATCAGTGCTCAAGCTGATGCAATGGAGCGCCAGCGAAGAAATAGCGCCGCTTGCAGAGAAAAACGTATCCTTCAGCGGTACGCATATCCCTGCTCATTCAAGCGGTACGATGACCATCGACCTTTCGGAAGCCTATGATATAGCAATGCTGGAAACGCCGCTGGCGGGTAATGACTGGTACTATTTTGTCCTGACAAACAATCAGTTTGCTTTTGGTCAGGACTGGATGTGCACGGTTGATTTTGCGGAACCCAGCGTTGTTCCAACGGAATACCCCACGCCAATTACGCCTGCCGAAGCGGACGCAAAGCTTATTGAGGAAATCATGGAAGAATTAAGGCCCTACTTTGAAAGCTATACTACAGACCCCGCCGAGAGAAACAAATCATCTGCCGAGTATTTGGCGCTGTGTCAGAAACTGTTGGCGCAAGTCGATGGGACGATTGTTCCTTCTGTATCCCCGATGGAGTTAACGGTAATAGATAACGGCCAAAAGCCCGTTTTTGATTCTTCCGTACCGATGGATCTGCAGTTACAGCTTACCGGACTGCATCGGCGCACGACAGACGGCTATGACAAGAAAATCGGCTCTTCCGATACGGAACAGGCGTTGGCGCTGAGCGCATATATTCCACAGCGCAAGGGTGACATTGACGGCGGAGTAGATGTACCTTTGATTTATGTCTTCACATATGAGAAAAGCAGAATTACGGCCCCGCAGGACTACGCCTTCATTCGCGGCCAGTTGGCGACCTTTGAGCAGATGGAACCGTACAAAATTTACGAGGATGAACAGTATGTTTGCTACGATGCCAGCCATCTGTTCTACTCTGATTTCCGTCAATATGTAGAGAGCATGGTCAGCCAGAGAAGCGACGTCTATTTTGATGAACAGGTTTGGGAGCGCGTACAAAATATTTACAGCTATTACAAGGAGAACTTGGGAACGCTTCTTGGGCACAGGGATTCTTAAGACTCTTTGGGATGATTAAATGATTCAATCTGCGGCACAACGGCAAAAACCGCCGTGCAAGCAGTGTCACGCGCAGGAATGGCGGCTCTGAGAAATCAGAGCCGCCATTCTGCGATCCCCTGGAAGGCGGCGGCAGGGAATACCGTCTTATTGTCACATACTGCCCGTTAGTGAGTAGCCGCCGATCAGAAAAAGACCTATAACACAACGAGACGAACCTCATTTCCAGTCGTTTGGTTAACTTCCGCTTAAATCCCAGTGGCTCGCTCCTGCTTCACTTTGTGGTCGATCACATGACGGGAGGCCAGCTCTGCCGTCACGTCCTCCACAGAAATGCCCATTTCCACCATCAGCACCATCACATGATACATCAGATCCGCGATTTCGTAGATGGTTTCCGGCTTGTCTCCGGCTTTGCCGGCGATAATGACCTCGGTGGATTCCTCACCCACCTTTTTTAGAATCTTATCAATGCCCTTTTGAAACAGGTAGGTGGTGTAAGAGCCCTCCGGCAGAGATTCCTTTCTGCCTTGGAGCAGGGTGTAAAGCCCATCTACAGAGAAGGGGAGCGGCTGCCCGTTTTCAAAAACTTTTTCTTGAAAGCAGGAATCTGTGCCCAGGTGGCAGGCGGGACCGTCCTTGTCTACCGTCACCACCAGCGCGTCCCGGTCACAGTCGGCGGTAATCGAGACGATGCGCTGGACGTTGCCGCTGGTTTCACCCTTGCGCCACAGCTCCTGTCGGGAGCGGGACCAGAAGCAGGTGCGACCCTCCCGCATGGAAATTTCCAGGCTCTCCCGATTCATGTAGGCCAGGGTCAGTACCTTCTTGCTGGCCGCGTCTACCACGATAGCGGGAATCAGGCCCTGGGCGTCAAATTTCAATTCGTCAATGTTGAGCATCAGATCGTTCTCCTTTTATTTAGCAATGGGCAGAAGCAGCTCATCCGTGACCTGAAAGTGGTCCCGCCGGAAGCTGAAACAGTACATCTTACCGGCGGCTGCCAGCATGTTGGACAGCCGGTGCCTGGTCAGAGGAAAGGTGACCGCCTCCAAAGCATCCTCCGGGGAAAACCAGGCGACTTCCATGCCCCCCGGATATTCCCATCTTCTTCTGGGACTGTTTACCAGAAGAAGATGGCCCCGGCTGTTTCTGACCAGGCCGGCGACAGACACAAAATGCGTGTGCTCCATCAAGGCTCCCTCTTATAATCTCATGTTGATCCCGTCCGCCGCCAGCTCACGCTTGAGGTCCGGGATGGAAACCTCGCCAAAGTGGAAGATGGAGGCTGCCAGCCCCGCGTCCACCTTGGGCAGGGAGTGGAAGAGCGTCTTGAAGTGCTCGGCGCATCCGGCCCCGCCGGAGGCGATCACCGGTACGTCCACCACATCGCACACCGCCTCCAGCATCTCCAGATCGAATCCGGCCTTTACGCCGTCGGTGTCGATGCTGTTGAGAACGATTTCTCCAGCTCCATTGGCAACGCCGGATTTGATCCAGGCAATGGCGTCCAGCCCGGTGTCCTCCCGTCCGCCCTTGGCGAAGACCCGGAACTGTCCGTCTACCCGCTTGGCATCCACGGAAAGGACCACGCACTGGTCGCCGTACTTCTTCGCTGCCGCCGAAATGAGTGAGGGGTCTTTCAAGGCGCCGGAGTTGACGCTGACCTTGTCCGCGCCGCATTTCAGCACCCGGTCGAAATCGTCTACTGTATTGATGCCTCCGCCTACGGTGAGGGGGATGAAAATGGTGGGGGCCACCTCCGTCAGGATGCCGGTAAACAGAGCACGGCCCTCAGCGGAGGCAGTGATGTCGTAAAACACCAGCTCATCGGCTCCGCAGTCGGAGTAGAACTTCGCCAGCTTCACCGGGGAGCTGACGTCCGCCAGCCCCAGGAAATTAACCCCCTTCACTACCCGGCCGTCCTTCACATCCAGGCAGGGGATGATGCGCTTGGTAATCATTGGGGACCTCCTTCCTGGACCGCTTGGGCCAAGTCCACGGCCCCGGCGTACCACGCCTTGCCTACGATGGCGGCGTACAGGCCCCGGTCCCGGAGCTGCCGCAAATTCTCATTGGAAGACACGCCGCCGGAAGCGGTGATAGAGCAGGAAACCGTCCTCTGCAGCGCCTCCAGACAATGGAAGGCGGGACCGGAGAGCGTTCCATCTGTGTCAATATCTGTGAAGATAATATACTTTACTCCAATTGATTCCATTTGCTTTGCGAATGACAAATACGCTATACCCGCGTTTTCTGCCCAGCCGGCTGTGCGCACCAGTCCGTCCTTGGCGTCAATGCCGACGGCAATGCGTTCCGGGCCAAATTCCGCCACGGCTTCCCGGACAAAATCAGGATTGGAGACAGCGGCGGAACCGATTACCGCCCGCCATACGCCCGCCGCAAACACCGCTTCCAGGTCTGCCATAGACCGGATGCCGCCGCCAAGTTCGATTTTCAGTCCCGTATTTACCACTGCCTGCACAATGGCGGCGTTTTTCCGTTTTCCGTCTTTGGCGCCGTCCAAGTCCACCATGTGGAGGTAACGGGCCCCGGCGGCATAGAAGGTATTCGCGGTGACAATGGGGGCGTCCGCCACCTGATGAACCGTGTTAAAATCACCTTTGTAAAGCCGTACTACTTTACTGTCTTTCAAGTCAATTGCAGGGAATATCAGCATATTTACCCCTCCTACAGCTCACAAAACGCCTGCAGGATGCGCAGCCCTGTGGCTCCGCTTTTCTCCGGATGGAACTGGACGCCGTAGATCTGGCCCCTTCCTACCGCCGCAGTCAGCATGGCCCCATATTCTGCGGAGGCGATCACGCTCTCCTCGCACTCCGCGCCGCAGAAGGAATGGACGAAATAGACGCATTCCCCCTCTTTGACATACTTGAACAGGGGGCTCGCCGGCTTCCCGGCGGGGAAGCGCAGAGCGTTCCATCCGATGTGCGGAATCTTGAGCCCCTCGGGAATGTAGTCCGTAATAGGCCGGACGGAACCGGGGATTAGCCCCAATCCCTCGTGCCGGCCATACTCCAAGCCGTAGTCAAACAGCAGCTGCATCCCAAGGCAGATCCCCAGCAGCGGCTTGCCTTCCGCCGCCTCCTGACAGACCAATTTATCCAGGCCGCTTTGCCGCAGCAGCGCGGCGGCGTCTCCGAATGCGCCCACGCCTGGGAGGATCAATTTCTCCGCTGTCCGGATCACCGCCGGATCGCCGGTGACAACCGTTTCAGCGCCGATGGCGGCGAGGGAGCTCCGGAGGGAAAACAGGTTGCCTACGCCATAATCAATGATGGCGATCATCTTACAGCACCCCCTTGGTAGAGGGAATTTCCTGAGAAAACCGGGAATCAATCGCCGCTGCCGCCGACAGGGAGCGGGCCAGGCTTTTGAAGGTCCCCTCGATTATGTGGTGGCTGTTGCTGCCGGACAGCTGCCGGACATGGATGGTCATATCTCCCCGGCGGGCCAGGGCGATGAAAAACTCCTCCGCTAGCTCCGTATCGAAGGAGCCGACCTTCGGCGTGGGGATGTGCATATCCCAGTACAGCATTCCCCGACCGGAGAGATCCACAGCGGTGAGGATCAGGGCCTCGTCCATGGGCAGCAGCATGGAGCCGTAGCGCACTACACCCCGCTTGTCGCCCAGGGCCTCGGAGAAGGCGTCTCCCAGACAGATGCCGATATCCTCCACTGTGTGGTGGTCATCCACGTTGGTGTCGCCCCTGCATTGGACGGACAGGTCGAACCGCCCGTGTCGGGCGAAAAGGGTCAGCATATGGTCCAGGAAACCGCAGCCGGTTGCAACTTGGCTCAGCCCGGTGCCGTCCAGCTCCAGACACAGCCGGATATCCGTTTCCGCCGTGGTGCGGTTCAGTTCGGCAGTGCGCATCAGTCCACCTCCTTCAAAATCTCCCGGACCTTCTTCAGAAAGATGTCCATCTGTTCCCTGGAGCCAATGGTGACGCGGCACCAGTCGGCAATGGATGCCTTGTCCCAGTGCCGCACCAGGATGCCTTTGGCCTTCAGGGCGTGGTAGAAAGCGCCGCCCTCTATCCGGGGACAGCGGGTAAAAATGAAGTTTGCCATACTGGGGAGGGTTTCAAAGCCAAGCTTATCCAGCTCCGCCACAGTATGGGCGCGGTTTTCCTGGATCTTCCGGCTATTGTTTACGTAGTACTCGTGATTCTCAATAGTGGCGATTGCCGCAGCCATAGTGAGGCGGTTGATGTTGTAGGAATTGGTGGAGTATTTCATCTTATCCAAGTCTTCGATCAGGCCCGGACAGCCGATGGCAAAGCCCAGCCGTCCCCCGGCCAGGGATCGGAATTTGGAAAAGGTCTGGCAAACCAGCAGGTTCTCGTATTTCCCCACCAGCGGCAGGCAGCTCTCGCCGCCGAAGTCAATATATGCCTCGTCAATCATGACCACGTGGTCCGGGTTACTGCAGACGATTTTCTCGATATCGTCCACGCCGATGATCCGGCCCGTAGGCGCGTTGGGGTTGGCGATGACGATGTTTCTGCCGATGCCGCAGTAGTCCAGCGGTTCCAGGCGAAAGTCCTTCCTCAAGGGAATCTCGTCATAGGGGAGGCGGTAAAGGCAGGCGTAAACCGGATAAAAGCCGTAGCTGACGGCAGGAAAGGCTACCGGCCTCGTCTGGTCGCAGAAGGCCATGAAGAAGAAATTCAGCAGCTCGTCGGAGCCATTGGCGAGAAAAATATGCTCCATTCCCACGTTGTAGTGCTCCGCCAGCTTCTGCCGCAGGGCCCTGCCCTCGGGGTCGGGGTAGCGGTTCAGGCGGTTGATCTCCGCCGCGTTTACCGCCTCCAATACCGCCGGAGCGGGCGGGAAGGGGGACTCGTTAGTGTTCAATTTTATATACTGCATATCCTGGGGCTGCTCCCCGGGGACATAAGCCTCCAGGTCCGCAAACCTCCGGCTGAGAAATCTGCTCATGTTGTGTCTCCTTCTATCCGGACCAGCGCACTGCGGGCATGGCCTTCCAGGCCCTCCAGCCTGGCAAACCGGGCGATCTTGTCCGCCGCGTCGGCCATGGCGTCCTTGCCGTAATAGGTGAACTGAGATTTCTTCACAAAATCCTCCACCGAAAGGGCGCTGGCAAACCGGGCGGTACCGTTGGTGGGCAGCGTATGGTTGGCTCCCGCAAAGTAGTCTCCCAGGGCCTCCGGACTGGAGCGGCCCAGGAAGATCGATCCGGCGTTCTTTACCTGCGCCAGATAGTCGAAGGGGTTGTCTACGCACAATTCCAGATGCTCCGGGGCCAGGGCGTTGGCGATGCGGACGGCCTCCGGGATGTCCTTTGTGAGGATGATTTTTCCGCTGCGCGAAAGAGAGGCCCGGGCAATTTCCATCCGGGGCAGCCGGGCCAGCTGCTCCTCGACTTCTTTTAATACCGTCTGCGCCAAAACGGGGGAGTCGGTAATCAGCACGGCGCAGGCGTCCCTGTCGTGCTCCGCCTGGCTGAGCAGGTCCGCCGCCACATGGCGGGGGTTGCTGGCGGCGTCGGCAATGACCAGGATATCGCTGGGGCCGGCGATCATGTCGATGCCCACCCTGCCGAATACCTGCCGCTTCGCCTCCGCGACAAAGGCGTTGCCGGGACCCACGATCTTGTCTGCCTGGGGAACGCTCTCCGTCCCATAGGCCAGGGCGGCTACGGCCTGGGCCCCGCCGCAGCGGAATACCCGGTCCACCCCCGCAATCCGCGCCGCCGCCAGAATAATGGGGGCGATGTCTCCGCCGCAGGCGGGGGGAGAAACCATCATGATTTCGGAGCACCCGGCGATCTTGGCGGGGATGCAGTCCATGAGAACGGTAGAGGGCAGGGGAGCGGTGCCGCCGGGGATGTATACGCCCACTTTTTCAATAGGCGTAACCTTCTGGCCCAGCACCACGCCGGACTTTTCGCTGATCGTAAACCCGTTCTGTACCTGCCTCTGGTGAAAGGCGCGGATATTTTCCGCCGCTTCCTCTAACACCTCCCGGAGATCGGGCTCCAGATCCGCCAGGGCCCTGTCCAGCTGTTCCCCGGGGATCTCCAGCGCATCGATGTCCGCGTGGTCGAACTCCTTTGCGTACCGCCGCAGGGCGGCGTCGCCGTTTTTCCGGACCTCGGCGATGATCCCGGCTACGATGCCGGAAATATCTCGCTGGTCCTCCGTCCGGGCCAGAATTTCCGAGAGGGGAACTTGATCCGCATGTAAAATCTTCATCATGCCCGGTTTATCCTTTCTCCGGCAGGGCCTCCAGCCGGCGGCAGAGCTCCACGATCCGGTCATGCCGGAACTTATAGCTGACCTTGTTGGCAATCAGCCGGGCGGAGATAGGGACAATGGCGGCCTTCGGCTCCAGATCATTCTCCAGCAGCGTCTTTCCTGTCTCCACAATGTCCACGATCACATCGCTGAGCCCCAGAATGGGGGCAATCTCGATAGAGCCGTTCAAATGGATGATGTCGATGTCCCGGCTCATAGAGGCGTAGTACCTGCCGGCAATATGGGGAAACTTGGTAGCCACCCGGAGCACGCGGTCCGCCCGGTCCCGGAAATCCTTTCTGGCCGCTACGCACATCCGGCACCGGCCCAGTCCCAGGTCTGCCAGCTCATAGACATCCGGATCGTATTCCAGCAGGATGTCCTTCCCGGCTACGCCGATGTCCGCCGCGCCCCGCTCCACATAGATGGCCGCGTCCGACGGCTTCACCCAGAAATACCGGACGCCCGCTTTGGGGTTTTCAAAAATCAGTTTCCGGTTTTCCTCCTCGATAGAAGGACAGGGGTACCCGGCAGCCTTAAACCGGGCGTATACCTTCTCGCCCAGCCGCCCCTTGGGCAGGGCGACGCTCAGCATATCCATTACGACTGTCCTCCTTCCTCGAACCGGACCAGCTCCCGCCAGCGCAGCTCCCGGGGGATGGTCCGCTCCATGCGGACGGTTTTTCCCTCCGCCGCCAGGGACGCGGCCCGGGCCGCTGCAGCGGCGGGGTCCGTCTCCGGCCCATACAGCAGCAGCATATCCACGTCGTATTCGCTGTCCGCGTCCAGCCGTTCCAGTTGATCCAGGTACACCGCGAACCCGATGGCCTGGCCGGTTTTGCCCATGCGGCGGAGCAGGTTGTCGTATCGGCCTCCCGCCAACACGCCGCTGGCCAGCCCGGGCAGGTAGCCGCGGAAGATAATGCCGTTGTAGTAGCGCATATCGTTGGCAATGGAGAAATCCAGACGCAGGCTGTCCGCCAGATGCAGATGCGCCATGACCCGGCACAGGCCCTCCAGCTCCTCAAGCGACTCTTTCGCCTGGCTGCCTGCCGCCAGCTCTTTCAGCTGGGGAAGGATCCGGTCCGGCGGACCGTACAGCTGGGCCAGACGGCACAGCCGTTCCGCCAGGTCCCGTTCCACGCCGGCCTGGGCGCAGAGCTGGCTCAGCGCCGCAGTGTTTTTCCGCCCAAGCTCCGCCAAAAGCCGCTCCCGCACGTTCTCCTCCCGGACCTGCTCCAGCAATCCGGACACCAGGCCCATATGGCCCAGATCCAGCAGATACGCGCCGCCGCCCAGCAGCCCCAGGCTTTCCGCCGCCAGGGACAGTACCTCGCCCATGGCCGCCAAATCCAGGTCGCCGATGCACTCCAGCCCCGTCTGCATGATCTCCCGGAAGCCCAGTCCGACGGAGGTGGTGCGGTAGACGTTCTCGTGGTAATAAACCTTCTCCAGTCCGCCGGAGGGGGGCTGGGCATTCTTGACGATGGAGAGGGTGACGTCCGGCTTCAGTGCCATCAGCCGCCCGTCGGTATCGGTAAAGGTCAGGATATTCTCGCTGACCAAAAAGCTCTTGTTTCTCAGATATAAGTCGTAGGGCTCGAACTTGCTCATGCGGTAGGGAAGATAGCCCCGGCTGCGGTACAGCTCCCGCAGCCGCAGTCCGCCCCACTCGTCCGCACGCCAGATCGGGGATCGCTCCATAGGAAACCTCCTGAAAGATGCCATGCGTGCCGCATGGCTCCGCGTGAAAAGCTTAAAACCTATATTCACAGGCGGGGGATACCGGCTGGGCGGGGATTTTTACGACAGGCTCTTACTTGTTTTCCAGCCTGTCCAGCACCGTCTGGTAGCCGCCCGCGCCGTAGGCGCAGCAGCGGTTGACGCGGCTGATGGTGGCGGTGCTGGCGCCGGTGCGCCGGGCGATTTGGTTATACACCAGCTTTTCCCGCAGCAGCTTTGCCACCAGGATGCGCTGGGAGCAGTCCTGAATCTCCTTCCCAGTCATCAGGTCCTCCAAAAAGGCCCGGCATTCCTCCTCCGTTTTCAAAGACAAAATTGCTTGAACCAGCAGGGCGGAGCCCTCTCCATGAAATATATCCACGGCGCTGCTCACCTCCATTATTTTTACTTTAGTATAGTAGCACAGTAGCATGATAAAGTAAAGGCGGAGATAACTGGAAAATGTCCCGATATTTTGGGGTGCGGCATGCCTTGTTTGTGGCAAATTTCACAAATCAAAAATAAAATGTTAGGCATAATAGACGATTTCGGGAAAAACTCCTCTCAACGGTGGACAAACTTGGTTCGTTTCAGTATAATAAAATTACGGGAAACGCCCCTTACGGTTTCCCTCTGCCCGTCAGCCCGGGCAGGCAATCTGAGAGGAGGAGGGGATGTCATAATGAACGAAACCAATAGTACATATAAACATTCCATGAAACTGGAACGCCGTACGGCATCACTCTATGTCCAGAATACGGGCTGTCAACAGTGCGCTCCCGGCTACGGCTGGGGTCCGGGAGTGCGGGACCACTTTCTCCTGCATCACGTCATCAGCGGGAAGGGCGTGTACGTGTGTCAGGACAAGCGCCGGGAACTGAATCCGGGAGACACCTTCCTTGTCTATCCGAACACCTCCATTCATTACTGTGCCGACTCGCTGGAGCCCTGGGAGTATGTTTGGGTTGGCTTCGGCGGACTGGACGCGGGGTGGTTTATGGAGCGGACGGACTTTACGATGGAGGAGCCGGTCTACTATGGCCGGGACGGCGAGCAGCTGCGGGAGCTGATTCAGGCGATATACGCCTGTTTCGGCACGCAGGCATGGGCGCAGCTGGCAATGACGGCGCGGCTGTACGACCTGCTGTCCTTTTTGATCCGCACGGCCCATACAGGGAAGCGGGAGAGGGCCAAGGGATCGGACTGCGCTACGCTGGCGGCGGAGTACATCATGAACCACTACGAAGCGCCCATTACGGTAGAGGGGCTGGCGGATTACGCCTCCGTCAGCCATTCCAGCCTCTACCGCCGCTTCCTCAAGCGGTTCCAGATTTCTCCCAAGCGGTTCCTGCTGGAATACCGGATCGAGCGGGCCTGCGCCCTTTTGAAGGAGACGGACTGCTCCATCCAGGAGATCTCGACCTCTGTAGGCTTTGAGGACCCGTTCTATTTCTCCAGAGCGTTTAAGGAAGTCAAGGGCGTCTCGCCCCGGCAGTATGCGGCGCAGCACAGGAGCGTGAAGGAATAGTCCGGGGCGGGAAAAACGCGATTATGAGGCCCCGGTAGCCGCCGGGGCCTCATTCTGACAAAAAAATAGGTGCAGATGATCAAAAAATCCATGTTCATTGTGAAGCTGCCTATTTATAATAAGTAAGAATAAGTAAGAATAAGTACCCCACAATAAAATCAAAACAGGAGGCTGCTATGGATTGTACATTTTCTCCCGAGAAGGATTTTCAGAAGCTGGAGCAGGCGGCTGCCGCTCTCTGCGGCGCCGGCCAGCTGCCCGCGCAGATGGAGCGTTACCAGAGAATTTTGAAGGGCTTGACGGAGACGTTCGGCCCCTGCGACCGCGCGGCCGTATTCTCCGCGCCAGGCCGCACGGAGATCGGCGGCAACCATACCGACCACCAGCACGGCCGGGTACTGGCAGGCAGTGTGAATCTGGATATCATTGCCGCCGTCGCCCCCAATGGGGAGAACGTCGTCCGGCTGCAAAGCGAAGGGTTCCCCATGGACGTGGTGGAGCTCAGCGATCTGGAGGTCCATCCGGAGGAGTACAACCGCTCCGTCTCCATCCTCCGGGGTATCGCCTCCTGGTTTGCCGGACGGGGCTGCAGGCTGGAGGGTTTCAATGTCTACACTACCTCCAGCGTATTTAAGGGCAGCGGCCTCAGCTCCAGCGCGGCCCTGGAGGTGCTGCTGGGGAATATTTTCAACAGCCTGTTCTATGAGAACCAGTGCACGCCCGTCCAGCTGGCCCAGATCGGACAGTACGCCGAGAACGTCTATTTCGGCAAGCCCAGCGGACTGCTGGACCAGATGGGCTCCTCTGTGGGCGGCATGGTGACCATCGATTTCGCCGACAACGACCACCCGGTAGTGGAGAAGATCGACTTCGACTTCGCCGCCGCCGGACACGCCCTGTGCATCATCGACAGCGGCGCGGACCACGCGGACCTGACGGACGAGTACGCCGCCGTCACAAGGGAGCTGAAAGCCGTCTGCCGGCACTTTGGCAAAGAGGTGCTGCGGGAGGTGCCGGAGGAGGACTTCCTGGCACAGCTCCCCCAGGTGCGCCGGGCCGCCGGGGACCGGGGCGTCCTGCGGGCCTTCCACGTCTACGGGGAGAACCGCAGGGCGGCGGCGGAGGCCCAGGCCCTGCGGGAGGGAGACTTTGACGGATTCCTCCGGCTGGTCCGGGAATCCGGCCGGTCTTCGGCAATGTACCTCCAGAACATCGTCCCCACCGGGGCGGTGGAGCACCAGGAGATGATGACGGCGCTGGCCCTGGCGGAGCGGCTGCTGGAAGGCCGGGGAGCCGTTCGGGTACACGGCGGCGGCTTTGCCGGTACGGCCCAGGCCTTTGTGCCCCTGGAGAACCTGGAGAAATTCAAGACCGGAATGGAGGCTGTTCTGGGCAAGGGCAGCTGCTGTGCGGTCACCATCCGCCCGGTGGGCGGCGTCCGGCTGGACGGAACAATGTGAGAGGAGCAGGGAGCTATGATGGATGCCAATACTTATGCCTGCACCGCCGCCCTGGCGGACTACGCCATTGCCAGGGGGCTGATCGACCCGGCGGACCGGACCTGGGCCGTCAACACGCTGCTTGCCGCCATGAGGCTGGAGGACTTCCGGGAGCCGGAGCAGCGCCGGACCGGGGAGCCTCCGCTGGAGGAGATTTTGGGGATGCTGACGGAGTTCGCCGTTCAGCGGGAGGTCATCCAGGGGGACATCACCAGCCGGGACCTGTTCGACACCGGACTGATGGGGATTCTCACCCCCCGCCCCTCCCAGGTGATCCGGACATTTCAGGAGAAATACGCCCAATCCCCCCGGGAGGCCACGGACTGGTATTACAAGTTCAGCCAGGATACGGACTACATCCGCCGCTACCGCATCGCCAAGGACGTGAAGTGGGTGGCCCCCACGGAGTACGGCGACCTGGACATTACCATCAACCTCT
>OFGP01001165.1_pt1 | contig 20656 bp, 27 predicted proteins | sample 1521781 | NCBI WGS metagenome assembly OFGP01 (sample SAMEA3504113, study PRJEB24116) | mouse gut metagenome | biome: mouse gut; feature: mouse-associated habitat; material: faeces | place: Denmark | collected 2011
TGGTGACGATCACCGTCTCGGCCTCGTCCGTCACCTTGTCGCAGAAGTCCTTGAAACGGCTCCGGGCCGTTGTAAAGTTAATCGCAATCATGCAATACACCCCTTTCATTCTATGCTCTATATTCTGTCCTGATTATTGTACCATATACAGATACCTAAAGCAAGCCCAAAATCATCTTGCCCCCTGGAACGTGGACATTTAGAGGGCAAAAAGCCCTTGATTTATGCGGCTTTCCAGGCGCAGTAAAGAGGGGGCCGGTATATTTACCCTCGGAGGGCCGAAAACGGCTCCCAGAGCGTTACAGGGGCCTTTCCTGCCCTATTCCCGCCCTCCATCATGCAGCGCATCCAGAAGCCAGTCGCTCAACTCATGGGACGGCTCAACTGGCACCGTAATGTGGCCATCCCTAAACCGCAGCGGCGGAGGCGGACAATCCCACCACTTCCGAATGGTCTTAGGGTCAAGGCCAGTGTCCCGGTGGCAGTCGGCTTTACGGCCCTTTGGGTGCTGCTGCCGCCACTCCCATACCAAGTTCTGCGCCGATGGGCGTCCATTCCCCTCTCTCCAATCCTTTTTGCCTTGCTGCCTCGTCCTAATATCCCTAATAGCCCTCGCCACTTCAAGATGATCTACTTGCTTATGCCAATTCCGCTTATTGACCGGCATAGTCATCCCGGAGAGCCTTGCTATATCATCCCTGGGAAACGTCACATAGTCCTCATTGAACATCGAGAGAGCAGCCTCTACATCCTCCCTGGTGAAGCGGTTGACTTCCTCGATACTCATTTCATCATAGGGCAGAAGCAGAGAATAGGCGTCCTGGCGTAGTTCGTCCTCCTCGATACCGCACTTCTTAGCGTAGATCGCCAGGGTCATTACCCCATGATAGCGGTGGCCCACCCGGATCTCGTCCCGGATGCGGCGCAGCCACCAATCATAGAGATCTCTTTTCACCGTCCAGCGGCCCCGCCGCTCCCCTCTCACTATCCGCCGTTCATACCAATCTGGATACTTCTCCTTCGCTTCGGCCAGTGGCATACTGGTCTTTCTCAAAATCCCCTGTAACTTCTGCCGCTCCCCATTCGATGCCGGTATGTACTCCAAGAGTTCGTCCAGCTCCACCCGATCACCGAGCCGGTAAGCCGTCACAGGATAACCCTTGCCCAACTTCGACCAGGAACCGACCACCCGAAACCCCTGCATAATCCCTTGCATTTGCGGCTGTTTGATGGTGGAAGTGAACCTGTTCCAAATCTGCCGGGTGAGGGAATACTTTAACTCCTTCAGATAGTGCTGGTTCTGCGGGTACATGGGAACCGGCTCGGACAAAATGTAATACAGATGCAGCCCTGTCCCGCTATTCACCACAAAGCTGGCCTTTGGCAAAATCCCCTTGTCCATCTGATGCAGCACATCCCGGAGCTGGGGCATACCCACCCCATCCAGGTCAAAGGCCATAGCATAGAGGAACCGGGCAAACTTCCCCGACCGGCTCTTCCCGAAATATGAAATCGGCGCCATGATGGTAAAGTCCGTGTCGATCAGCTCATCCAGCTTCTTCAGATCGTCCGTAATGATATACCGTTTCGCCTTACGACCGTGCCAACGGCTATGCGCACACCGTCGCGACCGAGGCTTTCAAGGCCAAGCTGACCGAGGCCGGCGTTGACCTGACTGTCCGCTTTGCACGGATCATGCCCAAGACGAAGGCCAAGGCCGAGCGGGCCAAGGCGCACGCTTACGTTTGCCCCATCTGCGGTCAGACCGTCCGCACTACCGGCGACCTCTCCCTGATCTGCGGCGTTTGCGAGGTCCCTATGAGCCGCGCCGATTAAGTTTTACCCAGCCGTTAGCGAAAACTAACCCCAGGAGCTCCATATCGCGTCCGAGGCCCCCGGAGTATAAATACCAGGGCCCTATATCTCGGACGCGATACGGGAGACCGTGGAGCTCCTGGGATAGCTTTTGAGGAGGAGTGATAAATGGCACTGGGCGATCGCGTTCGGATTTTACCAAGCGTAAATTATGGCGGTCGGTTTACCGCTAGGCTTGGTACAGTTATATACATGTCCGGGCTTTGCCATGGTAAGCTCGGCGTGAAGATCGACGGTCTTAAAAACCAAGCAAGTAAGTACGGAGCTTATTGGTTTTCTATGAGCGACGTAGAAATTATTGAAAGTGAGGAAATGTATATGCCGAAGGAGTATAAAACCGCGAGCATTCAGTTTTTGGATGGGACCAATCACGGAACGCTCTACACCTATGCCCTGTATGACGACGACATCGCCGTTGATGATCTCGTCGTCGTGAAAACCGGGCACCACGGGCTTGCGCTGGCGAAGGTCGTAGAGATCAACCCGGAGATCGCTGCGCCGGTTAAGTATGGACGACAAATTGCCGCCAAGGTCGACCTCTCTGCCTATGAGGCGCGGGTGCAGCGCGCTAAGCGGCTGTCTACGCTCAAACAGGAGATGGACGCCAAGGTCAAGGAGCTCCAGGCTACCGCGATCTATGAGCTTCTGGCTGAAAAGGACCCGGCGCTCAGCGCGCTGCTCGCCGAGTATAAGTCGATCACCGCAGGACAGCTGCGGCCTGCCGAGGAGGAGAAGAATGAGCCTGAAACTTAAGGAGGGCGTCGCCCTCGAGCAGCTGCGCGAGTTTGGCTTTAAGCCTACGGCCGAACTGATCGCCAGCGATCACCGCTATGAGCCGATCTTCGACGGCTGCCGGTATATGTTCCCGTGGTGGCACCTGTTTTTGCAAGACCCGGACAATGGCGGCCCGCAGATAGACGAGGACAGCGGCAACCCGATTTTGCACGCTTGGGTATGGATATTGAGAAGAGGCTGGAAGCCGAGCAGCATGGGAAGCTGAAGGAACTGCAAGACAAGCTCGACAACGTGCTGAATTATGAGCCGGCAGACAGCGGAAACGAAAATGAGGACGAGATTTGGCGGCAGGCTAACAGCCTTAAAGATATGCTGGATGCCTTTTTCAAGTACAAACGCGGCGAAACCTGTTAAAACCGCATACCGAAATTGGTAAGACTCTGGCTGTTTCGTCGGCATACAAATCCTTACCGAACGCGGTAAAATTCATAATGTCAAGAGCAACAAGTCAACACGACATTATGGAGGTTATCAATATGAAGAACATCGTTATTGAGAAGACCAGCAACGGCACCTACGTGGTTAAGGCCGACACTGAGCGCTTTGGCAAGCAAGAGATTATGTTTGAGAGCTACAGCAAGACTGAGTGCGTGCAGTACATTCTGAAGACCGTGGCGTTTCTCTTCCGTGTCACCGGCAAGGAAATGTATCTGGCTGAGATGGTCAACTGGATGGGCGACGATAAGATGGCTAAGCTGGAAGCTGCGTGCGGGCGTAATGCCTACCTGACCAGCTACTACGGACTGGAGCATATCTACACCTACGAGAGCCAGAACGGCGGTGTGTATGTCAAGATGGAGGGGACCCGCTCCTCTTTCTCCCTGTTCGTTGACGAGAATGGCATAATCAGAAAGGCCCCCGCAGTCAGGACTATGCGGGAGTGCAGCACGTATCATGGCACGAACGTGTTCAGCTTCATGGGCTAAACCGAACAGCCCGCCCCGGAGGTTACGAGGGCAAGGAGGAAAGACAATGCTGGACAAGAATGGCGTAGAGCTCAGGACCGGCCAGATCGTTGAGATTACCGGGGCCTACTTCAAGAACGACAACGGTCTCTACTTCGTGACCCGTTCGCCGGGCGATCCGGGCTGGTGCGGCTCGGACCACTCCCTCACGAAAATCTCAAAAGCCGGCAAGATCAGCAAGGCCAAGTACAACCTCTGCTTCTGGCCGATCATCTCGGTCGTGAGCGACCGCTTCAAGGCCGCCGAGGCCAACGCCTGGAACAAGGAGCACGCGCAGATCGAGGTCAAGACGATCAAGAACATGACCGAGGTCGCCGCCTACTTTCAGGCGAAGGCGGACGAGCTCGAGGACCCGATCCGCTATCTGACCTATAACTTCGGCGAGGATCATCCCGAGGTCGTTCGGAACAAGACCCTGCGGGACCATTTCGCGAACCTCGCGAAGTCGGTTATGGGGGAGGAGGCAACCTGAGCATGATGTGTAAAGACTGTCGCCACCACGGCTTGTGCCGGTTTGAGAATTTAGTGCAGCCGCTCAGCGACGGTGGGAGGATATGCGATAGCGAGCGCGTAGAATCCATTTGCGGTAACTTTGAAGCCGCAACTCTGGCGAAGCACGGGCACTGGATTAGAGCAAGCATTAACGGCGTCCGTCACTATCGTTGTAGCGCCTGCGGCGAATACATTGAGGCTGTCTGGACCGCAAATTTCAGTTACAAGTATTGCCCCAACTGCGGCGTACAAATAGACGAGGAGGATCACCATGCAGGAAGAGAGATTGACCCTTGAGGTCTGTACCCACGATATTGCGAGCTGCAATATCTGCTACGCCCACAACTATGACTCAGAAAATGCCGACATGATCGGCGCGCGCGTCGACAAGCTCTATGAGCTCAAGATCGGCGACCAGGTCCTGACCCTCTGCGACAAGTGCCTCGACCGCCTCCGCGAGCGGCTGGCGCAGCGCTTCGGCGCCGAGAACGAGAACAAGGCCAGTGGCGGCCAGATCGTCCTTTTCACCGGGACGGAGTTCACCGCGCGGGACAAGCTCGGCCAGTCCTACCGCTACCGCATGATCGGGGCCGAGGTCACTCACGACGGCCTGATCCGCCTGCTGAACCTGGACACCAATTTCCTGACCTACGTTGAGCCCGAGTGGTTCCGTCAGCGGAAGATCAAGGTCATTCAGAAGGAGGCCACGTAAATGACGCACGCCGAAAATTTGCGTGTTGTCGCAATGGAAGAATGCGCTGAGCTTCAGCAAGCAATTTCTAAGGCCTTGCGCTTTGGTATGGATAGCTGCCACCCTGATAAACCTGATTATTCCAACGAGCGCGCCATTTGGACCGAATACACTCAGCTTGCAGAGGTCATGCGCTTGTTGGAGAAGCGTGGCGTTCTCAAAGGGCTGCCTCTGTCGGAGGTGTATCTCATTCGGGGTGAAAAGATCGCGAACCTTGAAAAGCATGAAGCTATCTCTAAAAGCCTCGGTCGCATTAGAGAGGATGAATAGTTATGGATTTCGGATCGCTCTATGACGCCTTCCAGGCAATGGCGAAAGCCGGACTCTCTGTGGAGGAGGTCATGGAGGCCCTTGAAGCCGAGCTTGCAGAAACAAGCCCCAGGAGCTCCGTATCGCGTCCAAGGTTCCAGGAGTATAAACACCAGGGCCCCAGGCCAGAAACGCGATACGGGAGACCGTGGAGCTCCTGGGACAGCTCCGGGCTCGTCAGTCCCCTGGGACAGGCGCGCGGGCCTCCCCCAAAACGCGACTTGACCGCCCAGGTCAAACCTGAGCGGTCAAGTCGAGGGCCAGCCAGAACCCATGCCATAAAACGATAATTTCATAGGCTTGGGTTCGACCAGCGATTTTAATGGTGGAGGCGAGGGGAGTTGAACCCCTGTCCGAAAGTGCTTCCACAGGAACCTCTCCGAGCGCAGACGATCCTTTACATTCCCTTGCTCAGCCGTGGGTCGTCACACTGCTGAGATTGGTAGAGTCATGATGCGTGGCGCGGTCAACTCTTTCCGCACGCACGGGCACCACTAAGATGACGCCCCGACCCGGCTCGTGGTCCTTCCTGGCGGGACGGCCGCGTTAAGCCGCGGCGAGAACTACGTTATCGTTGTTCTTTAATTTATAAGTTGCCCGTTTTAAGGATGCCAGGCGCATCCGCTCGCTATTCCTGCTTCGGCGCCCCCGTCGAAACCAGTACGCCCCCTCGTCGGCGCAAAGTCCGCTCGGCTACGCTTTCCCCTCGGGGAAAGCTCCGTTCGCTCCCTTGCGCCTCCTCTTCCCACAAAGCCTGAGGGACGGCTTTGCGGGGCACCATTGGGCAAAGTCCGCTCAACTGTGTTTCCCTGCCCTTCCGCCCCAAATCGCGACCAGCTGCGCTGGGTTGCGGTTTGGGGCCGCCCTGCGGGAGAGCTTTGTAGCGGCTTCGCCGCGAATTTGATTTATTTTCATCCGTCAGGCTGTGCCTTTCGGAGTGAAAACTGTGTTACACCTTCTCCGGCGCGGGGTAATCCACGCCCTGAGTGTCCACGGTGACTTTCTTCATCCGCTGGTCCTGCTTGGGGCAGTCGTTGTAGTCCCGCTTGGCGTTGACGATGGTGTCCGCCGTGTCCATGCCCTCAATCACCTTGCCGAAAGCGGCGTAGCCGCCGTCCAGATGGGGGGCGTCGTCCACCATAATGAAGAACTGACTGCCGGCGGAGTTGGGGTCCATGGCCCGAGCCATGGACAGCACGCCCCGGGTGTGGGCCAGGTCGTTTTGGAAGCCGTTCTGGGCGAACTCGCCCTTGATGGAGTAGCCCGGGTCGCCCATGCCCACGCCCTGGGGGTCGCCCCCTTGGATCATGAAGCCGGGGATTACTCGGTGGAAGATCAGCCCGTCGTAAAAGCCCGCCTGGGCCAAGGCGATGAAGTTGTTCACAGTGTTGGGCGCGACGTCGGGGTACAGCTCCGCCTTCATCACGCCGCCGCTTTCCATCTCAATGGTGACGATGGGCTTGCTCATGATTACCATCCCTTTCTCCTGTTCAATAACGGCCCCGTGAGGCCCGGTCCATCTCGCGCTTGGCATCCCGCTGGGCGGCGGCCTCCCGCTTGTCGTACAGCTTTTTGCCCTTGGCCAGCGCCAGCTCCACCTTCACCCTGGGCCCTGAGAAATACAGGGACAGGGGAATCAGGGAGTAGCCGTCCTGCTGGACCTTGGCCTGGAGTTTGCGGATTTCCCGGCGGTGGAGCAGTAGCTTCCGGGTGCGCCGGGGGTCCTTGTTGAAGATGTTGCCCTTTTCATAGGGGGAGATGTGCATTCCGTAGAGAAACATCTCCCCGTCCTTCACTGAGCAGAAGGAGTCCCGCAGGTTGACGGCGCCCTGGCGGATGGACTTGACCTCCGTTCCCGCCAGCTCGATGCCCGCCTCGTACTTGTCCTCGATGAAATAGTCGTGGAACGCCTTGCGGTTGGAGGCGACCTGCTTCACCGATTGTTTTCCCATGTGCGCCGCCTCCCTTCCTGTGATAGTACAGCATACCACGCTGTCCGCCCGAATGCAAGGGAAAATCGCGTTTTGCCACATTACAATTATGTTACGGCGAGTTTGAAAATCCACTCTTGTTTTTATAGAAGGAATAGCATATAATACTCAGAGCTTTAATTAGGAAGCGTGGAGAAGCGGACAGCGAGGGTGCTTGGACCGAAGCGAGGCCGAGCTGCAGGGCGCTGTGCGCCCCGCAGACCAGGCCGAGACGGAGGGAAAGCAGCCGAGCGTCCTGGCCGCTTCGCAGCGTGATCGGGAAGCGCGAAGCCGCGCGTTGCGAACAGGCGCAGCGTGACACCATCGCCCTGGAAGGGAGGACTCCAAAATGGATACACGGCCCATCGGCGTGTTTGACTCCGGCTTGGGCGGGCTTACCGCCCTGCGGGAGCTGGCCCGAATCATGCCGGAGGAGGACTTGGTCTACTTTGGCGACACCGGGCGGGTGCCCTACGGCAGCCGCTCTCGAGAGGTCATCATTAAATATGCCCAGCAGGATATGTCCTTCCTGCGCACCTTTCGCCCCAAGGCGGTGGTCATTGCCTGCGGCACCGTGTCCACCACGGCGCTGGATGTGCTGCGGGAGGAGAACCCCATCCCCGTGTTCGGTGTGGTGGAGAGTGCCGCCAGCGCTGCCGCCCATGTGACGAAGAACGGCCGGGTGGGCCTCATCGGCACCCAGGCGTCCATTCGCTCGGGGGCCTATGAGCGGGCGCTGAGCAGCCTGAGACCGGATGTGGATGTTACCGCGCGGGCCTGCCCCCTGCTGGTCCCCCTGGTGGAGAACGGCCGCTTCCGCCCCGGCGACAGCGTGGCGGAGACGGTGGCGGCGGAGTACTTAGCCCCTGTGAAGTCGGCGGGCGTGGACACGCTCATTCTGGGCTGCACCCACTATCCGCTGATGAAGTCCATTATAGGAGAGTACATGGGGCCGGATGTGGCCCTGGTGGACGTGGGGGAGCAGTGCGCCCGGTGGGTGAAGCGGCAGCTGGAGCTGGACGGGCTGCGCAACGAGCGGCCCGGCGCGGGGCGCCACCGCTACTTTGCCAGCGACAGCACGGAGGACTTTGCCTCCCTGGCCTCCATCTTTTTGAGAGAGGACGTGACGGGAGAGGTGGAGCAGGTTGACATCACCGCCTATTGAGTAGGCACATGAAGCGAGGAAAACCATGACAGACAATGTGATTATATCCATTAAAGGCAAGCAGCTATACGCGGAGAGCAGCCCCGAGGAGATGGAGCTTGTCACCGCCGGCACCCTGAAGTGGGACGGGCGGGGGGGCTGTACCGTGTCCTACCAGGAGACGGAGCTCACCGGCCTGGAGGGAACCACCACCAAGCTGCACATCGACGGCGGCAGGGTGACGCTGCTGCGGGAGGGGAGCATCAACTCCCAGATGGTCTTCGAGGAGGGTAGGCGGCATTTGTCCATGTATGAGACACCCTACGGCGCACTGTCCATCGGCATCAACACCAAGCGGATGCGCTCCACGCTGGGAGAGGCGGGGGGCGACCTGGAGATTGACTACGCTATTGAGATCGACAACCTGATTGCGGGACACAACCTGTTTCGCATGAATGTGAAGAAGCATCCGGGCCTCGACCAGTGAGGATGCGCCGTCCGTGCAGCTCCAGCTGGGACGCGGGTGGAAAAATTTCGCGTTAGGGGGTTGCAATCTGCGGCGAAGCGTGGTAAAATTCTAAAGGTATTTATGGTAAGAAAGGAGTGAGGCGCACCGCCTCACTCTTTCTTTTGAGAAGAAGCGCGGAGCCGCTGCGAGCAGGTGTAGCATAACAACAAAGGAGTTGACGCCCAATGGCAAAGGTGAGCGACGTAGTGGCTGCGCTGGCCCGCCCCATCGCGGAGCAGGCGGGCTGCCAGGTATGGGACGTGGAATATGTGAGGGAGGCCGGGGAGTGGTTCCTCCGGGTATACATTGACCGGGAGGGCGGCGTGGACCTGGACTGCTGCGAGGCGGTGTCCCGCCCCCTGTCCGACGCGCTGGACGAGGCCGACCCCATTCAGGGCAGCTACACCTTCGAGGTGTCCTCCGCCGGCCTGGACCGGCCCCTGCGCAGGCCCGACCACTTTGCGCAGTGCATGGGCCGGAAGGTGGACGTGAAGCTCTACCGGCCTGTGGACGGGTGCAAGGAGGTTACCGGGGCCCTCACCGGATATGAGGACGGGGCCGTCAGTGTGGACGGTGTGCGCTTTGACAAGAAAGACGTGGCCCAGGTGCGGCTGCACGTCGAGTTTTAAGGAGTAGATCGACATGGCCAAGAAAAAGATCGCAGCAAAAAATATGGAGCTGGACGCCAAGGAATTTTTCACCGCCATCTCCGACATTGAAAAGGAAAAGGGAATTCCCAAGGAATATATGATGGGGAAGATCACCCAGGCCCTGGTCACCGCCTATAAGCGGGACCACGAGGGTATTACGGACAACGTGGTGGTGGACGCCAACGAGGAAAAGGGCGAGGTTCGGATGTTCGTCAAAAAGGACGTGGTGGAGGTGGTGGACAATCCCCACACTGAGATCAGCCTGGAGGACGCGCAGAAGGCCCTGCCCCGGGCGCAGCTGGGGGATGTGCTGCGCATTGAGATCAAGCCCAAAAACTTCGGCCGCATCGCCGCTCAGGCCGCCCGTCAGGTTATCATCCAGGGGATGCGCGAGGCGGAGCGGGGCATGATTTTCGACGAGTTCTCGGCCAAGGAGCACGAGATTCTCACCGGCACCGTCACCCGGGTGGACGAGCGCAACGGCTCGGTATCCATCCGCCTCACCTCCGGCTCCGAGTTTACCGACGCGTTTTTGTCCGCCGGGGAGCAGGTCAAGGGCGAGGAGGTCCGTGAGGGCGACCGGGTTCGGGTATACGTGGTGGAGGTCCGCCAGGCAAACCGCGGGCCCCAGGTGCTCATCTCCCGCACCCATCCGGGGCTGGTCAAGCGGCTGTTTGAGCTGGAGGTGCCGGAGATTCATGACGGCACGGTGGAGGTCAAGTCCATCGCCCGGGAGGCGGGCAGCCGGACCAAGCTGGCCGTGTGGAGCACGGATGAGAATGTGGATCCCATCGGCGCCTGCGTGGGCCCCAGAGGGGCGCGGGTGAACGCCGTGGTGGAGGAGCTGCGGGGAGAAAAGGTGGACATCATCAAGTGGTCCGAGGACCCCGGACAGTATGTGGCCGCCGCGCTGGCCCCCGCCGATGTGCTCAGCGTGGTGGAGCTGGAGGAGGGCAAGAGCTGCCGGGTGGTGGTGCCCGACGACCAGCTCTCCCTGGCCATCGGCAAGGAGGGGCAGAACGCCCGGCTGGCCGCCCGGCTCACGGGATATAAAATCGACATCCGCCCCGCCAGCGCCCCCGAGCCCCCGGAGGGGGAGGACCTGGAAACGGACGGGGACGAGGCTGCGGCGGAGGAGGAATAACTCGCACATCGTCCGTCCAAACCTCCGCTGTCCGGAATATGCGGGCGCACAATATGCGCCCCTACGCACTAAGACGAAAGGGGAGAGCACCGTGCCAAAAAAAATACCCATGCGCCAATGCCTTGGCTGCCGGGAGATGAAGCCCAAGCCGGAGCTGATCCGGGTGGTGCGCTCCCCTGAAGGAGAGCTGTCGCTGGACTTCCGGGGGAAAAAGCCGGGCCGGGGAGCCTACCTGTGCCCCGACCCCGCCTGTCTGGCCCGGGCAAAGAAAAGCCGGGCCATCGAGCGGGCCCTGTCCGCGCCCATGCCCCCGGAGGTTTGGGAGGGGCTGGAGGCGCAGATGAAGGCGGGTGACGGCGGTGACTGACAGTGCCCTGACCCTGCTGGGCCTGGCCCTGCGGGGGAATAACCTGGCCGTGGGCGAAGCCCCGGTGGAGGAAGCCTGCAAAACCCGGCGGGCGTGGCTGGTGCTGTCCGCCGCCGACGCGGCCCAGAACAGTGTGGACCGCGCCATGCGCTGGGCGGAGGCGGGCGGCGCGCCCTGGGTCCGTGTCCCTTGGGACAAGGGGGCGATGGGGTCTGCTTTAGGGCGCGGAAGCTGTGCCATGGCCGCCCTTACCGACCGGGGGCTGGCCGTTGCGCTGGCCGGCCGTCTGGCGCAGAGGGACGAGGGTCTGCGGGCCATCGCGTCCAAGCTGGAAGAGAAGAAGAAGCCGCGGGCTCAAAAGCCCGCTCCATGTGAATTTTAGGAGGTGGCCTGTTTGAGCCTTGCGAAACTGAACGCCCGGGACGTGGCCAAGGACTTTGGAATGCAAGCCAAAGCCATTACTGCGATCCTGACCGAGCATACGAAGGAGGCGGCGTCCCCCACCAAGGTGTTGACCGACCGGGAGCTGTCCATCGTATTTGAGCATTTGACCCAGAACAATCAGGTGGATTCCATCGAATCCATCTATGCCGACGTATACCACGAGCCCGCCAAAGCCGCCGCGCCCGCCAAGGGCGAGCCGGAGGCCAAGCCGGCGGCGGGGAAGGAGAGCGCTCCCGCGCCTCAGCCCCAGCCCCAGGGCCAGGACAAGGCGGCCCCAGCGCCCCAGAAGGAGCAGCCCAAGTCTGCCCCGGCCAAGCCCGCCAGCCGAACTCCCGAGAAAAAGGTGGTGGACACCCGCAAGGGCGGCGGCGTCAACCTGGAGAAGTACGACCAGCGCCTGGAGGATCTGGCACCCGACAAGGCCAACCGGATGCAGACCGGCAAGCAGAAGTTCCAGAACCGGGGCAGCAAGAACCGGGGCCAGAGCTTTGGAAACAAGCGCAAGCAGGAGGAGCAGGACCGGATGCGCCGCCTCCAGCTGGAGATTGCCAAGAAGACACCGCTCACCGTAAAGATTCCCGATGAGATCGGCGTGGGCGAGCTGGCCTCCCGGATGAAAAAGACCGGGGCGGAGGTGGTCAAGTGCCTCATCCGCAACGGGGTGATGGCCTCCCTCAGCGATGTGATTGACTATGACACCGCCGCACTGGTGGCCATGGAGCTGGGGTGCAAGGTGGAGAAGGAGGTCATTGTCACCATTGAGGAGCGCCTGATCGACACCGCCGAGGACAAGGAGGAGGACCTGGAGTACCGGGCCCCCGTAGTGGTGGTGATGGGCCACGTGGACCACGGCAAGACCTCTCTGCTGGACCACATTCGAAACGCCAACGTGGTGTCCGGCGAGGCGGGCGGCATCACCCAGCACATCGGCGCCTACCAGGTGGAGGTGAACGGCAAGCCCATCACCTTCCTGGACACGCCGGGCCACGAGGCGTTCACCGCCATGCGCGCCCGGGGTGCCATGATTACCGACGTGGCCATCCTGGTGGTGGCCGCCGACGACGGCATCATGCCCCAGACCGTGGAGTCCATCAACCACGCCAAGGCCGCGGAGATTCCCATCATCGTAGCCATCAACAAAATGGATAAGCCGGAGGCCAACCCAGAGCGGATCAAGCAGCAGCTCACCGAGTATGAGCTGGTGCCTGAGGAGTGGGGCGGCGAGACCATCATCTGCCCCATCTCCGCCAAGACGGGCATGGGCATCGACAACCTGCTGGAGATGGTCACCCTCACCGCCGAGATGCGGGAGCTGAAGGCCAACCCCAACCGCACCGCCCACGGCGCGGTCATCGAGGCCCGGCTGGACAAGGGCCGCGGCCCCGTGGCCACCCTGCTGGTGCAGAACGGCACTTTGAAGCAGGGCGACGTGATCATCGCCGGCATGGCGGTGGGCCGCGTGCGCGCCATGACGGACTACCGGGGGAACAAGGTTACAGAGGCTGGGCCCTCCGTGCCGGTGGAGATCATAGGTATGGGCGAGGTGCCCGGCGCGGGCGACGATTTCCACGCCGTGGCCGACGAGCGCATGGCCCGGGAGCTGGTGGAGCAGCGCAAGAGCGAGATGAAGAACGCCACCACCGGCGCGGCCAAGCAGAAGGTGTCCCTGGAGGAGCTGTTCAGCCAGATTCAGGCGGGCGAGATGAAGGACCTGAACGTCATCGTCAAGGCGGACGTGCAGGGCAGCGCCGAGGCGGTGAAGGCCAGCCTGGAGAAAATCTCCAATGAGGAGGTGCGGGTGCGGGTCATTCACTGCGCCGTGGGCGCGGTGAACGAGTCCGACGTGATGCTGGCCACCACCTCCAACGCCATCATTGTGGGCTTTAACGTCCGCCCGGACAAGAACGCCGCCGACTCCGCGGCCCGGAACAAGGTGGATATGCGGATGTACCGGGTGATTTACGACTGCATCAACGAGATCGAGTCCGCCATGAAGGGGATGCTGGCTCCCAAGTTCAAGGAGGTGGCCTTGGGCGAGGCCGAGGTGCGCCAGGTGTACAAGATCACCGGCGTGGGCTTTGTGGCCGGGTGCTACGTCACCGAGGGCAAGGTGGCTCGAAACGCCCAGATCCGTCTGGTGCGGGACGGCATCGTGATTCACGAGGGTGTGATGAACTCCCTCCAGCGCTTCAAGGACAGTGTGAAAGAGGTCGCCCGGGGCTACGAGTGCGGCATCGGGATTGAGAAGTACAGCGACATCAAGGAGGGCGACGTGATCGAGGCCTTCGTGATGGAGCAGGTAGAAGTGTAAGCTATGCAGGGGCGGGCGGTTTCGCCCGCCCCGTTTTTCGGTTAACGGGGGTGTGTTATGGACACACTGAATTATGACTTTTTTCTCAAGGTTCTGACCGAAAACGGAAGCTGGCTGGACGAGACGAGTTTTTACTTTGCCGATGATTCGGAAAAAGAGGATCATTGGTTGGGGTACTTGCCAAATAGAGAAATTCCACCCTACTGGGTGGGAAATTGCGATATTTCCGGCGGGGCCGAGTATGATACTGCCCAGGAATTGATGGAGGCGGCCATTTTTGACGGCCGTTCTCTGCGAGACCGATGGCCGCAGGTCCGGCTGGTTAGCATGCTAGGAATCAGTTTGGACAGTTGGTACGAATATTATTACAAATTTGAGGACGGGCCTTGTCCGCGCAGCGGGCCAGTACCGTTTCAATCAGAATAGGAGGAGCATATGCCAAGCAATCGAATCGGACGCATCAACGAGGAGATCCAGCGAGAGCTGGCCGCCCTCATCCCCATGGTGAAGGATCCCCGGGTGGCGGATGCGGGGATGGTGAGCGTCACCGCCGTGGAGACCACGCCGGATTTGAAATACGCCAAAATCTATGTCAGCGCACTGAATAAGGACAACACCCCTCAGCTTTTAAAGGGCTTGAAGTCCGCGGCGGGCTGGCTGCGCCGGGAGCTGGGCCGGGCGTTGAACCTGCGCAACACCCCGGAGCTGTCCTTTGTCCGGGACGACTCCATCGACAAGGGGGCCCATATCTTAGATATGCTGCGCAACCCGGAGATCGTCAAGCCCGCCAACCCCGCCAACGCCCACATTGTGCTGGATGAGGAGGAGTGAGCCATGGACTACCGGGAAGCGGCGGCGTTTCTGCGCGCCCACGACAATTATCTGATTCTGACCCACAAGTGCCCCGACGGCGACACCATCGGCTGCGCCGCAGGGCTGTGCCGCGCCCTGCGGAAGCTGGGCAAGACCGCCTATGCCCTGTTCAATGAGGACGCCACCCCCCTGATGGGAAGCTACCTGGAGGGGCTGACGGCCCCGGACGGGTTCGCGCCGGACACGGTGGTGAGCACCGACGTGGCCACCGAGAACCTGCTGCCGGACAGCGCGGCGGGGTGGAAGGGGCGCATTGACCTGGCCATCGACCACCACCCCTCCCAGGAGTTTTTCGCCAGGGAGACCTGCCTTGAGGCGGACAAGGCCGCCTGCGGGGAGATTATTTGGAAAATCTGTACCGAGCTGGGCGTGATGGACGCCGAGATCGCCACGCCGCTGTATGTGGCAATCGCCACCGACTGCGGCTGCTTCGTCTACGCCAACACCACCCCCCACACCCACCGGGCGGCGGCGGCGCTGATGGAGCAGGGCATCCCCTTCCAGGCGCTGAACAAGCGGCACTTCCGCACCAAATCCATGGCGCGGATGAAGCTGGAGGGGCTGATTTTGCAACATATGAAGCTCTACCATGGCGGCACGGTGGCGGTGGCCTGCGTGACGCTGGACATGATGGCCCAGGTCGGGGCCACCTCGGAGGACACCGACGACATCGCCGCCTTTTTGGGCCAGATTGAGGGCGTGCTCCACACCGCCACCATCCGGGAGCACGAGGGGGGCGAGTTCCGTATCTCGGTGCGCACCAAAGCCGACCTGCTCAACGCCACCCGGGTGTGCGCCCGCCTGGGCGGGGGAGGGCACAAGGCCGCCTCGGGCTGTACCGTGAAAGGGACGCTGGCCCAGGCGGAACAGTCCATCCTGGCCGCCATTGACGAGCAGCTGGTTCAGCCCACTCAAGACTGACACGGAACAAGGAGGCCGACGCCGTGGCAAATGGAATGATTGTGATCGACAAGCCCGCCGGATGGACTTCCATGGACGTGTGCGCCAAGCTGCGGGGGATGTTTCACGAGAAGCGAGTGGGCCATGCGGGCACGCTGGACCCCATGGCCACCGGGGTGCTGCCCGTGTTTATCGGCCGGGCCACCCGTGCGGTGGAGTTCGCAGCTGATTCCGATAAGGAGTACATCGCTGGATTAAAGCTGGGAGTAGTCACCAACACCCAGGACGCCACCGGGGAGGTGTTGGAGGAGCGGCCGGTAAGCATAACCGGGGACCAGCTCCGGGCGGCGCTGGGACGGTTCACAGGGGACATTGAACAGATTCCCCCGATGTATTCCGCCATCAAAATCAACGGCAAGAAGCTCTACGAACTGGCCCGGAAGGGTAAAGAGGTGGAGCGCAAGCCCCGGCCTGTGACCATTTACGAATTGGAGCTGCTGGGTTGGCCGGATGCGGGAGAGGATTTCCAGCTCCGCATCCGCTGCTCCAAGGGCACCTACGTGCGCACCCTGTGCCACGACATCGGACAGGCCCTGGGCTGCGGCGGGTGTATGAGCTCTCTGCGGCGCGTGAAGGCGGCGGGCTTTACCCTGGCTGACAGCATAGCCCTGGAGGCCGTCCAAGCCGCTGTGGACCGGGGGGAAGGGGAGGAGCTGCTGCTGCCGGTGGACCGATTATTTGCCGGCGTGCCGGTGCTGGTGCTGAGAGGTGCTGGTGCGGAGAAAAAGGTGCGCAACGGCTCGTCCTTGTCCGCCCCCAAGCTGGCCGACGGGGAGTACCGGGTATACGGTGCGGATGGGACATTTCTGGCCCTTGGGCGGGCGGCAGGCGGAACGCTGAAAACCGTCAAGAGCTTTTTCGAGGTGTAATTACAGATGAAAAATCAACCAAGAGTTATCGCCCTGGGCTTTTTTGACGGGGTGCACCTTGGCCATGGGGCGCTGCTGCACACCGTGGCACAGCGGGCAAAGGCGCTAAACGCCCTACCCAGCGCCTTTACCTTCGACCGCAGCCCCACGGCGGCCTTGACAGGGAGAATGATCTCCCTGCTCACCGGGGTGGAGGACCGCCGGAGGCTGATGGAGGAGCTGTACGGCATCCGGGAGGTTGTGGTGGCTCCCTTTGATGTGATGCGGGACATGGATTGGCGGGATTTCGTCGCGGACTACCTGCAAACGCATCTGGGGGCTGTCCATGTGGTGGCGGGCCACGATTTCCGTTTTGGCCGGGGCGGAGAGGGCACCCCGGAGCGGCTGAGGGAACAGTGCGGGGCGTTGGGTATGGGCTGCGACATCATCCCCAAGGTGGAGCTGGATGGGATTACGGTGTCCTCCACCCACATCCGGGCGCTGGTGGAGGCGGGCGAGCTGGAGCGAGCCGCCCGGTTTTTGGGGCACCCCCATATCCTGTCCGGGACTGTGGTCCATGGCAGCGAGCTGGGCCGCACCTTGGGCACCCCTACTGCCAACCTGCTGGTGCCCGATGGGGTGATCGCCCCCGCTTTTGGGGTATACGCCTCCCGCGTGCTGCTCCCAGACGGGGACAGCCGGCTGGCGGTGACTAACGTGGGGGTGCGCCCCACGGTGAACGCGGGGCTGGCCGGGGTGACGGTGGAGCCGTGGATTTTGGACTTCCAGGGGGATCTGTATGGTCAGACCATCTGCCTGGAGCTGCACAAGCAGCTGCGGCCGGAGCGAAAGTTCAGCGGCGTGGACCAACTGCGCGCCGCCATTTTGGAAAATGCGGCGCAGACCCGCTCCTATTTTGCAGCGAAGGGGCCGGTCCAATGATCGCGACGATGATCAATGTGGCCTTTGTGCTGATAGGAAGCGGACTGGGCCTGGCGTTTAAAAACCTCATCAGCGCCCGTCTTATGGCCATTCTAACCCAGGCCCTGGGCCTTTGCGTGCTGGGGGTAGGGGTGAGTAGCATGGTGGGGACGGAGGATATGCTGTGCGTCATTGTGTGCATGGTGGCCGGGACCGTGATTGGCCATGCTGTGGATATTGAGGGCCGTCTGGAGGGAGCGGGGAATCTGCTTCAGGTCAGGATGGCGAGGGGAAGGGGAGACAGCCGCTTCACGGAGGGGTTTGTCACAGCCTCGCTGCTGTTCTGCGTGGGTGCCATGGCGATTACCGGGTCCATTGAAGCGGGGTTGAATCACAATTATGGCATCATCGTGTCCAAGGGGGTCATCGACGGGGTAACGGCCATCTCCTTTACAGCTGCGATGGGGATTGGAGTGGCGTTTTCCGCCATTCCCCTGCTGCTTTACCAGGGGGGCATCACCCTGCTGGCCGCTTGGGTGGGTCCCTACCTCCCGGCGGCGGTGGTGACGGAGATGACGGCGGTGGGGGGTGCGCTCATCGTGGCCATCGCGTTCAATATGCTGGGTCTGGGGAGGGAAAAAATCAAGGTGGGGAATATGCTGCCCGCTATGTTTTTACCCATTGCTTACATACCGTTGGCACAGTGGCTGACGCAGCTGCTGTGAAATCAGGAACGCCGTTTCCAGGAATTGGGGACGGCGGTTTTTTTCCCCGTCCGTCCAGTAAAAAACCAGGAGAATTTTTGTGAAAAACCTGAATATTGTTTCAAAAACTCCTTGCATTAGCAGAACAAAGGCGGTATACTTATGAGAGGATTCAGAGGGCCCTTCTCTGGCTGCTCGGTGCGGCATGACTGGCGGACACAGCTGCCGTCATGGCCGCCGCCCTTTTGCTCCGACTTGTTAAAAAAATAGCAAACTTTGGCGCAGTTGGATGGAAAGGGGCAGGGCGCGGAGAGAGGAACCCGCTGTGATTCCAAGCATTGGACCAGTACATTATTTAAGGAGGCAATATCTGATGTCATTTGTCAACTTTGAACAGCAGGGCGCTGTGGCGATTTTGACCATCAATCGCCCCGAGGCGCTCAATGCCCTGAACAGCCAGGTGCTGAGCGATCTGGACGAGGTCATCACCAAGGTGGAGGTGTCGCCGGATATCCAAGCGGTCATTCTCACCGGTGCGGGCCGGTCCTTTGTGGCGGGCGCCGATATCGGCGAGATGAAAGGCTTCTCCGCCATCGACGGCAAGAAGTTCGGCGTCCACGGCGGCGGGGTGTTCCTGCGTCTGGAGAATCTGTCCAAGCCCGTGATCGCTGCGGTCAACGGGTTCGCTCTGGGCGGCGGGTGCGAGCTGGCCATGTCCTGCGACATCCGCATTGCCTCTGAAAAGGCCAAATTTGGCCAGCCCGAGGTGGGCCTGGGCATCACGCCGGGCTTTGGCGGCACCCAGCGCCTGCCCCGCATCGTGGGCATTTCCAAGGCCATGGAGCTCATCCTCACCGCCAAGGTGATCGGCGCGGCCGAGGCCAAGGAGATCGGCCTGGTCAGCCAGGTTTACGCCCCCGAGGAGCTGATGGATAAGGCTATGGAGCTGGCCAACGCCATCTGCGCCAACGCTCCCATCGCCGTCCAGGAGTCCAAGCGCTGCATCCGTATGGGGATGCAGACCGATATCGCCACCGGTTCCGCCTTTGAGGCCGAGGCCTTCGGCGTCACCTGCGGCACCGAGGACAAGAACGAGGGCATGGGTGCGTTTTTGGAGAAGCGTGCCGAGAAGCACTTCCAGAACAAGTAACATAATATCCAAGCCAAAATTTAAATTTTAGGAGGAAATACATCATGAAAAAAGTAGGCGTAATCGGCGCCGGTACCATGGGTCAGGGCATCGCCAAGGCGTTTGCCCAGAGCGGCTGGAGCGTCGCCCTGTGCGACATCAAGCAGGAGTGGGCCGACAACGGCAAGGCCAAGATCCAGAAGGGCTATGCCAAGCTGGTGGAAAAGGGCAAGATGGACCAGGCCAAGGCCGACGGCATTTGCGCCGCCATCACTGCCGGTCTCAAGGAGGACCTGTGCGCTGACTGCGACCTGATCGTGGAGGCCGCGTTTGAGGACATGGGTGTGAAGCAGGCCACCTTCGGCGAGCTGGACAAGATCTGCAAGGCGGAGTGCATTTTCGCCTCCAACACCTCCTCCCTGTCCATCACCGAGATCGGCAAGGGCCTGAGCCGTCCCCTGATCGGGATGCACTTCTTCAACCCCGCCGACCGGATGAAGCTCATCGAGGTAATTGCTGGCGCGAACACCCCCGCCTCCATGGTGGCGGACATCGTGTCCATCTCGGAGGAGCTGGGCAAGACCCCCGTGCAGGTGAACGAGGCCGCCGGCTTTGTGGTGAACCGCATCCTGATTCCCATGATCAACGAGGCCGCCTTCATCAAGATGGAGGGCGTGTCCAACATCGCGGGCATTGACGCCGCCATGAAGCTGGGCGCCAACCATCCCATGGGTCCCCTGGAGCTGGGCGACTTCATCGGCCTGGACATCTGCCTGGCCATCATGGACGTGCTGTATCACGAGACCGGCGACAGCAAGTACCGCGCCTGCCCGCTGCTGCGGAAGATGGTTCGGGGCGGTCAGCTGGGCGTGAAGTCCGGCAAGGGCTTCTATGTCTATAACGCGGACCGCACCAAGACCGCTGCCGACGAGCTGTAAGGGCCGGCGGGCAAGTTATAAGGAGGTAAAAACACATGGATTTTAAACTGTCCAAAGAGCAGGCAATGCTCCAGAAGCTGTTCCAGGATTTCGCGGAGAATGAGGTCAAGCCCATCGCCGCGGATGTGGACGAGGAGGAGCGTTTCCCGGAGGAGACCGTCAAAAAGATGGCCAAGCTGGGCATGATGGGCATTTATCTGCCCAAGGAGTACGGCGGGGCGGGGGCCGATTACCTGTCCTACGTGATGGCGGTGGAGGAGATGGCCAAGGTGTGCGGCACCACGTCCGTCATCCTGTCCGCCCACACCAGCCTGTGCTGCAACCCCATCTTTGAGTATGGCACCGAGGAGCAGAAGAAATACTATCTGCCCAAGCTGTGCTCGGGTGAGTGGATTGGGGCCTTCGGCCTCACCGAGCCCGGCGCCGGCACCGACGCCCAGGGCCAGCAGACCACCGCCGTGAAGAACGAGAACGGCGACTGGGTGCTGAACGGCTCCAAGATTTTCATCACCAACGCGGGCTATGCCAACGTGTTCATCGTCATCGCCATCACCGGCA
>OFGP01001179.1_pt1 | contig 20507 bp, 19 predicted proteins | sample 1521781 | NCBI WGS metagenome assembly OFGP01 (sample SAMEA3504113, study PRJEB24116) | mouse gut metagenome | biome: mouse gut; feature: mouse-associated habitat; material: faeces | place: Denmark | collected 2011
CGCCAGCCGCCGTTCCCTTGATGTTCATGGTCGGCCCGCCGCTGGGCTGGCGCAGGCAACCGCCCGCCAGCTTGCCCAGCTTGCCCATGTGGCCTACCAGCAGGACATTCTGAAACCCCTCGGCCCCGCAGGCGTCCAGGGCGTCCAGCTGGGCCGCCGTCCCCTCCCCCGCCGTCAGGCAGAGGTAGACGCTCTTTTCGTCCCCGCCGGGCAGCTGAACGCCGGCAGGGGGTGTTTCCGCGCCGCTGTCCTCCGGCTGCCGCTCCCGCAGGTACTGCTCATACCGCATGGAGATCTGGCTGAAGGCGGCGTTGATGAAGTCCTTCTCCGACAGACCGAAGTTGGGCTGCCGGAGCCAGACCAGGGCGCCGTAGCTGGACTCGCCGGCGGTGTCGATGGACAAGGGTGTCACAGAGTACTCCAGCTTGAAAAACTCCGCCACCACCGACGCGGGGACAAAGATCTCCCCGCCCCGCCGGATGGCGCCCCGGAAGGAGATGTTGCCGTCGCTGTCCCGGACGAAATTGCCGCTGAGGTCAAACATCAGCGAGCGGTTGTTGCCCGTATAGAGAATACACAGGTTGGGATTTGAGACGTTGCTGGGGAGATAGGCCACGCCCAGGGATTTGTTCACCTGACCGGTGAAGATGGAGCTGGCCACATACAGGTATCCGTTGGACCAGAAGGGCATGGTGGCGTCGTCCAGGGGGAGGATGTCGTTTCCGGCCGCGGTGATATAGACGCTGCCGGCGGCCTCTGCGGCCGCAGGGGCCAGGGCCAATGCCAGCGCCAGACAAAGCGCCAGCGCCGCCGCTCTCTTTTTCATGCCCCGCCTCCCCTCAAACACGCGGTTGTCTGCGCCCCGAGCACACAGCCCCGGGACAAAATATTTGCTCTGCGGGCATTATATCACGGATTCCCCGGATTTGTAAAGTCCGCCGCCCGGTAAGGCTCCACGGTGACGCCGGTATAGTAGTGGGTCAGGATCTCCTGATAGTCCGCCCCCTCCGCCGCCATGGCGTTGGCGCCGTACTGGCTCATGCCCACGCCGTGGCCGTAGCCGGTGACAAAAAACACCGCCTCTCCCTCCTGAACCTCCCAGCTGAAGCAGGCGGAGCGAAGGCCCAGGGCCGCGCGCAGGGCGCTGCCCTTTGCAATCACGCCGCCCACGGAGACGGTGGAGACGCTGCCGGCACTGTCCGTCCGGGCGTCCGCCAGCCAGCCCGCCATGCCGCCGCTGAGATCCGCCTCCGGAAAGGCGGCCAGGAGCTTCTGCCGCAGTTCTTCCCCGGAGAACTCCACCCGGCTGTAATAGTTGGGGATGCTCTCCGCCGCCTCCGGGGAGGAGACCGCCTGGAGATAGGGCAGGTCGTTGAGCCACACCTCCCCCGACGCCCGGGTCAGCCCCGCCGAGGAGGAGTGGAACACCGCCAGAATCGGCACGCCGCCGTAGAGGATCGCCTGTCCGTCGGTGGCCGTCACCGCCTCCTCGATCTTCTTTTCATAGCCGGCGGCGTTTTCTCCCCAGTTGGCCCTGGCCCGCTCCTCGCTGATATAGGCCTGACAGCAGGTGGAGTCTGTGCAGAGATCGGCGGAATCGCCGTGATTTCCGCCGGTTTGGAGCTTGTACAGCGTATACGTCCGGGCCGCCGCCGCCTGGGCCTTCAGGGCCTCCGGCTGGAAGGAGGCGGGCATCTCCGCCCGCACCACGCCCAGGAGGTACTCCCCCAGGTCCATCTCCAGCACCGTGTCCCCGTCCAGCACCCGCAGGGCGGTCTCCCCGTCCACGCCGGCAAACCGGCCGGCCTTGACGGCGGCGAAGAGCAGATCCCCCAGCTCCTCCTCTATATTGGAGCCCTCCCGCACGGCAGTCCGGAATTCCCCCAGCTCCTCGGACAGCTTGTCCATAGCAGGGGCGGCGTCTCTCCAGTCGAAGCCCGCCTTGGCGGCCTTGCTCTGGAGCTTGGCGGCGCGGGTCAAAGCGGGCAGCGCCCGGGCCACGCTGTCCAAGGTGTCGGCGGCGGTCCGCTGGCCCTTCTCCTCCCGCTTCTGGGCGTCCCAGGCGGACAGGGCCCCATCGGGGTCCCGGGCCTCCACCGTTCCAAAGACGTGGGGGTGGCGGTAGACCAGCTTTTTACAGATGCCGTCCACTACGTCGCCAAAGGTGAACTGCCCCGCCTCCTGAGCCATGGATGCGTGGAACACCACCTGGAGCAGTACGTCGCCCAGCTCCTCCCTGAGATTTTCCATGTCCATGCGGTCGATGGCGTCGGCGGCCTCATAGGCCTCCTCCAGCATGTTGTCCCGGATGGACTGATGGGTCTGGGTCCGGTCCCAGGGACAGCCCCCGGGGGCCCGAAGCAGCTCCATGATTTTGAGCAGATCTTCCATGCCGTAATTTTCCGCTATTTTAAAATCTACCACAATTTCGCTCCCTAATCAAGTCTTTTTTCCCTACTTTTAGGAAAAAGTGAAAAAATATTTACTGAATTTTCCAGAAAATCCCAAATATGCCCCTATAGCCGGAGCAGGCGAGCCAGCTTGTCGCCTTTTGGCATCAGGGACAGGTCGTCCCGGGAGATCGCCCGCAAGGCGGCGACCAGGACCAGATAGACGACCATGGCCACCCCGATGGCCCCCAGGACGCAGATGGCGTTGCCGGTGGTGCTGAGGACGGCCGGCCCCCCCCCCTCCGGGGCGGAGCTGAGGAGCTTGGACCCCAGCCCGTACACCGCCCAGGCGGCTGCGCCCATAATGGCGGAGGCGGTAAAGGGCTTGAGAAAGACGGGCAGATACCGGGGCCGGCGGGGGACCACGCGGCTGATGAGAAGCAGGTCCAGCAGCAGGCACAGCCCGAAGCACAGGATGTTGCCCGCCGGCGCGCCATAGATGCCCATTTGGGGCATGGCCACCACGTTGTAGTTGGTAAAAATTTTCAATCCGCCCCCCAGTACCATCACCAGGATGGGCAGGTTGACAAAGCCATAGGCCTGGAGGATGGAGTTGCACACCAGCATCAGGCACACAAATACCGTGGCCAGACCCAGGGTAGACAGCAGAGGACCGGCCAGGGCGCTCTCCATTTTGGGAAAGAGAAGCTGGATGATGGGGGTGCCCAGCACGAACAGCCCCACGCCCATGGGGAAGGCCAGCAGGGCGGTAATCCGCAAGGCGGAGGCTGCCACCCGGGAGGCCCCCCGGCGGTCCCGCCGGGCCAGCGCCCCGGAGACGGTGGGAATCACCGAGATGGTGATGGCCGTCATCAGGGCGGTGGGCAGGTTGTAGATGGTCAGGGCGCTGCTGTAGTTGCCGTAGAGGGTGCGGCTGATGCTCTCCAGGGTGGTGTGCAGGGCCAGGGCCCCTTCCTGCGGAGCGGTGAGGGCGGTCCCCGCCGCCAGAGCGGCCTGGGCCGCCTCTGCCTGGGCGCTGAGGACTGCCATTGTGGCGGCCGTTCCCTCTGTAAGAAGTTCCTTCCAGGCGGAGATGGCGCTCTCCAGGGGGGCGAAGTCCACAAAGCTTTGGTACAGCTCCCAGCAGGCGGGGTTCTCCAGCAAGGCCTTCTGGACCTGCCCCTGGACCAGGGAGGAGTCGATCACCGTCACAATGCCCACCATGGAGGAGCTGAGGGTGATGGGGATGGCGATGCGCAGAATGTCCCGGATGATATCGCCGGAAGCGTCGGGCACGTCCCGGCTGCGGCCGGGTTCCCGGAGGCGGGCCAGGAAGAAGCTGATGACCATATAGACCAGAGCGACCACCGTGCCCACCGTCACGCCGGTAATGGCGCCGGCGGCGGCCATCTCCGGGGGCTGGCCCATTTTGATGAGGGCGTAGGCCAGAGACAGGCCGATAAACAGCTTGCACAGGGCCTCGATGATCTGGGAGACGGAGGTGGGAGTCATGTTAAGGTGCCCTTGGCTGTAGCCGCGCAGGGCGGCCAGACAGCCCACGCACACCACCGCCGGGGCCAGGGCCCGGATGCCGGGGGCGGCCTTGGTGTCGTTCATCAGGCCGGCCAGGGCGTCTGCCTTGAAGTACATGACCAGGAAGGAAAGCGTGCCCAAAATCAGGAACATGCCCAGAGCCAGCTGGAAGGTGCGGCGCACCTGATTGCGCCGGCCCTGAGCGTTGGCCTCGCTTACCAGCTTGGAGACAGCCACGGGCAGGCCGGCGGTGGAGATGGTGAGCAGGACGGCGTAGATGTTGTAGGCGTTGTTGAAGTCGGCGTTGCCCTGGGCCCCGATGATGTTGTTCAGGGGGATCTTGTAGAACATGCCGATCAGCTTGACCACCATGGCGCCTACCGCCAGAATGGCAGCCCCACCGAAGAAGGTGTTTTGTTTTTGTCCGCCGCTCCGGCGAGAGGGCACGTCATATCGGGCCATAGGCCGCCTCCTGATTAACCAAAGATATGGGGCAGGGCGTAGTTCTTCACCTGGTCGCGGATTTTATCCAGGTCCAGGGTAAGGAATTCTCCCTTTTCATATATGATGTTTCCCCGGGCCATATTCATCACCACATTGGAGCCGTTGGCCGAGTAGACCAGATTTTCCAGTACATCGTGACAGGGAAAGAGATTTTCAGCGGTGAAGTCCACCAAGATCAGGTCGGCGACCTTGCCGGGGGCGATGACCCCGGCGTCCCGGCCCAGGGTCCTGGCGCCGTTGACGGTGGCCATGGACAGGGCCTGGAAGGCGGAGACGGCTGTGGGGTCGCCGGTGGTCCCCTTGTGGAGGATGGCGGCCAGCTTAATCTCCTCAAAGAGGTCGTGGCTGTTGTTGGAGGCCACCCCGTCGGTGCCCAGAGCCACGTTTACCCCGGCTTTGAGAAGCTCTGGAACCCGGGCCACCCCGGAGGCCAGCTTGAGGTTGGACACCGGGTTGTGGACGGCGGTGATGTTCTTTTGGGCCATGAGCTCCATATCTTCGCCGCTCACCCAGACGCAGTGGGCGGCGTGGCCGCCGTTTTCCCATACGCCGTACTGATCCAGCAGAGAGATGGGGGTTTTGCCGTACTTCTCCAGGCACTTCTCATGCTCCGCTCGGGTTTCGGAGATGTGGACGTGCATCCCCAGGCCGTGCTTTTGGGCAAAACCGGCCACCCACTCCCAGGCTGGGGGGCAGGAGGTGTACTCTGCGTGGATGGAGGCGTCCACCAAAATCTGCCCGTCCCCGGCGTTGTGCCAGTTCTCATAGAGACGGACGTGGTTGGCGCAGTCGCCGCACTTTTCCGGGGAAAAATCCTGCGGAGCGCCGAAATATACCGCCCCGCAGGACAGGTTGGCGGAGATCCCCGCATCCAGCACGGTCTGGGCGATGGTCTCAGTGTTCATATACATGTCGGCGATGCAGGTGGTGCCCGAGGCGATCATCTCGGCCAGTCCCAGGGCGGTCCCGGCGGCCACACAGCGGTCGTCCAGTCTGGCCTCGGCGGGGAAGATGTAGTCGTTGAGCCAGTGCTGCAGGTCGCAGCCTCCGCCGTAGCCCCGCATGAGAGCCATGGGGACGTGGGTGTGGGCGTTGACCAGACCGGGCATGAGCACTTTGCCGGCGCAGTCAACTATCCGGTCAAAGGTTCCCTGGGGGCGCTCCATCCCCACCGAGGCGATTTTGGCGCCCTCCACCGCCACAAAGGCGTCCTTCAGTACCGGATTCGCCGGGTCCATCGTCACAACGGCGGCGTTCGTAAACAGAATTGACATGTTCAGCTTCTCCTTACATTTTCCTCAGGCAGGCCCGCACCAGTCCGGAGAACTTCTCACGGGCGGCGGCGGCGGCGTCCAGCACCTCCTGCTCGGACAGGGGCTGGTCCAGAATGCCGGCGGCCATGTTGGAAAGCAGCGTGAGCCCCAGCACCTCCATGCCGCAGTGGCCGGCCGCGATGACCTCGGGGGCGGTGGACATGCCCACGGCGTCCCCGCCCAGCAGACGGACAGCCCTGATCTCCGCCGGGGTCTCATACTGGGGGCCGTAGCAGTAGAAATAGACTCCCTCCCGCAGGGGGATGCCCTGTTCCCCGGCCGTCTCACGGGCCAGCGCCTGGAGCCGGGGGGTGTACAGGTGGGAGGCGTCGGGGAAGCGGACGCCGAAATCGGGCAGGTTCTCCCCCCGGAGGGGGGATTCGGAAAACATCTTGATCTGGTCGGTGATGAGCATCAGGTCGCCGGCCTTCCACTGGGTGTTGACGCAGCCGGCGGCGTTGGTGACAATGAGGGTGTCGCAGCCCAGCAGGCGCAGCACCCGCACGGCGTAGGACACCGCCTCGTAGGAGTAGCCCTCGTAGTGGTGCATTCTTCCCTGCATCACGGCCACTTTCTGGCCCTCCAGGGCGCCGAAAACCAGCCGGCCCTTGTGGCCGGGGGCGGTGGAGGCCTTAAAGTGGGGGATGTCCCGGTAGTCGATGGCGATGGGGTTCTCCACCTCGTCCCCCAGATAGCCCAGGCCGGAGCCCAGCACCATGGCCACCTTGGGGACAAAGCCCCCCAGCCGCTCCCGGATGGCCTGAGCGCTGGAGCGGTATTGATCCATTGTATAGTCCATAGGGCCCTCCTTACAGCCTGCCGCCGCAGGAGCGGCAGAACTTGTCGTTCTTGCCGCAAGGCTCCCCGCAGCTCGGGCAGGTCTGGGCCTGCTTCAGGTCGGCGACGCGGCCCTTCAGCTCGGCGATCTTTCTGCTCTTCTCGTCTGCCTGGTTCAGCAGAGAGGTGACCAGCGCCCCCTCGGGGGCATGACCCCGGTGGGTGTCCACCATCACCTGGCCCAACTGGCGCAGAACGTCGTTATACTCCCCGTTGAGGTCAAAGAGCTGCACGTTCAGCTTGGCCACGTCCACCATTTGGCCCGCCTTTTTGCCGGCCACCCGGGCGGAATCGGCGGCGGCGTCGGCGGCGAAGCTGGCCGTCCCCTTCACCCGCTCCAGCAAGGCCTTTACCTTTTCGTCCATAAGCATACTCCTCCTATTCTAAAATATCGTACTTGTATTTTACACCAAATATTCCCGGATTGCAACATTGCTATTTTTCCCGAGGAGTGGTAAAATAACATGAATTGGTATGACACGTCCACTGGTATGGGCAGACTGAACAGGTGTTCCCGCCAGAGAGAAAAGGGGGCTATCCTTATGCGCAAGCTGGTCATTGAAAAGGCTGCGGTCAAGCACAATCTGTCCGTCATCAAGGAGAGGGCGGCGGGGGCGGTCATCTACGGCGTGCTCACCGGCGACGGCGGCGGCGCGGGGGTGGCGCCCATGGCCAGGCTGCTCCGGGCGGAGGGCATCGGCCGCTTTGCCGTGTGTGAGGTGAAGGACGCGGAAAAGCTGCGCCAGGCCGGCTTTGAGGACGAGGAGATTCTCATGCTCCGCTCCACCACCGACCGGGAGGAGCTGGAGCGGCTGGTGGACCTGAATGTGGTGTGCACTGTCTCCTCGGTGGACACGGGACTGGCCCTCAACGCCCTGGCGGAGAACCGCTCCACCGTGGCCTGCGCCCACATCCAGGTGGACACGGGGATGGGCTTCGGCGGCTTTCTGGTCAGCGAGCCGGAGAAGATTTTGCTGGCCTACCGCTCCTTGCCCAACGTGGCCCTGGAGGGCATCTACACCCAACTGCATGGCATGCGCCCCAACGACCCGGAGGCGGAGCGCCAGCTGGAACAGTTCCACCGGGTGCTGGATACCATCCACCAGGCCGGCTACGAGACGGGGATGGTCCACGCCGCCGGCTCCTTCGCCTTGCTCCACAACGACGGCGCCCGGCTGGACGGGGTCCGGGCGGGCTCGGCCATTCTGGGCCGGTGCCGCCGCACCCGGGACGACCGGCTCAAGACGGTGGGCTATGGGGAGGCTCCCCTGGCCGAGGCCCGCTGGCTGCCCAAGGGCCACTCCCTGGGTACGGAACGGCCGATTGTGCTGAAAAAGCCCACCCGGATCGCGGTGCTCCCCGTGGGCTACCAGAACGGCTTCGGGGTGTCCAGGCCCCGGGAGACCGGATTTTTAGCCCTGTGTGCCCAGTGGCGGCGGGCGCGGAACCGTACCGTCCGCATCGGCGACCAGAAGGCCCGGGTGATGGGCCCCATCGGCGCCACCGAGACTTTGCTCAACGTCACCAATATGAAGTGTTCCGCCGGCGACCTGGCCACCTTCGACATCGACCCTATTTTTGCCAAGGGGTTCGTGCGGGAATTTCGATAAAAAGCGAGGTTTTTTCTCATGCCCAACGCCCTCCCCTTTCAGCCGCTGCTCTTCGGCGGCGATATCAACGTATACAGCGTGGCCCGGGCCTTTTACGAGGCCTACGGGGTGCGGTCCGTGGCTTACGGCAAGTACCCCTCCTTCCCCTGTCACGGCAGCGCCATCCTCGACTACCGGGTGTGCCCGGACAACGAGGACGAGGGGGCCTTCCTCCGCAACGTCCGGGCCGTGGCGGAGGAGTTCCCGGACAAAAAGGTCATCCTGCTGGGCTGCGGGGACAGCTATGTCCAGCTGGCCGCCCGCTGTAAGGACTCGCTGCCTGCCAACGTGATTGCCCCCTACATCGACGGGGCGCTGCTGGACACCCTCATCAACAAGGAGCAATTTTACCGGCTGTGCGACGAGCACGGCATCGACCACCCGGCCACCTTTATTCATGACAGGTCCATGGGCCATGACTTCGCCCTCCCCTGGGGCCCGCCCTACATCGCCAAGCCGGCCGACAGCGTGGCCTACTGGGCCTGCGGCGACCACTCCCTGGCCAAGGTCTATATCTGCCAAAGCTGGGAAGAATTGCTGGAGAGCCTGGACCACGTCTACGCCGCCGGCTACCGGGACCACATGGTGCTTCAGGAGTTCATCCCCGGAGACGACAGCTACATGCGGGTGCTCACCAGCTACTCCGACCGCAACGGCCGGGTGACCACCATGTGCCTGGGCCACGTCCTGCTGGAGGAGCACTCCCCTCACGGCATCGGCAACCACGCCGTCATCCTCACCGAGCGGGACGAGGCGCTGGAGCTGAAGATCAAGGGCCTGCTGGAGGCGCTCCATTTCGTGGGCTTTTCCAACTTCGACATCAAGTATGACAGCCGGGACGGCAGATACAAGGCCTTCGAAATCAACTGCCGCCAGGGCCGGAGCAACTACTATGTCACCGGCGCGGGCCACAACATTGCCAGGCTGGTGGTGGAGGACCGGATTGAGGAAAAGGAGCTGCCCTTCACCATGACAGGGAACCGCTCCCTGTGGCGGATGGTGCCCAAGCGCGTGGCTTTCAAATTTACCCCCAAGCGGTACCACCAGGAGATGCGCGCCCTCATCAGGGCCGGGGCGGACCACCACTCCCTGGTCTGCCCGGCGGACGCCTCTCTTAAGCGGCGGCTGCGGGTGTGCAAGAACCACTTGGGCAACATCAAGCGGTTTGACCGGTACAACAAGCTCCCAGAGGAGTAATATCTGAACACCTCCGACGATGGCCGGAGGCCGGGCAAGGGGCCAAAATCCGGTGCAGAGACGTGGGGCGCAGGCCAGGGTCTTTAGGGGCGAAGCCCCTAAACGGCGTTTTGGTGACTTTGCCGCTGTTGGCAAAGTCATTTGCCGCCGGAGCGGCGAAAATCCCCTTGGACAACAAACTCAATCAACAAGGAGCAGCTTTATGCAGTACCGTCTCGGCGTTCTGGGGGGAATGGGCCCCCAGGCGACCAATACCTTTTATCAGTTTGTCATCGACCGTACCGACGCCCGGACGGATCAGGAGCATGTGGACGCCCTGATCCTGTCGGACAGCGGGATGCCCGACCGCACCGCCGCTATTCTGGGCAGCGAGGCGGAGCGGCAGGCGGTATACCGCCGTCTGCTGGCCGACGCCCGTCTGCTGGAGGGGGCGGGGTGCACCTGTATCGCTGTCCCTTGCAACACTTCACACTTCTTTTTGGACCGGGTCCAGGAGCAAATCGGCATTCCCATTATCCACATGATCCGGGAGACCGCCTGTCTGCTGGCCTCCCGGGGACTGAAGCGCCCCGGCATTTTGGCTACGGACGGGACGATCCGCACCGGATTATACCAAAAGGAATTTTTTGCCGCCGGGATCGAGGCGGCGATCCCCTCCCGGCCGGCGCAGGAGCTGGTGATGTCCCTGATCTACGACGACATCAAGGCAGGCCGGGACGGCGACCCCCAGAAGTTCGCCGCCATCCACCAGGACCTCCTGGCTCAGGGCTGCGACTGCGGGGTGCTGGCCTGCACCGAGCTGTCCGTCTTTGCCGACAAGCACCACCTGCCCCACTTTTACACCGACGCCATGGCGGTGCTGGCCGAGCGGTCGGTGGAGGCCTGCCGCAAGCCTTTGCGTGATATTTTTATTAAATAATACTGGGAGGAATAGCCTATGGCAAAGCACGCCCTCAACGACTATATCGCTTTGCTGGAGGAGCGGGGCCTGTTGGCCGCTCCGGTCCCGGAGGGGCTGGACAGGTCCGCCCCGGTGGAGCTGGTGTCCTACGACTCCCGGGAGGTGGTCCCCGGCGCCCTGTTTATCTGCAAGGGAGCCCACTTCAAGGCGGAGTTCCTGGCAATGGCCCGGGACAGGGGAGCCGCCGCCTATGTGAGCGAGACCCCCTACCCGGAGATTCCGCTGCCCTGTCTCCAGGTGAGCGACATGCGCCGCACCATCGCCCCCCTGGCCGACCTGTTTTTTGACCACCCCTCGGGGAAGCTGAAGGTCATCGGCCTGACGGGCACCAAGGGCAAATCCTCCACCGCTTACTATCTGAAATCTATCCTGGACGGATATATGGCGGAGACGGGCGGGGCGGAGAGCGGCGTTATCTCCTCCATCGACACCTACGACGGGGTGGAGCGGTTCGAGTCCCACATCACCACCCCCGACGCCCTGGACCTCCAGCGCCACTTCTGCCATGCGGTTCACTCCGGGCTGGAGTACCTGACCATGGAGGTGTCCAGCCAGGCCCTGAAATACCACCGCTCTCTGTGCACCGACTTCGCCGCCGCCTGCTTCCTCAACATCGGCTATGACCACATCTCCCCCATCGAGCACACCGACTTCGAGGACTATTTTTCCTCGAAGCTGCGCATCTTCCGACAGGGGGCGGTCAACTGCGTCAACCTGGACTGCGACCACGCCGAACGGGTGTTGGCCGCCGCCCGGGAGACGGGAAAGCCTCTGATTACCTTCTCCCAGAAGGACCCATCTGCGGACGTGTGCGCCGGCCGGGTGCGCAAGCGGGGGGAGGACATCCTGTTCCAGGTGCGCACCCGGCGGTATGAGCGGGAGTTCCGGCTCACCATGCCGGGGCTGTTCAACGTGGAGAACGCCCTGGCCGCCATCGCCGTATGCGAGGGGCTGGACATTCCGCCCCGGTTTATCTACGCGGGGCTGGAGCGGGCCAGAGTCCCCGGCCGGATGGAGGTCTTTACCAGCGCCGGCGGGACGGTTACCGCCATCGTGGACTACGCCCACAACCGCATGAGCTTCGAGGCGCTGTTCCGCTCCACCCGGACGGAGTACCCCGGCCGGCGCGTCGTGACGGTGTTCGGCTGTCCCGGCCTGAAGGCTCTGGACCGGCGGCGGGACCTGGGGGAAATATCGGGGAAGTATTCCGACCTGGTGGTCCTCACCGAGGAGGACAGCGGAGAGGAGGACACCCTGTCCATCTGTGAGCAGATCGCCGCCCATGTGGCGGAACAGGGTTGTAAATACCGCATCGAGCCAAACCGGGGCGAGGCCATCCGCCAGGCGGTTTTGAGCTGCCGGGAGCCCTCCGTTCTGCTGATTACCGGAAAGGGGGAGGAGACCCGGCAGAAACGGGGCCGGGAGTATATCGACACCCCTACCGATGTGGAGTACGTCCGCAGCTTTTTGCAGGAGTACGACATGATCCGGGGCCTGGACGGCATGGAGCAGGTCCGGGGACTGCTGTCCGCCCTCCCTGTGCTGGAGCGGTACGCGGGTAAAAAGGCGGTGGTCCAGTGCCAGGCCGTGGCCGGAGCAGATATTTGGCAGGACGTGTCCGCCTTGCGGGCGCTGGGCGTCCGGGTACGGGTCTGCGAGTGCGGCGGGGGGCTGGAGGCGGCTCTGGAGGACAGGGCGGAGCTGCTGGTGCTGTTCTCCCTCACCGGACTGACCGGCCTGGAGCGCATGGATGTGAAACGGGCGGAGGAGCGGCTGGAGACGGGCAGTATCCCCGAAAATCTGACGGGGGCAGTCCGGGACTGTGTCGATGCGCTGCGCGCCGGGGCGGAGGAGGCCGCCGTGCTGGACAGCGCCGGAGCACACGCCCTGCTGCTGTATCTGCTGGACCGGCAGACGCCGGGGATGATCGTTTCCGGATGAATTTTCATTTTTCCTCTAATTTTTCAAACAGGGCCTAATTTTATGAAGGAGGAAGTGAAAGAGAGGAAATGAAGATGAAAAAAGTTATGATTGGAGGAGGACTGAGTATATGTTTGCTTATGGGGGTGATATTGTATAACTATAGAGCAATCGAACAGGAGGGAGACCTAACAAAAAATTTTTTATATGTATCAGAGAATCAGAGCGGATATCCTGTGCGTAATTTTGGTGTTTCTATCACTAATGGGAAAATTATGGATAATTCAAAGATACTCGAATTTGTGATGGAAAACGAAAGTGCTAGGAAATGGTATTGGAAAAGAAATTTAAGGTTCAACGAGAAAAGTAGAGAGTACATAACTGATTTAGAAGTAAAAATTGATGAAATATGGTATAATGTCCCGTTCAAAGAAGAGAGTGCCAATATAATCATACCACTTGTGCAATTGTACTTATTACCTAAAAGCACAACAACAATGTCCGTCAATACGGATCTTTATCAAATGTTAGTACCAGGAAGATATAGGCTTACAGTTATTATATATGATGAAAACAGCAATGAATTTAAACTTTCTAGCGAGTTCTTGATTACCGAGGAGGAATAAAAATGAGTAAAAAAAGGTCCCATCATAAAATTGCGATTTTCCTTATTTTAGTTATTATCGTCCAAATTTCATTTATTTCTCAAGGTTCTGCGAAGAGTCCTAAATTAAAAAATAATTTAGACTCAAATAGCTATGTAACAGAGCAGAAAGATGCGTTGGATGCATACAATATTATAATTGAAAGACTAAAAACAGGTGAACTAAATGAAGATATATATGCTGGGGCATATATAGATGGAACAAAATTGATAATAATGTTGACAAACACAACAGATAATATAAAAAACGAGTTTATGTCTGTTGTTGAAAATCCATATGTAATTGATTTTGAGGAAGCAAGATATTCGATAAAATACCTTAATGAGCAATTAAATGAAACAGTAAATGCGCTAAGTGATTATCCGATTACAGAATTTGGACTTTATGAATCGAAAAATAAAGGCTTTATCAGAATTGAAAAAGATTATTACGACAGTTTTGTTGATAAAATGCCAACCCTTTACTCTAAATATGATATTCCAATTATATTTGAGCCTGGAGAATATTACGACATGAATACTACAATGAGAAATGAGAGTGAGTCACTATCAGATTCGGAGATTATTTCTGATGAAAGCTACTCTGCAAATGCAGTTAAAGATATAAGGGGGGAATGAATATAGATACTTCGATTGGATATGCGACTATAGGATTTTGTGGATATTATGGTATTATGGACGCTATAATAACTGCTGGACATGCTGTTTCTGAAGGTGAGCGTACGGAGTATGGGAGTGTTGTTCAGCGAAAATATGGTAATAATCAATATGGCGACTTTGCTATAATATTCGTTGACTCAGATTATAAAATTACAAATGAAATCTGCCATAGTTATTGGGGATCGTTGAGTGTTAGAACCGTATATTCAAATGTTCCGGTAGGTACATCGCTAACTGCATATGGAGATAAGGGTAAAGAAATACCGGCAAAAGTTACAGGAACAAACGTAACAAAAACAACATCTGACACAGGTATTACTATCCATGGGCTTACACAGACTAAATGTGATTGGAAAGTAGTTAGAGCTGGCGATAGCGGGGGGCCGGTTTTTGTTAGTTTGGGGAATTATCAAGTTGCTGCGTGTGGTATAATTCAAGGAGGGAACAATTATGACGAAATGTGTTTTGTTCCATTTGAGCACATAGCTTCTGCATTTAGTCCAAAGACGAGTCCATGATAAAAATCGATAAAAAACAGTCAATAAAAGCTGAAAACTTGTAAATTTTGGGCCACAAAGTCATAATACGGCTTTGTGGCTTTTTGTGTTATTGCGGCACCAGTCCCGGCACAGATAAGGTACAATAAGTTGCGCAAATAAAAAAGACAAGGTTTGCAGCTCTCTGGTAGAATGAAGCAGCGATACACCATTCTGAGAGGAGACAGCAAACCATGTCAGAGAAAATTGTACAGCTAAATGAAGAAGTAATCAAGGGTCAGCTTAAGGAGTTGGTTTGCGGGAGCGTGGAAGAAACGCTGAATGAGCTGCTGGAGCAGGAAGCGGAGAAACTGACGCAAGCGGCCCGGTACGAACGCAGTGAGGTCCGTCAGGGGTACCGCAGCGGCCGCTGTTACCCGTTAAACTTCCCCATTCCCCGGTCGATGCCCTCGGCCAGGATGCACTCGACGGCGTCGGCGGCCCGCCTGACGGCGGCGTCGATGGCCTTTTTGTCCTCCCCCGCGAACTTGCCCAGCACCCAGTCGGCCAGAGCGTAATCGGGGTGGGGCTTCTCCCCCACCCCCACCCGCAGACGGGGGAACTGGTCGGTGCCCAGGTGCTGGATAATGCTTTTCAGCCCGTTGTGCCCTCCGGCGGAGCCCTTCATCCGGATGCGCAGCCGGCCCACGGCCAGGGCGGTGTCGTCAGACACCACTAGCACTCGTTCCGGGGGGATTTTGTAAAAGTCCGCCGCCTGGCGCACCGCCTCCCCGGACAGGTTCATATAGGTGATGGGCTTCATTACCAGCACCTTTTCCCCGGAAATGGTAAGAATATTGGTCAGCGCCTTGAATTTCAGTCGCTGGATGGGCTTTTTCTGCCGTTCGGCCACCTCGTCGGCCACCATAAAGCCCACATTGTGCCGGGTGTTCTCGTACTTGTCTCCAGGGTTGCCCAGGCAGACCAGCAGCCAGCCCACGCCACCGGCGTCTTTTTTGAAAAACATGGTATTTCCTCGCTTTAAAGAGAAGCTTGCCCGCTTTAAGATTATAACCTTTCATATCCATCTTTTAAGTAATCAGTGTCTGAAGTATTAACCGCAAAAGTTTTAAAATTAGAGCCCAAAATTATCACTGAAACTAAGATTAACCCACAAGATTTTCTAATCATATTCTTCATTGCAAACCTGACTTTGTATACAACACCAAATTAAGACAAAGATTTCCCACAGTAGCTACAGAAAGAAGAAAATGCATCACGGGGACCAAAAGCATGGTGGCAATATGGGCACCGATAAAAAAGATGTGCTTGAAACAAAGAAACCGTAATTATCAAAATTCCAAGCGAAAGCAAAAGAGTGCTTTTCTGATAAAATAAAAATACCGAAACGAAAGAACCAAGTATTAAAAGATTTCTACTTGCTTTATAATTCATAATATTTTCCTTATACTGTCCGGTTAAAATTCATTAAAATGTATTATTATAAATTGCCCATTGGACTCACCACCGATTCCATAAATATTGTATAATTGCTTCTAGCCTTTACACAAACAGGGGAGACACGGAGGTCTCCATGTAGATGTGGCTGATGGCCTCGGCGAAGAGGTGGGCCACAGAGATGTAGCGGATCTTGCCGCACTGCACGTCGGGCTTGGCGGGGATGGTGTTGAGGAAGACCACCTCGTCCAGTACGCTGTCCTGAATGCGCTGGATGGCGGGGCCGGACAGGATGCCGTGGGTGGCGCAGGCGGTGACATCCTTGGCGCCGCCGATGTCCACCAGGGCCTTGGCGGCGTGGCACAGGGAGCCGCCGGTGTCCACCATGTCGTCCAGCAGAATGACCCGCTTGCCCCGCACGTCGCCGATGATGTTCATGACCTCGGAGGAGTTGGCCTTCTGCCGCCGCTTGTCCACGATGGCCAGGGGCATATTCAGCTTCTGGGCGAAGGCCCGGGCCCGGGCCACCGAGCCCACGTCGGGGGAGACCACCATGGTGTCCTCATGGTCGTCCTTGAACTTGCGGTTGAAGTAGTCCACAAAAATGGGGGAACCCAGCATGTTGTCCACGGGGATGTCGAAGAAGCCTTGAATCTGGTTGGCGTGGAGGTCCATGGTCAGCACCCGGTCGGCGCCGGCGGTGGTGATGAGGTTGGCCACCAGCTTGGCGGAGATGGGGTCCCGGGGCTTGGTCTTGCGGTCCTGCCGGGCGTAGCCGAAGTAGGGGATGACGGCGGTGATCCGGCCGGCGGAGGCCCGCTTCAGAGCGTCGATGATGATAAGCAGCTCCATCAGCGAGTCGTTGACGGTGCTCAACTTGCCGTCCTTGACGAAGGAACAGGTGGACTGTATCACGAACACGTCGGAGCCCCGGACGGTCTCATAGATGGAGACGAAGTTCTCCCCGTCCGAGAAGCAGCCCACCTCCGAATTGGCCAGAGGGATTCCCAGCTCCTTGCAGATATCTCTGGCCAGAGCGGGGTTGGAGTTGCCTGTGATGACTTTGATATCCTTCCCATGTGCGATCATTTCCTACATCCTCCCATTTTTTGTCGGCCCCGTGGCCGTTTTTTCTCTCGTATCCCTTCCGTGTGAGGTCGCTTCCTCAGAACCTGTATTCACTTTTTTCCTTTCCGTTTCCGGTTTTCCCCGGCCCAGCCGTCCTTAATCTCCTGGCGGGCCCGGCCGATGACCAGGGCGTCCTCCGGGACATCCCCCGACACCGTGGTTCCGGCGGCGATAAAGGCGCCGTCCTCCACGGATACCGGGGCGATGAAATTGGTGTTGCAGCCCACAAAGACGTGGCTGCCGATGGTGGTGCGGTGCTTTTTAAAGCCATCGTAGTTGCAGGTGATGGTGCCGCAGCCGAAGTTGCACTCCTCCCCTACGTCGCTGTCCCCCACATAGGTGAGGTGGGCCATCTTGGTCCCCCGGCCCAGATTGCAGTTTTTCAGCTGGACAAAGGCCCCGATTTTGGAGCCCTCCCCCACCACGCAGTGGGGCCGGATGTGGGTGTAGGGGCCAATCTGGCAGTTCCGCTCAATGAGGCTCTCCTCGCACTGGGAGGCGTTGACGGTGCATCCGTCCTCCACGGTGGAGTCGGAAATCATGGTCTGGGGTCCGATGCAGCAGTTTTCTCCGATGACAGTCCTGCCCCGGAGAATGGTGCCCGGAAGGAGCAGCGTGCCGACTCCCACCGTGACATCGTCCTCTACATAGACGGCCGCGGGGTCCATCATAATGACTCCCGCCGCCAGCAGCTGTTCCCGCTTGGCCTGGAGCGGGGCGGTATAATCGTTCATAGCGGTCCTCCTGTTTTGGGCGATTTGCTTCTTTGCCCATTATAACATAAAATTTGTCCCTTTGCCACTATCAGGAAATTTTTTTCAAAAAGTTTCAGATGCTGTTTTCGCATCGCAGCCATTCAAAAGCGACAAAAACCGCCCTCTGTTCTCAGAGAGGGCGGCGGTATGACTTTTGTCAGCAGGCGGGGATGAGCGGACGCACCCCCAGCCGCTTCCGCAGGCGGGAGGGACGGCAGATGCGGGATACCTCCAGCCCGGCGCAGACGGTGTCCACCAGGTCCACCATCCAGGCCTCCAGCGACCGGGGCAGAGGACCGCCCAGGGGCCACATGTGGGAGAGGATGATGTTCTTCTCCTTGGGGGTCAGGGCGGTAAGGGCGGCGGCGTTCCGGGCGGCAAAGCGGGGGTGGTCGAAGCACTGGCTGCCCGGATGGGCGGACTTGTCGTGGGAGTCGTAGAGGTACAGGTCGTGGAGCAGCGCCCCACGGACGGCGGAGCGCACGTCCAGCCGGAGCAGACGGGCCACCCGATAGGTGGAGAAGGCCACGAACAGGGAGTGGTCCAGGGTGGTTACCGGGCCATGGTGCTTCCACCGGCCCATCATCCGCACCTGGTCGGAGTCCAGCAGCTCCTTCATCATGCTGACAAACTCCCGCTCCCGCAGCCTGCGCGTTTCATAGCTCATCGGAATCATCCCTTTCCGCCCCCTTCGGGGCATTATATTGTTCTGCCCACATGATACACTATCTTGGAGGCGTTGTCATCTGAAAAATTTTTACAATTTTAGCGGACCTGTCCCGTGCCCTTTACTACAAATTTGTAAGCACACAGCTCTCCAAGGCCCAAAGGCCCCCTTGCGTGCAGCTTTTGGGTGGAGATGCCCATCTCGCAGCCCAGGCCGAACTCCCCCCCGTCCGTAAAGCGGGTGGAGGCGTTCCAGTAGACGGCGGCGCTGTCCACCTGGGCCAGAAAGGCCCGGGCTGTCCCCTCGCTGGCGGTGACGATGGCCTCGGAGTGGCCGGTGGAGTGGGCGGCGATGTGGGCGATGGCCTCCTCCGCGGAGCCAACCACCTTCACGGCCAGGATGTAGTCCAGAAACTCGGTGTCAAAGTCGGCTTCTCCCGCGGGAACGCCGTCGATAAATTCCGCCGCCTCTGGGTCCAGCCGCAGCTCCACCGGGTGACCGTACCGGCTGCTCCCCCAGCTTGGGCAGAAACTCCCCGGCAATCTCCCGGTGGACCAGACACACCTCGGCGGCGTTGCACACGCTGGGCCGGGAGCACTTGGCGTTCTCCATGATATCCAGCGCCATGTCCAGGTCTGCCCAGCGGTCCACATAGACGTGGCAGATGCCGGTGCCCGTCTCCAGCACGGGGACGGCGGCGTTGTCCACGCAGGCCCGGATAAGTCCCGCGCCGCCCCGGGGAATGAGCAGGTCTACCAGCCCCCGGGCGGTCATCAGCTCGCTGGCCGAGGCCCGGGAGGTGTCCTCCACCAGCTGGAGGGCGTCCCGGGGCAGGCCGGCGGCGGACATCCCCTCCTTCAGCGCCGCCACAATGGCGGCGGGGGAGCGGTGGGGCCCCTTTCCCCCCCGCAGCACGCAGGCGGAGCCGGCCTTCAGGGCCAGAGCGGCGGCGTCGGAGGTGACGTTGGGCCGGCTCTCGTAGATAATGGCGATAACCCCCATGGGTACCGCCGTCTTTTCAATGACCAGTCCGTTGGGCCGCTCCGTGCGGCTGAGAACCGCCCCCGCCGGGTCGGGCAGAGCGGCCACCTCCCGCAGGCCGGCGGCCATGCCGGCGACCCGCTCGGAGCTCAGGGCCAGCCGGTCCAGCATCACCTCGGAAACCGTTCCCCGGGCCGCCTCCATGTCCAGAGCGTTGGCCGCCAGAATGTCCGCGCAGTGCTCCTCCAGAGCGCTGGCCATAGCCAGCAGAGCCCGGTTTTTGGTCCCGGTGTCCGCCAGGGCCATGGCCCCCTTGGCGGCGTTGGCCTTTTGCAGCAGTTCCTGTGTCGTCATAGCAATCGCACCTCAGTTTCAATTAGTGGGGATATGGGATATACCAAGCCCGCCGCCTCCAGCAGCCAGGTGAGGGCCGCCGCCCCATGCTGTCCAGGAAAAAGCCGCAGAACAGCCCCGGCCACTGCCGCAGCGCCGGCCCCCGGCCGCAGCGCAGAGCGGCCCCAGGGAGCAGAGATTGGCGGGCCCGGGGGTGATGCCCCCCACAAAGCAGTAGAGCAAAAAGCTGGGGATCAATAAGATTGGCATATCGACCATCGACCTTCCGTTTTGGAAAAAGCTTATTTTAAAGGGTATGGCGTTGGATTATTGGTGCGCCCCAGAAGATAGTCCACACTGGTTTTGTAGTAATCTGCCAAGCGGCACAAAATTTCAGGTGGAATCATGTGATCCCCGCGTTCATAATAAGAATAGGAGCGCTGTGTGATATTGATGGCCTCGCTCAATTCCTTCTGTGTAAGGTCTCTGTCTTCTCGCATATCCCGCAGTCGCAGATACATATCAATCACCAGAGACAGCATATTGTAGACCAAAATGTTCTATTGCATTTTAGATTATCTTGGTCTAAAATATTTGTGAGGTGATTATTATGAAGGAACAGGGTGCGCTGCACAGCAGCGAATTAGCGAAGCTGCCCCATGATCCGGGCGACCAAAATGAAGATATCTGGCAGCTCACCATGGCGGTCCGCAGTCTGCGGGAACAGATGGAGGAATTTGAAGCGGAGTGTCAAAGAAAAGTCAACGAGCAGCTGTGTACACTGGAAGGACTGCTGAGATGGTGTGACTGTCTGTTGTACCAAGCCAGCGAACTCTACTGCAAGCGGTCAAAGGAGGGCAAGGATATCCCGCGGAACTGAGCTTCCGCGGGATATCTGCGGGCGGAATAGCCCTTACCGCCTGCCCAAGAACCGGGTGCCCGCCGCCCTGCCCTCGGCAATGTCGTACAGCCGCTCGGGCCGCTCCCCGTTGGTGATGACCATGTCGCAGCCCATGGCCGTGACCATCCTGGCCGCCCGCAGCTTGGTCTCCATGCCGCCGGTGGCCAGCTCGCTGCCCTT
>OFGP01001194.1_pt1 | contig 20378 bp, 14 predicted proteins | sample 1521781 | NCBI WGS metagenome assembly OFGP01 (sample SAMEA3504113, study PRJEB24116) | mouse gut metagenome | biome: mouse gut; feature: mouse-associated habitat; material: faeces | place: Denmark | collected 2011
TATGTCACAGAAGAACAGCTTTCAACTTTTTTCTAATTTAAATTGACATTTCGGGTAAGTAAAACTTGCAATCTGTTGTGAGAGTAAGTTGGCGAATTCACAAAAATATTTATACGTATGAAAAGATGATCATATGTTAAATAAAAAAATAGGACTAAGCGATTCACTTAGCCATAATTAAATGAAATTAAATTTTATTCAAAACCAACATTTACCATTGATTCATCATTATGAATAAAGATAGCACCACGGTTGCCAGGACGCGTTTCCCAGCCCGCAATTGGTTCGCCATTGAAGAAAAGTCGCTTAGCCTCAATTTCACCCATTACCGATTGATCAGTAAAAACAGTCACGCTGCTCAAATCAGTCTCTAACGGGTATCCAGTCCGAGGATCTAGTAAATGGTGATAACGACGACCATTTTTGATCAAAAATCGTTCATAAATCCCAGATGTAACTGCCGAACAAGCAGGCTCGCGAACAGTTGCCAGATTTTCACCACGATGTAATTGCGGATCCTGCACACCGATGATCCACTGCCCATCATCCCGCCGTGGTGACTTACCAACAAATAAGAGATTTCCCCCTAAGTCGATAATTCCCGCGGGAACTCCAGCTTCAATCCAAAGATCCCGAATACGGTCCGCAATATAGCCCTTCGCAATTCCGCCAAGGTCTAATTCCATCCCCGGCTCTTCTAAATATACCGTCCGTGCTTCTCGGTTCAGCAATACTTTATAAGGGTCGATCAACTTCAACCGCTCTTTGATCTCAGCATCACTTGGCACGTGCGCCCCTGCAAAACCGATTTTCCATAATTTTACTAACGGGCCAATCAAAGCGTTAAAGCCAAAGTTTTCACGACTATATTTCACTGCCAGCTCAATGAGGTCAAAAGTCGTTGTCGATACCATTTTCGGAGTTTTCCCTGCACCATGGTTCACCGACATCACTTCTGATTCATTACGGTTAACCGTTAATTGGTCCTCATAGTGGTCAATTAGGTCCATTGATTTCTTTAACAATGAAAAATATTTGTTGCCAAAAATCGTTAAATTTATGCGAGTTCCGAGAGCGTGATGAGTCATCACATGCCGCTGCGCCATCAATTCATTATTCATAACTAGTTTTCGGATGCACCTGTTGTAGCATCTGCCTCATCATCATTTGCGTCTACGCTGCCTGCATCTGATACGCCTGTTGTAGCGTCCGCATCAGTATCGTCGTTTGCTGCTGGTGCTGGGGTTGCAACCACTTCACTAGCATTGTCAGTGTTATCATCATCGCTTGATTCTGAAGCGCCAGTTGATGCATCAACGCTGTCAGCTTCTTCACTGTTGTCGCTAGCATCTTCATGCTTAGATGCACCAGTGTTACCATCAGTACTCCATGCTCCATTTTCGAAAAGGTTAAGAATGTATTCTACACTACCAGTAAATTCGATGGTTCCAAGGTAATGACCATTAACATCACGTAAAGCGTAGTATTGGATCAATGAACGGTGACCATTCATCCATAATGGACGGGTAACAACATCTTTCTTACCTTCGCGGAAACTATTAATGATGCCCATTACAGCAGGTACAGCCAATGGTGGATGACATTCTTGAACAGTTTCACCAAGGGAAGCTACATTACGAACGTGTTCCCGGTTTGGCTTATCAGAGAACCATGCGAAATGGTCAGTACTGTCGATTAAGTCAATTTCAAATGGGATTGTACTGAAGATTTGTTGAACTTCTTTTAATGTCAACCGACCAGTAGGGAAATTAATGTAAGCTTCACTGATCGTTGGTTGTTTAACGGACATATCCAGTCCCTCCTTATTTGCATTTTCAAAGATTTGAATGTATTCCACAAAATGAGTAAAGCAGTCTTCAAGGTTATCTCGTGCTTCGGCATTAATTAACCGACCGTCTTTGGAGAAGGAATGACTAGCATTACCAATCAAAACTTCATTTCCTGGTAACAAGTTAGCATCACAATCAGGAGAAACCAGAATCTGACGCATTTGAACTTGAGATCTTGCAGAAGCTTGGCGTCCATAAGATACCCCGACAACCATGACGGGCTTGTGTTTTAATACATCAGTCTTGTAAGAAAGCCATTCTACTGTACTCTTTAAGGCCGCTGGAATTCCGTGGTCATATTCAGGAGTAGAGAAGATAACCCCATCGGCAGCCTTAACTTTTTGCTTTAACTTCCATACCTCTGTTTGTTTAGAAAGAGGGGTATCAACGCTAAATGGTGGCAATTGGCTAATTTCAGCAATTTCAATATCAGCCATTTGACGGAAGTGCTTTTTCATGTATTTAAGCAAAATCCGGTTATATGAGAAATTGGCATTAGTTCCAACTAGAGCAAGGATTTTCATTACTTGTTCGCCTCCTTCTTTTCAGCAACCATCCGATTGATTGCCTTGGCGTAGTGTTTGAATTCACGCATACATTTTTCTAAGAAATGAATAGTCGTTTCGTTAGTAATGTCACCATCTTTATCAATGATATGAGCGGCATCACTCATAAAGAACTCTTCGTTTTGGAAAATATAAGCATTAACACCTGGTGAGATCAAAATATCTCGTAATTGAACTTGAGAACGGGATGAGCCTTGGTCATGGGTAGAAGCACCAATGATCATGACTGGCTTATTTTCTAATGGGTGAACTTCATAGGAAAGCCATTCAATTACACTCTTTAAAGCAGAGGTAACAGAGTGGTTATATTCTGGGCTGGCAATAATAACAGCATCGGCGCTTGAAACACGACGATCAATAGCAGCAACAACCTCAGGAATCTTTCCCTTATAATTTTCATTAAACATTGGCACTTGACGAATATCAATCACATCAATATCATCATCACTAAAATGACGGGCAATAAATTCTAATAACATCCGGTTGTATGAATGATTAGCATTTGACCCGGCAATTGCAGCAATTTTCAAACGTGTCACTTCCTTTAAGTTATTTATGCAACATTTCACATTGTTATTCTACTATATTTTACTCGTTCAAAAAACATATTATTAGTAATATGCACACTTAATTGACTATTTCCATAATAACTGATTATAAGTTTGGCTAAGTTATCATTCCGAAAATTAATTACGCGATTTTTCATCCCCCGACATATTTATCCAGTGGTATTTGGAGATGTGCTAAAATATTAAACACATTGAATTAATAGAACGGAGAAATAATATGACACAAACTAAACAACATGAACAAGATGTTGATGTATGGGTTGGGAAACGCTTCCCCCTCACAATTCGTCGCCTAGGCGTTAACGGGCACGGGATCGGCTACTATAAGCACAAGGTATGTTTCGTCCCTGGTGCCCTGCCAAATGAAGTCGTGGTCGCGGAAGTTACACGCGTTCTGCCACGCTACCTTGAAGCTAAAATTCACCGGATCCGGAAAAAGAGTCGGGATCGAGTAACACCACGGGATGAATACGCTGATATCGCTGGTGGTTTTGAACTTGAAAATCTCGCTTACCAACAACAATTAAAGTTTAAACGGCAAGTAATCATCGATAGTCTCGAAAAGTTTCAACCATACGGCTACCGTAATTACGATGTTCGCCCAACTATTGCAGCCCCTGAAGAATACGGTTACCGTAACAAGGCCCAATTCCAGGTGCGGATGGTCAACGGCAAAGTAGCAGCCGGTCTTTACCAGCCAAACAGTCATACCCTTGTTGATATGGAGACTTGTGCTGTTCAAATGCCCCGTACAATGGAGACAGTTCGCGCCGTTACAAAGATGATCGAAGACTTGCAAATCCCAGTTTATGATGAAAAGCACAATAGCGGTATCATCAAGACCTTAGCAGTCCGTGAATCATGGTCAACTGGGGAAGTCCAATTAACCTTCATTACTAATTCTGCTAAACTTCCTCACAAACGCGAATTGCTTGAACGCATTGAAAAAGAACTACCAGCAGTTGTTTCAATTATGCAAAACGTTAACCCAGGTGATACACCCTTAGTTTGGGGTAATAAAATGATCCACCTCGCTGGAAAAGATTCAATCCTTGAAAGCTTGATGGGACTTGATTTTAAACTCTCAGCACGCTCATTCTTACAACTAAATCCTGAACAAACAGAAGTGCTATACGAAGAAGCTTCTAAAGCCCTTGAATTGGACAAAGATGATACCTTAATTGATGCATATGCCGGGATCGGGACAATCGGTCTTTCACTTGCATCGCGGGTAAAAGCTGTTCGCGGAATGGAAATCATCCCCGAAGCAGTTGCCGATGCTAACGAAAATGCCAAGTTAAATAATATTACTAACGCTAAATATGAAGTCGGCAAAGCAGAAGAAGTTCTTCCCCGCTGGCAAAAAGAAGGACTCAACTTTGATGCTCTTGTTGTTGATCCTCCGCGAACCGGGTTAGATGACCAATTAATCAAGCAAATCTTAAAAGTTAAGCCGCGAAAGTTTGCCTACGTCTCATGTGGCATGGCTTCTCTCGCCCGCAACTTACGGCGATTAACTAGTGTCTATCACGTTGACTACATTCAACCAATTGACATGATGCCCCAAACGGCCCGTTGTGAAGCAGTCGTGAAATTATCATTGCGAAACGGAAATAAGGAATAGCTATGTAGGCTGGAAGAAAACTAATTTTTCTTTCGGCCTATTTTTGTTTTAAATAATGATCAAGCCTCAATTGAAAACGTTTACAAAAAATCGCAATTTCATTATAATAGATTTAATAAGAAAACAATAAAGGAAGCCTGCCTATGAAGCCAACAATTAAAGATATTGCTCAACGGGCGCACGTTTCAACGGCCACTGTTTCTCGTGTTTTATCCAAAAAAGCGAAATCCTACCGTCCCGAAACTGCGGCTAAGATTGAAGCAATCGCTAAAGAACTAGGATACAAGAAAAACCTCGCAGCGGCTGAATTAGCTGCCAACAGCAGTATGTTAATTGCCGTCATCTTAAATAATACTCAAACGAATTTTTCAAATGATATCATCGCTGCTATTCAAGCAGAAACGGATAAAGCAGGATACCAAATGTTTATTCTTTACGCCGGGAACCACGATGCCCGACTGCTTAATCAAGCAATTAGCGTTGCCCTCGAACGACACGTTGCCGGTATTCTGCTAGTCGCAACTTCCCTCGATGAACAAGCCGCTCGCACCTTACGAGAAAGTAATACTCCTTGCCGGTTAGTATCGGTCTATGATGAAGATGATCCCCGGTATACTGGATTTAAATTTACAAGTTCAAATAACGAGGAAATTGGTTATTCAGCCGCTAACTATTTAATTGAACGCGGACACTCCCGAATTGGATTAGCCGGCATTGATCGTTCTTCAACTGGGAAGCAGCGACTTCATGGCTACCAACGGGCACTGACTGAACACGCCTTGATTCCTCATATGGAATGGGTTGAATATGGCGATTACAGTTTTGGTCCTCAACAAAACATGCTCAAAACACTAATGAATAAGGATCTTGACGCGATCATCACAGCTAGTGATATGGTGGCCGTGGGCATGATCAGAGAGGCTCATTTACTAGGCCTTGATATTCCGAAAGACCTATCATTTATTAGTATCGACGGAACCTTTCTCTGTGATATCACCATCCCAACCATTACAAGCGTAACTCAGGACTTTTATCAAATGGGGCTTATCGCAGTTAGGAGCCTATTAAACGATGATGACTCACAATTTATTCCAGTCCATATCACACCGCGAAATAGCGTAAGGCTCCTCAGTAAAAAATCATTTGAACGTTAAAAAGTCGCTATCTTTAGATCGCGATTTTTTATTATTATTTTTTGCAAGCGGTTGCACAAAAACAATAAGTTTGTTATATTAATCGTGTAAGAGCTTACACAAGCTCAAATTGCAATTATTTTATACATTTTTCGTTAGGAGTTGTTGTTCATGAGTCAAGATGAGTCTATTGTACTTAACCAAGACCAAAAAACTTCGACGAGTGGATTACCAATCTTACCAAAGAGTACTATCTGGATGATTAACTTTGGTTTCCTTGGTGTTCAAATCGCCTTTACGTTACAAGGTTCGCAAATGAGCCGGATTTTCCAAACAATTGGTGCTAATCCTAATAATTTAGGATGGTTCTTCTTACTGCCACCGCTTGCAGGATTAATCGTGCAACCAATCATCGGTTATTACTCTGACCGAACATGGGCGCCAAAACTTGGTGGTCGGCGTCTCCCCTACCTATTAATCGGGATGGTTATTGCCGTCATCGTTATGATTTTACTGCCTAATTCAGGAAGTTTTGGATTTGGATACGGTTCATTAGCAGCCCTCTGGTTTGGGGCTATTACCGTCGCCTTCCTTGATCTTTCATCAAATATGGCGATGCAGCCATTCAAGATGATGGTTGGTGATATGGTTAATGATGACCAAAAGAGTTATGCATACGGGATTCAAAGTTTAATTTGTAATACCGGTGCCGTTTTAGCAGCGCTTTTCCCATTCCTTTTGACATGGTGGGGTGTATCAAACACTGCTAAAAAGGGTGTCGTTCCCCAATCAGTTGTAATTTCGTTCTACGTTGGCGCTGTTATTTTAGTCATCACCTGTCTCTTTACTATCTTCCGGGTTCACGAATATGATCCCGGAACTTATGCTCGTTACCATGGCATTTCAGAGGAAGATAATAAAAAAGGCGGAAACTGGTTTACCCTCTTAAAGCATGCTCCACGGGTATTTTGGAATGTCGCATTAGTTCAATTCTTCTGCTGGTTCTCTTTCCAATACCTTTCAACTTATGCGGTTGGGGCCATCGCTAAGAATGTTTGGTTAACAACGGATGCTTCTTCAGCTGCCTACCAAGCTGCTGGTAACTGGTACGGTGTTATGACTGCGGTTCAATCAATTGCGGCAGTTGTATGGTCATATGTTTTGGCTAAAGTTCCTAATAACCACCACAAAGCTGGCTATGCTTTCAGTCTTTTGCTCGGGGCTATTGGATACACATCAATCTTCTTTATCCATTCACAAAACGCCCTTATCTTCTCCTTCGTTTTGATCGGAATTGCCTGGGCTTCAATGAACACCTACCCATTAACAATGGTTACAAATGCCTTATCTGGTAAACACATGGGTACCTACCTTGGCCTATTTAATGGTTCAATCTGTGTACCACAAATGGTTGCCTCACTACTTAGTTTTGGTCTCTTCCCATTACTTGGTAGTTCCCAAGTCAACATGATGCTTGTTACCGGTATTTCTGCCCTCTTAGGTGCAATTTCAGTTCTCTTTATCAAGGAAACTTACCAAGCCTAATTATTCTAAAAAAGTAGAGTTTGCAGACAAAATTTGCAGACTCTACTTTTATTTTAAATAAGATTTGTTATAATACCTAAAAGTCTTTATGCAGTCTTTTGTTTATAATAAACATATTTCTTGCATAAAAATTCATTAATAACTTGACAAAAGCATAAAATTACAGTAGTTTAGTATCAATCATTATCCTTTAATTTGGTCCCGTGAGGCTAACAAGGGCAGCGTTGTATTACTAACATTGAATCATACATATATATTCAATTTTTCGTATACGCTTAAGCCCATTACCAATGGTTTAAGCGTTTTTTATTAAACTTTTTTACAACGTGCAACTAGTTTATGTGATCAGTGGAAGGGTTTTGCAAGAAAGGATGAAACTCATGAAACGATATTTAATTCTAGAAGATGGTACTGTCTATACCGGCGAGGGTTTTGGCGCTACCAAGGCAACTCTTGGTGAGGTTGTCTTCACAACAGGGATGGTCGGCTATCAAGAAGCAATTACCGATCAATCATTTGCCAATCAGATTTTAGTCTTTACCAATCCCCTCATTGGCAACTATGGGATTAATAGTGAAGATAACGAAACATTGTATCCTCAAATCAAGGGCGTAATTTGTCATCATGTTGCTCGTGTTCCCAGCAACTGGCGCATGACTGACTCACTCCCTAATTTCTTAGCAAAGCACCACATTCCTGGCCTCCAAGGAATTGATACACGTGAACTAGTCCGTAAGCTTCGTCAATATGGAACATTGCGCGGAATTATGACCGATAATATTACCGATATTAAAGATAAGATTGAACAGTTAAAACAAACTTCGCCAACCCAGAACATTATTAGCAAAGTATCTACTAAGGAATCCTACGCTAATCCGGGAACTAAGCGAACTGTTGTTGTTCTTGACTTCGGAATGAAAAATAGCATTCTCCGTGAATTAAATAAAAGAAACTGCAACGCAATTGTCCTTCCTTATAACGCCTCGATCAGTGAAATAATGGCGTTCAATCCAGACGGCATCCTCCTTTCGAACGGCCCTGGTGATCCACTTGAAATGACAAACGCAGCTGCAACCGTCGCGGAATTAGAAAAACATCTTCCCATCTTTGGCATTTGCATGGGCCATCAAATCTTTGCCCTAGCTAATGGTGCCAAAACTTATAAGATGAAATTTGGTCACCGCGGTTTTAACCATCCTGTCCGTAATCTTAAAACAGGAAAAATCGCATTTACCTCTCAAAATCACGGTTTTGCGGTTGATCCATCCTCCATTGATGATACCGACCTCCAAATCACCCACCTTGAAGTGAACGATGGCACGGTTGAAGGACTCCAGCATTCAAAGTATCCTGCATTTTCCGTTCAGTTCCATCCAGACGCTGCGCCAGGACCCCACGATGCTGAACAGCTTTTTGATAAATTCATGGCATTAATTGACAGTAATAAGGAGGTCCTCACTTATGCCTAAACGAACTGATATTCATAAAATTCTCGTCATCGGATCTGGCCCTATTATTATTGGCCAAGCAGCTGAATTTGATTATTCCGGCACGCAGGCTTGTCTTGCCCTCCGCGAAGAAGGATACGAAACCGTCCTTGTTAATTCTAATCCAGCAACAATCATGACTGATAAGGAAATTGCTGATCATGTCTACATCGAACCATTAACGGTTGAATCCCTCTCTCGAATTATCCGTCAAGAATATCCCGATGCAATTTTACCAACCCTTGGCGGACAAATCGGACTCAATTTAGCTGTCTCCTTATCTAAAACTGGTCTCCTTGACGAATTAGGGATTGAACTTCTTGGAACTAAACTGGATTCGATTGATGAAGCAGAAGATCGAGAAAAATTTAAGGAATTAATGAATGAGCTTGGTGAACCTGTTCCCGCCTCACAGACAGTTAATACTGTTGATGAAGCAGTCGAATTCGCACACCAATGTGGATATCCAGTAATCGTCCGTCCTGCATTTACCATGGGTGGTACAGGCGGTGGGATCTGCCATAATGATGCAGAAATGCGTACTGTTGCCAAGAATGGCTTGGAACTATCCCCTGCCACCCAATGTTTAATTGAAAAGTCAATCGCGGGTTATAAGGAAATCGAGTTTGAAGTAATGCGGGATGCAGCTGACAATGTAATGGTCGTTTGTTGTATGGAAAACTTTGATCCGGTGGGAATTCATACCGGTGACTCCATCGTATTTGCCCCTAATCAGACCCTTAGCGACCGCGAATACCAGATGCTCCGTGACTGCGCACTCAAGCTGATCCGTGCCCTCAAAATCGAAGGGGGATGCAACGTCCAACTGGCACTTGATCCGCAAAGTTTCCATTATAACGTTATCGAAGTTAATCCGCGGGTTTCCCGTTCATCTGCCCTTGCTTCCAAGGCAACTGGCTATCCAATCGCTAAAATGGCTGCTAAAATTGCGGTTGGCCTTACCCTTGATGAAATTAAGAATCCTGTTACCAAGACAACTTTTGCTGAATTTGAACCGGCACTTGACTATGTTGTCTGCAAAATTCCTCGCTGGCCGTTTGATAAGTTTACTCAGGCTGATCGACACCTGGGCAGTCAGATGAAAGCCACCGGAGAAGTAATGGCAATTGGTCGGACGGCTGAAGAAGCCCTCCATAAGGCTGTCCGCTCACTTGAAATTGATGAAAAAGACCTCTTTTCAGCAGAAGCTCACCATGCGCCAACAGATATGCTTGAAAAGAAGTTACGTTATCCCCAAGATGATCGGTTATTTTATTTAGCAGAAGCATTTCGGCGTGGATATTCCCTTAAGCAAACTCATGACTTAACTAAGATTTCTCCCTATTTCCTCGATATCGTCAAACACTTGGTGGAACTTGAAGACGATCTTAGTACCAAGCCATTTGATGTGGAAACACTGATAACCAGCAAAAAATATGGCTTTAGCGATGTAACAATCGCCCGCCTTTGGCATACTTCCTTACAAGAAGTCCGGAAATTCCGAAAACAGAATGAAATTCTCCCCGTATATAAGATGATCGATACCTGTGCTGCTGAATTTGCTTCTTCAACCCCTTATTTCTACAGCGCATATGACCATGAAAACGAAAGCCAACGGACAAAGAAACCATCGATCCTTGTTCTTGGTTCAGGGCCAATCCGGATTGGTCAAGGAGTCGAATTTGACTATGCGACCGTCCACAGCGTTAAGGCAATTCAACGGGCTGGCTACGAAGCAATTGTCATCAATTCTAATCCAGAAACTGTTTCAACAGATTTCTCGGTTTCCGATAAACTCTATTTCGAGCCCCTCACGCTTGAAGATGTCCTAAACGTGGTTGATCTCGAACAACCAGTGGGCGTGATTGTTCAATTCGGTGGACAAACGGCGATTAATTTAGCAGAAGGTCTTGTTAAAAACGGGGTTAATATTCTTGGAACAACCGTTGACGACCTTGATGCCGCTGAAGATCGAGAAGTATTCGATAAAGTTATCACTGATCTAAATCTTAAGCAGCCAATCGGTTTAACCGCAACTACTCACTCTGCCGTTATCAAAGCGGCTGAAAAAATCGGCTATCCCGTTCTTGTTCGTCCAAGTTATGTTCTCGGTGGTAAGGCCATGGAGACTGTTTATAATCAGGAAGAACTGCAACAATACCTTCAACAAAACGCCTCTATTACTGCCGATCACCCTATTTTAATCGATGCCTACCTTGAAGGACGGGAATGTGAAGTAGATGCAATTTGCGATGGAAAAGACGTCCTTATCCCTGGAATTATGGAACATATTGAACATGCGGGCGTTCACTCGGGAGATTCAATGGCAGTTTATCCCCCACAACATTTTGATGATGACATTAAACAACAAATCGTTACTGCCACTGAAAAATTAGCAGTTGCGCTTAAATGTATCGGCATCATGAACATCCAATTTATTGTTCATAATCATGAAGTGTACATCCTTGAAGTTAATCCGCGAGCTAGTCGAACAGTGCCATTCCTCAGTAAGATTACAGGAATTGAAATGGCCCAAGTCGCTACTAAAGTTATCCTTGGCCAGTCCCTTGCTGATCAAGGCTTTACTAACGGTCTTTATCCAGAACCACAAACCATTCATGTTAAAGCTCCTGTCTTTAGTTTTAACAAGTTAGCGAACGTTGATTCTTACCTCAGTCCAGAAATGAAATCGACAGGCGAAGTGATGGGGACAGATACCACCTATGAAAAAGCACTTCATAAAGCCTTTTCTGGCGCACATATTCAAGTCCCTAACGATGGTAAAATTCTCTTTACGATTGAAAACGGGGATGAAAAAGAAGTTCTCCCACTAGCAAAACGGTTTGCTCAGATTGGCTACCAAGTTTTCACTACCCCGCAAACAGCATCGCACTTTAAGGATAACGGAATTCACATTCATCAAGAAATATCCAATATCGATGAACTCAACTGCCTCCTAAAAGCCGGGCAAATCGACCTTGTTATCAACACCATGCGCCATGATTATGAACAAGATTCACTTGGCTTTCAGATCCGCCAAAGTACAATCGCGCAAAACGTACCATTGATGACCTCACTTGATACAGTCAATGCGTTGCTGCACGTTAAAGAAGATCAATCTTTGGAAGCCATCACAATTAAATAGCTAATAAAAGCGAGGCCGGATAATTTCCAGTCACGCTTTTATTTTAACTATTCTATATTAAGGAGAGATTTAATTAGCGCTATGCTTCTTTAACCGTTACCCCTTCATGAATTGCTTGGACAGCTAAAGCCCCAATAAGAAGGGAGATGCCACCAAGCAAAAGCATCATTGGTTGATTGTGACCAACAAGTGGGAAGAGGAAGAAGCTACATAACGATGCAACAATTTGCGGTACACAGATTCCAACGTTGAAGAGTCCGAGGTAGGCACCTTCATTTTTCCCGTTCAAAGATGAAGTAAGGAGGGTAAATGGAATCGTGTTGATACTGAAGTTACCAATCCCAAACATGATCATTGCAATGATTGAAGTAGTCTTAGTTGTTACAAAGGTCATCCAGACTAACCCTAAACCACCGACGATCATTCCAAATGTGTACCACTTCTTCCGTGAGCCAGCCTTGGCATGGGCATAAATTAATCCCCAAACAATACCAGCAATACTATAAACAGCAGTTAAAATCCCATACCAGTTACCGGCAGCTTGATAACCAGCAGAAGTAACATCAGACGTATGCCAAATATTACGAGCACAGGTACCAGTCGTGTATGTCCAAACGTACATGATCGCAAACCAGCTAAACAATTGAACCAAGTTGATTTCCCAGAAAGCGCGCGGTGCCGTCTTAATCAATTCCCAAAGGCTGACTGATTTATTTTGTTCTTCGGGATCAATGTGGTGGTATTTTGCATATGTTTCCGGATCATATTCCTTAACATTAAAGACCGTCCATAATCCAGTGAACAGGAGAACCGCCGCTGCACAAAGGTATGACCAGATAACGGTATTTGGTACTACCCCTCGTTTTGCAGTATTGGACATTCCGAACATCGTAAAGATAAATGGTAAAATCGTTGCTAAAATTCCCCCACCATTGGAAAAGACCTGTTGCCAGGACCAAGCAAAGTTCTTCTGCTTGTTATTAACCATGTCACCAACAATCATCCGTGATGGCTGCATACAAATATTACTAAATAAATCCATCAAACATACCGCTGTCGCAGCATAAATCATCGCAGCCATTGAACCATAGCCGAAGCCAAGGGAACCGGAGAATGGTAACATGATCAAAACTAATGCCGCAATCGGTGTCCCAAATAATAGGTAGGGCAACCGACGACCAAAGCGATTCCATGTCCGATCTGACATCTTTCCCATAATCGGTTGTACAATCATCCCCATCAATGGTGGAAAAATGAAGAAGAAACCTAGGTTGTTAGGATTTGCCCCAATCGTTTGACAAATCCGACTCATCTGAGAACTCTGCAGTGAGAAAGCCATGTTTATTCCCAGAAAAGCAAATGTAATCGCAAATAGCTCTTTCTTTGGTAAATCTGGCATCCCTGTATCCAGATCAACCTGCTTCGTTTCAACTTTTTGTTTCGAATTCGAAAGTGATTTATCCATGATTATTCATCCCCACTCTAGTATTGATAAACCTTAGCTTCGTATGGCCGGATAGTATCATTTTGATCATCCTCATAATTGCTAATTAGTAACTTCGCATCAGCTGGCACATTATAATGGCGGTTAACAGTCTCGTCAGTATAGTTCAAGATTACCAACAAAGTAGTGTCATCATCTTGCCGAGTATATGCAAAGATCTGTTCATCATCTTCATTACCAGGAACTAATGCATACTTCCCATTAGTAATTACTGGCATCGTGTGTCGTAGTTCAATCAATTTTTGATAGTAATAGAAAATCGAATTCTTATCAGCTAATGCGTTTTTGACATTAATCTGCTTGTAATTTGGATTAACCTTTTCCCATGGGGTATGGTCGGAAAATCCTGCATATTCGCTATCATCCCATTGCATTGGTGTCCGCGCATTATCACGTGAATGGATCGCAATGTACTTCATCATCGTCTTGCCATCAAGTAAATGTTGGTCATCAACAAGTTGGTGATAGGCATTAATCGATTCAAGGTCGACGTAATCTTCAAGCTTTGGGAAATAGGCGTTAGTCATGCCAATTTCTTCCCCTTCATAGATATATGGTGTTCCTTGCATCATGTGGGTCATAGTCGCTAACATCTTGGCAGATTTAACCCGGTAATCTTCCGTCTGATCATTACCAAAACGTGATACAACGCGTGGCTGATCATGGTTGTTCCAATAAAGTGAATTCCAAGCCTTGCCATACAATTTTTCTTGCCACTTCGTTAAGTTTGCCCGTAAGTCTCTAAGGCTCGTCTTGCGATCATCCCACTTACCAAGGGCTGGATTAGGATTACTATCAAGGCCCATGTGTTCAAATTGGAAAATCATATTTAATTCTTTATTATCAAGGCTGGCATACTTCTCGGCATCTTCTGGTGTCGCACCTGGCGTTTCACCAACTGTCACCATTTTATGCTTACTCATAACATTCTTATTCATTTCTTGTAAGAATTCATGAATGCGGTGACCATTTGATACTAATGGCTCAACATTGGCGTATTTCTCATCTTCGTTCTTGTTAGCATCTGGCAATCCATCCGGCTTAGAAATTAGGTTAATAACGTCCATCCGAAAACCATCGACACCCTTCGCAGCCCACCAGTTCATCATGTCATAAACAGAGTGCCGAACTTTCGGATTTTCCCAATTTAGATCTGGTTGTTCTGGAGCAAAAAGATGAAGGTAATATTGGCTGGATTCATCATCATATTTCCAAGCAGCTCCAGAGAAATACGATCCCCAATTATTTGGCTCTTCACCATCCTTACCGTCACGCCAAATATAATAATCACGGTATGGATTGTCTTTGCTCTTTCGTGATTCCTTAAACCAGTCATGTTGATCAGAAGTATGGTTAACAACTAAATCCATGACCAATTTCATTCCACGTTCATGGATGCCATCAATCAATTCTTGAAAATCATCCATGTTACCAAGAGTTGGGTTAATTGTTTCATAGTTACTAATATCATAACCATTATCAACTTGTGGCGATTCATAAATAGGGTTTAGCCAAATAACATCAACGCCTAATTTTTTAATGTAATCAAGACGATCAATTATTCCACGAAGATCACCGACACCATCATGATTGGTATCCTGAAAACTTTTGGGATAAATTTGATAAACAACCGATTTATTCCACCAATGATTATTTTCCATAAAATAAAACCTCTCTCCATAAAACTACTACACTTTTCTCTTTAGCCATTAATGTAAACGTTTACTTAACTTTAATTAAATATTAACACCTACATTTTTAATTGCAAGCATTTTATGTAAACGATTACATTTTGGCAAAAATAAAATGCCAGGATAATCTCTCCTGACACTTTATTTTGCTATTAGAATCGCCGCAAATGACGCAACGAATGATTCGACCGGGTTGTATTTTGAAAACGACTGTGCCGGCGGGGTGGTCGTCGTCCTGGCATTGGTAGGGGTGCTGAGTTTGTCTCCTCTCCCCCATTTGAAGCTTCAATTTCTTCTGTTAGATCTTCTCTAGTCTCTGCTGGTGCCGCTTGAGGAGTGATGTCAAAGGAGATTGATAATTCATCCTCACCAACTGCTGCACTGACTGTAGGAGCTTCCGCCTGATTTTCTTCTTGTTCAGTAGCAGCAGTCGCCTCTTCTTCATCATCTGAATTAAATGAAATTATATAAGCTGATGAGTCAGATTCTTTTCCAACGACTGCATCATCTGGAACTGAAATTGCACTTTGCGGGAAATCTTCTTGAGGTTCAACTTGCTCTTCTGCAGCAACATCATTAATCGGGATATCTTCCTGGTTTTCTTCGATCGGCATTTCCTCTTCTTCCGCTTGAGAACTAGTAAACTGTTCCTGACTATCAGAAACAGATGGAATATCAGCTTCTTCAACTGCTGTAGATTCAAGAGATTCTTCCACATTGACAAAAGGTTCTTCTTGCTTCAAGTCTTCTGTTGTGTCCGCTGCCGCCTCTGCTAATTTCTCCTTAGAAATAGCATGACCACTTGCGACCATCGAAGTTCCAGTAGCTGTTGCAGCCGTAGAATTACTCATATAAACATTTTGCTGATCCATCCCAAATAAACGAGCCCGCAATCGTACTGTTCCATCAAGTTCACCATTATATTGGCCAATTACCCTAATAATATAGGAATCATTCGTGTGATCGGCGCCAAAATTCAACCGCATCTTGTTATCAGCAAAGGACATTGTATAAGGTGTCTCGACAAGGTGATCGCCTTCCACTACCGGGAATCGATTAGTAATATCCCGCAGTCGCTGAAGGTTTACCCCATATGATTGAGGTAATTTTAATCCCCGTGAATTACGATAAATCTCAACCCGCATTGTTGACGGTTTGACGATGGCATTAGATAATTCTTCCACTAGGTCACTCGTATTAAAGACAATATAGGCATGATTAAGGTCTTTTTGTGCTGGATTAACATAGATAATGTCCTCAAAGAGCTGCTGATCCTCATCAAAATGCATCATCCGACTAGAAATCCCGAGAAACATGTCGTTAGCAAGATCTGGATAGTCGATATCAATCGTAAAGTCTTTTCGGTAATCATCAACACTTATAAAACATTCCAAGCCAAATTCGTTCTCTGGAGTTGTGAGTGGATCAATTGCTAGTTTCCCCTCTAATTCACCAAATATTTGTCGATGCTCGGTTACATAATTGGTAAAAGTATAGACAAGTTCGTGCTTACCCTGGTCATAAGCTCCCATTGCAATAACAGTCCCATTTTGATCACTAAAATCAGGAATTGGCTTTTCAGGATGACCATTAGGCGCAACCATCAAATTTGGCGATAGTTGAACAGTAAATTGATCGGCCGGACGGACATCTTTAGCAACCGTAAAACTAACATGCCACTTGACAGTATCTTCCCGGGTCGGATCGAGGAAAAAGTCTGATTGGGTATTAATTTTGACATTATGTAAAATATGACCATCTTCATAAAATGACCCAAATGCAACTTGATCACGATTTAATTGCTTATGGTCTTGGCTTAAATTCTCTTCTACAGTATGGTATGCCGTTGCTGATTGTTGATTTTTATCAGGTACGCTCTGTGCAATCGCCATTAGTATTTCGCATAAGTCAGCCTTAAAAAACCGGCACGCAAATTAAGAAGTCCATAGTAAAAATTCATTGCTTGATAATTATCCATCATTCCGCCCTCATTTTCCGTCTTTAGATTATCAAAGGATAACGACCAAAGGCTTCAAAAACATTTGATTATTTTCTGCTTTTCGTCTTCTGAATATATTATAACCAATTTTGACTAAATAGCTGATAGTTGTTGCCATTGCTTCCAAGTTTTTTCTTCTGCCAATTCATCTAGATTGTCATAGGCACCAGTACTCAAGCTTTGCAGTTTATCTTGGTCTTGTAATAATTTGACAACGGTTTGAATGAACTGTCCCTGGTTATTCAAAGGAATGATCTCGCCATTTTTACCTGAAGTTACCATTTCACGTGGTCCATAAAGGTAATCATAAGAAACCACTGGTACCCCATGGTTTAAGGCCTCGCCCATCGCTAATGGCTGTGCATCGATTCGACTTGCATCAACAAATAATTGAGCTTGATCATATGCCTCATCTAATGATATTTGGTAACCGGCAAACTCAATTGCCTCGTCTAATCCAAGGCTTTTAACCTGCTTTTTATAGTTATCCATATCTTCACCAGTGCCATACCCATAGAAAGTTAGCTTACTTTCAGGTACTTGCTGATGAATCTGCGCAAACATATTGATTAGTTGACTAGTTTGCTTATCTTCTGCCAGTCGCCCAACATAAATCAACTGTCCTGGTGTCCGATCAGCTTCATTAATCCGTGCATAGTTAGCAAGAACGGGGACCCCATTAATTACATAGATTGGCACAGCATTGTGAATTTGTTGCTGGAGAATCTCCGCTTGTTTAGCAGTCATGACGATTACACCATCCCACTTGTCCGCATCCGTAGTAACAGGACCTTGCAACATCGGATTTAAGGGACCATTTATTAAGTTCTGACCGTCGTTAACCTGGTTCATCGGAAGCCACAAAAATTTCTTTGCTTTTGTCATCATTGATTGAACCGGTTTAATCGCAACAGCTGGTCGGTCAGCAATAAACACATTATCCTCACCATTTGCCTTATTCAATTCATCCAAAAAGAAGATAAAGAGGTCTTCTAAAGAATCAAAAAAGCGATCTTGCCCCTGATAATTACGTAAGACATTCAGCGAATTAATGGGGGTATTTTCAACCGATTTTACAAAATACCGTTCAAGATACGTTTCTCCATCTGGGCGATAATAACGCGCGTAATATTCTTGTCCATCTTCACCAAAGAATTCGTCAGCTGCCTTAAAGCCACGAATATCATATTGTTGGCGAAGAGTCATGTTACCAGCAATGTCAAAGTAATCAACATGGTTAACTTGCCCAATCGTTCCAGCCGCAAAGTGAACTTCGCAAACGAGTCGGTCACCGTCTTTTACTTCGCGATAGTTATTTCCAGTCCCTACTTGATAGTCAATCGGTAAAGGCAAATCCTCAGTATGGAGCTTTTCTCCTTGGTAATTAGTCGTATTTGCAAAAAAATCATACATATTAACAATCTGGTCGTTAGTTAAGCCAAATTTTTTGATTGTATCATGAAGAACGAGGTCAAAGTCACGGGTCACCAATTTAGCTTTCCCACCATGCTTTTTAAATAGGGCTAGTCGTTTTAATTCAGCGTGTTCAACACTGGAATTGCTACTTAACAAGTATTGGTTTACAAAAAAGTACACTTTACTCTTCCCCCTTTTCCTTCATATCAGCAACTAATTCATTCCATAACTTCATCACGTTTGGTTCAGAATAACGCTCACTATCAGCATAAGCATTTTTGCTCATCTTCGCTAATTGATCTTGATCTTGCAATAAGCGAATGATCGCTTGAGCTAGCCCATCAATATCGCCGTTCTTGGTCAGCAATCCATCCTGTTGATCAATAACGACATCTGAAGGACCATATTTTATGTCATTAGCAATAATCGGCAATCCATGGGACTGAGCCTCCACTAAGGATAGCGGTAAACCTTCCGCCCGACTTGGCAAAATGAGTAATTGCGCATCTTCGTAAACCGAATTGACGTCATCTGTATACCCATGGAAGGTCACAGAACTATTAATCGCTTCCTCTTTGACAATTTTATTGAGCGTCTTATCAAAATCATCATTAGCATATCCCCAAAAATCGAGCTTGGCATCTGGAACAGCGGCTAGTACTTGTGGCCATGCTTTCAATAGGTGGTCTTGCTGTTTTTCGGGAGACAAGCGAGCAACCATGACAACTTGTTTTTTCGTTCGCTTTTTAAAAGGAACATGACGCTTATTAATAACTGCCGCCGGAACAATTGGACCGGGAATCCGGTATATCTTCACGCCAAACTCACCAAACCGGTCTTGAAGATCTTCTTGTTGTTGCGGAGTTAAGGCAATGACCCCATCCCAATCTTGGAGGTGCTTAAGTCCCCAATCATAGTTATAATTAAGGGTAGAATGAAGCATATCATCAGGATTATTAACATGGTCATTATGCAGTTGAAGAACCTGAAAGACCCGGTGCTTCATGTGCAGAACCGCCCAGCCTAGTTCATAAACCCGGTCAACGACAAAGCCAACCGGACCTTCACCACAGATTTGCTTGTCAGTGACCAACTCATCGAGGAAAAACCGGGTTAACTGGTCAAAGCCACTGAATTGGTAGTCACGACCATGGTAATTAAAGAGATGGTAAGTTTTAATTTCCTTTCCCCGCTTACCCTGCTGGTGAGCTAGCTGGATTGCTAAGGTTCCATCTGGACGGTAATAGTTTTCCGTTGCCATTTTTCCATCCCAGTCATAAAGTTGTTCGACCGAGATAAAACCGCGGCTGTCAAACCAACTAACTTTGAGAAGCTTTCCATAATGATCAAAATATTGAATATTAATTACCCGCCGATCAGTATCACTGCGCCGACGAATATAGAGAATACGTTTGCCATTTTGATAATAATTATAATTAATCCCATCAGCCTTGCGCTCCCAATGGGGGTTAACCGGAATATCTTTAATCCGAATATTCTTTTGCGGGACCTCACAAGCCTCCTGAAAATAATCAAACAAGTTAATAAAGTTACGATCATCAATCCCTGCTTCTGCTGTTACCAAGTGTAATTCATTCGAATATTGCCGGGTAACAATCTTAGCTGGTTGATGATATTTTTCAAACAGATGCAGACGCTTAATTTGCGCATGCTCAATTCCTGATTTGTTTCGTTGAATATTATCGTTTAGGAAAAAAAGCATCCTTGATTTCCCCTTTCATGGTTATCACTTTGAGTTTACCATATAATTGTTAACATTCCTTGAAAGCCTGATGTTAGTGTAAGATTTTCATAGGTTGGATGAATAATTCATCTGGTCGTGGAAATC
>OFGP01001213.1_pt1 | contig 20130 bp, 31 predicted proteins | sample 1521781 | NCBI WGS metagenome assembly OFGP01 (sample SAMEA3504113, study PRJEB24116) | mouse gut metagenome | biome: mouse gut; feature: mouse-associated habitat; material: faeces | place: Denmark | collected 2011
GGCCCCGCCGGTCCTGCGGGAGCGGATGGGAAGGACGGAGCGCAGGGGCCTGCCGGTCCGGAAGGTCCCAGGGGGCCGCAGGGGCTTGCAGGAGCGGACGGTCCGCCGGGCCCCGCCGGAAAGGACGGGGAAGGCGTCCCCCCGGGCGGCGCGGCGGGCCAGGTCCTGGCGAAGAAGACCGCGGCGGATTACGACACCCAGTGGATCGACCCGCCGGCGGGCGGCGGGGGTGCGGCGGGCGGGGGCAGCTTCAACGGGCGTACGGGAGCGGTGACGCCTTCTGCTGGCGACTACACAGCCGCGATGGTCGGGGCCCGGCCTGACGATTGGATGCCGACGGCGGCGGAGGTGGGGGCGGCTACAATGGAGCAGGTCAACGCCGCCATCCAGGCTGCGGTGCTGGATAGTTGGGAGGGGAGTTACTGATGAGTGTGCAGGAGACAAAACTGAAAGCCATTGCGGATGCGATTCGGGAGAAGGATGGAACTTCCGGGCCCATTCCTGCTGCTGATTTCCCGGAGCGGATACGGGCGATCTCTTCGGTGCCAGAGGGTCTGCGGACCATCACCTTGACAGCTGACCCGCCGGAGGGTGGGACGGTCGAGGGCGGGGGGATGGTCAGCGATAGCGTGAGAGTTGCGGTGCTGGCAGTTCCAGAAAATGGATACAAGTTTTCGGAGTGGAAAGAAAATGGACAGGCAATTAGTCGAAATGCAGAGTATGTTTTCCCCGTAAATAATAACAGGTTATTACAAGCCGTTTTTGTTGAGTTTGTTTTTGAGTGGATGCCCGCAACCCTTCCTTCTTCTGCAAAATGGAACAGTGTAACTTACGGGAACGGGATGTTTGTGGCAATGGCATACGGCAGCAACAAAGCCGCTTACAGCACAGACGGTATAGCATGGGCAGAGACAACCCTTCCTTCTTCTGCAAACTGGTACAGTGTAACTTACGGGAACGGGATGTTTGTGGCAATAGCATACGGCAGCAACAAAGCCGCTTACAGCACAGACAGTGTAACATGGACAGAGACAACCCTTCCTTCTTCTGCAAACTGGCACAGTATAACTTACGGGAACGGGATGTTTGTGGCAATAGCATACGGCAGCAACAAAGCCGCTTACAGCACAGACAGTGTAACATGGACAGAGACAACTCTTCCTTCTTATACAAAATGGTTAAGTGTAACGTATGGCAATGGTAAATTTGTGGCAATAGCATACGACAGCAACAAAGCCGCTTACAGCACAGACGGTATAGCATGGGCAGAGACAACCCTTCCTTCTTCTGCAAACTGGTACAGTGTAACTTACGGGAACGGGATGTTTGTGGCAATAGCATACGGCAGCAACAAAGCCGCTTACAGCACAGACAGTGTAACATGGACAGAGACAACCCTTCCTTCTTCTGCAAACTGGTACAGTGTAACTTACGGGAACGGGATGTTTGTGGCAATAGCATACGGCAGCAACAAAGCCGCTTACAGCACAGACAGTGTAACATGGACAGAGACAACCCTTCCTTCTTCTGCAAACTGGCACAGTATAACTTACGGGAACGGGATGTTTGTGGCAGTTGCAGATAGCAGCAACAAAGCCGCTTACGCCGCCGTCTGACCCCGCAAAAAAAGCCGCCCCCATACGGGGGCGGTGAAGGAAGCTCAAAATAAATCGCTGTGTGTACCCGTTCGTACAAGATATAAAAGCAGTTCGTCCTCAACGTGCCGATACACCAACAGCAAATCTGGTTCAACATGGCATTCGCGGCAGTGGGAATAATTTCCAGAGAGAGGATGGTCCTTGTATTTTGGCTCCAGAATCCCTCCAGTTGCCAGAATATTGATGACATCCGCAATGGCCTGGATATTGCCGCCGCGCTTTTGCACACGCTTCAAATCCTTTTTAAACCGAGTAGATGGAATGATCCTGTATTGCATCAAGAAAGCAGCTCCTTCATCATTTCATCCACATTGGCGTAACTTTTAAGCTTCCGGCTTGTCAAGTCCTTTTCCGTTTCCTCAATCGCCGCCCGGGTATCTTGGTTGGGCGCGGTCGTAATCTCAAAGGGGATTCGCTGTTCCCGTATAACGGTCTTGACGAACAGGTTGACAGCCACCGAGGCGTTCATACCGACCTCTGCACAAAAGCTGTCAAAACGCCGCTTTAGGTCCTCGTCCATACGGACATTAAGAGTTGTCTGTCCCATATACACCGCTCCTTTGCAAATTATATTGCTATTGTATCATCAGGTACATACGTTGTCAACACAGAATGGAGGTTTTGCCATGCCCATAACCACCACCACGCCCCGGATTTACACCATCCGGGACAAGCCCCGCCCGGCGGATATGGCGGACTACCTCGCCCGGGTCCGCGCGGTGCGGGACGCGCTGGCCGCGCTCCCCGGTACGCCGGAGGTCCCTGGGGACATGCAGTTTTTGGCCTTCCAGGAGGCCAACGGCATTGAGCTGGCCCTGCTGGGGGCGGAGCGGGCGATCCACGCGATGGAAAAGAGCTGGATTTACTCCGGCGAAACGACTGCAGGAGGTTTTTGAAGATGAAAGACGGCGTTATTGCGGAAACCGGCAATTCCCGCAATCTGCGGACAGTTGCAGGAATCCGGCAGCTTGCCCCGACCTATGACGCTTTTTTGGAGCTGCTGGTCAAGGGGGAGTTCCCCATTGACTGGAACGGTAAGAACCCGGACGGCTGGGCCCAGCAGGGCACGGAGCTGAACAAGGCCAATCTGCTCACCGACGCTACGGCGGCGCTCATGGACCTGGGGGCGGAGGCCACGCCCAACGAAATGCTGGCGGCGTTGGCGAACAGGCTGAAGGGGCTTATCGCCTATGGGACCGCTGATCTGACGGCGGGGTCTTCCCCTTTGGCTACCGGGACCATCTATGTCAAGTATGAGTAAGGCGGTGAGGATGTGGGTACACGGTACAGATGGGCCAAGGGCACAAATACATATTTAGACACAGTGGACCGTACCGAAACCGGTACGAGCAGCGCTGATGGATGGGGCTGGGTCCGCGCTTTGGCATATTCAAGCCTTGCAAGCTCGCTTGGCTCCGTAAAAGCATATTCATCCTATTCGTTTAGTACACAGACCGGCAAATACAGCGGCGCCGGAAACAGCATTGCAGTCTATAACAACGATCCGCTGTCCTGGAGCGCCGTATCGCAATCCGATAAATATCCATATGTAATACCCACCAACGGAGATTTTATATGCTACAGCAATCCACGGGCCAACTTTGGTATCAATGTTTCGGAGGACGATGTCAAGTGGTCTATCAGCGGCAGTAATTTAATTTCCCAGTGGCTGGACCAATCAAAAGGGACTTGGGAAAGCGGAGGTTTTTATAAGCGGAGAGCGGTTACCATTCCCGGCGGGAACTTTATCGAATATGTAACCAGTGAAAACAGCAATCAATATCCAAATGGAGGTACATCTGGAGGATATTATTATAGTGGCCGCAGCTCCGATTCTCCCGATCCAACAAATATCAGCTATTCAACATCAATTGCAGCTGGCCAGACGCTGACCATTTCAATCACCAAAAGCACCGGCATAAATGCGGGATTTCCCGCTGTCAGCTATGTGTATCAGGTCAAAAGAAACGGTGGGTCTTGGTCTACGATTAGCACTGCTTCCAATACTTCGACAACATACAGCATTCCAAGCGGCACGGTTTCACTGCAATTTAGGGTATATGCGAAAGATGATGCCGGGTTTGTTTCAACCACCTATGTCACCGGGCCTTTGGCGGAACTTCCCAAATATACAATTTCTGTTTCTGCCCTCCCATCCGGAGGAGGCGGTGTATCTGGAGGCGGAAATTTTTACGATGGAACCTCAGCCACTGTTAAGGCAACTCCTTCTGACGGTTGGGAATTTGTTGACTGGACGGAGAACGGCGTAACTGTCAGTACCTCCGCTGCCTACACCTTTACCGTCACCGCAAGCCGGAGCCTGATCGCAGTTTTTAAGCAAAAGCTGACCGCCTGGATCGGCGTCAACGGCAAGGCCCGCAAGGGCGTGGAGCTGTACGTAGGCGTCGATGGCAAGGCCCGCAAGGTCACGGCGGCATACATCGGGGTAAACGGAAAAGCGAGAAGGTTTTTGTAGCAAGAAACAGCAAAAAGCCGCCCCCCTGGCGGGGCGGCGGGAATCATCAAGATTTGACAAAACACGGCGCGTCATAGTATAATAAACACGCCCGCCAGCCAGGCGGGACGGAATGGCGCGCTGTTACATATGGCGGTTAGCTCATTTCCTCGCGATTTGATTCGGGGGGAGGTGGTGCGGATGTGGAAAAAGAATCTTTTGCAGCTGCTGCGGGTCCTTGGGATCGCGGCGGCGGTGATGGCGATGCTTACCACAAAAGCGTGTTAGCCGTCCGGCTGGCCCCCGAACGGCTAACATAAGTTTCACTTGTGCTAGTTGGTAAGGGCTGACCGTCATGTAACAGCGCCCTTCTGTGTTTATTATACCCAACCGCTCCCGTTTTGTCAACGGGAGCGGATTATTTTTTGAAAAGAGGACGAGACGGCTTGTTTGTATTATACGCCAACAAAAACCAGCTGCACCTGCGCAGCCGCGAGCCGCTGACCAGCGGCAGCGTGAACGTATACCAGGCCCTATTTGAATTTTCCCCGGACTGGGACGGTCTGGAGCGCATGGCGGTGTTCCGCGCGGGCGGGGAAAGCTGGTCCGTGGCCCTGGGCGTGGATGGACAGTGCACCATTCCGTGGGAGGCGCTGACCTCCCACGGGCGGCAGTTAACTGCCGGGGTGTACGGGACGCGGGACGGGGAGGACGTGCTGCCTACGGTGTGGGCCAGCCTGGGGACCATCCTGGAGGGCGCGGCCCCTGGCGAGGACGCGCGGCCTCCTACGCCGGAGCTGTGGCGGCAGGAGCTGGACCGGAAGGGCGACCATCTGGATTATGACGGCCTGCGCTTGAGGCTGTTGAGCGGGGAAAATGTGCTGTCGGAGGTTGCTATCACCGGCGGGGAGGGCGGCGTGCCTGTACCAGGTCCGCCGGGTCCCCAGGGAGAACCGGGCAGGGATGGCGAACCCGGGCCCGCCGGTCCGCCTGGGCCGCAGGGCGAAAAGGGGGAGAAAGGCGATCAAGGCGACCCCGGCCCGGCGGGGCCCCAGGGACCTCCGGGCGAGCAGGGAACGCTCATAACCACCTCTCTCATAGATGGGTGGACAGTTCGCAAGCATTCGGACGGGTATGTTGAAATGTATTATGAACTGGCTTTCACTGCTGATTCGAAGCTTTGGACTGCCTGGGGAAATGTATATACAATCAGCGCAGGTAAAATTCCTAATGTTGCTTATCCGTTACAATTAACCAAGAAATATCAGGAAAACGTTTCTGTAACCACAATACAGGATATGGCGGTATGTTTAACGAGCGGAATAGAATATAACGACAAAACGCAATCGATAGGCCTGCTGCGAGGCTCTTTGCCTAGTATAAACATGAATATTTTGATAAAATATTCTATTTATGGCCTATGGAAATAAAGAAAAGGAGGCATAATCCATGCCAGAAACCTGCAACCCCAAGGACTGCCCGGTATCGGCCCGGGTGGACGCGCTGAAGGAGGAGTTCAACACCTACCGCGCCAATTCCTCCTCCACACACAAGGAGCTGTTTCAGCGGCTGGGCGACCTGGAAAAGGCGGAGGCCGCCCAGGAAAAGCACTTCGAGACGGTTAACGAAAAGCTGGACCGGCTCATCGAATGGCAGGAAAACCAGCGGGACAAGCCTGGCAGACGCTGGGAAAGCTTGGTGGAAAAGGCCATATGGGCGGTCTGCGCGGCGGTGATCGCGTTTCTACTGGGGAGGGTGGGGCTGTGAAGAGCGTCACCCGGCTGCTGTTCGTCACCACCCAGCTGGCCGCGCTGGCGTGGGTGAGCGTGTCTTACCTCATCGCGGTCTACGCCACCATGCGGCTGGCCCAGCCCTTCCCGGTGGTGGAGCTCTCACAGCAGGCCATTACCACCATCCTGGGTGTGAATGTCTTGAAGGTGGTGGAAAACATTTTTGAGCACAACGAAGGCCCGGTATTCGGGCAGACGAAAGAAAGTGAGGATACATAATGAACGAAAGCATCATTAAGCGGTTGGGGAACCTTCTGAGCGTCAAGTCTCTGGTGACGCTGGTGCTGACCGCGGTGTTCGCGGTCATGACCGTCCGGCAGGCTATCTCCCAGGACTTTATGACCATCTACGCGGTCATTATCGCGTTCTACTTCGGCACCCAGAGCCAGAAGGTGCAGGATGCGATGGAGGGCGGCAATGGGAACGGTTAACGAGCTGCTGGGCATCGCCCGGAAGCAGATCGGCGTGAGCGAGGCCCCGCCCGACAGCAACAATGTCCGGTACAATACCTGGTACTACGGGCGGGAGGTCATGGGCCGCGCGTACCCGTGGTGCATGGTATTCTGCCAGTGGGTATTTGACCAGGCGGGGGTAAAGCTTCCCCGGCGGACGGCCAGCTGCGGCGACCTGATGAACGCGGCGAAGGCGGCGGGATGCTGGGTCGTGCGGGACTTTCAGCCCGGGGATGTGGTGATCTACGACTTCTCCGGCCGGCAGAAAACCACCCAGCACTGCGGCATCGTGGAGCAGGCCCTGCCGGACTACGGGGTGCAGGCTATTGAGGGCAACACCTCCCAGGGCGGCGGGAGCCAGGACAACGGCGGCATGGTCTGCCGGAAGAACCGGGCGGACAAGTACATTATCGGGGCCGTCAGGCCCCAGTTTGAAGCGGAAAGAGAGGACGACGATATGACGGTTTACAGGACGATCAACGATGTGCCCAGCTATTACAAGGTTGCAGTGCAGAAGGCTATGAACAGGGACGCGCTGAAGGGTACCAGCGGCAAGGAGATTAACGTCTCCGAGGATCTGTGCCGGACCCTCACCGTGCTGGACAGGCTGGGGAAGCTGGACTAAATATCCGGGCGCGGGGCAGTTGGAAAATATGCCTTGAAATCTCCGGCGGAATCCGGTAAAATACTGAAAGAAAGGGGTGCAGGATATGGAGAACAAAAAGGACAGGCTTTCCGTTCATCTGGAGTACAGCGAGGAGCAGACGATCCCGCTTGCGCTGCACGAAATGCACATGGCCCGGGCGGACCGGCGGCTGTGGAGGCTGTGCATCTGCTGGGCGGCTTCCGTGATCGTCATTGTCGGCGCGTTTATCTGGCTGTGGTGCCAATATGATTACGAGAGCACAACGGAGCTTTCCGGGGTATACAATCTGGTGGATTCCGAGGGGAATGTGGTCAGCTCCGACCTGGAGCCGGACGACGTGCTCCGTATCCTGGAAGAACTCAACAATGGCAAAGATCAAAAGGACCAGAACCAGAACTAAGAAAAATGGCAAGAGCAAGGGCACGCGTGTCAGAAAGTCTCGATGACTTTACCCGCTCCGATTGGGAGTCGGTAATCCGGGAAGCGGCCCTCGGCATGGAAGATACCAGGATTGCGGAGCTGTATCTGCTGGATGCGGTGCCGCAGGTAGAAATCGGAGCGGAATTGCGGATAGACCGCAGCACCGTATCCAGGCGGCTGGTTCGCATTATTGACAGGATCGAGCGAACCGCAAATAAAATGAAGCTTGTGTAAGAGATCAGGGCGGCAGAAATGCCGCCTTGATTTTATTTTGCACATAACTTCACATAAATGCACACAAATGCCGCACAAAGATTTTTGCGATGCTGTAAAATAAAACCATCAGGAGGAGGAAAGAACACCCGGCAGGACCGGTGCGCCAGCGGCTTAATGTTTCTTTTCTTCTCCGCTTTTTAGGAGGCCGGCAATGACGGATGAACGCAGATTGATGGCGGCGGGGATGCCGCTGGAGGACGCCATATCGAACTGCTGCGCCATGCGGCGGGAGGGAACCCTGCCGGAGTTTGTCTCCGAACAGGAAAACCGCCATGAGTGCAAGTGCGGCGGGGCCGGGAATTGTCCGGACTGCCCGAACCGCGGCTGATGGGGTACGCCTACTATAACCCGAACCCGGCTGGACGAAGCGTGGGGGACTGCGCCGTGCGGGCCCTGTCAAAGGCTCTGGGACAGACGTGGGAGGAAACCTATGCCGGACTGGCCCTGGAGGGATTTGTCCGGGGCGACCTTCCCAACGCGGACAGCGTATGGGGACCGTACCTGCGCAAGCACGGCTTTACGCGGTATCTGCTTCCCGACACCTGTCCGGACTGCTACACGGTGGCCGACTTCGCGGCGGATCATCCCCGGGGGACGTTTATTCTGTCTATGCCCGGGCGGCATGTGCTGTGCGTCCAGGACGGGAAGTGGCACGACAGCTGGGACAGCGGCAGGGAGGTCCCGGCGTACTATTGGACGAAGGAGAATTGAGAAATGGCATATAATCCGTATCCATACGGCGGCTACCAGCCAGCCCCCAACTACTACCCCGGCCCGGTTCCGGACCAGCTGGCTCAGCTGCGGCAAAATCAGCAGATCCCCGCGCAGCCTCAAATGATGCCGGTACAGACCAACGTTGGCCCGATTTCGCCCAATGCGCCGCAGAACAACGGGATTATCTGGGTAAACGGTAAAGCGGAGGCGGACGGCTATCTGGTAGCGCCTAACAGCGCGGTACCACTCTGGGACGCCAACAATCCGGTGATTTACCTTCGCAAGGCCGACAGCACCGGGAAGCCGTCCACCGTGGTCTATGACCTGGTGGAGCGGACGGACAACCCCGCCCCCCAGCAGGCCGCGCCTCAAATTGATTGGAGCCAGTTCATCACACGCGACCAGCTGGAGGACATCCTTGCGGAGCGATTCAAACGGCCCGCAAAGGCCGCTAAAGTAAAGGAGGATATAGAGAATGGCTAATCCGTTCAGAGAAGCTATGGGCGGCGCACGGACGCCACAGACAGGCCGGCGAAACTTTGCTCCCGCGCTGCTGCAGCACATCCAGAATTTCCAGGGGAATCCTATGGAACAGATCCAAAGTAAGCTCAACAGCGGCGAAATGTCCCAGGATCAGTATAATCAGCTTCGCGGCATGGCGGAAAATATCGCCCGCCAGATGATGGGCGTTCTGCCCCATAAATAATCGTGCATTCAGTCTGGCCAGACTTTGCAAAAATACATCAATAAAGGAGAATACAAAATGTCTCTTGGTTCCGAAAACGGCCTGTCCGTTGCCGATATCGCGGCGGTGACTGACCGAAACAACAACGGTAATTGCGGCTGGGGCGGCGGCTTCGGCGAAATGCTGATTGCCATGATCATGCTGTTCCTGTTCCCCATGATGTTCGGCGGCGGTATGTGGGGCGGCGGCATGTTTGGCGGCATGGGCGGCTGGGGCAATGCCGGCATGATGGCTATGGCCAACGGCGCCCTGACCCGGGCAGACCTGTGCAGCGAGTTCAACTTCAACGGCCTGGAGAACGCCGTGCGCGGCGTGCAGCAGGGCATCTGCGACAGCACCTACGCCCTCAACAACTCCATCAACGGCCTGGGCGTAAACGTGATGCAGGGCTTCCACGGTGTGGACAACGCCATCTGTAACCTGGGCTATCAGACCCAGCAGGGCTTCAACGCTACCCAGGTAGCCATAATGCAGGGCAACAACACCCTCCAGGCGCAGCTGGCCCAGTGCTGCTGCGATAACCGGGCCGGCCTTGCCGATCTGAAGTATCAGATGGCAACCGATACCTGCGCCGTCACCAACACCATCCAGAACACCACTCGGGATGTGATCGACAACCAGAACGCCAACAGCCGGGCCATCCTGGACGCGCTGAACCAGAATTACATCCGCACCCTGGAGAGCGAGAACCAGAGCCTTAAGCTCTCCGCCTCCCAGGCCCAGCAGAACGCCGCCATCGGCGCGATGATCTCCGCCAGCGAGGCCACCATTTTGCGCCGCACCGGCGCGGAGTGCCCCGCCCCGGCCTACGTGGTCCAGCCTCCCACGCCTGTCAACTTCCCCACCAACTGCTGCGGGCAGTTTGCTGGCTGGGGCGGTAACGGCTGCGGTGGATGCGGCAGCTGCTAAAATCCAATAACAAGCAACTTCCCGATATTTTCGGAATGTTCGGCCCCGTGCCGATTTTGATTGGTAGTTTCTAAAATAGAAAATACCATAGCGGCGGGGGTAATGCACCCTCGCCGCCATCTTTTTGAAAGGATTGATAAAATGCCTGAATATACTGCAAACGCGCCGCAGACCGTGGCGGCAGGCCAGAATGTTCTTCTGACCGAAACCCCCATTCCCTGCAATCGTGGCTACGTTTGTCACCGGGACGGCAGCGGCATCATTACCCTGAGGGGCATCACAAACCAGTGCCGCGCCCGCTATCGCATCAGCGCAGATGGCAATATCGCCGTTGCTGCTGGCGGCGCCGCTGGGGCAATCTCCGTCTCCCTAGCGATCACCGGCGAGCCGCTAAACAGTGCCACGGCTATCGTTACCCCCGCCGCTGTGGGTGACCTGTTCAACATCCACGCAGAGGCGATCATTGATGTGCCTAAGGGATGCTGCCTGACTGTTGCGTTGGAAAACACAAGCACCCAGGCGATCACGGCCCAGAATGTCAACGTGATCGTTGACCGCGTGGCCTGAAAGGAGTAATTATCATGGAAAAACTGTACGATCTGAAGGACAAGCTCTGCGATAACCTGGACAAATCTTATGAAGAAATCAGAAGAAACCCTGGCCGTCTTTCTTCTGGAGATCTTGAATACGTCCGCATGCTCACCGACACCATCAAGAACATCGGCAAGATCGAGATGCTGGAGGAAGAGGGAGGATACAGCCAGGAGGACGGCCAGGACGGCGGCGGCTACGGTCGGGGCGTCAGCTACGCCAGAGGGCGCGGCGGCTACAATCGAGGCGGCAGGAACACCCGCCGGGACAGCCGGGGCCGATACAGCCGGGACGATGGCCGCAGCGAGATGATGGAGCACCTGGAAATGGCTCTGGACTCCGCCAGCGACCAGGACCGGGAAACGATCAAACGCTTCATGCGCCAGCTGGAAAACGCCTGATAGGAGGGAACGCCCATGTCTGCGCCAAATCTCAAGGAAATAGAGTGGGCGATCTCTGAACTGGAGAACCAGGAGAGCTCCGAAGGTCGGTATACGCTTCTGGCTGCGCTCTACACCTGCCGGAACCAGATGCTGGGGAATACCCAGCCGGAGCCGCGTATAGCGGCTTATTCGGAAATGGCGGCTCCGGAAGCGGAAGTTTTAGGGCAGTATGGCGACAGCGAATTTCTCATGGCTGCTGCGGGGAAGGACCCGGCAAAGGTGCTGATGGTCATAGATGACTTGCTGGACGCGCTGCAGGTCGTGAACCGCAGGGCTTATGATAATGTGATGAGGAAGCTGTAAAAAACAAAAAAGCGGAAGCATAATATGCTTCCGCTTTTTATCTTCATAATATTATTTCTACTGTGCTTGGGCTCAAATATATGATGGGCATAGACTGCACCTCCTGTTTTTGCCATCCTATGCGGCAGGACGGACGGAGGTGCGAAGAAGCGGAGAGCGCATGCGCTCTCCGCTTCCGCAACGCTACAGGTCGTCCGCGTCCTGGACCGGGACCTCGTAGGGGTCCGCAGGGGTGCCGGTATAGCTGCCCTGGGGGTCCGTCTTGGCGGACTGCCAGATGGTCAGGTCCATGGCCTTGGCCATGGGATCGCCGGACTTTTTCCGCTTGTTCTCGCTCATGGCAATTTCTCCCTCCCGCCCGGATATCGTTCCGGGTCCGGAGGTAGTTTGCCCCGAATGACCGCTAAATTTTCTTCTGATACCCCAGATACCGGCCCACCAGCCGGAAGCCAAGCTCTGGCATGATCCGGTTCATCTCATCGTCTGTACCTACGAAGAAGACCAGATCCTTCGCGCCCTGCCGCTTTCCCTCGTTGAGGAACCGGGTCAGCAGCCGCCGGTACAGGTCCTCGTGATAGTTCCCGTCCTCGCAGCACAGGGCGAATATCTCGTACATACCGTCCTTGAAGCTGGTGGCCAGGATCTCCCCGGCCACGCCGCCCTCCTCCGCCACGAAGATGGTCCAATCCGAGAGCCTTTCCCGGACCCGCCGGCAGTTCCAGAACATATCTGCCTCAATGGTCCGGTGAACCCGCCGGAATTTCTCAAAATTCTCCTCCGTGATCCGCTCCACGGACGGATCGTCCGGGACCGGGTCGTACCGGTCGAAAAAGAAGCTGTAGTTCTGGGCGTCGTCAAACTGCCGGAGTCCCGCGCCCTTCGCCCAGGCTTCCGCCTCCCGGTTTTCCGCCGGGAAGCCTACATCCCAATCACAGCCGGGATACCGCTGCGCCAGATAGCCGGAAAGCTCCTCCAGCGCCCCCGTGGTATTCTGCCGGATGCAGCTGGTATAGAGCTGGATAAAATGATCCTCGGGCAGCTGGTAATAGTGGAGCCAGCCCTCCACCGCGCCATCGACCTGATAAAGAAGGATCTCGTCCTCCGGCTTTGAAAAAGCCTTCCGGGCCCTGGCAATAAAATCCTCCTTCGTCTTAATGCCGTCAAAAAAGACGGGATAGAAGGTCCGGGCGGGGTCCAGGGCCAATTCGTAAGCAAAATCAACGTATTTGTCAAAATCTTTCTCTTGCAGTGGGATCAACATTTTGTATTTTTCTCCTTTTATATTACCTTATGATATCCAAGGTATCTGCCTACATGGTGGAAGCCCAGCGACCGCATGATCCGGTTCATCTCATCGTCTGTACCCACGAAGAAGGTCAGATCCTTCGCGCCCTGCCGCTTTCCCTCGTTGAGGAACCGGGCCAGCAGCTGCCGGTACAGGCCCTCGTGGTGCTGCCCGTCTTCGCAGCATATGGCGAAGATCTCGTATGTACTGCCGCCGCTGCCGCGGGCAATGATCTCTTTAGCCATGATCTCCCCGGCCACGCCGTCTTCCTCCGCCACGAAGATGGTCCAATCCGAAAGCTTTTCCCGGACCCGCCGGCAGTTCCAGAACATATCCGCCTCAATAGTTCGGTGGACCCGCTGGAATTTCTCGAAATTTTCTTCCGTGATCCGCTCCACGGACGGGTCCTCCGGGCCGGGGATGTACTGGTCGAAATGGAACGTATAGTACTGGGAATCCTCCAGCAGCTCGAATCCCGCGCCCTGCACCCAGTCCAGCGCCTCCTGATTCTCGGAGGGAAAGCCCACGGCCCACTCACAGCCAGGATATCGGGCCGCCAGATGCTCGGAAAGCTCCTGCAGAGCCCGGGCGGTATTCCGCCGGACGCCGCAGGAGCGGTGAGCGATGTACCGGTCCTCCGGCAGATAGTAATAATGGAGCCAGCCCTCTATTACGCCGTCCTCCTCGTAGAGGAGGATCTGGTCCTCCGGAAGGGATATCCCTTTCCGGGCGTCGGCTTCAAAGAGGGCCCGGGTCTTTACACCGTCGTAATAGACAGGGTAGCAGGTCCGGGCGGGGTCCAGGGCCAGCTCGTAGGCAAAATCGATGTATTTGTTAAAATCTTTCTCTTGCAGCGGTACTAACATGGAGATACGCTCCTTTTTCTCTTATGCCGCGGGAACGGCGGCCTTCGCACGGACGATGAGCTTCACGCCCTCCATCCCCGCGATCTCCACTGTCTCTCCGGCGGAAATGCGTCCGCCGTCCGTACTGCGGGCGGTCCAGGTCTTGCCGTCCACGTACACCGCGCCGGAGGCGCGGGCGTTGTCGATATCCTCGGTGACCTTGGCCTCCATGCCCAGCAGGCGGTCGGCGTTGGTGGCGACCTTGTGGGGATCGGCGTACTTTTTCGCCAGCGGGCGGACAACGGCGGCGGTGAGAATGGACACGCCCAGAAACAGCAGCAGCTGCGTTGGAACAGACGCGCCGAAGTAGGCCGCGAACACGGCCACCAGTCCGCCCGCCACGCACCACACGGACACCAGGGTCATGGTGACCGCCTCCACAAAAGCCGCCAAAGCCGTTACGCCCAGCCATACCCAAACCATCATATCCAGCATGTTACAGCCCTCCTGTCTTAGTTGATGATACCATTAGTATACTACGTCCGGCCTGTCCCGTCAATGCGGGGGTAACCGTTTCCCCGCTGTTACCTTCCCCCACGGCAGGCAGTATCCGGAAAATGCCGCCGGAGGTCAATAGAACGCGATCTCCGAGATCACGGTGTCCTCATATTTGCTGCCGGAGTAAACGGAATCGATGGTCAGCGTGACGCTGCTTGTCTCCACCGGGGCGTCAAAAGCAATGTACTGGGAACCGCTTTCATCCGCAAGCGTCACCGCCGCCTCATCCCCGGTGGAAAAGGTCACGGTGATGTCCGCCGGACGGGAGTTTTTCTCATACAGCGCGTCAGACTTCTGGTAGCCCGCGTAGATCTGGAAACCGGATACCAGATAGGTCCCGTCGAAGGTAAACGTAACCGATTCGCCGATGCCGTCCCCGGACGCGCCCTCCACCCATGCGGTGCTTAGATCGCCGTCCATCATGCGGTCGGGCGTGTGGTAGAGGCTGTACGAGGACTGGATGAGATAGGAGGTTGCATCCACGGCTGCCACGGCGTCCATGGAGATAGGGGGAACGCGGTTGGCCTGCTCCATCAGCTCTTCCACACGCGCCAGCTTTCCGCGGAGCTCGGCGTTCTCCGGGAACAGGGCCAGCGCCTCGTCCAGCTGGGCCTTCGCTTCCTCCAGCCGCTGTTCCTCCTCCAGCCGCTCCGCCAGGGCGGCGGCGTCGCCGGCCCAGCGCGCCTCATACTCCGCCAGCCTGCTGGACAGCGCCTCGCTTTCCTCGCCGAGGGCGTCCAGCGCCTCGCGGACCGCCTGGACCGCGTCGGGAAGGCCGCCGCTCTCCGCCAGGGCCTCGGCCTGCTCCAGCGCGTCCGTCTCAAAATCCGCGATGTATTCTTGCCGGGCCTCCAGCAGTTTTTTGGATGACGGCTTCTCCTCCAGGGCGCGCCGGATCTCCCGCAGGGCCTTCAGATACTCCTCCTCCTCCGCGTAATCCCGCGCCGATGCAAGGGCCGTCTCCACCGGATCGTCCTCCTCCGGCTCGTCCCAATCCTCGTCCTCGGAAGCGGAGGGCGAGTCCTCCGGCTGCTCCCCGGACAGAAACGGCAGCTCTCCCCCCAGAAGGACATATCCCCCCGCTCCGGCGGCCAGCAGCAGGACGGCCAGCAGGATGAGGACCGCAACCAGAGGGGCCCCGCTCTTCTTTTTTTGCGGCGGAGCGGGAGGCGGAACGGCCTGTCTGCCCGCCGGCCTTACCGCCTCCGCCGGCTCCGGCGGAAAGTCGAGGAACAGCTCCTCCGGCAGCGGCGCGCCGTCATGGTCGCAGAAGCGGCTTCTCTCATAGAGGACCTTGCCGCAGGAGGGACAGCGGGGGATCTTTTTCCCGCATATTTCACAGAACACCGCATCGGAATCCGTTTCCCGGGCGCAGATGGGACATTTCATAAATTTAACTCCTTTTTATTCCGTCCGATAGGCGGTCACTTGATCCTGGCTTCCAGCTCCCGCAGGGTTACGGCGTATGCCTCCCGCTCGTGGGGCAGAACCGGAAGCCGCTCCGGGAGCTCCCAGCCCTTCAGGGCGAACAGCCGCCGGATGAGGAGGTCCAGAAAGTCCGGATTTTTGACCAGTGCCGGGCCGGTGAGGTGGGTGGCGAACACATTGCCGGAGACATACCCCTCCGCCCCGTGCTCCGCGTCGTTGCCGAAGCCCAGGGGCAGGCTGTGGAACAGCGGCGCGGCGATTCCATGGGTTACGCTGCATTTGTTCATAAAGCCCACCGCCGGGGCGTCCCACAGCACGGGGGAGGCCACCACGTCTCCGGGGGTCCGCTGGTCCGTCTCCACGGTGGTGAAATCCGCCAGGCCGTACCCCGGCCAGACCTTGCCGGATGCGTCGGTAACGGAGGCCCCCAGGGTTTCCATAGCGTTTCCGGTGAAGAGGATCACTGCGCCCTTCTCCGCGGCGGCTTTCAGCGCCGGGGCGCAGCGGGGGGCGGCAATAAGGACGCTCTTCTGCCGGCGCTCTGTGCCCGCGCCCATATAGATGAAGTCTGCGTCTGAAAAGTCCGGAGGATCTTCACAGGTAAAATCCCGGACGGCGGCCTCCACACCCATCGCCTCCAGATGGCGGCGGAGGACGGCTATATTGGCGTACTCGCCGTACAGGGACATGCTGTCCGGGTAGAGGTGCGCAATGGTCAGCTTCATATCAGCCCTCCTCCTTCTTAACCAGATTGAGCAGCTTGTCCCGGTCGGAGAAGCAGGTCACCACGTAGAGGTCCTCCCGCCCGCCGTCCTCCGCCAGCGCGGCGGCGGCCTGGGGGACCGCGTCATAACAGGCGATCTTCTCCGCCGGGATGGCGGTATAGTCGAAGCGCATGGCCAAATCGTGGACGTACTTTCCGCAGAGGATGATTTTCTTCACCTGTTCGCAGTTGAGCTGGTCGAAGTCGATGTCCCACAGCCAGCTGGTTTCGCCGGTGAAGTACTTGCGGCTGATGGCGTCCACGATGATCAGCGCCTGACAGGGGGCCTTGGTGCGGGCGATATAGTTCAGATTGGTGTCGTAGGCCACGGAATTTTCGTGCTTGCTGGTCAGCAGGGTGCCGCGATGCTCCCCCAGGGTAAACCGGACCATGCGCCCGTTTTTCAGGATATAGTTGTTGATGACGGAGGCCATGGTTTCCTTGTCCACCCCCGCCAGGGAGCAGACGGACCAGGCCGCCAGGATGTTGTACACGTTGTAGATGCTCTTAAAGGCCAGGGAGATTTCGGTATCCCCGTCGATGGTCAGCGTCCCGCGCTCCAGGTCCAGGGACGTGACGGCAAAATCCGCGTCGTGCCGGCGGTAGCCGCAGTCCGCGCACTGGTAATGGCCGATGTGTTCGTAGTGATAGCAGCTATATGCCATCCGGCCCTGGCACGCCGGGCACCGGGCGCCGTCGTGATAGACGCCGTGGTGTTCTTTCGTGCTGACAGAGCATTCCTCCAGCCCGAACCACTTTACGTTCTCATGGCCTTGGGCGAAGAGGGATACCAGGGGGTCGTCGGCGTTGAGCGCAAGGGTTGTTTCCGGGTGGATGGCGGGCAGGATGGCGTTGTAGACCCACTCCGGGTGGCCGTTCCGGGTCAGCTGGTCCCGGTAGAGGTTGGTGATGACGAAGTGGGTGGGGTGGAACCACCGGAAGGTCCGGCGGGCGTACCGCTCGTCGCTCTCCAGCAGCAGCACGTCCTCCCGCATTCTGCCGGAGAGGGAGCTGCCGCAGAGGATCAGGGTGGCCACGCCCTCGATCTGGTTGGACCCCTCCTCGTTGTAGACGACGGTTCTGCCGCTTTTGCGGAGGATGGCGGCGATCATTTCCACGGTGGAGGTCTTGCCGTTGCTGCCGGTGACGGCGATGACGCAGGGGGGCAGCTTCACCCGGCCCAGGGCGTCGGGACAGATCTTCAGCGCGTACTGTCCGGGGAGGGAGCTGCCCTTCCCCGCCAGCTTGCCGATGAAGCGCAGCAGCTTGCAGACGATGATGGCGAAAAATAATCTCATAAAGGCTTCTCCTTACGGTTCGGATAAAAACTCGTCCACCGCCCGGTTGAAGGCGCCGGGATTCTTGGCGGCGATGAAGTGGTCCCCCGCGATGATCTCCAGCCGGCTCCGGGGCAGGCTGCGGGCGATGAGCAGGGTGTGCTCGTCCTTGATCATATCCTTGGTGCCCACGATCACCAGGGTGCGGACCCGGAGCTTCTGCAATGCCTCCGGATCGATGCGGGGCTCGTTGACCATGAGGCCCAACATCTCCGCGCGGGCCTTGGCCTGGGGGCTCTTCTCCGCGAAGAGGGAGGCCAGTTTATAGCCCAGGATAATGGGGATCTGCACCCGGGCCTTTACCCCGGAGGGGTCCAGGTTGGCCCCGTTGAGGATCAGGCGGCTCACCCGTCCCGGGTGGGCCAGGGCGAAGGTCAGGGCAATGTTCCCCCCGTCGCTGAACCCCAGGATGGGGGCCCGGAGGATGCCCTGCTCATCCATGAATTCCGACAGGTCCTCGGCGAACTGGGCGATGGTGAAGGGAGCCGTCCCCCGGGGGGAGCGGCCGTGGCCCCGGGTGTCCACGGCGTAGACTGTGTAGCGGCGGGAGAAATAGTCCGTCTGGTGGGTAAAATAGCCTCCGTCCTCCCCGTTGCCATGGAGGAGGAGGAGCGGCGGGCCTGCTCCTTGTTTTGTATAGCAGAGGGAAATATCTGACATGGGAGGGCTCCTTTCTGCTTCTCTTCGCCGCTTTCAGCGGTGAATAATATATTTTTCTCAGAATCCGTATTCACAGGCCATCCGCGCCGCCTGCCGGCGGGATGAGGGGAAACAGCTCGTCCAGGCCGCTGATGGCGGCGTCCGCGCCGAAATCCTCCGTTTCCGGTTCCCGGCAAATCTGGATTGCGCGGCAGCCGGCGTTTTTTGCCGTGGCGACGTCCAGCTTTTCGTCCCCTACAAAAATGAGCCGGGAGGGCTCCACGCCGAAATGCCGGGCGATTAGGAACAGGCCCGCCGGGTTGGGCTTCCGCCAGCCGCAGCTCTCGGAGGATACGTAAAGGTCCAGCCGCTCCAGCAGCTCCGGGATGTCCGCCCGGAAGAGGCGGTCCGGCATGGCGCTGGGCAGGTTGGTCAGGGCGGCGGTCCGCCAGCCCAGCTCCCGGAGCTTCGCCAGGGCGGGGAGGGTGTCGCCGTACAGCTTTGCGGTGAGGCGGATGCCCGCGAAAAAGGCGTCGATGATCTCCGGCAGGGGGAGGGAGGCGTTCCAGTGCCGGGTAGCCTCGCCGAACAGGAATTCGGCGGAGCGCTCGATCTCCCGGGGCTTGTATCTGGGGTTGTATTCCCGCAGGATGTGGACGGAGTGGGCGATATCCTCTTCCCCCAGAGGGAGGCTGAAGCGGTCCCGCACCGCCTCGAAGGCGGCCTGGTAGTAGGAAATCCAGGAGTGGGGCATCCCCTCGTAGCGCATCAGGGTGCCGCCCAGGTCGAATACGATGACGTTTTCCATAAGCCGCCTCACGATAGGTCTTCTATATAGTGGACCGCGTACCGCTCCCAGTACTTCCAGTATACGCGCTCCTCGCTGCCGTCCAGGTTCAGCTGGTACAGCCGGAAGGTCACGGGGATGTCCTTGGGCTGCCACTGCTCCCTGTAGGTGTACTGATAGCGCATCCCCAGGGCCCGCATGACGCTGCCGCTGCGGGGGTTGTTGACATCGTGGGTGGCGGTGATGAACGGGAGGCCGTCTCGTTTCGCCTGCGCCGCCACTGCCCGGGCCGCCTCGACGGTAATTCCTTGATGCCAGAACGGTCTGGACAGGGCGTAGCCCAGATCGTGGGCCCCCTTCGGATCTACATGTACGTATCCGATGGGGATGTCGTCCGCTTTCAGGCAGACGGCATACCAATACCCCCGGGGCTCCCGGTACGCCGCCGCGTACTCGTTCTCAAAAAGCCGCTCCGCTTCCTGACAGGAGGCCAGCGGGCGCCACGGCAGGTAGGTATTGACCTCCCAGTCGCTGTAAATGGAGAACAGCGCGGGGATATCCTCCGGGCGGAACCGCCGCAGGAGCAGCCGCTCCGTCTCTATGATTGGCGTGTTCAGCGCTTCCATCCTTATCCCTCCTTAGAACCTGTATTCACAGTTGAATACAGGTTCTTATTTCTCCAGCCAGATCATCAGCGCGGCGATGTCCGCCGGGGAGACGCCGGAAATTCTGGCCGCCTGGCCCAGGTTCAGCGGCCGCACGGCGTTCAGCTTCTCCCGGGCCTCCAGCCGCAGGCCCTGGATGGAGGCGTAGTCCGCGTCCGGGGGCAGGGCCCGCCGTTCCATCCGGCGCAGCTCCTCCACCTCCTCCAGCTGGCGCTGGATATAGCCCTCGTACTTCACGGAAATCTCCACCTGCTCCGTCACCTCGCCGGGCAGGTCCGGCATGAGGGGGTCAAAACGCCGCAGGTCCTCATAGTGGATCTGGGGCCGCCGCAGCAGGGCGATTAGGGGCGCGCCCCCGGTCAGAGGCGCGGTGCCCCGCTCCGCAAGAAACTCGTTGAGCTGTTCGGCGGGCGGCACGCCG
>OFGP01001221.1_pt1 | contig 20029 bp, 18 predicted proteins | sample 1521781 | NCBI WGS metagenome assembly OFGP01 (sample SAMEA3504113, study PRJEB24116) | mouse gut metagenome | biome: mouse gut; feature: mouse-associated habitat; material: faeces | place: Denmark | collected 2011
GTAGAGCACTCGGCTGTTAACCGAGTTGTTGTAGGTTCGAGCCCTACTCGGGGAGCTTGAAAAGACCCGCAGACAGTGATGTTTGCGGGTTTTGCGTATCCGAGGATGAGAGAGAAGAAGTTTTGGCAGGCAATATACTGTTAACCGAAAAAGGATATACTTTGATAGCTCAATGAAATAGTAACACTTGTTAGAAATCTAGCTGTTTTTTACACGAAATGGATGGTTTTCATTCTGGTTCATATAAAACAGGAATGGTAATATAGAATATTTATAAAGGAAAAAATATATGCGGGATGTACGAAAGCGAGGGTAAAGCTGTGGCTTTCCATGTAATGAAACCTTGTATTGAATTTATGCAAGGTTTCATTTTTGCATGAACTGATTAAAGATAAACAGAAAATAGATTATGCTTATGGAAATGGGTGTATTATTTAAAAAACATTTTCATATAGCATATTATGGCAATTATATGTTAGAATACTAAATAAATATAAGATAACCTTGTGATTTTTAGATGGTGTATTGATAAGCATTGTTGTAGATGAATGAAAAGAGGTTCCTGTTAATGGATGTGCGAAAATCGGAGATAACAGAATATCTAAAATTATCTGGAAAGGTTGAGTCGGAATATAATGGAATAGAGGAAAATGATGATAATGAAGGCAGTGAAGCAGATGTTCCGTATGAAGTTCAGAACATTCGTGTCACTCAGAAAATGATAACTGTGTTCCAAATAGAACATTGGATTTCTGCGGAGAATGGAGCGAGGTTAAATTTGTCGCCAGAATATCAAAGGAATTTGGTATGGGACGAAAAAAGAAAAAGTGCATTGATTGAATCTTTATTGCTTCGTATACCAATACCAGCATTTTATTTAGATGAGGATAGTGACGGAAATAAAAATGTCATAGATGGCTTGCAGCGTTTGTCGGCGATACATTCATATTTAAATAATGAATTTCCCTTAACGAAAATGCAGTATTTATCTCATTGCGAAAATAAATTTTTTCGAGATTTGGAACCAAAGTTTCGGGCAAGGATTGAGGATACAGAACTAGCAGTAAATATACTGGATGAAAAATGTCCACAGATGGTAAAATTTGATGTTTTTAGAAGGGTAAATACAGGAGGGCTTCCGCTTAATTTTCAGGAAATCAGAAATATTATGGCAGAGCCTAAAGTGAGAACACTACTTCATAGGATGGCGGAATGTGAAGAATTTCAATGTGCTACTCGGTTTAGTGTCAAAGATGTTCGTATGGGGGCACAGGAACTTTGTTTACGTTATTTGGCAATTTTGTTTGCCTATGATTGGAATGAGCGGGATTTTAATCAATATCGTGGTCTGTTAAAAATGATGGATCAGATGATTATAAACTTAAATATGATGTCAGAAGAAAGTCTTGAAAGGCTGTTTCAGACTTTTAGGGGTGTCATGGCAGATTGTCATGAGGTTCTTGGAGAGTATTCCTTTTGTAAAGTGGGAAATAATAAAATAAATAAAGCATTGTTTACTAGTTGGGCAGTAGTGTTGACAAACGCTGAATATGATATGGACATTTTGAAAAAGAGGGTAAATGAAATTAGAGATTTATATAGGAAATGCTTAAGTGAGGATGTTGAATTTTATAGAGCGATTACTTCCTCTACAGGAACTAGAAAGAATATACTGATATCAATAGAAGTTATTAGGAAATTGTGGGAGAAATGTTATGATAAAATCAATTGAAATAAAAAATTTCAAATGTTTTGATAAGTTAGAATTGTCTTTATCGAAATTAACGATTCTTGCAGGAGCAAACGCATCAGGAAAATCTACAGTTATGCAAGCCTTGTTGCTTGCAAAGGCTACGGCACGAGAAAAAGGAGATTCAGTGGATGCTTCGGAAGCATTGGGAGTAGCAGTTGGTGGTCCTAAAGCGCTTATTTCGCAGAATCGTACAGAAGTCTTAGAGGGAGATTTTCAATTTAATATTCAATGGGATGAAACTGTAGTAGCATTTACTTACAAAATTGATAAACTTATATCTTTGAAATTAGCATATGATCAATCTGGAAGTGTACCTGATAATCAGTTGGTTTATTTAAATGCGGAGCGAATGGGACCTAGAATATCTTATCCGGCAGGTATTGATGAGGAGATTCTATACAATGGTGCGAATGCGGCATTTTTGATAGATCGGGCTGACATGCAAAAAAGAAAAGTACCGAGGTGCCTTGCTCTTGAAAAAGAAACATTAAATTTTTCCACTCAGGTAGAGAATTGGATGAATGCGATTTTAGGTGATATTAATTTTTCTATTACTACTGACTATATAAAGGCTATCACAGATATAAGATATGGTAATGAGGTGGCGGAGGAACCGGTGCTTCCTACAATGACAGGATTTGGAATTAGCTATATTTTGTCGATTGTTACGGCAGGATTGTGGTGTTCTTCCTTAAATAATGTTTCTTTGCTAATTGAAAATCCGGAAGCACATTTACATCCGGCAGCACAGAGCAGAATGGGGAAGTTTTTAGAATGTTTGGCTGATGCAGGGATACAGGTCATTGTGGAGACACATAGCGAGCATATAATTGACGGAGCAAGAATTCAGGCGGCATTGATGAAACAGACCGATGACATCCGAATTTATTTTTTTTCAAAAGAGAAAGAAAGTATTCATGTAGAGAAAATTGATGTAGATGAAAATGGAGAGCTTTTAGAGTGGCCAAAAGGTTTTTTTGATCAAAAAAGTCAAGACTTGAGAGATTTATTTCAAATAAGGAGAGAACATGCAAGTCATTAATTCCTTAATAGAACAAAGCTTTGAATATACGGCGGAGAAAGAAAATTTAGCTGTTCGCAAGGATGAAATAGGCGATCTAATGGAGATTATTGCGTATTGTCAGGATGATGCGGTGAAGGAGCCACTTGAATATCAAGAAGCCTTATGGGAGACGTGTGTAGAGGAGGGAATAACATTTACTGACTGGCTTTATGGAGGAGGAACAGGCAGTAATGATGATAGGCGGAGAATGTTGGAAGCGTTAAGTAAAAAAGCGTTGATAGAATCTGATAAAAATCAGCCTATTTGTGAAACCTCAACTTTGAAAAATATTAACATTACATTAGGAGAATTTAGGACAGGCGTATCAACAGTAGAAGAATATGTCCATGAGCGAAGGAAAATCCTTTGTTCTATTAGGAAAGTCACGGATTACGAAGTATTTATGCAGTCTTGTTTTATAAACAGCAGATTTGCAAAGGGGATTTTATCTGAGATGAAGCATATTTCCAATTTCTCAGATAATACAAAAGAAATCACGAAAGCATTGGGGATATTAAATGACCATGCAGTGAAATTATATCAGCAATATTCTAACCGATTAGAAGAGGCGATGCATATTTTGGCTACATTGTTACAAAGGGAATGCGCACCAGATCCAAAACATTCAGAGAATTTGATATTTACATTTACATATAGTGAGAATATAGAAGGAGATAAGGTGGCAAAAACAAAAGACATAGAATGCTCACCACATTTAAAACTTCTTCATCCTGGGTCAAATTTAAGAATATATTTTTATTGGTGTGACGATGCGATTGAGGATGGAAAGAAAGTGCTGGTAGGAAGGATTGGCAGACATCCATATTAGCTAATATATAATAAAATACAGGTTAATAAGTATAATAGAATTTATCGGTGTGCGACTGCACCCGTTGGTAGAGCACTCGGCTGTTAACCGAGTTGTTGTAGGTTCGAGCCCTACTCGGGGAGCTTGAAAAAGCCCGTAGACATCAAGGTTTGCGGTGATAAGGAAAAATTTCAGAAAAGGCGGTATGGCTCTGATTACGGAGGCTGTACCGTCTTTCTTGCGCTCAACGAGCGGATTTTCCTTACGTGCCTTATTGACAGGACGAAATTTTCTCCATATAATTAAACTATGAGTTTAATTATTGTAAGGAGGGGAATATGGGACGAAGAAAGAAAGAGCCTGGAAGCGTACACCGGAAAAACATAGTATCAGCGGCGTCCGATTTATTTATGGAAAGAGGAATTGCCGCGACTTCTATGGACGATATAGCGAAAGCAGCCGGATACAGTAAGGCGACATTATATGTGTATTTTGAAAATAAGGAGGAGATTGTCGGCATTTTGGTGTTGAACAGTATGAAAAAACTTTACGACTATATATCTTCTGCTCTGACAGCGCATGAAACCACGAAAGCAAGATATGACTTTATCTGTCGCGGGCTGGTACAGTATCAGGAAGAATTTCCTTTTTATTTTAGAATGGTATTGGATAAAATCAACATTGATTTTGAGAGCAGGGACTATCTGCCGGAAGAAAAGGAAACTTATCAGGTTGGGGAGGAAATCAATGAGAAGATAAAAAACTTTTTATTATCCGGCATGGAAAAGGGGGATTTACGAGGTGATTTGGATATCATGCCTGCGATATTTAATTTTTGGGGTATGCTTTCAGGAATCATTCAGCTTGCCGTAAACAAAGAAGAATATATTAAAAAGTCAATGGGGCTATCTAAAACGGAGTTTTTGGAATATGGATTTTCCCTTGTTTATCATTCGATTGCGGCAAAGGAGGAACTGTCTAAGCAGACAATGAAAAAGATTGAGAGGTGTCTGAAATGAAATTATCCCGAAAAAGAATCCTGTCGTTTGCAGCAATTCTTCTTTTCCTTATTGGTTTGCTTTTTTTGGCGGCTTATCTGAAAAGCGTGGCGGATTATAAAAGGGCAGTAAAAGAAACAACGTTTGGCGACTTAGATATTTCCACTGTTCCCGACGGAGTTTATGTCGGAGAATATGACGTGGATTTTGTTTCTGCAAAAGTAGAAGTAACGGTTCAGGACGGAGTAATTATAAACATCGATATTCTGGAGCATAAAAACGGGCGTGGAAGCCGCGCAGAAGTTGTTGTTGACAGAATCATTGAAGAACAGAAAATAGAAGTTGACGCAGTATCCGGGGCAACAAATTCAAGCACCGTCATTAAGAAAGCTGTTGAAAATGCTCTGACAAGGTAAGAGATTTATAGATTGCAGGGAGGAAAAATAATGAAGAATGTTCATGATATAGAGTTTCATTCTGGAAGTAAAGAAGAAAAACTACCTGATTTTTCAAATAATTTTCCGTATATTGCCTCTCGTGCGGAATTAGACAGATTTGCAGGCAGGATGGTTCCGTGGCACTGGCATAAAGCAATAGAACTGTTTTATATGGAGAGCGGCGCGGTGGAATATTATACTCCGAAAGAGAAGATGGTGTTTCCGGCAGGCTCTGGAGGTATGGTTAATTCCAATGTACTTCATATGACAAAACCAGATATAAAGAGTGATGATAATATTCAGCTTCTGCATATTTTTGATACGACTTTTATCGCAGGAGAACAGGGGAATTTAATAGAGCAGAAATATATTATGCCGATTATTGCAGCTCCGCAGCTTGAAGTGCTTGCATTGTATCCAGATAATCCGGCGCATAAGAGTGTGTTGGAACGTATTCAAAAAGCATTTCATTTATCCAGGCAGGAATTTGGATATGAAATCAGGCTGCGGGCAGCATTGTCAGATATATGGCTTTCGCTTCTTGAATTGTCACAGCCAATGATAGATGAAAAAGACGGATATGATAAACGAAATGATAAAATCAAGTTGATGATGATATATATACATGAACATTTTGCGGATAAAATTTCAATTCAGGAACTTGCAGCAACCGCTTTTTTGAGTGAGAGGGAGTGTTTTCGGGTATTTCATGACTGTCTCCATATGACGCCCATAGAATATATGCGGAGTTACAGGCTGCAAATGGCATGTCAGATGCTGGCGAAAGGAGACGAACCGATTACCTGTATCAGTCATGCGTGCGGTTTAGGCAGCAGCAGCTATTTTGGAAAAATATTTCGGGAATATGTAGGATGCACTCCATTACAATACCGTTGCAAATGGCAGAATAGTGATATATAAAGACGGAAACAAGATATTTATTCAGAGAACATTGCATTATAATGATATCTGCAAGGCGATAGAAGATGCCTGACAGTCACCTGCGGGAAAGGAGGATACGCAATGATAAGTTTAAATATCTTGAACATCAGAAAATTTTTGGAGGTAGTCAATGAATGTGAAGGCGAAATAAAGATGCGCTGCACAGACGGAAGTAAGGTAAACATCCGCAGACAATATGCTGTTCAGAATAAATTGCAGGAACAGTACCGGAGGAACAGGAATTGCCTGCCAATTACGTTGAGCATACCCAATCCAAGGGATTACATGAGCATTGTAGCTTATTATGCCGGGGACTGCTGATTACTGGTATGACGATTATTTACAGAGGAACCTGGCTGTTTACTTAAGGTCAGGTTTCCTTTTTTGAGGAGGTTGCAAAATGAATTTAGACTGCAGGATTGCAGAATCAGAACTGAAAAAAGCTGAGGAATCCAATCCCGGACCGTGGGCGGACCATTCCCGCTATGTTGCATTGGCTTGCAGGAATATAGCGCAGCATTGCAAGGGGATTTCAGCAGAGAAAGCATATATTTTAGGATTGCTGCACGACATTGGACGTTATGCCGGCGTCAGTTCAGAAAAGCATTTAATAGACGGATATCGTTATTGTATGGAAAGGGGATGGGAAAAAGCGGCTCAGATTTGCATATCCCACGCTTTTATGATACAGGATATTCATACTTCCATTGGAATATTTGATATGTGTGATGAAGATTATCAATTTATGGAGCGGTTTGTAAGAGATGCGGTATATGATGATTATGACAGATTGGTGCAGTTATGTGACGCACTGGCGCTGCCGACGGGATTTTGCATGTTGGAAAAGCGTTTTGTTGATGTGACAATCCGCTATGGCGTACACCCTTCAACAGTTGACCGCTGGAAAAAGATATTGGAAATAAAGGATTTATTTGAAAAACAGATTGGCTGTTCTGTCTATCATTTGCTTCCGGGAGTTATAGAGAATAGTTTTTATTAAATAAAAGTCGTACAATAAATTTTTGAGAATCGTATAGGAGCTTACAGATGAAATATAAAGAGACAGACTTTTTAGAAACGGCGACTCAGGACATTCTGGATAGAATTGCCCGTGCAAGGGAGTTGACAAGGGAATATTATAATTCAAATTATAAGGATATAGAAAAGCGGAGAGCAATTCTCAGAGAACTATTGGGAAGCGTGGGTGAAAATGTGGCAATCGACACACCGTTTCATTGCGACTATGGAAAAAATATTTTTATAGGTAACGATGTGATTATCAATATAAATTGTACTTTTGTGGACAACAGACCAATTCGTATCGGTAATCAGGTATTGATTGCCTCTAACGTACAGATTTATACATCTGCCCATCCGACTTCTGCCGGGGAACGATTGGTTCAGAATTGGAAAGAAAAAGAAACAACTTTTTTCAGGACGTATGCCCTTTCGGTTGAAATTCAAGACCGTGTCTGGATTGGCGGCGGAAGCATTATTTTACCGGGAGTCACAATCGGGGAGAATAGTGTGATTGGAGCCGGAAGCGTGGTGAATCGCTCCATCCCTGCAAATTGTGTTGCGGCAGGAAATCCTTGCAGGGTAATACGGCGCTTAAAAAAACAAGATATGAAGGAGGAAAAAGGTGAGGTATAAACAAATCGTTTTTGATATTGACGGAACTCTGATTGATACAGAGTATGCAGTCCTGCGTTCCTTACAGGAAACATTAAAGACATTATGCGGCGAAAGCCTGCCGCTTGAAAAACTGAATTTTGCATTGGGAATCACAGGAGAGGATGCTTTGAAGAGATTTCCCATAAAAGATATATCTTCTGCCTTAGATTTATGGAATAAAAATATGTGCAAATATAGCCAAAACGTGACAGTATTTGACGGAATTCCGGAGCTGCTGGAGAGATTGGCGGAATCAGGCTATAAGATGGGAATCGTTACTTCAAAAACAAGGGAAGAATATGAAAACGATTTTGTCCCGCATAAAATCCATCAATATTTTAGTACGGTCATTTGCGCTGAAGATACGTCGGAACATAAGCCAATGCCCGCGCCCCTGCTTAAATATATGAAATTAGCGGGAGCAGGCCATAATGAAACGCTTTATGTTGGTGACAGTAAATATGATGGAATGTGTGCCGGAAAAGCAGGGATTGATTTTGCATTGGCAGCTTGGGGAAGCCATACGCAATCTATATGGGCAGACTACTATCTTGCAAAACCGCTTGATTTGGTAAAAGTTGTCAATGAAAAAGACAAAAACGGAGAATGAAAATGCAGCCGCAGAAATAAACGGGTATTTTGTGTCTGCGGTATTTGATAAAGCGCTTCGGAATCCGATATAGTTTATAGCAGTAAAAAATACGAAGCAGAGAAACGCAGGCTCATGGAGCTTTACGGAAAAAACGGACTGAAGAAATGAACGGGAGAGGGAAGGAGACGTTTTACCTATGGCAATCGGAGACAAAATTCAGAATCGATTTACAGCATACCGGGATTCGTATACCGGCGTTACGGTGGAGCGGTTGACAGAGCCGGGGAATGTGAGCCATCATATGTATTTTTACAACAGGATGAGCACGGCTGACGGAAAAAAGCTCCTGTATTGCGCCGAGGCAGAGGAGCGGCGGTTATATCTGATGGATATGGAAACCGGGGAGGCCGTGCAGTTGACAGAGGGCGGCGGGCTGGACGATTATGGCGGAATCCTATCTTCCGATGATAAGTATGTATATTATCAACAGGAAAAGGTAATATGGAAGCTGGCGCTGTCTGGTCTTGAAAGGGAGTGCGTATACCGGATTGCGGAAGGATGGACGGGCGATAGCTGGACGGTAAGTGGAGACGGCCGTTATCTTTCTGTGATTGAGACGCTGCAGGAATCTCTTCCAAAACGGGAGGAGGGCGCAGGCTGGGATTTCTTTGCCAAAACCTGTCTGGCGAAGCCCCGCTGCAGGATTGTCTATGTGGATTTGGCTTCGGGAACTTCCCGCACATTGTTGGAGGAAAATTGCTGGCTGGGTCATGTTCAAATCCGTCCGAAAGACCCGGACACGATTATGTTCTGTCACGAGGGACCTTATGACCTGATAGATGCCAGGCTTTGGCTGGTGCAAAGCGACGGAAGCCGTTGCCGCCGCTGCAGGGAGCAGCCGGATGATTTGATACTGACCCATGAATTCTGGCTGCCGGACGGTTCCAGGCTGGCCTTTGTGTATCGTGAGACTACTGGAGAGAAAAGGGAAGATATACGCATGATTAATCCTGATACCATGGAGGAGGAGGTATGGATGCGCTGCTCGCCCTACGCGCATTTTATCTGCGACAGGCAGAACCACTACATGGTCGGGGACGCTCAGGGTAGCGATGTGCCGATTCATCTGCTGGACACGAAACAGCCGGGTGAAGCAGACGGCGGAAAAGCGGACGGTGAGAAGCCGGGTGAAACGCACAAGGAGAGAACGGTTGCGGAGCAGCCGCAAGAGGTACGGAACGATTTTATCTATCTGGTTGACGTGGAGGGGCGCAGCGAGGAAAGACTGTGTTACCATGGAACTTCCTGGAGCGCGGCGTACGGAAACCCGCAGGACTCCCATCCTCATCCCTGCTTTACGGAAGACGGGAAATATGTGATTTTTGTCTCGGACAGGGAAGGGACGCCCTGTATTTACCGGGTGAAGCTGCAGCAGAAGGGAGATTGAACAAAGTAAGCGGGCGGAATTGCGTTTGGAGAATGCCTCAAGTCGATAAGTTTGCGGCAGTCAAAGCTTTTCACAAATGAAGGAGGTTCTTATGAGCGGAAAGAAGCAGGAAGCGTTGATTGACAAAAAAGAATTTTACAGGAATCTGACGAGGCTTGCGCTTCCGATTGCTCTCCAGAGCCTGATGCTGGCGTCGGTGGCGGCAGGCGACGCGCTGATGCTGGGGAAGGTGGCGCAGGACGAGATGACGGCGGTTTCTCTGGCAACTCAGATTCAGTTTGTCCAGAATATGTTCCTGATGGCGGTCACGGGAGCGGGAGCGATTCTTGGCGCACAGTACTGGGGAAAAGGAGACAGGCGTACATTGGAGGATATTTTTAATCTGATGCTGCGTTTCTGCGGCATTCTGTCAGTCATTTTTTTCCTGGCATGCGAGCTGGCGCCGGGGCTTTTGATGCATATTTTTACGCACGACGCGCCGCTGATTGCCATAGGAAGCTCTTATTTGCGTATTGCGGGCTGGTCGTATCTGCTGACGGGGATTTCCCAATGCTACCTGACGATAATGAAGGTGTCGGAGCATGTAAAGCCCGGAGCGTTAATCAGCTCCTGCGCGGTTATTTTAAATATTATCTTGAATGCGGTGTTTATATTCGGGCTGCTGGGAGCGCCTGCGATGCAGGCAAGGGGAGCGGCGCTTGCGACTACAATTTCCCGTATTATCGAGCTGGCTTTGTGCGTTGTCGTATCGTCGAAAGCCTCTTATATCCGGCCAGTCTTTGACAGGTTTATGCGGATTTCGAGGCAGCTTAAGGCCGATTTTATCAGACAGTGCCTGCCCCTTATGGGCGGTTCGCTGTGCTGGGGAGTCGGGTTTACTTCCTATACTGCAATCATGGGGCATATGGGGACTGACGCCGCGGCGGCAAATTCAGTGTCGGCGGTGGTACGGGATTTGATATGCTGTATGTGCAATGGTATCGGCAGCGCAGCCGGAATTATGGTTGGAAACGAGCTTGGCGCAGGCCGCCTTGAGATGGGGAAGGCATACGGGAAAAAGCTCAAGAACCTTTCCTATGGTATCGGCTTTCTGTCCACGGCTTTGGTGCTTGCAGTGACGCCCTTTGTGGTGCGGATGGTTATCCTGACAGATACGGCAAGAGGGTATCTTACCGGGATGATGGTAATTATGTCTGTCTATATGATTGGGCGCTGCGTCAATACGGTCACGATAAACGGGGTGCTGGACGGCGGCGGCGACACCTTATTTGACATGTACAGCCTGATTGTCTGTATGTGGTTAATCGCCATTCCGCTGGCGCTTGCGGGAGCCTTTGTCCTGCATTGGTCGCCCCTTGCGGTTTACGCCTGTACCTGTCTGGATGAAGTGGGGAAAATCCCATGGGTGATGATACGGTTTCGGAAGTATAAATGGGTGCAGGATTTGACGAGGTAACAAACGCTGCCATGCTCCGCAGACTGTCCTTATGTAAAAAAGGGGCGTCTCCTTATAAAATGGAGACGCCTTTTTTTTCAAGTTCTTCGAGAGCGGCCTGGGGCCACAGGGAAGACTGTACTTCGCCGATGTGGGCTTTTCTCAAGAAAAACATACAGATTCTGGACTGGCCGATGCCTCCGCCGATGGTAAAGGGGAGTTCGTCGTTTAAGACAGCCTTCTGGAAAGGGAGAGAAGCCCGCTCCGGGCAGCCGGCCTTTTCAAGCTGGCTTTGGAGGGAAGCGGCGTCCACCCTGACGCCCATGGAGGAGAGCTCCAAGGCAATGTCAAGCACGGGATAGTAAACGAGGATATCGGCGTTTAACGCCCAGTCGTCATAATCCGGCGCGCGGCCGTCGTGAGGCTTGCCGGATTTTAATGCGTCCCCAATCTGCATCAGGCAGACCGCGCCTTTTTCCTTTGTTATGTGGTACTCCCGTTCCTTCGGAGTGCAGTCAGGGTATAAATCCTCCAGCTCTTTGGTGGTGATGAAGAAGATATCCTCGGGGAGAATTTCCTTTATGTAATCATACCGGATGGACATATATTTTTCGGTCTTGCGCAGAACCTTATATACGATGCGCACCGTATCTTTCAGGGTATCCATGTTGCGCTGCTGTCTGGATATGATTTTTTCCCAGTCCCACTGGTCCACATAGATGGAGTGGATGTTGTCGGTTTCCTCGTCCCGGCGAATGGCGCTCATGTCGGTGTAGAGGCCTTCGCCCATCCCAAAGCCGTATTTTTTCAGCGCGTATCGTTTCCACTTCGCAAGGGAATGGACGATTTCCGCAGCGGCGTCTCCCTGCTCCTTGATACCGAAGGAAACAGGCCGCTCCACGCCGTTTAGGTTATCGTTCAGGCCGGAGGCGGGGTCTACAAACAGCGGGGCGGATACCCGCAGGAGCCTTAACCGTTCCGCCAGAAGGGACTGGAAAAAGTCCTTTACGGTTTTGATTGCAATTTGTGTTTCGTGGAGATTCAGCGCCGACTGGTAATTGTCGGGGATGATACATTGTTTCATACATTTAAGCCTTTCTGAAAAAGTTTTTTTTATTATGTGGTAAAAGACCGGATTTGTCAAGGATGAGACTGAAGGGGATACGGGAATCAATTTTCGGATTTTGGTGAGAGTATACGGAGTCGGAAAATTGATTTCTGTGTGAAAGGGATTACAGAGGGTTTTTTCAACCGCAGATATATGGTATACTTAACATAAACATATGAGATGAAGTTTCAGAGCTTAAGTGAGGTGCCAAATGAGAAAGAAGGCCGTTTGCCGTTTTGGAGTATGCTTATTGTCGATATATTTACTTTTTTCAAACAGTGTCCTGAGCCGTGCGGGGGAGGAAGGCACGGAAGCGCCCCTGGCCGGGAACGAGGGAAAGCAGGAGGAAATTTCGGAACCGGAGCTGCATTCGGCTTCGGATGGAAGCGGGGGAGAGGCGAAGCCGGATTCGGCTTCGGACGAAAGCGGGAAAAGGACGGAAGAATTTTCAGAACCGGCGCCGGAGTCAGATGTTCCTCCGGCTGAAGAAGATAACGATGGAGATGAAACGCAGAAAGAGCCGGCAATAAAGTCCATCAGCATCTCTCCCGGAACGGCGGTGGTGTCGAGAGGTTCGACCTGTAATTTTATAGCCGTGGTAACAGGGGAAAACGATTACAACGACGAGGTCGCATGGAGCGTTTCCGGGCAGAGTAGCCAGAGTACCTTTATGGACAGCAATGGCGTCCTTAACGTGGGGACGGACGAGACGGCGTCCTCTCTGGTGGTGAGGGCGGTGTCGAAGCAGGACAGCAATTTCAGCGCTACTGCGCTGGCCACCCTGCAGCGCACAGAATATTCCGTACAGGTAAAGGCATCGCCGGATAACGGCGGAACGGTATCCGGCGGCGGAAGCGTGGAGGAAGGCGGATACGCGGTGCTTTCGGCTTCTCCGAACAATGGATTTACCTTTGCGGGCTGGTCGCTGAACGGCACAACCGTTTCCTCAGATTCCCGGTATGTGGCGGATAAGATTAACAGCGACAGGACTTATGTGGCAAACTTTAAGTCCGCAACCTGTAAGATTAACGTGACGGTAAACAACAGTGACGCCGGAATAGCAACCGAGAGCAAAACCGTAAGCTACGGGGAAAACCTGACGCTGGAGGCGGCAGCCCGGGAGGGCTATCAGTTTGACGGCTGGATGGAAAACGGGGAAATTATCAGCAGGGATTACAAGCTGCAGCTAAACAATATCACAGCCTCAAGGGATTTTGTGGCGGTGTTTTCCCAGGGACAGTTTTCGCTTACGCTTTCCGCCTCGCCGGTGGAGGCGGGCGCGGTGTCCGGTCAGGGCACTTATAATAAAGGAAGCAATGTAAAGATAATAGCGACTCCGGTGAGCGGCTACCGGTTTACCGGCTGGACGGAGAACGGTACTGTGGTAAACACAAACCAGACGGCCTATGTGGAAAATCTTTCGAGGAATATGGAACTTGTGGCAAATTTTGAGGTGAAAACCTACACCATTAACGCCGGGGTATCCTCCTTAAACGGGACGATTTCGCCGGAAGGCAAAAGTACCGTTCAGGAGGGCGGGGAAATCCAGTACACCATCACCCCCAAAGGCGGCTATACCGTCAAGGCGGTGTATGTGGACGGAAAATCAGTGGGGGCGGTAGGCTCCTACAGCTTTACCGACGTAAGGGGAAACCACAATATTTCCGTTGATTTCGTGGCGACATCGGAGAAGGGAAGCAGCAGAGCCACACCGTCGCCGGAAAAGAATAAGACGGATAAAAAGGATGAGAAGGACGAAGACGGCGAGGAGGAGAAGGATAAGAAGGATAGGCCTGACGGAGCCGGAAAAGAGGAGGAAAAGGACGGACAGCAGGAAAAGGAAGAGGACGGCCTGACGGGGACGCTTCGCTATCTTGATATCTCCCTGGAGGAAGCGGAGCAGATGATTGACCTTGGCAGCGACGGACAGTTGATGTCCGGCGCCCTTGCCGCCGGAGATTTGCAGGTGACGGTTGAGAATGACTTTGCAGACAGAGGGGAAAAGATATCCCTTGGCAGATTTGAGGAAGCTTCCGACGTTGTAAATTTTGACAAGGTGCTGGGCGCCCTTCTGACCAGAAGGGAAAAGCTGGAGATGCTTACGGGGGATGTTCCGGTGGATGTGGCGCTTCAAATCAAGGACGCCGGAGGAGAGAGGACGGAGCTTATTGTAAGGACTTTTGAGGAAAACAAGCTCCCGGAAAGAGAAATCGGGCGTTACTTTGAAATGTTCCTCACAAAATCAAGGCTGGATGATAAGCAGGAGGTTTCCGTGCTTCCCAAAAAGCTTCGGGTGGTGATAAATGTCCCCGAGCATTTGATAGCGGCCGGACGGGATTTTTATATTTTAAGGTTACATAACAGTGAGAATGGGGTAACGGAATTTGCGGAGCTTGCAGATGAGGACGACAGCCCGGACACGATTACGTTTTCCACAGACAGATTTTCCCATTATGCAATCGCCTATACCGACCGGCAGCCCGAGAGGGGGAAGGCTCCGGGAAGCGCAAAGAGCTTATCCGGTAGCAGGGGTGTGGTGAATATCGTTGTGATTTTTGCCATCATACTTGCCACCGGGATTACCTTCTTCCTTGTGTTTTATCTTGTGAGAGAGGCGATAGCAAGACGGCGGGACAGGTGGTAAAAAAGCTTTTTGTCTGTTCGGGATAAAGCGGCAAAAGGCGAAGAAAAGTCAATAAAATTGACTGGATGGAGTCATTTTATTTTTGTTGACGGTATTGTAGAATTTTAAATATGGAAGCTGTGGAGCCACTGGCGGAACAAAGAATCTTCATGCGCGATATGCAGGCGCTTTATGAAGAAGGTCCCGGCCGGCGGCTCTTTCTGTAGGCGGAAGGGGTGATTCCGAAATGCTTTTTGAAGACACGGATAAAGGTCTCGGGATTGCCGTATCCAAGGTGTTCGCTGATATCGTTAATTTTCATTGGCGTTGCGAGCAGCAGGTTTTCAGCCTTCTGGAGGCGGATGCCGGTAAGAAGCTCCGGGAAGGATAGGCCGGTGGCGGACTTTATGATTTTGGAACAGTACTGGTGCGAAAAGTGCAGATGGCGGGAAAGGGATTCCAGAGTACAGTCCGCGTAATGGTCGAGGAGATAGCCCATAATCCGGGCGCCGTAGACATTGTCGCTGCGGTGCATGTCGGGCATATCCGCGGTGGCGGCGTAGTGGCGCACAAGCTGGGTAAACAGGATGGTGATAAGGCTGGTGGCAATCCTGTTGGAGTACTCGTCGGTTCTGGCAAGCTCGATATAAATATCCAGAATGTAGTTTCGGATAGCGGAGTCGTTGCGGGTGTGGAAAAGCAGGTAACTGAACATTTTCCCGCCGTAGGTGTGGCTGAGCAGGAAGCGTGAAATCAGCGTCTTGTCGCGGATGGCGTTGAAAAAAATATCCAGAAGCGTACTGGAACGGATGAGAATATCAAGGACAATGCAGTCGTCTCCGGGAACGCTGATTTGGTGGGAATAATTGGGGGCAATCATCAAAAAATCGCCGCAGGAAAGCTCCAGTACGGTGTTCCTGAAAATGATGGTGCATTTTCCGCTAAGGACGTAAACAATCTCATAAAAATCGTGCCTGTGCCAGAACAAAGGCGCGTAACGGGGAGATTTCAGAATCGTAATGTCATACCTGTCGGGAATGAAATTGACCTCCTGCAGATAATCATCCATGGTTTCAGGGCTCATGGCATATTTCATGGAAAAGGGCTCGTTTTCCCATTTCTGGCAGAAAGCGTCGAGGGAGAGGATGCCGGATGTTACCTGGAGGTAGTCCTTGAAAAGGAGCTCGTCGGCGTCCCATTTATTCAGTTGGACGATGGCTTCCTGCCGGTTCATATTTTTCACCATTTCTGCGCTGCTTTGTCGCGCAAAGCCAACTTGGCTTTTCAAGTTCGTGGATACAGCGCAGACACAAACTTGCAGAGGAAAGATTTGAAAAATCTTTCAATCTTCACCTCACCTGTCTGTTGGTGAAATTCTATCACGAACGGTACAAATAATCAATCTGCAGGAGAAGGAAAGGAGTAAGCATGATTAAGAGAGAGGAATTTTTAAATCCGGGAAAAGAATACCGGGTGGACGTCAGGTGGTGGCTGGCGGAAGGTTTTCACACAGACGAAACGCTGAAAAAGGATATTTCCATGCTGGACGAATCCGGCTTCGGCGCAATCGAGTTTCTGGCAATGGAGGAGCCGGGGGCGGATTCCGCAATTTACGGCTGGGGCTCGGAGGAATGGGTTCACGATTCGGGCACGGTGATTGAGGAGACAACGAAGCGTGGCATGGGCTTTAGCATGACCAGCGGCACAAACTGGGCAAACGCAAACCTGATTTCCATATGTCCCGACGATAAGGCGGCGGCAAAGGAGCTGGATTACGTCACGGAGCTTTTACACGGGGGAGAAAAGCGCGGGGGGATTCTGCCAAAGCCTGAGCTTTTGCAGGACACCATACATGAACAGACTCTTGTGGCGGTGGTGGCGGCGAAGGTGCTGCCGGACAAAGACGGGGAAAAGATGCTGGACGGGCGGACCATTGACCTGACGGGGCTGGTTCGGCGTGGTGCAAACGGCGGGAAGGAAGGCTTGGGCACGGGTGATGCGGAGGATGAAAATTCCGGCAGGGACGGTTTTGCCGGGGCAGAGCTTTCCTGGCAGGCGCCGGAGGACGGGGATTATCTGATATTTTATTTCTGGCTCCATGGAACCGGACAGATTGCAAGGCCCTCCGTTTCCACCTCTTACACGATTAACTATATTGACAAGTACGGAGTGGAAGCCTTTAAGGAATACTGGAACAGCCATGTGCTGACGGAGGATTTACAAAAAACCATCCGCAAAAACGGCCGCGGCATGATGTATATGGATTCTCTGGAGCTTACCACTTTCGGACGGGGCGGACAGTTCTGGGGGTATCATTTCCTGGAGGAATTCAGGGCGCGGAGGGGATACGAGCTGACCCCGTATCTTCCCTTTATTGTGAAAAACGGCGGTCAGGTGCCGGACGTTTTTATCTACCATTATCATATGGAAGATACGGTGAAGGAAGACAAGATAAAGAACGATTTGTACCAGACCATGACGGACTGCTATATGGAAAATATGCTAAAACCCATGCAGGAGTGGCTTCACAGCAGGGGAATGCAGCTTCGGGCGGAGGTGGCTTACGGTCTTCCCTTCGAGGTTTCCCAGTCAGGGAAATATGTGGACGGAATCGAGACGGAATCTCTGGAATTCGCCTCCCAGATTGACAGCTATCGGGGAATGAGCGGCTCGGCGCACATTTACAATAAGATTTTTTCAAGCGAAACCGGGGCGACCAAGCTGAATTATATGATGGGGCTTGATTTTTACACGCAGATTATGTATACGCAGTTTTGCGTGGGCGTCAGCCGGACGGTCCTCCACGGATATTCCAGTATCTGTGGCTCTGAGGAATCCACCTACTGGCCGGGGCATGAGGGCATGTGGCCCATCTTTTCCGAGCGGTTCGGGTGCAGACAGCCCGCTTATCAGCACTATAACGACTGGACGGACGCCATGGCGCGGTATCAGATGATGATTCGTCGGGGAAAGCCCCGTGTGGATTTGGGGATTCTGCGTCTGGATTATTATTTTAACAATCTGATTATGACGGATGATGAAATGAACCAGTACGCGCACCGGCAGATGCGGGGAGACGAGGCCTTTTACTGGAAGGATATGAATCTGCAGCACGCCGGTTATACCTGGGATTATTTTGCGCCCCAGCTTTTGGAGGAGGATTTTACAAGGGTTGAAAGGGGGGAGCTGTACCCGGAGGGACCCGGCTATCAGGCGCTGATTATTTATCAGGATTATATGCCCGTAGCCGCTGCAAAAAGGCTTTTGGAGCTGGCAAAAGCCGGTCTTAAGCTTGTCTTTGTAAACGGCGCAAATGAAACTCTGCGTCCGGGAGGAATTAACAAGACTCATGAGAAGGCGGCCTGCCGTTCGCCTTTCCTTTCCGAGTCCGACGGGGAGCTTCGGAAAATTATAGAGGAAATCAAGGCGCTGCCCGGCGTAATGGAAACTGATGTGCAGAGTAAGACAATCGCCTGCCTGAAAGCGCTGGGAGTGGAGCCCAGGGCAAGGTTTGCGGAGCCTAATAAGAATATTTTAACCTTTATGAATCAATGCGGCGATGAGACGGGGCTGTTTGTCTACAATATGCTGTATGCCGAAACAAAGCCTTTTACCGTGACGGTGGAGGTTGCGGGAGGCGGCATGCCCTATCTGGTGAACTGCTGGAATGCGCAGATAACGCCTCTTGACGGAAAGCGGATAGAGGAGGAGGCGGGGAACGCCAAAGACCGGGACGGAGCTTCCCGGGAGGAGCCGGCGGAAGGCGGGCATGGCGCTTCGCAGAGCAGAACCGGTGTGACGCTGACCCTGAATCCGGGGGAGGCCGCCATGCTTTTATTCGACCGAAAGGGGCAGGCGGGAGAAGCTGGGCCTGATTCGGGTGAAAAGCAGCCGGAAAGAAAGGTTTACGGCGACGTGATTGATTTGCAAAAGTGGAACCTGACAGTGGAAGACTGGAACGAGGGTGAAAAAAAGGTGATTGAGGAAGACCGCGGCCTTGGCATCGTGACCAGAGAGGTTTATTACGAAACCAGGAAGACGCCGATTGAGGTCGGCTGCGTGGAGCTGAAACCGTGGAAGGATTATGAGGCGGTGGGCAGGGACGTCTCCGGCGTAGGGTATTACACCACAATTGCCACATTGCCAGAGAGCTGGTCGGAAAAGGACGAAGCGGAGCTTTGCATCGGTTCCACTGGCGGCAACACGGCGGCGGTGTATGTCAATGATAAGAAAGCGGACGCCTATGATTTCAATCACAGAGTTTTGGACATATCAGCGCTCCTTCATGCCGGTGAAAACAAAATAATGGTGGAAGTTTCCTCGACGCTGACCAACAGACTGATTTCGAGAGGCTATTACGTCATGACGGAGGAGTATTCCAGACGTCTGGCGGGCTCTGCCAACAATGCTCATAATGTGGAGGACAGCACCGCTTCCACCATGAGTTTTTCGGTTTCGCCAGAGTATCAGGACTATGGAATGACCGGAAAGACAGAGCTTCGGCTGTACAAAAGAGGTTGATTTTTGCGCAGACTGCGGCATGCACAGACGCTGACAACGATATTTTCCCAAAGGTGCAAAAGTCAATATCGCCTTAAATAAAGTCAAAAAGGTTTCTTTTTCCATTTTTGTTTTTAGGGTAATATAATACTCGTAACAGGGAAACATAAGTAGACAATGAGAAAAGGAGATGTTGATTATGAGTATCGTTGTATTGAAAAGGAACCTTGTAAAATATTTTGAGAAGCATGGAATGGAGATTATGTGCAGCCTTTCCGTATTGGATGAGAATTCCAACGCAATTGAGAACTATCTTACATTGAGAAAATAAAAGAGCCAAAGGCCCCAGGAAGCTGCTGCAACGTAATTTTTGCAGCAGCTTTTTGTGTGGGCAATGAGCCGGGCGGGAGCGCTTGCACGCCCATCCGGCGAATGCTGTGCCAGCGAGGCAAAGCCGGGCGGTTACAATTTTTTCAGAAAAATAAAATTTCCGTATTGCCAAACCTGTCCGGTTATGGTAATATATTTTGCGTCAGGTCATCCGCGGGAGGAAAATTAAGCAAAGCTTTGACTGACGAAGCAAGGAAGAAAATAAGGCTCCGTGGTCAAGCGGTTAAGACATCGCCCTTTCACGGCGGTAACACGGGTT
>OFGP01001232.1_pt1 | contig 19921 bp, 21 predicted proteins | sample 1521781 | NCBI WGS metagenome assembly OFGP01 (sample SAMEA3504113, study PRJEB24116) | mouse gut metagenome | biome: mouse gut; feature: mouse-associated habitat; material: faeces | place: Denmark | collected 2011
ACGGGGGCTGTGCAATTTCTATAATCTGGCTTGTGATTACCACACGCTGGACTATTTTTGCTATCTCATGGAGTACAGCTGCCTGAAAACAATTGCAAACAAACACAAAACCAGCATCCGCAAAATCATTCGCCAGTACAAGGACGGGAAAACGTGGTCCATCCCGTACGAAACCAAAAACGGAACCAAACGCATGAAACCCATAAAAATTGCAGACTGCAAAAAGGGCTTTCTGACCGATACGATATTCCAAAGGCAAAAATACAACTGGAAAACTACCATTCGGCAGAGGCTTAATACTCATGTCTGCGAGCTGTGCGGCTCGAAGACCGCTCAGCTATACGAGGTCCATGTGGTCCGTAATTTGAACGAACTCGGAAACTCCCAATGGGAAACTGTCATGAAAATGAAGCGGAGGAAGACACTCGTAGTCTGTAGCGAGTGCCATGGGAGGATTCATGAACACTAAGGATATGTTAATGATTGATGGGGAGCCGGATACTTCGAGAGGGGTAAGTCCGGTTCCGGGGGAGGGTGTAGGAAACCGGCCGCCTGTGGGCGGCAAGGCGCCTTTGCCCTACCCAACGATCTGCTCCAGTCCCACACCGCCCGAACGATGCTGGCCAACAGCGAGTTCCTAGTCATGCTGAACCAAGCGGCCACTGACCGGGCGGAGCTGGCGCGGCTGCTGAACATTTCGGACAATCAGCTCTCCTACATCACCAACGTGGACTTCGGGCGGGGCCTCATCAAGTGCGGCAGCGCCATTGTGCCGTTTATGGATGTTTTTCCGAAGAACCGGCTTTATAAGCTGATGACTACGAAACTGTCCGAGAGATCAGATGAAGTACCAGCGCTATTTTCAACTGCTCGTTGACGATTTGCACTGACAATGATAGAATTGCAGGGCAAGTAAGCTGTAACATCAGGGGGTTGTCATGCAGATGAAAAAGCCGACTGTGGTTCTTGCCCTTTTAGAACCGGATGACCGGGAACGGTTTATACGGGATAATCAGGAAGCCTTTTTATATGGCGCCACACAGGAATTTGGAATGAGGGATGACCATTTTGAGGAAGATGGGGAAATCATTGCGCGTAAAACTATTGAGGATTCCATTGATGGCGAACACGCAGTAGCATATCGGATCATCGCGGATGGAGAGAAAGCTGGCGGCGTTGTGATAAGCATTGATGGAGACCGAGGTGAGCTGGAACTGCTGTTCACATCGCCATTGCTGCACGGAAAGGGCATTGGGTTTGCAGCATGGAGCGAGGTGGAAAGACTGCACCCGGAGGTAAAGGTGTGGGAAACTGTTACACCATACTTTGAAAAGCGCAATATCCATTTCTATGTCAACCGCTGTGGGTTTCATATTGTGGAGTTTTTCAACCCTCATCATCCGGACTCCAACGATCCAGATATGCCAGACGATGGAAAACCTGACGATTTTGATGGGATGTTCCGTTTTGAGAAAATAATGAAATAGTGAGGAAATTATTATGTGGAAATGTCCTAAATGCGGTCGGGAATTCAAAAATCAGAACCAAGAACACTATTGCCTCAAGCCCAAAACGATTGACGAGTATATCGCCATGCAGGATGAGTGCATACAGCCATTTCTGCAGGCCATGCGAAGCACGATTCATGAGGCGATTCCAACTGCCCAAGAGCGAATCTCATGGAGTATGCCAACCTTTTGGGATGGGAAAAATGTGATCCAATTTGCTGCGTCCAAGCATCATATTGGACTTTATCCCGGCCCGGAAGCTGTGGAAAGATTTCTGGATAGGCTGTCAGAATATGAAACCAGCAAAGGAACCATACGGATACCATACCGGGAACCGCTCCCGCTGGAATTAATAGCAAATATCGCAGAATGGTGTTGGAAACAGTATAAAATGTAAATTTTCAGAAGAAATCGGGCTGTCGGCGTTTGGCTGACAGCCCGATTTCTTGATACATGAGGTGATAAAATATCAAAAAAATCAAGGAAAAGCGTCAAAAAAAGAAAGGTTTGAAAGAGAAAGTCAAGGCAGCGCCGAAAGAGCTTGTCCGTCGAGGGCTGGATGACGGCACAGAGCGCCTGCGGGGCCAACTCCGGGAAACCGCCCAGCATGGGCAGGCTGATGACTATGGCGGCGACCGGATCGAGGATACCACCGTTAGCGGGGCGCGGCGGGCCGAGCGTGGGATAGAGAATCTTCTGAAGAAGAAAAGGGCTGACAGAAGGGATAGCCCCAAGGGCCATGCCCCATCCCAGGAACCTCCCGCTCCAGAGCCGGGGCCGGAGACAGATCCACCCCGATCCCCAGCAGGCGGCAGCTCTGCGCCAAGGCCCGCAGACCAGCCCAGGATCAAAACCAGAGAGGCTGTGACCGCCAGGGAGGGCAGTACAACGCCATCCGGGGGCGGCAGGACAGAACCGGCCTCTGCTGCCGGATCGGAGCAGCAGAAGATTAAAATCCGAGAATCCACTGTTCGGAGTATCCATAAAGATACACCATCAGCTCCACGGGATGAAGTAGGGCCACCTCGGATCAGGACGCGGGAAGCAGTTGTCCATGAACCATCTGCAGGTGCGGAGCCAGTTGTGCAAGGCGGATCGGAGCGTCCTAAAATCAGGACGGAGTCACCACAGATCAAGACAAAGGCATCTATTGCTGCCACTCCCTCTGACCATACGGTATCCATAGATCTGCCCAGCGCAGAAAAACCGCCTGAACGATTGTCTATTAAAACAAAGGACGCCTATATCCAGAGCCAGCCCAAAGTATCTTCGGAGCCATCGTCTCAGGCGCTCACTCAGGGACAGCGGGAATTTGTGCAGGAGCATGGACGGATGGCAGCAAGGAAACGGGCGGAGGGACGGCGCACTGGCAATGGTTCTGTTCCGCAGGTCAAGGGTGGCGAGGGTGCTTCCCCTCCCGCTCCTGTACGGCGGGGCTATACCTCGCCTGTTTATAGGTCGGTGCGTCCGGGAAATCCTGATACCCAGCCTGTGCAGAATGGCGGAAAAGCCATTGTGAAAACAGGGCGTTCTGTGCGAAAAGCGCCGGAGCGCACTGCACGCCATGCCATCAAAACGGCGGACCGCTCCGCCAGAAAAACAATCAAGACCACCCAGCGGACAGCCAAAACCGCCGCCAGGACAACCAAAACTGCGGCACAGACCGCCAAGACCGCACAGAGAACCGCCCAGGCCACCGTAAAGGCCACGCAGCGGGCTGTGCAGGCCGTCCGCGCCACTGCCAAGGCTGCGGCCACCACGGCGAAAGCAGCCGCCAAAGCCACCGTGGCGGCGGTAAAAGCGGCCATTGCAGCCATCCAGGCCCTGGCCGCCGCTATCGCTGCTGGCGGCTGGGTGGCCATCGTGATCGTTCTGGTGATCTGTCTGGTGGGCCTGCTCATCGCCTCGCCCTTCGGCATTTTCTTCTCGGACAGCAGCAATGACCCGGATGCGGTTTCCCCATCCACCGCAATCGTACAGATCAGCGGGGAGCTGGCAACAACACTGTCCACCCTGCAGGCGGAGGGCGGCTATGACAGCGTGGAGATCTTGGGCCGCGCTCCAGCATGGGTGGACGTGTTTGCCGTGTTTGCCGCCAAGACAGCGGGGGCTGCGGATGGGGCGTCTGTGGCGGTTTTGGACACAGCCAGTATGGAAAAATTACGGGCGGTGTTCTGGGATATGACTAAAATCACCACAGCGGACAGGGAGGTAGAGCATCCAGCCACCGATGACGTGGACGCCTGGACGGAAACTGTGCTGACCATCACCATCACGCCCCGGACACCAGACGATATGCGGGTGTTCTACAGCTTCACCGACCAGCAGAACGCCATGCTGGACGAACTGCTGACGCCGGAGAACCGTGATATGTGGAACAGCCTCCTCTATGGCTCCAGCGGCCAGATCGTCACGGTGGCGCTGTCCCAGATCGGTAACGTGGGCGGTCAGCCCTACTGGAGCTGGTACGGCTTCAACAGCCGGGTAGAATGGTGCGCCTGCTTCGTGAGCTGGTGTGCCAACGAGTGCGGATACATTGACGCTGGGGTAATTCCCAAATTCGCTGGCTGCACAGGCGGCTCTAACTGGTTCAAGGAACGGGGGCTGTGGCAGGAGAACAGCTACGAGCCGCGCCCTGGCGACCTAATATTTTTTGATTGGGACTGCAAGGGCTCCTCTGGGCCGCAGGACGATGTACCTGACCATGTGGGCATCGTGGAACGGGTGGAGAATGGCGTGGTCTATACCGTGGAGGGCAATACCAGCGATAGCTGCCGCCAGCGCAACTACGCTGTCGGCCATTATGAGATCTGGGGCTATGGGACCCCGATGTATAACTAATTTGCAAGCGGCGGAGATGCAGGATACCCCTGCTCTCCGCCGCTATTTTTATGAATAAGGAGTGTCTATTATGGCAGTTTTCCGTGTAGAGCGCACCCACAATTATACCGTCATGAGCAACCACCATCTGCGGGACAAGGGCCTCTCTTTGAAAGCAAAAGGGCTGCTGTCCCAGATGCTCAGTCTCCCGGAAGATTGGGACTACACCCTGGCGGGACTGGCAAAGATCAACGCCGAGGGCAGGGACGCCATCCGGGCCGCTGTGCAGGAACTGGAGCGGGCCGGATACATCCGCCGCAGCCGTGTGCGGGACGATAAAGGCTGCCTGCGGGGGACGGAGTACGTCATCTATGAGCGGCCACAGCAGCCTGACGGGGATGTCCCCGAAAGCCCTGCCGCCGAGCCGTTTTTTTCGTCCCAGCCTGCGCTGGAGGAGCCTGTGGAGGGTGCGCCTGCGTTGGAAAACCCAACGTTGGAGGACACAACGCAATTAAATATAGATAAAACAAATCCCCTGAAAAACAAAATACTGACTTCACAAAGTACGGATTCATTTCCTTTCCCTTCTTCCCCTCCCGCAGCGGCACAGCCGTCTGAAACGAAAGGAAGGAAGCGAACAAAGCGCAGAGGGATGAGCAAGGGCGAGATGGACGCCTATCGGGAGATGATCCGGGAGAACATCGACTATGACAGCTTTGTGCGGGAGCGCCCCTACGATGCCGGTCAGTTGGACGAGATGGTGGAGCTAATGGTGGAGGCCGTCTGCTCCAGAAAAGAGACGCTCCGAGTGGCGGGGAATGACTTCCCCCAGGCGGTGGTAAAGTCCCGGCTGCTGAAGCTGGATCGGGAACACATCGTTTTCGTGTTTGACTGCCTGAAGGAGAACACCACCCAGGTTCGGAATATGAAACAGTACCTGCTGACGGTGCTGTACAATGCCCCGGCGACCATCGAAAACCACTATGCCGCCCAGGTCAATCATGATCTCTATGGCGAAGGGGCGGCTTAGCTGCTAAAAGGCAGTGATAATACAGAAACAGCACTGTGCCGTTTTGGCATAGTGCTGTTCTCATTTTGTCGGGGGCAACGTGGTGTTTAGCAAATCACCCGCTCGAACTCCCAAGGCATCCGCAATGTTGTATAATACTTCGAGGGAAAACGGACGCACGATGTTGGGAGCCTCGATGGAACTCAGGTGGGAACGGCTAATTTTCGCTTTCTCCGCCAGTTTTTCCTGAGACAGCCCCTGCATTTTACGAAGGCTGGCAATTGTCAGGCCAAGTTCAATAAACCTGTCTCGATTGCAGAATTCAACTTCCTTGCTCACCCACTGCATCTCCCTGTGCCTTAAGATGCCTTTATTATAAAATTTTCATTTTCTTTTATCTGCTCTTATTATTAAGCTATTGACTAATATTTTGAGCAAATATATAATACACAGGACAGGGCAATATCGTTCTAATAAAGTCATGCACGATACCAAAGGACAACTGACAAAACAGGAGGCTGTAGCGTTATGATTTATACAGAAGAAGTCAGAAAGAAGATAGAAAATATCCTCAAAGCGTTTGAGAACTACATCGACAATCAGAATCACTTCGATATCGTCTGCTCCACCAAGGTCGGCTATCTCTGGGTTGTGGTTGACGATCTTGGCTCAGAAACTCCAGAGAGGCTCGACACACCGGAGAATTTGCTGGATAACCTGTTCAATGACATTATCAATGATGTGGTTGCCCCGCGCGAAAGCACCAGTCTTATGGAAGAACGCAACCTGACGGAGCAGGAGGCCACGGAGGTTCGCCACATAGCCTCAACAATTCTGAATACAATTCCCGAAGATGCCGACGGATATCTGGACTACCTGAACAGCTATATCCAGGACTACCAGAAGCGCTGCCGTGAAAGCATGGAATAAAAATCTGAGCATTCACAGACCATCTCAGGGATGTAGCTATGGTCGCAAGGAAAAAGAAACCACATTAAAATCATTAGCAACGCAAAACCGGGGATGGGAGCAAAGAAAGTTGTGTATGTGCCAGGTGAAAGAGGCTCAAATAAGTTGGCTCATGACAAACAACGCCACGGACTTATAATAGTCCGTAGCGTTGTCATTTTGGACATTTGACGGTTTGTTCATGAAATGTGTCTGCTATTAACACGAAAGGTAAAAGGGATCTCTGTTTTGGTGCAGGGTATGGCATAACAGTATGAACAAATCAACTTGAAAAACCGTTTATTTGATGTTCAGGAGCACAGAGGCGTCGGAAACTACTCGACCCTAAGTGCTTCTACTGGTGTCAGACCAGAGGCTTTTGCTGCCGGATACATTCCAAAACCAATTCCCAGTATGACAGAAAAAGCGAACGCCCCTACCGTCAAAGCAGAGCTTGGAAACAGAATCATTTTCAACAGCATTTTTCCCGCAATCAGGGAACCGCAAACACCAATCAAAATGCCGATTATTCCGCCAGCTCCACATACTACGGCAGATTCTACCAAAAACTGGGACAGAATAGATGACCGAGGAGCGCCGATTGATTTTCGTATTCCAATTTCACGGGTGCGCTCAGAAACCGTGACCAACATAATATTCATAATGCCGATCCCACCTACCAGCAGAGAAATTCCCGCAATGCCACCCAAAACAACACTCATCATAGCATTCTGTTTATTTACTTCCTTGGCCCCCTGACTCTCGGAATACAGATAAAAATTGTCTTGTCCCGCCACAGTGTTTAGGAATGCGGAGAGTTCTGTCATCGTCCGACTCAATGAGGAAGAATTTTTTGCCTTGACCACAAAGGAAGTGATGGGCTCATTTTTATTCAGGATTCGATTTGTACTCTCAGGCACTACAGCCATATTGTCCATGGAATATTCAGAATCAGCATCTTTCGCTTTGTAGACGCCAATCACGGTAAAGGGATACCCAGCGATTGTCACCTGCTCCCCCACTGGGTTTGTATAACCGAACAGGTACTCTGATACTTTGGCTCCAAGCACAACGACCTGTTGATGGTTCTGAATATCTAAAAACGAAATATCTCTCCCCATCCCAAGTTCAAAATTGTTGCAAACAGCAAATTGGTCATTTCCAAAGGAGATATTGGGAGATCCCTGGGGCATATTGTCGGTGTTTTTCACCCCACTTAAAATGGGGCTGCTGACATATCCTTGGGGTGTCACGCCTTTGATCCACTCCCGCTTTTTCGCGCAGAAGTCATAGAGAAGCTGGCTGGAATCAACGGCTCCGTAGATATTGACGGATATTTTGTTGTCTCCCAGTTTTTCATAGTATTCCATCGTCTTTCGGTTAGAGCCTTGAACCACAGAAACCATAATGACCACGGAAGCCACGCCGATAATAATGCCCAGCATAGTCAATGCGGTTCTGCCCTTCTTTGCTCCAATGGAGCGAAGGGCCATTTTGAATGCCTGTCCAATCTTCATGATAAATCTCCCCTGCTCAGGCTGCTGTTTTTGCCCACAGGTCGGGCCTTTTGGAGCGGAAGAACCGCCAGAACGTAAAGCGGTCGCCCCTGCTGAAACCCGTCGGTGTCAGGATAATTGCCTCCTGCCGTCCTACCTGCAAAACGGAAAAATGATTCAGGATCGTTACCGCTGTGATTTCGTTATAGTCAAACCATATATCAACGCCGCAGTCCCGTACCAGAATTCGGTCACCAAACTGGACCACAGTTTCAGATTGAATATCCGGCGTCACAGGGATCCGCATCTGACGAGCTGCAAACATGGGCGCGGATAATCCGGCTCCTATGCTGGTGATCGCAAATACACCAAATGCAGCCGCGGCATAATAGATACCGAGATACCAGGTTCCCCCGCAGGCCAGCGCAAATATGGCGAATAAAGCGATACAGACATTTATCAACCTTTTGCACACAATTTGACAGAGATACTCCCGGATCATATCTTCTGTCATGATGTACCTATTCTCGAACTGGCAATACATGGGCAATCCTCCTTGAAAAACGGTCCGCTGTTTGAGCATACTTCCGAAATACCGGTTCCAGACCAGCCGCCCACCAGCTGGCCTCGGCCAGAGTGATTCCGCCCGCTACGTCAACGATCACATGCTGTTTGGTGGTCAATGTGGACAGGCATATGGCGACAGCTATCCAGAAAGAAAAGTACCTGTACCACCGAGGAATGTCCTCCCGCTCTCGCACTCCGATCCAGCACAGCCAGCTTACCAGACAGTGAACGGAAGGAAATAAGTTCACCGGAGCATCTACCTGATACAGAAAACGCACCAGTCCCTCCCACAAACCATTCCCTTCTACAGCCGGGCGGACGTTGGTGGTAGGCAGAAGAAGAAAACAGACCAGGCAGACTGCTTTTGCAAGAAAATCGGCGCAAAAAAAGCGGTAGGCCAGCAGCTTCTTCTGCCGGGCGCTGAGCACATAGCTTCCCGCCCAAAACAGAAAACAGAGGAGGTAGATCGACACTGTCCAGGGCAGGAAGGGGATTGCCCGGTCAATCAGCAGGGTCCAGTCATGGTGATATCGTTCTTGCGCCAGCCAGCCGCCCCCATAGTAGACGGCCTGATTCCAAATGGCTGCTGTCAGAGGCAGCAGCCAGGTCCGCATCTGCGGAGTTGAGCATCTCATACCGTTCATTCCAAACTTCCTTTTGTGCCAATCCACATCCCCTGGGTCACGCGGTACTCTTCATTCCGATTCAAAGCATCACGGATATGGGGAAGCAAATATATCCGGTTTTTTTGAAACAGCAAAACAATGGTGGACCCGGCCAGTTCAAACCGGCCTTTTTCCATCCCCTTAAAGACTCTGGTCTCCTCCCAATGATTGAAGATACCGCCCACAATCAGGGCCCCCACCTCCGTCTGCACCACCGGCCCGAAATTCTCGGTAGCCATCAGGGTCCAGCACCGGCGGTTGAGGGAATAGACCGGATATCGCTCACAGGCCAGAGGCTGGACGCTGTGAAGCGCGCCGGAAATGTAGTGGTTTTCGCCCTGGTATCCGTCATCAATATAGCAGTAGTGGTGGTAGTCTGAGGGACACAGGCGAAAAATCAGGCATTCACCGCCGTGATAGCTTTGGGCCAATTCCTCATCCTGGAGCAGATCGGCAAGATGGTAACAGGAATCCTTGATGACAAAGCTGCTGTCCTCCCAAATGGGACAGACGGAAAGCCAGCCATCACAGGGACTGATCAAGTGAGCCGGTTCCAAGTCAATGGTCACCGCATCTCTCGACCGGGCAAAGAAATCCCGGAAAGAGCGGAATTCTTTTTTCTGTCGTTGGTTCAGAGGAACGCCGTTCCGCTTTGCGTACCAACCCGCCAGGGGGCGGGACAGCGGGGAACAGAGGAACCATACCGCCAGCTGGTCGGCGTGGGTATGCAGAATTAATTTGAGAATACCCCTTCCCGGTGTGGTACCGTAGAGAAGGCGGACCGCCAAGGAATTTTTGTTCACAGGTCCACCCCCGCCAAAAGGATCAGCAGCTCCGCACCCCCGCACAGCAGCATCCCGATTTTTCCCATGAGGGCGGGTTTTTTCAGCCGAAACGGGGTGAGGAACATACCTCCCATGACCAGCAGCGCGGCGGGCCCCGCCTTATCCAGCGGCCAGCTCCACCTTTGTCCCAGTCCCATGAGAGCGGGAATCATCAGGGCCGCTGTCGTGACAGGCAGGCCGTAATAGACCGACCGGCCGCCTGACTCTGTGTCCTGCCGTTCTTCTTCATCCACGTTGAACCAGGCCAGGCGGATCAGCGCACACAGAAGATAGAGGCCGGATATGTAGAAGCTGAGATCACTCCCTGCCGATACCGTGTAAACGATAACCGCAGGCAGAGCGCCGAAACAAATCAAGTCACTGAGCGAGTCGATCTGAATCCCAAACCGCTTTTCCCGCAGGGAACGATCCGTTTTCGTGGAGGCAATCTTGCCATCGAACATATCGCACACCCCGGCCAGCATCAGACAGAGCAGCGCGCTGTTTAAATCGCCGTGGAGGGCCAGTGTTATGCCGGTGTAGGCCACCAGCATTCCAAAGTAAGTCAAGATCACCGTGTAGTTGTAGACGCCAAGCAGCATAGAATATTCCTCCTCAATCTTTTTTTACACAAGGTAAGCAAAAAACAGGCAGTAGGCCAGGATGCACCAGGGTTTACCCAACACAATGATCCAGGTGAACCGCCGGGTGGACATACCGGTAAGGCCGGAGAAGTAGCACAAAAAATCGTCCGGGGCCAGAGGAAGCAGGATAGCCAAAAACAGCACCACAGTGTAGCTTTTCCTGGTATTCACCCAGTCCACCCATTTTTGGTACTTCTCCATCGGGACCATCAGCCGGACCAGTTCCACTCCGAACCGACGGGCCAGCAGGAAAGCAATGACAGACCCGGCACTGATGCCGATGTAGTTGCACCAAAAGCCCCCCGCCGCTCCGAACATTCCCGCTCCCACGATACAGCCCAAAAAACCGGGCAGCACCGGAAGGATGACCTGAATGGCCTGAATCGTGATCAGAATGACAGGAGCGAATACCCCAAAGGTGGCGATATAAGCCTGTAGGGTTTCCACAGAGTTGAAATGTCCTGCCAGATATCCTCTCACCACAAACACTCCGGACAACAGAAGCAGAAGGGCCAGTATGACAACTAGGATATTTTTCAGTTTTGCCGCCTTTTGAACCATAAGCAAAATCTCCGTTTCCCTTTTGTGGCACTCAGTATAAAAGTAAAATCTGAATTTTACCCTGAACAAGTTCTGAAGAAATCTGAATTTTACCGGCAAAAAGCGACCGGCCAGCAAATCGCTTTACTGGCCAGCCGCTTTTCCGATATTTGATTTATCCCTTAGCCGCGCTCAATTCCCGTTTCACCTGCGCCAGCTTCTTTTTCAATTCCGTGGCTTTCTCACTGTCCCCGCAGGACTTGATCTGCTGTTCCAGCCGCTTTTTTCGGGTTTCCAGCACTTTGGAGCTTGTTTTGCCTGAAAGCTGGCTTAACTCCGGTTTTTTCTCTGTCTCCTGCTCAGAACTGGCTTCGCGGGTTCCGGTATCCTCTGTAGGTGCGTCAAATTTGATTTGAACGCCGCCATTTTCATCCGACACCGGCTGATAGTGACCGTAGGACTCCTTGGGCTGTTCCGGGATGTACCGGTCATATTTGGGCTGCTGGGCTTTGCTGGCCGGGCTGACCTTTTCGGGTGTAACCGCCTCAACGCCTGCCGCCTTTTGGACGGGAGCGGCTTCCTTTACTGCCGCCTCCTGCTGAATCTTGTTCATAGAAATCGTCTGGGCATCCATAGGTATTACCTCCTTTAATTTTGGAGGCTTCAATATAGCATAGAATCCTGAATCATTCTCTTAAAAATTTCTGAAGAAATCTGAATTTTTTCGTTCCCCACTACCCAATCGCCATCCCACCCGGTATAATGAAGCGGAACCGTCATAAGCGAGGTATGTGCGAAATGGACAGACAAAAAATACTGCTTGCGGATGATGACCCGGAGATCCGGGAAGTCCTTCGCCTGCTGTTGACCAGCGAGGGCTATGAGACAGCGGAGGCCTCCAGCGGGGAGCAACTACTGGATCTGTTGGATGATACTGCCGACCTGGTGATCCTGGATGTGATGATGCCGGGAATGGGGGGCTGCGCCGCCTGTGCGGAAATACGCAAGCGGTCGGCGGTGCCGGTGCTGTTCCTTACCGCCAAGGGCCAGGACTCGGACAAGACCTTGGGCTTTTCCGTGGGCGGGGACGACTATCTGGTAAAGCCCTTTTCTTACACGGAGCTGATATCCCGTGTAAAGGCTATGCTGCGGCGGTACTGCGTCTATGGAGCCAAGCAGGGAGAAACCGCCGGCCTGATCCGGTGCTGCGACAACGTGGAGATCGACCCAAGCCGATGCCAAGTGCTGGTGGACGGCCGGGAGGTGATCCTCACCGACACGGAATACCGTATCCTCCACCTGCTGGCTTCCAATCGGAAGAAAATTTTTTCCGCACAGAATATCTACGAGAGTATCTGGAACGAGCCCTACTTTTATACCTCCAACAACACGGTGATGGTTCACATTCGCAATCTACGCCGCAAGCTGGGGGACGATCCCCAGAACAGCCGGACGATCCGTACCGTCTGGGGAAGGGGGTACCGCATTGAGTAGGCGTATCACCGGGAGTCTGAGCGCCCAGCTGTTCTGCGGAGTACTGCTGTCTCTGCTGGCGGCGGCAGCGGCCTTTGTCCCATGTTTTCTGCTGGGGGATTATATCCTGTCCCACACCGTCTATGGAAAGCCCTTTATGGATCGAATGGCGGATCAGCAGTTTGGCAAGCTGCAAACCTATGTGGAGCAGGAGAGCATCACAGTCAAAAACCTTCACCGCCTGAACGCCTGGTGTGGCCGGGGGAATCAGGTATATCTCACGATCTACATGGACGATGCCGTCCTCTATGATTGCTCCGCCTCTGCTGAGGATACCCTGGATCCGGAAGAATACAGCCCTGCGTGGGAGAACCCGGAGCGGGAATACGACCTGATCCTCAGTGATGACGCAGCCGTCCAAGCCTTTCTCTACTATTACACCGGGGATGTTTACTATTACTGGTCGCTGGTGTTTTCCGGCCTGATTGCTTTTGTGGTCTTTTCCCTGTGTTTCATTGCCTTTGTCCACCGGAAGTTGCGGTATGTGAAACGCCTGAAAGCGGAGCTGGATATCCTGGCTGGAGGCGATCTGGATTACCCCGTCACGGTGGAGGGGGAGGACGAGCTGGGGGAGCTGGCCTCCGGCATTGACCAGATGCGCCGGTCGATTCTGTCCCATCAGAGCGCGGAGGAACAGATGCGCTCGGCCAGTTCACAGCTGGTTACCGCTGTGTCCCACGATTTGAGAACACCTTTGACCTCTCTGCTGGCCTACCTGGAGTTGATGGATCGCGGTAAATATGACAGCGAGGAACAGCTTCACTATTTCATTGGTCAAAGTTTGGGCAAAACTTGCCAACTGAAGGATATGGCGGACAAACTTTTTGAGTATTTTCTGGTTTACTCCTCCGAGTGGGAGCCAGCGGAACTGGAGACGATGGATGCGGATCAAGTGTTTCAGCAGTTCTGGGGCGAGTACGCTTTTTCTTTGGAGAATCAAGGCTTTCATGTGCATACTGACTTCAACACCTTGGGTGGAAATCTGCGGATCAACCTGAATCTGCTCCGCCGGGCTTTTGACAACTTGTATTCCAATCTTTTGAAATACGCCGACCCGTCCCGTCCCATAGAATTGGCTTATATTCGAGAAAGTGATCAGGTCCGGCTGACTTTGGTCAATCATACCGCTTCCCGGCGGAATCAGCGGGAGAGCACCAACATCGGTCTGAATACCTGTCAGCGGGTGCTTCAGTATCATGGCGGAACATTTTCCGCTCAGGAGCAGGATAGGCGGTTTCAGGTGACGGTAACGTTGCCGGTGGCAGTATGAAAACAGCGGACAGTCTCATACCTATGAGACTGCCCGCTGTTTTGCGCTATGGGTTCATGACTTTCTCAAATCGGAAAAACCCCTCTCCGCCCGGAAAATGCTCCTCTGCTAAATCCTCCTCCCCAGGATCGTGGGGGTCCGGATGATAGCGGTTATAGAACTCCACAATGTGGAACCCACATTTGTTTACATAGAAGTGGATATTCCGCTGTTCAAAATAGGGTGTACCAGTTTCCCATACCCTTGTTTCTGGATACAAGGTCTCCACAGCGCGCCATGCGGCCAGTCCCACACCCTGACTGTGACATTCCGGAGAAATGAAGAACAAATCCAGGTGGTTGTGCTGGGTGGCCTCGTTGATGTTCACCACCACGCCCCCCACCCTCTGGCCGTCCAGCGTGACATGGTACACCGCCCCGCCGGGGGCATCGAAGGACTCCCACACCTCCCGGTCGGCGGGGATGGGGCCATTCTCCAGCGCGCCAAAGGTTTCGATTACCGCGGCTGCGAAAGCTTCCTGCAAATCTTTACAGAGCTCCGGCAGTTCCTCATGGCGTGCTGGAACTAAAGCAACTATTTTGTTCACAAAAGGACTCCTTTCCGAAAAATCTTTTGCTATCATACGCTGTATTCGCTCCTGCCGCAAGATACCATTTTGAAAATTAAGATTCTTTCAGAATTTAAGTCCTAAAATATTAAGAACTTCCATTTAGACTCAGCACCATCAGGAACGCCAAGGCTCCTGAAATTCCATTATCGAAAGGATATACCCTACTATGAAGCTCAACTACAAATTCAGAAGCGCCGCCGCAATCGCCCTGGCGCTAGTCATGGCCACCTCCGCTCTCACCGGCTGCACCGGCGGAGGGAAAAAGCCGGCGGAGAAAAAACCAACCTCTCAGACCCAGCAGGTAACGCCCCAAAAGGGCAAGGAGGACAAAAAGGCAGTCGCTGACAAGGATAACAAAAAAGAGGACAAGAAGCAGGATATCCCGGAAACCAAGCTGCCTAACGGCTATACCGACAAGACTGACACGGGCTCCGGAAGCCAGACCGAGGAGAAGATGGATGACAAGGGCTCCTCCAGCAAGGATGATCAGAAGAAGGACGATAAGGGCTCCTCCAGCAAGGACGATCAGAAGAAGGACGATAAGGGCTCCTCCAGCAAGGGCGACCAGAAGAAGAGCGATAAGGACAGCAAGAAGGCCAACACCAAAAAGTCCAGCCAGAAAACACCGAACAAGACCCTCAAGAAAAAGTTCGCCAAGACTCCTGCTGTCAGCGACAGCAGCTCCCTCAAGAAAGCTCCCTCCGCCAAGGCTGGGAAATAAGCTGACATAACCTCCCTATTCTGCGGCGGATAGCCCTCACCCAAGCAAGTGGGGGCTGTCCGCCTTGACCTTTGACAGGAAGAAGGCTGACACAATGAATACACAGACCATTCTGGTCGTTGATGACGATGCCGAGATCCGCGAGGGCATCCGTATCCTCCTCACCGGAGAGAACTACACCATTCTGGAGGCAGAAAGCGGCGCCCAGGCTCTGGAGCGGCTGTCAGAGGCGGTGGATCTGGTTATTTTGGATGTGATGATGCCCGGTTTTTCCGGTCTGCGGGTCTGTGAGGAAATTCGTAAGAGGTCCACTGTGCCGATCCTATTTCTTACCGCCCTGGCTCAGGATTCAGACAAGCTGGTGGGACTCACCGCAGGCGGGGATGACTATCTGACAAAGCCCTTCTCCTACTCAGAACTGATCGCCAGGGTCAAAGCTCTGCTGCGGCGGTACTGTGTCTATCGGGGCAAGGGCCAAACGGAGGTATTCAACCAGGACAACACCCTCACCGCTCACGGAGTAAAACTCAGTCTGGAGAGCAGCCAGGTGTGGGTAGAGGGCCAGGAGGTAGACCTGACCGATATCGAATACCGCATTCTCCGCCTTTTGATGGAAACGCCGCAAAAAGTGTTTTCCATCCAGAATATCTATGAGAGCATCTGGAACGAGCCGTACTTTCACATCTCCAACGGGACAGTGATGGTACATATCCGCAAGCTGCGGGTCAAAATTGAGGCAGACCCGCAGAACCCCCAGCGGGTAAAAACCGTCTGGGGCAAGGGATACCGATTTGAGGTGAAAGCTCATGTGGAACCGTAAGATATCCGGACTGACCGCCCAGCTCGGCGCGCTCCTTTCGTTGGCCGGCGCCGCTGCCATCCTGCTGTTTTGCTGTCTCTCTTTTGGAGGCAACGCGGTTATGACCCGGTACTTTGAGGACTCTGGTTTTCAGGAGAAAATGACACAGCGGCGGATTCAGGATCTGCAAAACTATGTATCTACGCAGGAGGTGTCCGCTAAAGACGCGGCCAAGCTTGCCCGTTGGGCAAAAAAACAGCCTCTGATTTTGATGGAGGTCTACCGATCCAACATCCTGCTCTACAGTTCCTCCGCTCCAGACGGACTTGAAGAAAACGAGGAGGAAGCCCCCTCCTATGAGTGGGTATCCTACTATCCCATTGCCTTTGCCGATGGCGACGCGGAGGTCGTGATCTACGCCAACGACACATTCCGTTGGTTTTTCTATCTGACGATCGGGGCGCTGATCCTCTCCTTTGCTCTGTTCCTTTTTGTTTTCCTTCGGGGCTGCCGGGGGCTGGTGCGGTACATCTGCCGGTTGAGCGAGGAAATCCAAGCGATGGAGGGCGGTGACCTGAATCAGCCGATTACCCTTCAAGGAAATCATGAGCTGACTCAACTGGCCAAAAGCCTGGATGCCATGCGTCAGGCGTTTAAAACCCAGCGGGAGCGTGAAAATGCTGTCTTTCGGGCAAACCAGACCATGATTACGGAAATGTCCCACGATCTTCGGACTCCGCTGACCACCTTGCAGATTTATACCGATATTCTGCGATTTCAAAAATATGAGCCGGAACGCTTGCATGAGTACCTGGAGAAAATCGACACCAAGGCCAGTCAAATCAGACAGCTTGCGGAAAATATTTTTGAGTATTCCCTGATCTCCTGTGAGCAGGCGGTGGAGATGGATCCGCCCGTCTCCGCCCAGGAGGTGTTCCACGATATTCTGTCGGAGATGGTCGCCTATCTGAGTCAGCAGGGCTTTCAATTTTCTCTGGAGCTGGACTGGCCTCCGGATTTGATTCGGGCCTATCAACCGTATGTGAAGCGGCTGATCGACAATATTTCCTCGAATATCGTCAAATACGCTGACACAGGTATTCCTGTACAGATCAAAGTTGCCAGGGAGATAGACGGTGTTTCCCTCTCGTTCCGTAATGCAGTCCGGCCCGACGAATTTGAACAGGAAAGCACTCACATCGGTCTGTCAAACATTAAAACGATGATGGCTAAAATGGGTGGGATATGTCAAATTGCGCAGGTACATGGTTCATTCCAAATTCAAGTTTGTTTGCCGTTTTATCGCAAATAATGAGCAAATTGAAGGTGGAGTGTTATGTTAAATTGTGATTTAACGCTCTTAGGCTTTCGGCTTCGTAATGCCCGGAAGGAATGTGGACTTACTCAAAAAGAGCTGGCAAAGCAAACCGGATTATCGGTCAAAACGATTCAAGATATAGAAAAGGGACGAAAAAGCCCAAGTTATAAAACAGTTTTGCGCTTGATGTCCCGCCTTGGAGTATCCCCCAACACAGCCTTCCTTATCAAAGAACCAACTTCAACAGAGAAAATACAATTTTTTCTTGAATATTTCCAGTCATGCGACCCAAAAAGTCAAGATATACTGCTCAAAACTTTGTATTTTTTGGCTGAACAACTGCGCAATTTTCACGATGAATCAAATTGATTTTCTCCGTGCCAGTTTTTCATCACAAAAAGGAGCACCGTGATTTACTTATCTGTTAAGGAGCGTATCATCTCAAAAAAATCATACGATTTTCACGGTGTATCCCTGAGTGTAAAGCGGTACAATTATTTTCCCTAAACCAGAGCTTAAATACATATACAAAAACAGCAAAACAGAGCGCCAGACGGTCAATAAGACTGTCTGGCGCTCTGTTTTGTCGTTTTTCAGGAGAACAAGTCGATTACCCATCGCCTTGCTGTCCAAAGAGGCGATGGCAGCCCTACATAGCGAAATACCCGTGACCTCCCGCTCAGAACGCATTTCCCCCAAAATTCTGAGACAGGAGATTATGAAATGTACTACAACATAGAAAAAAGCGGGGCGCAGATCCGGCAGCTCCGCACGAAAAACGGTCTCACTCAGGAAAAACTGGCATCGACGCTGAATATTGACCGGAGCCTTCTGAGCCACGTTGAGGCCGGCAAAAGGGGCTGCTCGGTGGATCTGTTTGTGCGGCTCTCTGACTTCTTCGATGTATCGTTGGATCTGCTCATCCTGGGCAAAGATCGGCCCGCACCGCTGGATACGAAAGACAGGGCCATGCTGAAAACCGAGATTGAAACGCTGGTGGGACAGTTGGAGGCATTCAAGGAAAAACTGTGATAGATGTGACTGCTTGTCACGGGGATGTGACTGTACCACTCTAAAAAATACCCCTTTGATTTTCTACAATGAGTACATAGCCCACGGGCTTTGTACCTTGAAAAGTTCATACCAGCAGTACGGATTACCACGCAGACAGACGCACAGTGCGCGCCATGACCCGGAGGGGACAAATTCCCCTCCGGGCCGCGATAAAGCCTGTGCGGGACAGCCCCCGGCCATGCTGTCCGTCACACTCGGAGTTGAAAGCAGTAGAGACTCCCAGCGTGTGCCTGCAGAGGCCCGCCGAACCTCGTCCGTGCTGTTCCCTATATCTCATCGGGGCGCGAGCTGCAAATGCGATGAGTACAAGAAGATGAAACCCAAAATGAAAATTAGGGGTAATTTACGGATGAATACAGATAACAGGCAAAATGCCCATAACGAGATAGATCATATCTTCAAAGACCTATTCCCCACCCAGGCCATGCCGGAGCGCCCGGAGCAGATCGCCCTGAGCCACCGGATGCTGGACGCCATGCTGGAGGGCGGTATCGCCCTGTGTGACGCCGGGACGGGGATTGGCAAGACCTATGCCTATCTGGTGGCAGGGACGGTGTTCAGCCGTTTCCGGGCCTCCAGCGGGCTGGAGGCTCTGCCCATCCTCATCTCCACCTCCAGTATAGCCCTCCAAACAGCGGTGCGGGATGAATACCTTCCCTTTCTCTCCGGCCTGCTGCTGGAGGACAAGCAAATCACCCAGCCCATCCAGGCGGTGATCCGCAAGGGCAAGGGCCACTATGTGTGCGATGAACGGCTGGAACGGCGGCTGGGCCAGTTGGATCTCAGCAAGAAGAACTGGAGAGCCGGAGCCGCCCTGCTCACGCTGCGGAACGAGCTGGACATGGACGAGGCCGCCCATCTCAGCGGCTATGACCGGGAGCGCGTCTGCGTTCCCCAGACCTGCGACTGCCAGCGGGAAAGCTGCCGTTATCTTCTCTTTTTAGAGCGGTGTGATACCGGCCTTTTTCTCTTCCAGATCTGCAACCACAACCTATTGCTGGCAGACGCCATCCACCGGAGCAGCGGGCGCAGGCCCATCCTCCCGGATACCAGCGCCCTTGTCATAGACGAGGCCCACAAGCTGCCGGACGCGGCCCGCCAGATGTTTGGCATGACCTTGGGTATGGAGGATATCCACTCCCTCTCCCAGAGCCTACGGGCCGAGCGTTTTCTGCTGGCGGCGGAGCTGTGGCATGATGCCGCCGCGCCTCTGGTGCGGAAGCTGTCCAAGCCAGCGGGAGAAGGACACTCCTTCGACACCTACGCCAGACTGCTGGCCGCGCCGGAGCGCAAACTGAAGGTGATCCACCGCCAGCTCAAAGACCTGCTGACACGCAGTACCCGCAGACAAGTGGAGAACCTCGCCAAGACGGTATCCCTGTTCCGCAGGGATCACGATGGCATGGTATTATACGCCATGGACGACGGGCAGGGCGGTGCCATGCTGTGCGCCACCATCTCCGATCTGACCGCCCAGCTCCGCCAAACGCTTTGGCGGCAGTTGCGGCCTGTGATCCTCACCTCCGGCACGATGGCCGTGGGCGAGGACTTCCGGCGCTTCAAAGAGGAAACGGG
>OFGP01001262.1_pt1 | contig 19563 bp, 17 predicted proteins | sample 1521781 | NCBI WGS metagenome assembly OFGP01 (sample SAMEA3504113, study PRJEB24116) | mouse gut metagenome | biome: mouse gut; feature: mouse-associated habitat; material: faeces | place: Denmark | collected 2011
CCGCCAGACAGCGGTGGGCGGCTCCCGCCTCCTCCCGCAGCAGGCCCAGCAGCAGGTGCTCGCTGCCCACGTAGCTGTGGCCCAGCTCCTCCGCTGATGCCTGGGCCAGGCGCAGGGCGTTCTGGGCCCTGGGGGTGAATCGGTTTTCGTACATGCCGCTACCATCCTTGTCGCTGTAGATTTTTTCCCGTTCAGTATTCCCCCGCCGGCGGCTTTTACACATTTCTCCGCCGGCGGCTGATTTTACCCTTGCTTTTTTTTAAGTTCATGGTACAATGTAGGTACCCATTTTAAGGAGGTAATCATTCATGGCTCATAAGATCACCGATGCCTGCGTCAGCTGCGGCAGCTGCGCGGAGAACTGCCCCGTGGAGGCCATTTCCCAGGGCGAGACGCAGTACGTCATCAACGCCGATGCCTGCGTGGACTGCGGCGCCTGCGCTGCCAACTGCCCCACCGAGGCCATTGTCGCTGAGTAAGGTACATCGCAAAAATCCCCGCCCTCTACCTGGAGGACGGGGATTTTTGTTGCCGAAGAGCAGGCGCGCCGCCTGTTTGAGGAGGAGGGACCGGGCTGTAAAGTACTTTTTGAAGTAGAGCGCCTGAAAAAAAGATTGAAATTTATTCGCACTTATGTGAAAACACTCCGTGTTCTCCCCAAATTTATATTGACATATCCCCCCCTATGTATATAATGATATTTAAAGGAGGGTGTTGATATGAATCGTATTTTAGGCATAGTTTGTTCGTTCCTGCTGTTTTCAAGCATAGCGCCAAGTCCATTGAAAAACAGCGATATGGATGCCGTGCAAATCCCTCAAAGAGGCGCAGAAGTTGCAATTGATGATACAGTTTCAGTCGATCCTAACGCTAGTTCAAAATCTGCCCTAGACGATGACGAAATTCGCCAAATGATAGCTGCCGCGAGTTCTTCTGCCATTATTCGTTATCATGGGGATACAGATGAGGTTGAAATAATCGAACCGGGCATTACAGCATATGACACTTCGGTTTCTACCGAACCATATATTCCAGAGGGCCTGCCAGTCGCACCGCCACCTGCAATCCTGATGCAAATGTTGCTGCACGAGTCGCTAAAGATATGATTAATTTTGTCAATGCATGTTAACAGAGTCGAAACCGCTCTAGTTTATTTAGGGCGGTTTCAACATCTACGGAGGAGGGTGTCCTTTTATGAAATCAACCGGAATCGTACGCCGCATCGACGAAATGGGCCGGATCGTACTGCCCGCCGAGCTGCGCCGCACCATGGACATCGGGGAGCGGGAGACTATGGAAATCTTTACCGACGGCCCCTCCATCGTCTTGAAGAAGTACACGCCCGCCTGCATTTTCTGCGACAGCGGTCGGAGCGTTTCCCTCTTCAAGGGCAAGAGCGTCTGCGCCCGCTGCCTGCGGCAGCTGCGGGAATCCCCGGCGGAATCCGGCGCGCCGGAGGACCAGCCCTGACGCGCCGGGACCGTCTGTTTCCAGGCGGTCCTGGCGCTTTTCCAAAATTTTTTGTGATTTTGCGCAAAAAAGGCTTGCAATTTTTATTCAAGTGTGCTAAACTACAGATAATCTAATATGGAAAGGAAGTGATAGCGAACATGACCATCATCTTCACCGGCGTCGATATCGACGACATGATTTTCGGTGAGCGCGAAACTACTACCAGCGAGCGGTAATCCCTCTCCCAGGCGATATGAAGAATCGGAAGGCCACGCTGCAGGAAAGCGTGGGTTTTTTATTTTTATGTCAAACTGTGTAACGCGTCTCACTCGGAGACAATGAACCCGGCCTCTGGAATGCTGATTCCAGGGCCGGGTTTCTTGCGTTTACAGGATGAAGCCTCCGTCCACCGTCAGTACCTGGCCGGTGATGAAGTCCGCCTCCGGCCCCGCCAGGAAGGCCACGGCCTTCGCCACGTCCTCCGGGGTCCCCAGCCGTCCGGCGGGGGTCTGCTCCGCCAGGGACGCGATGGTTTCCTCCCCCAGGGCCTCCACCATGTCGGTACGGATCACCCCCGGGGCCACGCAGTTGACCCGAATATGGGACGGGGCCAGCTCCGCGGCCAGGGACCGGGTCAGTCCGATGAGGGCCGCCTTGGACGCGGCGTAGGCCGTCTCGCAGGCCGCCCCCCGCAGGCCCCAGATGGAGGAGACATTGACGATGCACCCCTCCTTCTCGTGGAGCATCCGGGGCAGGACCGCCTGGATGGTGTGGAAGGCTCCGTCGGCGTGGACGGCGAACATCCTGCGCCACAGCTCCTCCGGCGTATCCTGGAAGAGGTCGTTCTGGGCGATGCCGGCGTTGTTCACCAGCAGCGCAATGGGCCCCAGGGCCTCCTCCGCCTGCCCTATAGCGGCCCTCACCGCCGCCCGGTCCGCCACGTCGGCCTGGACCGCCAGGGCCCGGCCCCCCTGGGCACGGATCTCCGAGGCCAGGCCCTCCGCCGCCGCCCGGGACTGCAGGTAGTTGATTCCCACCGCGTATCCCTCCGCCGCCAGGCGGCGGACCACGGCCCGTCCGATCCCCCGACTCCCGCCGGTAACAAACGCTGTTTTTTCCATCACGCCTCCCGTACCCCAGCAGCTTTTCCCGCGGCTAATCGGCAATCAATCGCCGGGGCCGGGGTAAATAACCTTGCCGATATTCCAGTTCCGTGCCACCCGGCGGGCGGCGTCCATGCGCTCGGCCTCATTCTGGTAGGACAGCTCCGCCGTGTGGCTGCCGCAGTCCACGCACTGGACGTAGAGGCACCAGCCGCCTTCCTCCTCGATCACGCCCGTTCCATGGCAGCAGGGGCAGTCCTGCAGTTCGATCTCTTCAAAGGGATTCATAATAGGATAGACCTCCCGTTCATAATAACAAGGGGATTGTACCACAGATCTTCCCGAAAGGGCAAGCCCTATCGGAACATTCGGCGCGCCGGGGCCGCAAAACCGTCCCTGAGCGCCCGCCTATCCCCCTTCGGAAGACGCGCCGGCGGCCTTCCCCGTGGAGCGGGCCAGCAGCTCCTCCGCCTCCCGGTCGGACAGCTCATAGCGGTAGAACAGCCGGAAGTACGCCTGGACCTCCCGGACCGCGTCGCAGTCGAACACCTCCGGGTACAGCAGGTTCCCCAGCCAGCGCACCCCCACGATCCGGTTGGGTCCCGGTGGCCGCCCCAGCCAGTTGTAGGGCTCCGTGGGAATCTCATAGAACCTGCCCTCCCGGATGGCGGTCAGGCCGCTCCAGGCGGGGTCCTCTCCCGCGCTGTCGTAGATACTGCCCTCCGCGAATAAAATCACGTCCGGGTCCCAGACCATCAGCTGCTCCATGGAAACCGTGCCGCCGCCGGACTTGACCTGCGCGCCGCCGGACTCCACCACAATCTCCGCCCCTACCAGCTCGTAGATCTGGGAGTGAATGGTGCCGCTGAGGATGGTGGACAGGCCGTCGTCCTGCCCGTAGTAGACCCGCACCCGGTCCTCCTCCGGGATGGACGCGGCCTTCTCCCGGGCGTCTGAGACGACCTCCTCACAGTAGGCCGCCAACTCCTCCCCCCGCTCCTCCGCGCCCAGCAGCGTCCCCAGGGCGCGGTAGGCCGCCGGCAGCTGGTCCAGGCCGGCCTCCAGGAGGATCACCGGGATGCCCGTCTGCTCCTGGAGGGCGTCCAGCTCCTCCCGGTATCCCTGGTCCCACTCGCCCACGTCGATGATGACCTCCGGCGCGCTGGCCATAAGGGCCTCCCGGTTGAAGTCGTCCCGGCGGAAGCCGCCGTACTCCGGCAGGTCCCAGTACTTCTCCTCCATATACGCCCTCGCCGCCTGGGGCGGCGCGGAGGACCAGCCCACCAGGGTTTCCGGTGCCACGGAGTAGAGCATGATATTCGCCAGGGACCCGGCGCTGGCCGCCCGGGTGATCTTCTCCGGCAGCTCCACCTCCCGGCCGGTGGAATCGATAAAAAGTCGGGTTTCTCCCGCCGGCCGCTCCTCCGGCCCGCCGGCCGCGGCGCAGGCCGCCAGCAGCAGGCACAGCGCGGCCATCCACAGCATACCCCATTGCCGTTTCATCCATTCGCCTCCGTTCTTCCGCTTACGCATACGCATACCTTCACCCGCCGTCCGTCCCGCAGCGCCGCCTCCGCCAGCTGCACGTCCGCGCCGTACAGCCGGGACAGCGTCTCCTCCGTCAGGACCTCCTCCGGCTTGCCGGCGGCAAAAAAGCCGTCCCGGCCAACCGCCGCCGCCTGGTCGGCCCACAAAAAGGCCTGCCCCGGCCCGTGGGTGACCAACAGCACCCCGTATCCCTTCCGGGACAGCCCCTTCACCTGCTCCATCACCCGGGCCTCGTTGCCGTAGTCCAGATGGGCGGCGGGCTCGTCCAGAACCAGCAGCTCCGCCTCCTGGGCCAGGGCCCGGGCGATGAGGACCAGCTGCCGCTCCCCGCCGCTGAGGCGGGTGTAATCCCGGTCCGCCAGGGAGAGAATCCCCAGCTCCGCCAGGGCGTCCTCCGCCGCCCGTAGGTCCTTCCGGCCAGGGGAGGAGAATTCGTGGATGTGGGGGCTCCGGCCCATGGCCACCACGTCTCGGACCGTGTAGGGGAAGGGCGGGACATGGCCCTGGGGCACATAGGCCGCCTCCCGGGCGAAGGCCCGGATGCCATAGCTCCCCACGTCCCGTCCCTTGAGCATCGCCGCGCCCCCCAGGGGGGGCAGGACGCCCAGGATGGTCTTCAGCAGGGTAGTTTTCCCCACGCCGTTGGGCCCCAGCAGGCACAGCACCTCCCCCCGCTCCAGCCGGAAGGACACCGGCCCCACCACCGGACTGCCGGCGCGGTAGCCGCAGACCAGCTCCCTGACCTCCAGCATCACAAGAACCCCCTTTTCCCCCGCAGCAGCAGCAGGAAGAAAAATGGCGCGCCGATGACGGCGGTGAGCACGCTCAAGGGCAGCTCCACCGTCAGCAGCGCCCGTGCCGCCGTGTCCACCAGCAGCAAAAACGCGCCTCCCAGCGCCATGGACGCGGGCAGCAGCTTCCCGTAATCGGCCCCCACCAGCATCCGGGCGAAATGGGGGGCGACGAGCCCCACCCAGCCGATATTGCCGCTGACGCTCACCGACAGGGAGGTCAGCAGGGTGGCGCAGGCGATGATGAGATACCGGCTGGCCCGGACATTCACCCCCAGCATTCGGGCTTCCTCATCCCCCATCGCCAGAATGTTCAGCCGCCACCGGACCATCAGCAGCAGGGCGCAGGCGGGCAGGAACAGCCAGAATACCCGCAGATCCGCCAGGGACGCGCCGGAGAAGCTGCCCATCAGCCAAAAGGTGATGGCGGGCAGCTTCGTCTCCGGGTCCGCCGCGAACTTGACGAAGGACAGCAGGGCGTTAAAGAGGCTGGACACCAGCATCCCGCACAAAATAAGGTGGACCGCCGAGACGCTCCGCCGGGAGAGCAGCCGGTCCATCCCCGCCGCCAGGGCCACCGCCAGGACGCCGGCGCAGAAGGACGCCGCCTGTACCCCCAGGGAGCCGTCTCCCAGCAGGATCGCCAGGGACGCGCCGAAGGAGGCCCCGCTGGAGGCCCCCAGCAGGTCCGGGGAGACTACCGGGTTCTGGAACAGCCCCTGATACGCCGCCCCCGAGAGGGCCAGGGCCCCGCCCACCAGCATCGCCAATATGATCCGGGGCAGCCGCAGCCGGACCAGCGTCAGCTGGGCCGGGTCCAGCTCCCCGCCGGCCAGCAGCGTATGCAGCGCGCCCGGCAGCTGGGCGATGCCGGCGGGATACCGCCCCACGGAGACAGCCAGAAGAAACGCCATCGCCGGCAGGACCGCCAGCAGGAGGATTTTTCCCGCGGCCCGCCGCCTTCCCAACCAGTCCATATCCGTCCCCCTTTCGCCAGATGGCAAGATGTACGCTCTACTATACCGGAATTGTCCCAAGGAATATGTTGGTTTAACAACAAAATCAAAAAATCCGCCCCGCTTAAACAGCGGGGCGGCTATGCTCGATTCAGCGCCTGTATTCATAAGCGGCAAAAGACCCGGTCAGACGGCGTTCACCGCCTGTGAACCCAGGCCCTTGCTTCCATCAGCTCCATCCGCTCCGGTCCCTGCCCTCCGACAGCAGGGTGAACTCGTTTTTGCGGAACCGGATCAGGCCCTCCCGCTCCATCTTGCCCAGCTCGTGGGACAGCGCGCTGCGGTTGACGCAGAGGAAATCCGCCAGCTCCTCCCGGGTGAAGGGAATGCGGAAGCGGCTGGTCCCCTTCTTCCCCGCCTGCATGGTCAGGTACACCAGCGCCCGTTCCCGCACGCCGCGCTGGGAGAGAATGGCCAGGCGGTAGTGCTTGCGCATGTTTTCCTGGGCCAGCAGGACCGTCAGATGCCGCCAGAGCAGCGTCCGCGCCTCCTCCGGCAGTCCTCCGGACGCCTCCAGGAGCTCCCCGGAAAACACCGCCATCCGGCCCGGCCCGTCGGCGATGGCGTAGTAGGGCGACCGCCTGCTGTCCGTACACAGCAGGTCCGCCCCCAGGGCATAGGAGGGCCGCAGGACCCCCATGAGGCTGCTGGCCCCGTCGGCGAACAGCTGGGTGATCCGCACCCGGCCCTCCAGGAGGACGGCGAACCAATCCACCTGCTGCTGGGGCTCGATCAGCGCCTGGCCGCCGGAAAAGCTCCGCACCGTCCCCCGGGGCAGGACCTCCCGGCGGATGCAGTCCTCCGCCAGGCCGCTGAAAAGCCTGCAGCCTTGCAGAATAGGTATCAAATCCTCCATCATCCGGTTCCTTTCCGCCAGCGTTACCCGCATCCGATCCGCTTCAGCATGTATCCGGCAAACTCCCTCGCGGACGCCCCCTCCAGCGCCATCCCGACGCCGTTCCGGTACGCCGCCAGGGCGTCCGCAACCAGCTTTCCATACTTCGCCGGAAGATGGGCCAGGGCCCAATCGCCCCCCTCCTGTTTGGAGAGAAAGGCCCCCTCCGTCCGATACGCCAGCGTCCGGCACAGGTTGAGGATGACGTACACCGGCTGGTCCGCGATCTCCTCTTCCGCGTTTTCGATGTCACAGCGGACGCTGTCTCAGTAGTCCGCCGGGGGAACGGGGGAAAAGGTTTCCGGGATCGCTTTTCCATAAAGGGCCTTCCCTCGGTGGTAAATCATGGTAAAATGCGCGGCAAGGTCTTTATCCGTACCCCGCATCCGGTCGATATATTCTTCGGGGGCGGTCCGGTACCAATCCAGGTGGGCGTTGGAGAAATGCAGCTCGAAGGGCGTCGGGTACACGAAGGGCCTGCATACGTCCTCCCGGACGACGCTGAGCTCGATCCCCTTGGCGGGGGCCTGGGCGTTGAGCTCCACCGCCATGTCCATAAAGGGGCGCTTCCACCGGTCGGAGGCGGTTTCGCTGATGACCGCCAGCAGGTCCAGGTCGCCGCTCGCCCCGTGAAAGCAGCCCATGGCGGCGGAGCCGTGGAGATAGACGCCCACAAGGCGGCCGCCCAGGATTTCCCTGCTCCGCTCCACAAAACGATCTAAAATGTGTTGATATCCGTTCATTTGACCCCGCTAAATTCTAAGACTGGAGCGCATTTATGAGACAGCGATGGACGCCGGACACGATCCGCTTTCTGCGGGACGCGGCCGCCAACAGCGATTACTACCAGCAGATCGCCCGCCGGGCGGCGGCCTGCTTCCCCCGGTCCGCCCGCGTGTGCGACGCCGGCTGCGGCCTGGGGGAGCTGAGCCTGGCTCTGCTGCCCTACTGCCGCCATGTCACCGCCGTGGACATCTGCCCCGCCCCGGTGGCGGACCTTGCGGACCGCCTGACGGCGGAGCAGCGGGCGCGGCTGGAGCCGGTGTGCGGCGACGTTCTCGCCGGCCGGGGCTGGTATGACGCCATGGTATTCTGCCTCTTCGGCAGTATGGAGGAGATCCTCTCCGCCGTCCGGACCCAGTGCGCCGGGACGGCGGTAGCGATCAAGCGGGACTGCGCCGTCCACCGCTTCACCGCCGGCGGACGGGATATGGCAAGCCACTCCGCGGAAACGGCGGAGGCCCTGCTGCGGGAGCGCGGCATCCCCTACCGGGCGGAGACGCTGGAGCTGTCGCTGGACCAACCCTTCCGGTCCGAGGAGGACGCGGAGCGGTTCTTCCGGGCCTACAACCCGGAGGCTGCCGCCTCTCCGGCGGAGCTGCTCCGGCGTCTGGAGCCCGGGCCGTCCCCGGAATTTCCCCTCCGCCTGCCCAACCGGAAGCGGCTGCGCCTGCTGGCGTTCCCGGCGGAGGCCGTCAGGGACGGGGCTCCAGGGTGCCCACACAGCGGTTGATCGGCAGGCCCTGCTCATAGAACTTGGCCTCGTAGTCGGTCATAACGCCCTGGGGGCCGTTTTCGTGGAGGTTCCGGGTAACCTCGGACAGGGTATAGCCCGCCGCCGGAAACTCCTCCACGGAGAACTCGAACAAGGGCTGGTTGTCGGTCTTGAAATGGACCTGCCCGCCGGGGACCAGGGTCTGCCGGTAGAGGTCCAGAAAGCCCCGGTGGGTCAGCCGCCGCTTGGCCTGCCGCACGGGGGGCCAGGGGTCGCAGAAGTTAATGTAAATGAGGTCCACCTCGCCGGGGGCGAAGTAATCCGGCAGCAGCGCCGCGTCCCCCACCACGAAGAACACATTCTTCAGCTCCAGGGCCATGACCCGCTCCATCGCCACCACCATGGCGTCGGGCACCTTCTCAATGGCCACGAACAGGATGTCCGGATTCAGCCGGGCGGTTTCCGCCGTAAAGCGGCCCTTGCCGCAGCCCAGCTCCACCCGCAGCTCCCTGGCGCCGCCCATCAGCGCCTCCTGCCAGCGTCCGCGCAGGGCGAAGCCGTCCTTCACCTGGCATGCCGCGCATTTTTCCATTCGGGGAATAAGATTTTTCTTTTTCCGCATCCGCATTGCGTTTTACCTCCGGCGCAGTTTTCGCTTGATTGTACCACGCCCTGGCGGAAAAGGCAAGGGCCTGCGGCCTTTGTCCGGGGCCGCGGCGTTTTTGTGTAGACTTTTGCCGGAGGACGCGGTATAATGCACAAAACGGTCGCGACTTTTTCATAGGAGCATGCGTCATGGGCTTTGGAAAATCCATCAAAGAAATCCTGCGGTTCGAGCTGATCTGGAAGCTGGCGGTCCTGGGGCTGGTCAGTCCGCTGTTCCGGGAGATTTACCAGACTTACGTGGCCTCCGTGGGCGTCAGCTTCAATCAGGACATGCTGGGCACATTTTTGAACCTGAAGGGCGGACTGCTGTTCCTGCTGCTGTTTTTCGGTGCGGCGGCGCTGGTGTATTACGAATACTGCGTAACGATCCATATCGCCGCCCTGTGCCGCCGTGGGGAACGCTTCGCCTTGGGGCAGGTCATGCGCCGGTCCCTGTGGGACTTGGGGACGCTGCGGGGTTGGTCCCTGGCGGCGGGGTCGCTGTACTATGTTCTTTTCCTGCCCCTGATGCGGATCGGGTATGTGAACACCATGGTACCCCTGGTAACGATTCCGGAGTTTGTTTTCGGGGAAATGCGGAAGAGCATTCCCGGCGTATTGGGCATGCTTGCCATTTACGCCGCCTGTTATACGGCTCATCTGCTGCTGCTGTTTACGCCGGTCTACATGGCCCTGGGCCGCCGGAGGTTTGCGCCGGCGGTCCGGGAAAGCCTGCGCTGCTGGAAGAGAACCGGCTGGAAGAGCCGGCTGGCGGTGATTGCCCTTCTGGCCGTTTGGGATCGGGCCACAACGGAGATCGCCCGGTATTGGCGGCGGACGCCTCTGGGGAATGCGGACTTTGACGGAAACTTTCTCAAATATTTGGTCTATTCCGAGGCGTTTCGGAAGGACCTGCTCCACTGGCTCCTGCTGACCCTGCTGCAGACGGCGGGAATGGCGGCGTTTCTGTATTTCGTTGTGTCCATTACAAGCCGGACCGAGGCAGGCCGGACGCCGCTCCCGGCGACTTGGGGCGAAGACGCCGGGACGCTGCTGGAGATCGCGGACCGCCGGTGGGCCGCATGGGCGGAGAAATGGAAAAAACGGTTGCATACAAAGCGCTGGAGGGCTGCCGCAGCGGCGGTATGCCTGCTGCTGGCGGCGCGCCTGGCGCTGGCCTGCCAGCTGCCCCCTCCCATCCACCGCCCCTTGGCCATCGGCCACCGGGGCAGCTATTTCACCGTAGAGAACACCCTGGAGGCCATCCTGGCGGCGGGGGACCTTGGCGCGGACTATGCGGAGATCGACGTACAGCTGACACGGGACGGCATCCCGGTGGTCTTCCACGACGGGGACCTGCGCCGCATGGCGGGCCGGAGCGAGCGCGTCAGCGAGCTGGACTGGGCGGAGCTGCGGGAGATTCCGGTGTCGGACCTGTCCTACCCGGAGGCGGACGCACGGATCGCCTCCCTGGAAGAGGTTCTGGCCGCCCTGGAGAACCATCCGTCGGGGATGGGCCTGCTGATCGAGCTGAAACCCGAGGCGGGCAGGGGCGGCGAACTGACCGGCGCGGTGATAGAACTGGTGGAGCGGTATGGCTTCGGGGAGCGGGCCATGTTCATGTCCCTGGACTATCCCAGCCTCCTTCCTCTTCTGGACCGGCATCCGGAGTGGTGGGTCGGGTACTGCGCGTACAGCATTTCTGGCGATCTGACCGAAAGCGTATGGCAGTACGGCATGGATTTTCTGGCGGTGGAGGAGCTGCTGGTAACCAACCGGCTGGTGACCCAGGCAAGGGAGCGAGGCCTGCCGGTGTACGTATGGAGCGTCTACGACGAGGAGAGGATGCAGCAGTATCTGGAAATGGGCGTCTCCGGGCTGATCAGCGACTATCCGGACGCCGCCGCCCAGGAGATTGCCGACTTCCGCCGGAGCCGCCCGCATACCCAGTATCAGATCAGCCGTTAACGTCTGCGCGGCGCTTGACAAAAAAATCCGGGATGGCAGGAGAATCATGCTCCTGCCATCCCGGACTTTTTATCAGGGGAAACTCACAACATCATTAATAATAGCGCTTGTTGCGGTTCTTTCGAGCTGCCTCGGACTTCTTGCGGCGCTTGACGCTGGGACTCTCGTAATGCTCCCTGCGGCGGACCTCAGCCAAAACGCCGGCTTTCGCACAACTGCGCTTGAAGCGCTTGAGCGCGCTGTCCAGCGACTCATTTTCCTTGACATGGACTTCAGACATCTATTTTCCCTCCCTCCGATACATCCGGTTGATCCAGGATGCTCTCTAGGGCCAACTACATGGCTTAACGGGTAAAATTATAACCATTTTTTTGTCATTTGTCAAGGAGAATTTTTGTTTGGGACACGGCATCCGGGGAATCCGTGTGAAACGCGTCCAGACCGGCAATGGTTTTGAATGTCCCAATCGCTTTTCTGGGAGTTGTTCACATCAAAGGATTGTGTTATAATAAAAATGGAGCTGCAAAACGAAAATCATCGTGGATGAATACGGCAGTTACGGTTTGACTTTTAAAGATACCGGTGTGCAAGGAAACCCAAAAATCAAGTCGAAAAAAGCGCCAAGAAGCCCGATATACCAGAGCGCAAAGGCTTATGAAAGGATATGTTCAAGATGATAAAAATACTCTTCGTCTGCCACGGCAACATCTGCCGCAGCCCAATGGCTGAATTTATCATGAAAGACCTTGTTCAAAAGGCCGGCCTGGAGGGCCAATTCCACATCGCCTCCGCCGCTACCAGCGCTGAGGAGATCGGCAACCCGGTCTATCCCCCCGCCCGCCGCAAGCTGGCGGAGCACAGCATCGGCTGCGCCGGCAAAACGTCCCGTCAGCTTACCAAAGCCGACTATGATCCGTACGACCTCCTGATTGGAATGGACAGCGAAAACCTGCGGAACATGCGCCGCATCTGCGGCGGCGACCGCGATGGAAAAATACGCCTGCTGATGGAGTACACCGACCGCCCCGGCGATGTAGCCGACCCGTGGTACACGGGCGACTTCGAAACCACCTGGCGGGATGTGCTGGCCGGGTGCAGCGGACTGCTGGCGCAGCTGTCATCCGAAAATGGTACGCCCACAGCGTAGCCGCAACCCCCGCACATCCCGACTTTCCCTTCAGAACGGAGGCAGGCGGCTGTTCCGACTCGGACGGAACGGCTTCGCCCGCCTCCGTTTGGGTTTCTGCCGCTGCCTCTCCCCCCTGCGGAACCCTCCCTCCTGCAGGCGCATAGAATGCCCAGGCATTCAAATAACGTGCGCACCGCCGGTCCTAACCGGCGGAAGCCAATTCACAACAACCAGGAGGTCCCGCTATGGCGAGCGTCAGTCTGTGCATGATTGTAAAAAATGAGGAGGACGTACTGGAGCGATGTCTGGAGAGCGCCGCCGGATTGGTGGATGAGATCATTGTGGTGGACACCGGCTCCACCGACCGCACCCGGGAAATCGCCGCCCGCTTTACCAGCCAGGTCTACGGCTTCCCCTGGCAGGACGATTTTTCCGCCGCCCGCAACGCGTCCTTTTCCTATGCGTCCATGGACTACTGCATGTGGCTGGACGCGGACGACGTGCTGCTGGAAGCCGATCAGGCCGCCTTCCGCACCCTAAAGGAGACGCTGGACCCCGCCGTCTCCGTCGTCATGGCCCCCTATCACACCGGCTTTGACGAAAACGGACGCGTTACCTTCTCCTACTACCGGGAGCGGCTTATCAAAAACCGGGCGGGCATGCGCTGGACGGGAGCCGTCCACGAGGCGGTGACGCCCGCCGGCAAAATCCTCTACGCGAATTTCGCCGTCACCCACCGCAAAACCCGCCCCTCCGACCCGGACCGGAACCTGCGCATTTACCAGGCGCAGCTGGCCGTGGGAAAGGAGCTGGACCCCCGGCAGCAGTTCTACTACGGCCGGGAGCTCTACTACCACCGCCGGTGGGAGGACGCGCTGGCGGTTTTCCGCAGTTTTCTGGCAGACGGACGGGGCTGGGTGGAAAACAATATCGACGCCTGCTGCCACTGCGCCTATTGCCTCTATGAGCTGGGCCAGGCCGACGAGGCGCTGGCGGCGCTGTTCCGGACCTTTACCTATGACCGCCCCCGGGCGGAGGTCTGCTGCGAGATCGGCCGCTGGTTCTTCCAGAAGGAGCGGTACAGCCAGGCCGCCTACTGGTACGCCCTGGCCCTGACCTGCCCCCGGGACGACCGGCGGGGGGGCTTCGTCTCCCCGGACTGCTACGGCTATCTCCCCTGCATCCAGCTGTGCGTCTGTAGCAGCCGTCTGGGCGACCGGAAGCGGGCGGAGCTCTTCAATGAGCTGGCGGCGTCCTGCAAGCCGGACGATCCGGCAGTCCTGCAAAACCGCGCCTTCTTCCAGTCTGCGCCGGAGCGGCCCGCGTAAGCTCCCGCCCCACGGCCTCGGATTGCTTTTCAGATGCCACCGGCTATAACTGGGAGTTGCAATATTGAAAACTTCCGGTATAATAGATTTTATATGTATCGTGATGGAGCAACCGAGGAAAACGCAGCAAGGAGAAAGAAAATGTCTACTTTTACCGTGAACGGGAAAACCGTCGCCGCAGAGAAAAACCAGAAGCTGATCCGCTTCCTCCGGGACGAACTGCGCCTGACCAGCGTAAAGGACGGCTGCAGCGAGGGGGCCTGCGGCGCCTGCACCGTCCTGGTGGACGGCAAGGCCGTCAGGGCCTGCGTCTTTACCACCGATAAAATGGAGGGAAAGTCCGTCCTCACCGTGGAGGGCCTCAGCGACTTTGAAAAGGCGGCCTATACCTACGGCTTCGGCGAGGCGGGGGCGGTCCAGTGCGGCTTCTGCATCCCCGGCATGGTCATGGCCGCCAAGGGTCTGCTGGACCGGAACCCGGACCCCACAGCGGACGAGATCAAGTCCGCCCTGCGGACCAACATCTGCCGGTGTACCGGGTACGTGAAGATCATCGAGGGCGTGCGCCTGACGGCGAAGATCCTCCGGGAGGGCCGCATCCCGGAGGAGGAAGAGGGGCGGGCCTGGAAGCTGGGCAGCCGGGTCCACCGCATCGACGCGGCCGAGAAGGTCCAGGGGACCGGCATCTACCCCGACGACGTGTACATGGAGGGCATGCTCTACGCCTCCGCCGTCCGCTCCGCCCACCCCCGTGCGCTGGTGAAGGCCATCCGCACGGAGAAGGCCAAGGCCCTCCCCGGCGTAGCGGGGGTATTTACCGCCGCCGACATCCCCGGGCAGAACAAGGTGGGCCATCTGGTGAAGGACTGGGACACCATGATCGCCGTGGGCAGTATCACCCACTACCTGGGGGACGCCGTCTGCCTGGTGGCGGCGGAGACGCCGGAGATCCTGGAGGAGGCCAAGAAGCTGGTGGAGGTGGACTATGAGGTTCTGGAGCCCGTCCGCTCACCCAAGGAAGCCATGCTGCCCAGCGCGCCCCTGGTCCACAAGTCCGGCAACCTCATGGCCCACAAGCACATCCAGCGGGGCAACGCCGCCTTCGCCATCGCCAAGAGCAAATACGTCCTCACCCGGCAGTTCTACACCCCCTACACCGAGCACGCCTTCCTGGAGCCGGAGTGCGCCGTGGCCTACCCTGACGGGGACGGGGTCATGATCCTCTCCACTGACCAGGGGGCCTACGACACCCAGCACGAAACCGCCCCCATGCTGGGCCTGCCTTTTGAGAAGGTAAAGGTAAAAAACCTGCTGGTGGGCGGCGGCTTCGGCGGCAAGGAGGACGTGACCGTCCAGCACCACGCCGCCCTGGCGGCGTATCTCACCCAGCGGCCTGTGAAGTGCAAGCTCACAAGGGCGGAGAGCCTCCTCATCCACCCCAAGCGGCACCCCATGGAAATGGAATTTGCCATGGGATGCGACGAGAACGGCATCATCCAGGGGGTAGCCGCCAACGTCATCGCCGATACCGGGGCCTACGCCTCCCTGGGCGGGCCGGTGCTGGAGCGGGCCTGCACCCACGCGGCGGGGCCCTATCACTACGAAGCCTTCCAGATCGACGGCTACGCCTACTACACCAACAACCCGCCCGCCGGGGCCTTCCGGGGCTTCGGGGTGACCCAGACCTGCTTCGGTCTGGAGACTATGCTCAACGAGATGGCGGAGCTGGTGGGCATCTCTCCCTGGGAGATCCGCTACCGCAACGCCATCCGCCCCGGCGAGATCCTGCCCAACGGCCAGATCGTGGGCCCGGAAACCGGCCTGGTGGAGACGCTGGAGGCGGTGAAGCCCTATTTTAACAGCGCAAAATACGTGGGCATCGCCTGCGCCATGAAGAACGCCGGCGTGGGCGTGGGCATTCCGGACACGGGCCGCTGCCGGCTGACGGTGGAGGAGGGGAAGGTCCATATTCGGGCCGGAGCCTCCTGCATCGGCCAGGGGCTGGGGACGGTGCTGGTGCAGCTGTGCTGCGAGCAGCTGGGGCTTAGGCGGGAGGACGTGGTCTACGAGCGGAGCAGCACCTTCGAGGCCCCCGACTCCGGCACCACCTCCGGCTCCCGGCAGACCCTCATCACCGGCGAGGCCTGCCGCCGGGCCTGCGGGGACTTGAAAAAGGCCCTGGAGGGGAAATCCCTCTCCGACCTCAACGGGACGGAGTACTGCGGCGAGTACCTGGCCAAGACGGACCCCCTGGGGGCCCCGGTGCCCAACCCGGTGAGCCACGTGGCCTACGGCTACGCCACCCAGCTCTGCGAGCTGGACGAGGACGGAAAGCTCAAACGCCTGGTAGCCGCCCACGACGTGGGCAGGGCGGTGAACCCCACCTCCTGCGAGGGACAGATCGAGGGGGGCGTGGTCATGAGCATGGGCTTCGCCCTGACGGAGCAGTACCCGGTGGCGGACTGCAGGCCCACGGCAAAATTCGGAACCCTGGGCCTGTTCAAGGCCAACCAGATTCCGGAGATCAAAGCCATCGTGGTGGAGAAGCCGGGATTGGACGTGGCCTGCGGGGCCATCGGCATCGGAGAGATCACCGCCATCCCCACCGCCCCCGCCATTTCCGAGGCCTACTACCAGTACGATGGGAAGCGGCGCTACGCCCTGCCCCTGGAGGACACGCCCTACAGCAGAAAAAAGTAAACGGGACCACCCGATAGCCCGGACAAAAAGCCCTCCGCAGGCGGAAAATCCTGCGGAGGGCTCTTCTATCGTCGGAGGCCGCGCCTGCGGCCTCCGTTTTTCAGCATGCGCCGGCGGAGGTATTACTCCTCGCCGTCAAACTCGGGGACATCCGGTTCCTCCCCGGCGGCGGGGATGGAGACGGGAACGGCCTCCTCATCCTCCGGGACCATGTCCTCAAATTCCTCGCCGCAACCCATATCCGGATACAGGGGCTCCTTGGGCTCCGGATCGGGCACGACCACCTCGGCCATTTCCCGGTAGGCGTTGATGCCCGCGCCGGCGGGAATCAGCTTGCCGATGATGACGTTCTCCTTCAAGCCCACCAGGTGGTCCACCTTGCCCTTGATGGCGGCCTCGGTCAGGACCTTGGTCGTCTCCTGGAAGGAGGCGGCGGAGAGGAAGGACTCGGTGGCCAGGGACGCCTTGGTGATACCCATCAGCAGCTGGGTAACCTCCGCCTCCCGCAGGGGTCCGCCGTCCTCCCGCGTCTCGCCGGCGGCGGCGCGCTCCCGAACCCTGTCGTTGGCCTCGTGGAGCTCCAGCACATCCACCATGGCGCCGGAGAGCAGGCCGGTGTCCCCGGCGTCCTCCACCCGGCACTTGCGCATCATCTGACGGACGATGACCTCAATGTGCTTGTCGTTGATGTCCACGCCCTGCTGGCGGTACACCCGCAGGACCTCCTGGATCAGGTAGTTGTGGACGGCGGAGGCGCCCCGGGTCCGCAGGACGTCGTGGGGGTTCAGCGCGCCGTCGTTGAGGGCCGCGCCCTTCTCCACCAGGTCGCCGTCGCTGACCCGCAGGCCGGTGTGGGGCACGGAGTACATCTTCGTCTCCCCGTCGTCGGCCACCACGTGGATATTCAGCAGGGAGCCCTTGTGGCTCTCCTCGAACCGCAGCCGGCCGCCGATCTCCGCCAGGGTCGCCATCTTCTTGGGCTTCCGGGCTTCGAAGAGCTCCTCGACACGGGGAAGACCCTGGGTGATGTCGCCGCCGGCCACGCCGCCGGTGTGGAAGGTACGCATGGTCAGCTGGGTGCCCGGCTCGCCGATGGACTGGGCGGCGATGATGCCAACGGCCTCGCCGGTGCCCACGGGCTTGCCGGAGGCCAGGTTCATGCCGTAGCACTTGGCGCACACGCCGCTCTTGGCCCGGCAGGTCAGCACCGTGCGGATCTCCACGCGGGTGACGCCCCGGCTCTCCAGCAGCTTGGCGTCCTCCTCGTCCAGCATCCGGTCGGCGGGACAGAGGACCTCTCCGGTGGCAGGGTCCACGATGTCGTTCACCGGGAAGCGGCCCCGGAGGCGTTCGGCAAACTGTTCGATAACCTGGCCGTTCTCGCTGATTTCCTCTACCCAGATGCCCTCGCGGACGCCGCAGTCCTCCTCGCGGATAATGACCTCCTGGCTGACGTCCACCAGACGGCGAGTCAGATAACCGGAGTCCGCGGTACGCAGGGCGGTGTCGGCCATGCCCTTCCGGGCGCCTCGGGAGGAGATAAAGTACTCCAGCACGCTCAGGCCCTCGCGGAAGTTGGACTTAATGGGGATCTCAATGGTCCGGCCGGCGGTGTTGGCCATCAGGCCGCGCATGCCCGCCAGCTGGCGGATCTGCTTCATGGAGCCGCGGGCGCCGGAGGTCGCCATCATATAGATGGGGTTGAGCTCATCCAGGTTCTCCTGAAGGGCGTCGGACACGTCGTTGGTGGTCTTTTCCCACTCGCTGACCACGGCGCGGTAGCGCTCGTCGTTGGTCATAAAGCCCATCTTGTACTCGTTTTCAATATCCACCACCCGCTGCTCCGTCTCGTGGATCAGCTCATACTTCTTGGCGGGGACGGACATGTCGTAGATGGAGATCGTGATCGCGCCCCGGGTGGAGTACTTGTAGCCGGTGGACTTGATGTTGTCCAGCACCTCGCTGGCTACGGTGAAGCCGTGGGTCCGGATGGTCCGGTCCACGATTCTGCCCAGCTCCTTGGAGCCGCAGGTCATGTTGATCTCGTAGTCGCAGACGTGCTGGGGGTCCTCCCGGTCCACGAAGGCCAGATCCTGGGGAATGTTCTGGTTGAAGATGATCCGGCCCGGGGTGATGTCCACCAGCTTCTGGTAGCCGACGCCCTTGTAGGTGAAGCTGCGGCGGACCTTGATGGGGGCGTGGATGCCCACCACGTGGTCGTTGTAGGCCAGCATCACCTCGTCCTCGCTCACGAACACCTTGCCCGCGCCGGGCTCCTTGTCGTTGACGTAGGTGAGGTAGTAGGAGCCCAGCACCATGTCCTGGGAGGGCACGGTGACGGGCCCGCCGTCCTGGGGCCGCAGGAGGTTGTTGGCGGAGAGCATCAGCAGGCGGGCCTCGGCCTGGGCCTCGGCGGACAGGGGCACGTGGACGGCCATCTGGTCGCCGTCGAAGTCGGCGTTGAAGGCGGTACAGGTCAGGGGGTGGAGCTTGATGGCCCGGCCCTCCACCAGCACCGGCTCGAAGGCCTGGATGCCCAGGCGGTGGAGGGTGGGGGCGCGGTTGAGCATGACGGGGTGGTCCTTGATGACCACGTCCAGGGCGTCCCACACCTCGGCCCGGCCCTTATCCACCATCTTCTTGGCGGACTTGATGTTGTTGGCGGCCCCGTCCTCCACCAGCTTCTTCATGATGAAGGGGCGGAACAGCTCCAGAGCCATCTCCTTGGGCAGGCCGCACTGGTAGATTTTCAGCTCCGGGCCCACCACGATGACGGAACGGCCGGAGTAGTCCACCCGCTTGCCCAGCAGGTTCTGGCGGAAGCGGCCCTGCTTGCCCTTGAGCAGGTCGGACAGGGACTTCAGCGCCCGGTTGTTGGCCCCTGTGACGGCCCGGCCCCGGCGGCCGTTGTCGATGAGGGCGTCCACCGCCTCCTGGAGCATCCGCTTCTCGTTGCGCACGATGATGTCGGGCGCGTTGAGCTGGATCAGGCGCTTCAGGCGGTTGTTGCGGTTGATCACCCGGCGGTACAGGTCGTTCAGGTCGGAGGTGGCGAAGCGGCCGCCGTCCAGCTGCACCATGGGGCGCAGCTCGGGGGGGATGACGGGCAGCACGTCGATGACCATCCACTCCGGCTTGTTGCCGGACATCCGGAAGGCGTCCACCACCTCCAGGCGCTTGACGATTTTGGCCTTTTTCTGGCCGCTGGCGTCCTTCATCTGGGCGCGCAGGGAGGCGGACAGCTCCTCCAAATCCAGATCGGCCAGCAGCTGCTTGACGGCCTCGGCGCCCATGCCGGCCTGGAAATCGTCCTCGTAATACTCCCGCAGCTTTTTGTACTCCGCGTCGGTGAGGATCTGATTCTTGGTCAGGTGGGTGTACTCAGGGCCGGGGTCGGTGACGATATAGGCGGCGAAATACAGCACCTTCTCCAAAATCCGGGGGCTGATGTCCAGCAGCAGGCCCATCCGGGAGGGGATGCCCTTGAAGTACC